>Ga0182024_10006468_pt1 | contig 25729 bp, 18 predicted proteins | sample P32metaG_FD_120480 | JGI IMG/M metagenome (GOLD analysis project Ga0182024, IMG submission 120480) | Permafrost microbial communities from Stordalen Mire, Sweden - P3-2 metaG (Illumina Assembly) | ecosystem: Environmental > Terrestrial > Soil > Wetlands > Permafrost | place: Sweden: Stordalen...
GGGGGAGAGGGGGGGGGGGGGGGGGGGGGGGGGGGGGGGGGGGGGGGGGTCGCGGGGCGGGTCACAGGGAGCCGGAGGCGGCAGCAGCAGTACGCAGCCGAACATGGCTGTGTTCGATTGCTCTTCGGTGTCTTCATCGAGCCCCTGTAGTTTCACAACCAGCTTTCACAGTGACGACAAAGAGATGTTTGATTTCAGCCTTGGCGTAACGATCCCTGGAATCTACGAACGTGTCTACACGAGTCCCACGACGTCGTCGATCAAGCGACATACAGACATGTACGCCTTCATCGATTTCTACCCTGCCTTTCATTGGAAGAGCAAAGAATCGGCGATACCCCATCTCAATTTCGGGATGCCGGTCACCAGTCAGCCGTTCTATCGGCCTTATTTTGGCGCTGCGGAAAATCTGACGAGTTGGTGGCTCGAAAGGCACGGCTTCCCGTTGCGCATTAATTTCTTTGCGGGTCTCGTGTATATGAAGCAACGATTCGCAACCAATGGGCCCAATTCGACTACAGTGCTGGCGACCGATCGGGTTTGGAAACCTGTCTATGGCGTGGAAATCCCCGTGAGCTCCCTTATCGGCAAGATCGGTTCCGCGGGAAAGTCGGCCAAAGGCGGCAGTAGCGGGGGAGGAAGCGCAGCAGGCAACTAGGCTGGAATGTACGTCCGAGGTTTGTTCTCCGTAAGCTCGAAATCAAACGCGATGCCCACATGCCATCATTCGCTTATTAGATGGTTCCTTCAAATTTTACTTGCCTCTTTAGCTGCTGGGGCGATAACGTACTCGATACGTCATACCTGTTGAATGCTGTTCGGAACAGGTTAGCCCGGGTCAACCAATTCCATTGTCAGAACGAGTTGGGTGCGAGGATCAAATGGACTCATGGCTGTCTTCGCTCAAGGACCTACTTGCTGTTAAGGATGGCGCAAAGCTCACGCTTCCCGGTGTGTTATCTGCTGCTCTTTTGCTCACCCTGTTTTTGCCCCCGAAACCGCTCGACGTGATTCCAGTCGTGCGGTCGTTGGTCAACTTAGGGATCAAAGAGCCTGATTCGAGACCGTTGGGGAAATTCATCTCACGGGCACTTACGCCAAGAAGAGCTGACCCGGCCTGCGTAATCGATGGGTATTTCCTGAAGGAACTGCCCCGAGTTACGGGGTTTCTCTTCCAAGACCGCAGTCAGAGGGCTCAGAGCTGGCAATATATTCTCGAAGAACAAAACGAGAATATCGAGAGGTGTTTGGCCTCGGAAAAGAGACTGGTCGATGCGGAAGAAACTGCGGGTACGGGTTTGCGGCGAGACTTGACGATGTTGGAGACGGCGCGCGCGAAACAGGCGGCCGTGGTTGCAGACTATGAAATACGGAATAGCCCGATCACAGGGCAAGCGCGAGAACAGCTTGAAGCCGCGGACCATGCGGTCGAGACTCAGCGAAGAGCGACCTCAACAAATGAACAGAAAACCAAAGATCGGCAATGGGAAATAGTCGAATTGACGCGCTGGAAGGGTATTGTGATGGAGCGGCTCGCCGAGCCCGGTAAGCTTCGCCCGGAACTGGGATTCGACGACTATCTTTCTGCCATGTCGAAACACGTGCTGGCGTTTGTGTTTCTAGTGATCGCGGTGGGGATGGTGGTCGAGGGAATCTCGACGCCGGGTCTGCTCAAAACGCTCGAATCGATCCTCTTCGGCTCGTGAGCGGAGTGTGCAACTGATGCTAGGCCGACCCACTCCACGGTTCCTTCTTGTCATCTTGGCGGCAGCCCTTGTGTGGGCCGCAAACGGCGTGGGACGGCAAGGAAACGCACAGCAGTCGCCAGGTGCAACCGACCAGACCCAAACGGCGAATCCTGGGAAAGAGTCCCCCTATGTAGTCGAAAAGCAACTGATGCGCTGCAAGGCTTGCACTGGGACTACCGGCAAACCGCCAGAGAAGCCCCAGGCGAAGAAGGATCCGATTAACCCCCCGAGCAACCCGTGCGACTCTTTAAAGAAAGGATGCGGCCCGACCCCAAACAACAGACTAGGAAATGGTAAAGACGGAGACTCGAATATTCGTTGGGAACATCCTCTGCCTTCATCCGGTTCTCAAAAACCCGAGCCCCAGGAGTCCGTCCAAGTTCCGGAGCTTCCCAACGACGAGGAACCGCCACCACTCGGTGGAGGAACCAGTCCGTCTTGGGCGATCGCTATGGTCGGAGCGAGCGCGTTAATAGGTTTGTTCGGAAGTTTGCTAGTGCTGAAATATCGCTTCGCCAGGGAGTTCCGAGCGAACGGGGATGTGACACGCTCGAAGCTGTTCCACAAACAAAGCGGCACCCAATCCACACAGCCATGGCAAAAGAAAGGGGTAGATCCAGGCGTTTTCCAGTTCGAGACGGCATTGCGGAGGGAGTTGATTTCCCGTGCAGAATTTCGCGAGCTTCGAAGCCGGTATGTCATCGCGGGGAACTTCTGTTTCAGTATGCTGGCCCCCTTGTGGTTGATGCTGATCCTCATCGCGACAGGTGTCGGACAGTGGTATCAACGGCTTGCGGTCGAAATCGCAGCTACTTTGGTAACGATGCTGTTGACTACCTTCGCGCTGGACCGGCGCCACAAGTTCCGCTCAGAGTACCGAACCCTGATTCTTCAGAATCTGAAGCTCCAGTCCGGACCCAACACGGGTAAGGGGGACAGTGCATTCAGGTTAGACGACACAGGGCGGGAGTTGCTCGCACAAATAGGCATTATATTTGCAAACTTCTTGCGAAGGGTGCGGGCAACGGAGACCTCCGGCGAGAAAACGGGAGAGAAGTCATGAGGCGACTCATTCCCCTGACCGTAGCCCTGCTTTCGGCCAGTGCTGTCTATGGACAAGAGTTAGGACTAGTTCTGCTCAACGCGCGTGACGAACCTGCTGCGAGTTGCATAACCAAGCCAGACCCGAATCCGGAACAGACCGTTTGCGGAAGTCCCGGGGAGTTGCGCGTGGGAAGGACAGTTCGATTACTCGTTCTCAATCGGCACTTTCTCACGAGCTACTCTCTTGAGACGGGAGAGCGGAAGGAGTCCGTTCCGCCTGTGACCCTCGGCGGTGCGGTTCGGGCAATTCGCTTGCCGACGACTACGGATCCTGCTCCTTCGCATCTTGGGATTGAGCACAGAACAGCATTGGATTTTTTGGATCAATTGCTTGATGTCACTTCGTCGCCGGAGGCGGTTGCGGAGCTCGAACGGGAGAATCAGATTTTGGAGTTTGAGCGCCGCAGAGTCCTGATGGATCTCCGCGCTTTAAACGAGAGGTATGTGGAAATCGTAGGAGATGGAACGACTCTCGATTGCGTCGACAAAGAAAGAGAGCAGCGCAACGGAATCTGGCTGGAGGCCTGCCTGCATGGAGAGTCCGTCGTCATCCAGAACTGGAATCCCGGGCAGGATCTGACGAGTGAAAAGGAATTTCGGACATTGGTGAGCAGAGCCGATCGGTTGTTCCGGGCTGCTAAAAACTTCGCGTCCGAGATGGCGGCCCAGACGATCGCTTCGCGGGGTCGCGAATTAGAAGCCGCCATCGTCGCCTATCAAAGTGATTCGCGGGGCTTCGAGTCGAACCTGAGCGCGGCCGAGGATGCGGCGCTGATCATGAAACAGCTGGCGGACAGGCCCCGTGAAGAACCTCTGCTTTCCCTGCAAATCTGGTCGCGCTTGCGCCGGCGGTTAACCGCAGAGGACGGAGCTACGCCAGGCAAACCTATGCTCGATGAGGCCGAGGCCAACGCGCAGATCGACCGGTATTTCACGCTGCTGAAGAACGCGAATAGCATTCCCCAGGTTTGGCGGGGAAAATTGACGGAGAAAATCACCGCGATCAACGGGAACAATGGTGGCCAACCAATCGATGAGATGTCATCCCCGGAAACAGCGCTTGCAGGGATCCGCGACAAGCTCGACCAAAAGCTACCTGACTTGATTTCCCAGATCAACGATTGGCAGCAGCGCTTGGCGGCGCGCCTCAATGCGATCTATGAGAGCTCAGAAGTGCCGGTGACTGAAGGAGATTTCGGACTGGACGGAGTTTCCGCAAACGGCGTTGTCGCTTATCGCATTCTGCGGACCAAGGCGTTCGAGCCCTACGTCTTCGGAGTGAGTGGGGATGAAAGGAGTTTTCTTGCCACTGTCGAGGTGAGCCGTGGGGCATTTGCGGTCACAGATACGCAAAGGAAAAGAACGGTGTGGCAGATTCTTCGTCTAACCCATTAACGATTTCTTCCCGAGCGAGTCCGGAGAGAATGTTCATGGACGTGCCCAATGCCATTTCCTGCGGCCGTCGACTTCATCGACCAACTTATTGAAAACAAAAATGGGCCCGAAGATTCCGGCTTATGGGCTTACTCGTCGTCACGCGATTTGCGGAAGGGAAGTGAGCAAGCACCCCACAACCCGGAATCGCTGACGTTCTGTTCCGTGCAGCTCGGGGCTGCCCAATTGCGGAAGTGAGATGCGCCCGCGATCTGGGAACCGAGGCCATGAGAAAAGGCGCGCCTAGTGCCGCACTAGGACGTCAGGATCCGGAGAGCTGGTCACACGTTTCGGGCGACGGGAATCACTGCATATCTCAAGAACGGCGGTAAGCTGGAAATCGCACAGCAGATCGCAGCACGAGGAGCAAGTTGTGTGAACCGAATGCGGCACGTTCTTACTTAGCCGGCCCGAGGGCGAACACCGGATGAATTTCCCAACAGGTGGCTCGCCAGTTGTGAACGCCACCCCGGGTTGGTGTTCTCCGACGCGTTGCAGTGCTCCTGGTCCAGCATCCACCCCATCACGAGAATCTTGTGGCCACCAAGCTGCTTTGCAGGCTTTTCGTCGACCAGTTCCTTCCTTTGGCAGCCAGCATCGCTCGAATCCGCGGAGTGACTTCTACGATCATGTGGTGCGGGCCCTGCATGTCAGCTGATTCCAAGGCAATCTCGATGTGCGTGTCGGTATGCGCGGCATCGGTCGCCGCACAATTCACTGATTCTGGGCCGCCGGCCTTCACCTTTACGACATATCCCGTGATGACCGTTCCTTGCGGCGGATTCCAGCGGTCTGTGTCATTCCCCGAAGCGAGAATCGAATCCAGCGTAATCGCCGAGTTGACGTTCGTCTTGAGTGGTGGCGTCGTGCGATTCTTCAAGCGATTCAATGCCATCAAGCCCGCCTTCGTGGTCTTGCCTTCGAGCGGACAGCCATCAAAGCTTCCCCGGGGTTTGACCACTACAAATCGCAACCAGCACTGTGGCTGTGAAGAAAAGGGCTCCGAATACTTTACGCAAAGCAGCTGCGGCGCACAGAAAGCGCATCGTAGTCTCCGGTGCATCAGAATCAGGGACAATTGACTATTTCAGGTTTAGCTGGCGGATTTAAAAAAGTTTTACGATTGGTTAGATCCTCTCCCAACGAACTCTCGGCGCTCCTCCGGCGGACGCTACGAAACGCCAGGCAGAGCTGCTGTTAGAAGCGAGACCGCCTCGGCATCGATGATTTGAGTTTTCGGAATCCCTTGTTGGTCGGCAAACTCGTTGAACGCAGCTAACGTCTCTTCTCCGGCAATTCCATCCACGGGGCCAGGATGAAAACCCAAATACGTGAGATAAAGCTGCGCGCTGCGTGCGACGAGATCCGGAAGCACGCCCGTTGAGTACTTCTGAAACTCGCCACTTAGGCGAACATCGTAGCGATTAATAACGTAATTAGGGCCGTTGTAGCCGCGGGCGAAAGAGGTCCAGTCGTGAGTCTGTAAGAAGTGCCTCAGGCCCGCGCCGTTGAGAAAGAAACCTGTGGCGGTGAGCTGAGCGTCTTCTGACTGGCTCATCGCTGCAACCATGGCTTCAACGGCTTGAAACCCGGCAAGCGCATAATTCTCACCCATGACTTGTCCGATTCCCCAAGACGCACTCTGGAGGGCAGAACTTCGATCTTTTGCCATGGCCCTCGCCAACCGGTCATATTGTTGCGCTCCTCTCGGGCCGTAACCGCCCGGCCGCGGGTCGCTGATGTCTCCATCATCAAAGCGGCCACCTGTCAGTCGGTGAAAGATATGCCTCTCATACAGTATTTGGGGACGGCGATCGGGCAAGAACCCGCAACCGGACGTCTCGACGGTCAACACCGTCCACATTTCTTGAGCGTGGACTCCCAGGCTGCCGCTGACACTGGCCAGCCCGTCGGGACTCAAACCAAAAGCCGTTCCTTGAAATGGCGTAGTTTCCGGCATGTCGTTTTCGCTGGCAATAGAACCTGACATCGGGCATTCACGGTTTTGCCGATAGTCCTTAAAAGTGTTTCGGATACGGTCTAACTTTTCGACGGTTCTTCCTGACTCTTTTCGTGCGGCTTGACGGTTGAACGGATGACGATGAACTTATTCAGCATGTCGAACCAGAACGGCGCTCCCAGCGAAACCGCGAAGGCGGTAATCAGCCAGCCGAGCAGCGACCATAGACCAAACCGAACCCAGGTAAAAGGGTCCTGCGGCAATGGAATATTCCAGCCTATCGGCAGTCCGTAGCTTTCAATCCCCTCCACGTTGGCTTTGAGCGACGAGTCTTGGCCGGTTGGCGCGCCGTCTTTCACGAGATGGCTCGCCAGGTAACCCTGAGCCGCCGAAACGATCGCATCCCGCTCGGCCTTGTGAATCCACAGGTTGTTCGCGATGGTGATGGAGTTGATGTTGATGACCGCAGCGGCCGATAATCCCAGCAGAAAAATAATCAACTGCGAGCGGCGCTTGTACCAGCCCGAGACCCGATCCATAGTGCTGTTAAACCAGTTCTCCACGTTGTCCCGGAATTTCTGCACGTCGTTTCCGGCCACGTCCAACATGGCGGTCAGTGCATTCTTGACCTTGGTGCTTTCTATTTTGGCTATCGCGCTCTGAATGCTTCCCGCGGGGTCTTTCGAAGCAACGATAGACATAATCGCGAGAGCGAAATTCCGGGATGGAATGTAGGATGGCAGGTTCGATTTGTCCTTGGCGTCGTAGTCGCCTATAAAAAGCCCGTTGACCATCCCATGCTGGTACACATCCGTAACCAGTCCCGCCCCGGTTCTATCGTCGAGAAGTTCGCGAAGCCCTCGTTCGAGATCGCTGGCCCGGTTCTTCAACTGGCGCTCGATGAGTTCGTTGACGGAGGAACAGATCAGGCTGAGCAGCAGATAGACGAAAATCATGCCTATGGCGATGTCTAGCATCTCGGATCCGAACATATGTTGCTCCTTTAGAACAACGACGGCCGCGACGTACCACCCAGAAGGGACGTGTTCACGTTTGCGCTCGTGTGTGTGCCTTCTTTGCCACCCCACGAAAACAGCAAAGATACCTGAGGGAATCCCCCGGCCCGCAGCGTAAGGCCCGTGGAAAAACTGTGAATCCACGGGCTCGAACCCAGGCCGCCCCTGGTCAGCGCCACTTTTCCTTGATCGGCCGCGATCACAAACCCGATGGGAAGATCCCAGATGGAGTGTTCGAAGTTCTCGCGAAGGAACATCACATCAGGAGCGCGAAAGCGATAGTCCTGGTAGCTTGCCAGGGAAGCATTGCCGTTGATGTCCGAGCCGCCGAGCGTCGGCTGGTAATAAAACGGCACACGATTCCCGCCGGGGGTCATCGAAAGCGTGGTAAAAAATCGAAATCCGATACTTCCCTCGAAATTTCGGGCGTAGGGTTTCGGACATGGGGCATGGGCATCTGTGCCATTGGCACAGGCATCGGGCCCGTTATTCAGTCTCGGCTCGTTTATGAAGGTTTTCGTGTGGAGGATAAACTCGTGGCCGAGATCGATGTTCGCGCGCTGGAAGGTGAAATTGTCGGTAGCGAAATACTGCTGGTAGGTTGCGCTATAGTTCAAGCGAAAAAGGTCAGCAGCGAAGGTGGGTCGAATCCTTATCCCTTCGCCAAGCTGGAAAGTTCCCGGCTGAGAAATTAATCCGGGCGCGCTCGCTTCGTCATAGACGTGACTGATGGAAGGGCTGTTCTGCCCGTTGTTTTCGCGAATGCTTACGAAGCGACCGTTCATCTCGCCAAAGAGCGATGTATGGAGGCGACCGGAAAACGGTTTAACAACGTTGCCGCCAATAATCGATTCGGTCATTCCGAAAAAGGTTCGACCCGCTTCTGTGGTGTTTGGGCCTAAGCCGAAAAACGTGATTTTGTTGAGCGATATCGCCTGAGCGTACAGGCCGAAAATCGTGTGTTCGGTAAGATCGATAGAGTTCTTCTTCGCTGGCTGCGGCGGTCCTTCCGTAACGGTTACCGGCTCATTCGGCGTATGAACGAATTTCACGTAAAGGCCCGCGCGCCAGGACCCGTTGCCGCTGGCTATAGCGTCGGCGTTCCAGTTGTTTCTCCAATTATCCGTGGTGTGGTGCCCGACGTAGGCCACGCCTGCGCCGAATCCATTCTGCGGCGCGATGCTCCCTACGGCTATGTGCAACGGCACACCGGTAAAGAGTTCTTCGGCGCATCCGCCCAGCCCGGAGAATGTGAAATTTAGGCAGCTCTGCCCTAGCTTGGCCCACTCGCCCGGGGGATCGGGAGGAGGCGATGTCTGCTGCGCATGAACGGCTCTTGCGGAAAAGAGAATCAGGACGAGCAGGGCGCGGCGCAAGTTACCTCACCGGCTTTCCCGAAGGTTTTGCGGCGTAGGTATGAAGAATTGCGGTGGCCTTCTGAACGTAAGAACTGACTTCGCCTTCGGTCTTGAGGCTCCGGGGATCGATCGCGAGAACCTCGTCGATTTCCTTTTTGTGTCTCAGCAACGCCTCGCGCAGATGCAACGTTTGCGATCTAAGAAGTGTGCCTGGTGGCCGTTTGTGGTTGAAAGAACCCGGTTCCGGATCGGGAACCTTGATGACAATCGAAGGCATTAATGACCCCCCATGGTGAAAAATGGAATATCGGTGTCCGGCCGTTTCACATCGCCGAGCAGACCGAGAAATGTTCTGGCGGCAGCTTCGCGTTTCGTCCGCTTGGCATCGCCGTTGAGAAAGTGCTCGGTTACCGTTGCGGGAATGCTCGCGTGCTCGAAGATTTTGGCGCCAGCGCCAGCCTCAGGGCCCGGAACGATTATTCCCCGCTGCACGTAGGGCGATATGAGGATTGCCGGCACGCGAATACCTAAATAATCGAAATTGAAAGGCGCGCCGGTCCCGGTGGCGGCGGCATTTGCCTGAAAGTCGTCGGGCATGCAGTCGGGCGGAGCTACGTGATCGTAGATTCCACCATGTTCGTCGTAAACCACGAGAAGCGCGGTGCTGTCCCAGACGTCGGCATTTTGTTGGATGGCCATGTACGTCTTGGCGATAAATTTCTCGCCTTCCTGAACGTTGTGGTCAGGGTGCTGATCGGAAGCCAGAATTTCTCCGCCTCCGGGGCCAACGTGGTCGTTGTAGCAGGGCTCAATGAAGCTATATTCGGGAAGGCTATTTCCAGCGCAGTCGGCAAGGAACTGATCGTAAGTGGCGAAAATCTTGGGTTGGTTTTTGAGCAGATTTACGATTTCCATTGTCGAACTCGGCTGGTCGAAATAATAGATTTTTGCGCTCTTTCCGGCAGCTAGCATTCTTTCGTAGGAACTCTTGATCGGAGCAAGGAGGTCAAAAATGTCCATCCCGACCTGCCCAAACGACGTTCCATAGTGCGCGAACGCGCGGTTGCAGATGGTTGGGCCAGGAATCGACGAGAACCAACCGTTGAACAAAGCGAATTCGGTGGCAAGGGTCGTCAACACTGGAAGTTTGTCCGGCGTGAAATAGGACATAATGTTGTGGGACTTGTTGACATTGTTGGTTTGCGTGAAGTAGTCCTTTACAAATCCCTGCATGTTGCGAACCCGCCCCGCGCCCTGCGGAGCCCCGTTGAAAATCTGCATGTCCACCCCCGGGAAATGGTGGTCGGGGTCGGGGTCGAGCTGACTCTGGAATTTAGCGTTGGGTTGGACTGGGACGCGAACTCCGTTGGTGTCGGGATTCGATTCCTTTCCGGTCAGTCCGTTGATGCCGAGATATTTCTTTTGCCCGTTCTCCATCACCAGACTCAGTCCACCGAGCATGTGGTCAAACGAGCGGTTCTCCATCATGAGAACAACGATGTGTTTGAGATTGTCCAATCCGGCTGGCACAGGCACCCCCATGCATTTGCGAACGACCGACTGAATCTATCAGAGTAGTGATCCTCACCTGCGAATCGTTTCACTCTAGGCGCTCAAATCGAAGGGCAACTCTAAGATTGCCAGGAAACTCTAGGTTCATAGCTTGGATTCGGGGGCAGATTTCCGGGTTTGTAGTTCGGATCGTCCGCGGTTTTTTGCCTGACGGTTTCATGGAGTACCGAGCCGTCGGGAATCTGCCGGCTCGATGCGAGCGGCAGGCGCCATTTGGCTTTCTTGAGGACCGGATCGTAGTAAGAGCGCAGAAGAATCTCCGCGGGCCACCACCGGGCCGTTAGCGAATTGTGAACCTGCTCTTGTTCATTGGGTGTCACGGGCGGTGGCGGCGGGGTCCTGCCAAGAACTCGTTTTGCCTTGCCGGGTTCGGTCAACAAACCACACGAATGCGCTTCGCAAAGCATCCATTCAAGAGTGATCTGGGATAGGCCGCTTTCCGAAGGCAAATACGAACCGCCAATGTCGGAGTGTACTCCAGCGAACCACACCTGTTTAATATTCTGGCCTACCAGTGCCGGACCCCAGAGATTGTTCTGAAAAAAACAACGGCGTTCGTCAATGGAAACCGCATGCCGACCGTTGACCATATCGGGGTTCTGAGCGGTATAAGGCAATTTCAATGGATTCCAAATCCAACCTACGGAACTGACGGTGTCCCAAACCCCAACGAAGTGCAAAGGACACGAGCGACAGAATGTCGCCTTAAAGTCCTCAGCAACAGCGAACGTATGGGTCATTCCGCCGGCTTTCCGCGTTTTTTTCGCGTATAACCGCGTAATGTAAGGGATCAGTTCGTCGTTGCCCGGACAGAGGAGCCCGAACATGTGGAGTACGCCAGCCAGCGCACGGACGGCGTATGCCCCGCGACTGAAACCAAACAGAAATATATTGTCGTCCTTCTCAAAAACATTCATTAGGTAACGGTAGGCATCGTCGACATTCGCGACAAACCCTACTCCAAACGCCAAGCCCATCACCGTGGACCACAACTTACTGATACCGTTTCTGGCGCTAGGAGCGGCCATCGTGCCAACACCCGGATGGTAGTAGGCAACCTGCGTTCGACCGTCGACGATCAAAGTTCTGTAGAGTTGAACGACGTTGGAATTACGGTCACCAAACTCGTTCCCTGTTCCATCGCAACAAATTACGATATTCTTCGCCATGTGGACTCCGAAAAGAGCGTTCGCGTGCGTTCCATGTGATGAGCCGGCGTGTTGTTTCGCACCGGCCGAACTGCTGGCCTGCCGAATTCGATCTATCAAAATGGTTTTACGGATGACGACGCGGCAAGCGACCGACGGCGCAACCTCGCTTCCTGCCACGGGACCTCTAGCCCGGAGCAACGCCCGAATGCTCGGTTATCCTGAGGCCTTGTCATCGGTGACGTCGCCACCCTATTGCTCAGCTTTACTTAAGCGTGGAGATGCCAGGCTGTAGCCAGGAGAAGACGAAGTCTGCGATACCTGGAAACACTCTCGTCAAGAGTCCAATCAATGGAGCAAAACCGAAGCCAAGGATCTTGAACCAGAATTCTGTTCCCAACTCTCCAGGCTTGGTATTGGTGACATGGCTCAGCGTGGCATCGCGATGCATTTCGGCATATACCTTCACAATCACCACACCTGTAATCACGAACAAGACGATCAAAATCACACTCAACGCCTGTCGCGGGTCAAATGGATAACTGGATATCGCAATAGTAGCCGCCAGGAACAGCACTACGATGGTGATGGCCATCGTCCGCAATCGACCGAGAACATTCTGCACGAAGCTCAAGTAGTTTAAGGACACAAACTCCTCGGCATTCCGTATGTGCTCCTCTTTCGCCTGCGGCGGCGGATCGGGAGCAGCTTCATCTTTCTCTTCTTTTATTGGCACAGCCAGTAAGGACCCTTTCTCCTTTCTCCACGCTGGCACCAGCAGCTTCGTCAGCAGGGTTCCACTCGCCGCCGCAATACTTTTTTGAAATTTGCGAAAGCTTGTCAAATCCCCGGCGCGGGAGACTGTGTAGTTTGCTGAATACCAATTCGCAAACTGCACTCCCGCCCTGTGCATCCATAGGAGGGCTGCAAGGGAACTCCGGGCTCCGGGATCGGAAGGTTGCCTGGACTTCTTAGGGTGCCTGGGCAGCGCCTCTATGCTGGCAATCGCATGGTTCATGCATTCTAGTTGTCTGGAGATCACTTTGTAGCGCACTTCGAGCACATTCCCACTCATCTTCCAGACGCTTCCCCACGAAAAGCCGTGCAGCACCGCCAGTGTCCGTCGCAGCGTCAGCCGATCGAGAAACTCCAGCAGACGCCTCAGCTGTTCCCAAGCTTCGTACATTCGCCAGGCTTCCACCAACGCCAAACTGCAGCACACGTCCAGCAACACGATGAAAATTCTTGCGTAGCTCTCTGCACCCAAGCTGCGTATTGGAATCCCGCCTACAATGACCCAGGGAAGAAGAAGAAACAGGGCGAAGAGAACCGCGGCGCCTGCAACGACCTTCCAATTTAGGCCGGTCGCAGCCTTCTCAATCGGTTCTGCAGCATCTTCTTGACTGAACATCCTCAGAAAATCCTTGCGATTTTTGCCGGCGTCTCCGAGCTGCAACTGCTCTTTTTTTGGTAAACAGGGACGATCCGGCCCAAATAACGCCAAACCATGCAACTTAAACCAAAAAGACAGATACAGCGCTACCAGGATCGATAAGATCGGAACGATGGGAGAAACTCCACTGGCAAGATGTGTCGCACGCCAATAGGTCAATACGCGGTTTTCAGGCCCCAGTACCTGTTGCAGCGGAACCACGAAAAATACACAAAATAAGCCCGTAACGATCGCCGAGGCAGCGAAGGCCTGGTAGTTCCGCATATTGAAGTCTTTGTCCGTAATTCTTGGTAGATCCGACGCTGCGGGCAAGGTCTTGGACAGCAACCATGCCGTGCGGATGTGCCCGAAAATAGCGACCCCTGCCATAAAGCAAGCGAGCAACATGCAGAACAAGGCAAACCAGGGATAGGCTAGTCCGGCATCGGGGCTAGAAAACACTACGCAACAGATAGGAAACACTCCGCAACCCCATCCTGCGACAAGCGCCAAGCACGCGACGCAGCAACTTCCTGCCAGGATCAACCACGTGTGACGCCACCCTCCCGAGTTGGCGAAGTGCGCCCGGAATGCGGGCTTCGACGTGTACGACCCGAGCCAGCAGCAGCACGCATGAAACATCGAGAATCCGACCAGAACGAGCAAGAACACTTTCATTCCGAGTGGCAATTCTGGCCGGCCGCCAGGATCATTGGCCCGCTCGCTCTTCACCTCACTCGTCCGACTCGCGCTCGCTACGAAGACTTGGGGTTGCTTGCCGACGCACGGTAGTCGGGGTTTCTCTGCGGAACATGGTGGCAAGAGAGAGGCCATGGGCCAAAATCGGTTGACGCCAATGACCGATAGCCACGTCGCTGGACCAGGGTAAGGACATTCCGGTCCAGCACTCGTCTCTTTTTTTTCGCCGCACTGATCGGACAACGTCCAGAATGGCGGAGAATAGTCAGGGATAGGCATATCCGTCCCACAGGCCACCGACGGGAGGAATATCGTTCCCGCGTCTTCCCCACGAACGTGGCATCGGGACTCGTCCAACACGCCTTTATTCAGGCCCTGGTCATTGAGCAACAGCCGGAACGCGACGTACGTGCCTTCGCTCGTATCCGAACTAAATACCCGGTCGGCCGCAGCCAGCCTCTGATGATCCGTCCATCGGTGTTCGAGAGGGAAGAGCGGATACGTGCTCAGGGTCATGCTCCCATTTAGTCCGGTTGCGCCTTGTTCCCGGATGAACATTAAGTCGGAACCAAAGATCACAATTCGCCCGTCCGGATAGCTTCGCCGAAGAAAGTCGCTTAGGAACAGCTGGTCAAGGGTATTGCTGCTGCGCAGAAGAATGTATCGAGCGTGCAGCTCGCGAAGCGCCGCCACAAGATCCATCAAGAAGGCCTCCTGTGCGAGCGGTGTTTGATTTCCTCCGTAGCTGCGGATGGAGTCGTGTACTCTCCCGGACGGATCGGCGAGGTCGGTCGGAAGATTTCTTCTCTGTGTGTCCGCCGCCTGCGGTGCGGTTCCCCCATCGAAGAGTGATTTTGTTTGATAGGCCTCGCGAAGTGCGGAGATGTCGCGGGGATAATAGAGCTTCAGAACCCCTTCACGACAGTCGTGTCCGTCGTCTTGGTAGGATTTGTCAACTTTGTCGTTCTTGACCCTGTCGACCTTCACTCCGGATCCGCCATACGCGGTTTCATCTTCGGAAACCATTGCAACTCGGCCAACGTCGAATCCGGGCTGCTCTGATCTTATGAACCTGCAAAATCGCCCGAGAATCTCGTCGTCATCTTGTACGAAGCTATGAAATACGACCTGGGACGCGATCGGGTCTTGAAATTCATGCGCAGCGTCACTGCTGCTCACGCTACCGCTGAAGATGGCCAACGGTTGACCTTCGGGCGACTCATGCGAGCCGGCTTGTCCGGTTGTTTTTCCGGAAGGCGTTGATAGGTTGAGTTGGTTTTTGGTGCCAGTTTCGGACAGAACTTGCGTTAATGAAGGCAAAGTGCCGGAATATGTTGGTCCAAGAATGGCCATCTGTTTTCCGTGGCGATCGGCCAGCGGCCGCAACGCCTTGATCCATGCCAAGGCATTCCGGAATTGGTCCTTGTGAATCCCGTGAGTGGCTTCCTCTCCAACCACAAAAACGATCAAACCGGCGCGATAGCTCTTCGATAGTCCGCCCGTTTCCCAATCATCCCTACAGTCCTTCCGCTTTTTCTCCGCTTCATGCTCGTCTCGCTCGTTTAGGTTCTGGTGCTCCTTCGTGCCGCAGTTCACGGCTTGCCGAAAAACAATAATCCCCGGCTGGGTCTCCTTGAGTTCTTGCTGTCGATTGGCAGTCTTTTCGTCGAGAAACAGTGCATAGGGCGTTTCCTCTTCGTCCCAGGGAAGCCACGATCCGTCGAAATCATATTTTTCGTCTTGCGCCCCTTCTTGAATCGCCGCCGCGAACTGGTCGAAGACGACGGGCAAATGCGTGTGGACCGGGTCGGGTAACAGCGCGATGACGAATTTCAGTTGCGAGGTTTTGTCGGTCGGGTCTTCGTGTGGTTGGTTTCGCGCGGGGTCATCTTTTTCGTAGCAATTATCTGGGACAGCCAAGTCCTCGCTCTCAAGAAAGTCTGCGAGCTGATCTTTGAGACTATCGCAGCCGGGCTTGAGCTCATGGGGCGCAACCTTCGCGGGAGTGGGCTTCGCGTGTTTACCCGCGCTATTACGATACACGCCGCTGGTTTCCGCGGGTTTTGGCCCAGTTTGCACGGAATACCCAACCATGGCCGCGATGGCGAGGAAGGCTGCCGCGCCGATTGTTCCTTCTTTCTTCATGGGTAGACTTGGACAGAGTCACAGCGGTTAAGAGCCGCTTCACAATAGGGTGGTGAACATCGGTGACAAATCGTTACAGCGTAAAAGCGAATTCGCCGGCCCTAGAGGGCCTCGGCTCGAAGCGATCATTCCTTATCGGTGCAGCGGCTTCAGCAATATGGGTTCAAATGTGGGCGAGATTCTGAAGCTTGCCGGGCCCGAAGAACCCACTTTGGAATATCGCTTTTATATGTAAGGTAAAGTTCGGCGAACGATGCAATAGGGGAGTTAATCCGTCAAGTGGCGAGCGGAACTGCTTGGCGAATGAACGTCGCCATCTTCACCCGGTTGAGAGCCAACTCCAAAAGTCGGTCGTCGAAAAGATGCTGTTTGCGTTCGACGGCCTCCCTCCCTCCGGGCCAATGCGCAATGCCCTTGCGAATGGAGGGAAGGTCGGCAGAATAACCTTCTTTGTGAACGAGCCAATCCACCGTAGCGAGCAGTTCCATCCCGAGGGGCGATTCGTATCCTTCGATGAGTTGCGCCGTGGCCTCCAGCGCGGGGAGGTAAGTTCTTGCCTTATCGCTATGGAGATATTCCTCGACTTTGCTTCGTCGCGCGTCATTGAACCAAATGAGATCAAACGGGCCGGCATCGCTGAGACGTTTCGCAGAGTGCAGATAACTTCCATCCAAACCGTCTAACAAGTGTCGCAACCTCTCCGCATAGGGGCCGAACTTGTTAGGCATGAAGCGCAGGTCGAGTGGGTCCTTCAGGTGCATTGCCAGAATGGACTGTTGCAGAAACCAGGCGAGTTTTTGAATCTCAAGATTGGTGCATTCGAGACCGAGCACGGCGTAGCGTCTGCAGAGTTCGGCAATGAGCGCACGCGCGGGCGTCAATTTCTCGAGACCTTCTTTCTTGGAAACGTTTTGATAGGTGCGGGTTGGGGTAAAAACCAGAATTTCGACGTCGTTCAATTTGTCCAGAGCAGTTTCGATTTCCTGACGGACGTCGGGCCAATCCAAGCCGCCGTTGCCGCATCCGAGAGGGGGAAGCGCTATGGAGCGAATCTTCTTTTCTCGAATGACGCGCACCAAGTCCCGCAGGCCGTCGTGAATCCACTCGATTTGAGAATCGCCGCGCCAATGCTTCTTCGTGGGGAAATTGATGATCCAGCGCGGCTGGACGAGTTCTTTATTTTCGGTCACGAACATGTGCCCTACATGAACTTGCTTCGCTTCGCAGGCTCGTATGTATGCTGCTGTGTTTTCGGGGAATGCCTCGCTGAACATCAAGGCGATGCCTTTTCCCATGACACCGACTTCGTTGACGGTGTTGACCAACGCTTCAGCAGGGGCTTCGAGAAGATTGCCTTCGACGTATCTGATCATCAGAAATACCAATCCGGCTTGCACAATACCCTGAGCGTAAGATTTAGAGTACCACACATAGTTTCGATTTTTGTTTGCTCCTCGTTCCGATGACAAATAATACCTAGAATTGCCGCGATGGGAACGTGTCGATGGACGAGAGCTTCGGCCTGGTAGCGTTCAAACTTTGCAGGCTCGTCCGGGTCTCGCCGGAAATCGCGATTTTGCAATCTGGGCCAATCGATGCGGTCGAGCCGGTCCAGCGTGTTATGAAATTCGGCGGCCTCGAGCACGGCGTGGCGATCGGTGAAGACGAACGGGATCGCTTGTTTTTGCACTGCGGGAAGAGAGGAAACCAGAATAGCTATCTCCGACATGGGGCGCTGGATGACTCCGCGACCTGTCTTGATGTTGAGGAGCATTGGGGAGTGATAGGTGAAATAGAACGGTACGTAGTCGCCAAGGGTGCCGCCGGGAGGGACGGGTACAACGCGTGTCGCCCGGCGCGTAATAATTTCGGAATTCCCGATGGGAACGTAGTTGGGATCGGAATGCCCGCTACTGCTGCAGTGGAGCCCATTCGCGAGTATCCACGATATATTGGCGACGTGGGTAATTCGAAAAATCAGAGCCTTGTCGGGATTCAGATTGCTCATCTTGATTATAGCCACGATGGACGAAGATTGATCATAAGCGAATCGAGAAAAGAAAGCTTTCTACGGCAGGCCGAGCCTCATCCAGGCAGAGAAAAACGATCCGGTCGCCGGACGAGCGGGAACGAAATGCAGAAGTGCCGCGTGCGTTCTTGCCGCTCAGTCGCGGAAGTATCGAGCGCGTCTCAGTGCGGATACTCCCGTTTTGTCGTGCCCGCCCCAGATTTTTGGGTGAGCGGGCCACGGTGAGGCTCACGTGATATTCTTCGAACGATGAGCCGATTTAGATTCCAAAGTGTGAAGGGAACTGACATATCGCCGCAGGAATGGCTCTCTGTGTGGGCCCAGCGTTATCCATCGAACAACTACGTGGGACATACCGAATTGATCCAAAAGTACAAATCGTTCTCAGCCGACGACTTTGTCCGAATTGGTAAGTGGAAAGACGCCGTTAAAACAGAGGGTAAATGGAAGGAGAACGTCGCATCCGTGGCGTATCTAATCTGGATGCAAGCTGCTTCGGAACTTCCGAAGTGTCCCGAGGATAGCGAGGTGGAAAATTTCTTGGTCGACTGGTCCGAGAGGAAATATACGGACGAATTTGCGAGCGGACCGATGGAAAAACGCTTCGGTTTGTCTCGGGCAACCACGCTTTTGCACTTCATCAGCGGAGGGCGGTTTCCAATCTTCGACTCGCGTGTGCGGAAGGCAATGAATCGGCTGCTTGGCATTACTGTTCCGAACAATGTTCGTTGGTATCTGGATTGCTACCGTCCGCTTTTCTCGGAAGTCGCCGCTTTGTGCGGTACGGAAGATGTTCGCATAGTCGATAAGGCTCTTTTCAGCTTCGGCGGTCGGAAGGCATCAGTACCAAGGGCTGTGCCATGCCTATAGACGAGAACCCAATCGGCGCACTCAAGCCCGATTCGAAATAAGGACCTTTCCACACGGCTTTTGGGGGCGACCCCGTCATTCCAGAAATCGACAGCGTAGCTATGGTCTCGTTACGCGAATTCACCCGCCTGCAAACCCGGCACGCTTCGCACCATCTGCGACCATCTCGGCCTGCTCGTCGACTACGACGCAGGCAAAGTAGCGCTGCGTAAAGACGGTCTTGATTTCTCCGGTATGCACCAAAGTTTCGGGGGCGGGATGGCCATCTACCTCGGCAAAGACGTGTCTCTTCCGCATGGCTGTGGCCCACGGCGGCGGCGAAGGCATACATCCTTACTTCGGTATTGCCAATTTCCTCGCGTAACGATGCCCCAATAAACTCAAATTGCTCAGCAATCTTGAACTCTGTCGACGTGCGGATTGAAGTAGCATATATGTTTTATACCCGGTTTCTTAATAACTCTCGATTCATCAGTCTAGCTTCTGCAATGCCCGCGCGTCGCGCGCTAGGGGTGTGTTCATGCGTCTTAGGTGCTCGAAGATCGGCTACCCGTCATCTTGTCGCCCTTAGCGAATGGAAAAAAGACTGCGCGATCGTGTTGGTGAGTTCAAATGCATATCGCAAGCCGATTTACCGATTAACGCTTTTGCAGCAACCGAAAAACTGTATATAGCGGCGTCTTCCAGTCGTGCCATGGAACTCGATACACGCGGGAAAGCAAGATCGCGCTTCCTAGCGACGCGAGTAGCAAAACCGCCAAAGCAAGCGACAAGCGAAGTTTCCATCGTTGCGACCCCAGAATTCTCCCAACGATCCAGCTCGCCACTTGTGCGACCGCGGTAATGGATAAAGCAATCCATCCAGCTGTTTCTGCTTCGCGGTATATCCCGAAAGCCCCTACGCCAATCAGTACTGCTTCTGCCAAATACAGTAGCTGCAGCCAGTGCCGACGCAAGACGTGCAATGCCGTTCCCGGCATGGAGAATTCGATAAATCGAGTCCCAACGGATCCCGCCTGAGCTATCCACCCACCGAACTTCGTAGGAACTCCTTGTCCGCCGTCCAATCCTCGAAGCATTTCGCCAAAGATGCGTGACGCACGGCGTATCCTGCCCAGCGATACTTGTGCCGAGGGAGGAGCGGGGCGCGAGTAGAATTCCCGGAATACCGTGAGGCGGTCTGGGTTTCCTTGTATAGCCGCGACCAACGCATTCACTACGGCTGGACAGTCGTCGATCATCTCACTGGCTGCCAGTTTTAGAAAATCGTCGGCCGTCAATTTATCGCTCTTTTTGTGGCCTTTTTTTTCCAACTGCGACCAAATGTATGCAAATAATGGTTTCACCAAGTCCGCGCAGCGGTGAAGCGTGAAATCTTCTTTAACGATTATTTGCGCGGCTTCCTGAATCAGAGAGTATCGGAGAACTTGGTCATCATCGTCGGGGAGCAAACTCACAATGATACGTTCCGCCCCGTCCAACCTGCCCCATAAAATGTCATTTGTTCGCCAGCCTTCGTCCAAGAAGGCCCCAAAGGCCGCCAAGGCAGTTCCGGCCAATTTGTTGTTTGCCCGATCATCGCCTCGTGGAATTACACCCACAGCGTCGGCAGGACTGATTCGGTACACTTCGGTCCAGCAGCCCTCGCCTGTCAATTTATCGGGAAGCAACGAAAATACGATGACATCGCGACACTCAAAGAATTTGTAGCGAATCCACAAATACCGCGCTGCGGCGTCGGATGGCGGCGGACCCGTAAGTCTCGCTGTCGCATCATTGGCTCCTCTAGGATTTCCGGCCGGGTTGACGGCATTCAGAAAGATGCGAGACGGAGCCGTCATCGCGTCGCTAAGGTTGTCCGCCAAAACTTTTGCCGCATCCTCGAAGGCTTTTTTTACGAGTCTAATTTCAGATTTGTCGGCGCCCCGCATTCCAGTTAAATAAAGCCAAGTAGCGCGATCCTGCGATTCCTGATCTGTGACAGGCGAAAGAATCCACTGCAAGTCGGTGTAGTTGAGTTTCGCAGGGGCCAGCGCGTGACGAAGAGCGTCACGCGAGCGCTTCGTCTCGGGATCCTGCTCCGAAGGATCGGACTCAAGCCAAAGTTGCTCTCGACGTTTCGACAGTTCGCGACGAGCATCGATGGCTGCGGCACGGAATGTTCGCAGGTCGCGCGCAAATTTTTTCGTGTCCGCGGTGTCGATGACGATGTTCCTGTCGGCGGCAGCGAGAAAGTCCTGGAGTTTTTTTTCGGCGCCGTCGGCCTGGGTTGCGACACTCGAAAGTTTGTCGATTTCGCTGCGGAGGTATTCGAGCCTACGAATTCGGTAGCCAAGATCGAAGTTCCACAGAAAGGCTGTCTCAGTTTTCTTGTCGTTGGCCCCTTGCGCGGTATACGTGTCCTCCCGCCACGCGCGAATCAGCATCCAAATGGCGTATAGAGCGTCGGAATCTTCGTTGAAACCGAAAAGTCTGGTAAAGAGCAGAGCCAGATCGTCGGTGGTGGAGCTCACGCAGAGGCGGTGATACGTAACGTAAGACTGGCCGTACAGTTTGACGAGCGCGTCCAGTGGTAATCCCTGAAAGTTTCTGTGCCCCTCTGGCGTTCTCTTGGCTAAGCAATCTTCAAGAAGTTTCGGAAGGTCTTTTTCAACTTCCTCCAGCAACGTCTGCGCTCTTCGGATTTCCCGATTGTGCGAGTTTAGACGCTCGATGTCTTCCCGGATCGTCTGATATCTCGGCAGTGTCGAGGTTGCAAGCAAAGCGTTCTCGACAAAATTGAAATCGGATCTCTGCTCTTCGAGTGCCGATTTCAGTTCAGGAAAAGGATCCAAAAAGAGAAGTTTTCGACGTACCGGCAGGTCGCCGTTGCGGAAGCGGACGGTGTCGATCGCAAAGCTAAATGGTTTATTGTTCAGATATCCGCCGTCAGCCAACGGCCGCTTGGTGAAAGGAAGCCGCGTCGAACCCAGCGGCCGGTCCGGCAAGACTGCCCCCAACCTGCCGAAGTGGTCGAAGAATTTCCGGAAGAAGTGGCTCTCGTCGTCGAAAACCTGGGTGGAAAGTCCCGGGCGAAACAGATCCACATCGCTGAATTTCATGGGCTCGAACGCGCCCGGAAACGACGAAGTGCAGCGCGAGGCAAATGCCAACATGGGGTTGTATTTTTGAAGAAAATCGTTTGGGCGAAAGGAAGAGTTGGACTGAGAAACAGGAACTGGAAGTGCCTCCCGATAAGTAAAACGAAAATGAGCTCTATGCATGCGCTCGTCAACGACGGTGTTTGCCAGCTGAATCGGCAAAGAAATTCCGTTTAGGTCCGTCGTAGTCACGAACAGATCGATTTCTTTCGCGAGCCGCGATTCGTAGTTTTCCGGCCGGCTGGCTTCAGCGTCCATTCCGTCGAATGCCTCAAGCAATTTGCCGAACATTCGCTGACTGTTGAGGAGAGAGGTTTTCGGACTGGCGGATGGATAAGCGCTTGGTTGTACTTTGCCGTCGTTCAGCAATCTATCGATATCTCCTTCGTTAAGCCAGATATCGCGGATTTGATCCAATTCTTGATCGTTCGCGAGAGCCTTGGCGAGAAACACCGCGTTGATGCCACCGGCAGAAGTTCCCGAGAGAATGTCGATGACGAAGCGCGATCGAATGGGAACGTGCGTCAGATCTTTTGGAAGCGATTCGCATTTGGGAATTCGTCCATGATGGAGGATCTTGCCGATCTTGCGGTACACGGTTTCGGTGCTCTTCAGGTCCGTTTCCGGTGGCGTCGACCGTTCTGTCGCGTCGGTCGGAGCAGTCGCGCGAACAGCCTTGAGCAATTCCTGCGCGATCCCGTTCATGTAGATGGCAAGCGATACACCACCGAACATGACCACGGCCAAACGCACCTCCTGTGTTAAATCGTCGGCGTAGTTCGCCGGCGTGCTTGCGGCTGTGGGAGTTGGCGTGAGACTTGGGTCTTCCATTGGGCACCTCAAATGTTTTTGCTCTCAGAATCGTTTCTGTGGGTTCGGGGTCAATGTGTCCGGCGTCGGCGGCGATTTGAGAGGGTCCGCACCGGTAGCTGGGAGGCGAATGTCGAACTTTCGACCGTGACTCTCTCATTGTTCTTCTTCATGACCTTGAAAGTGAGCTTCTTCCAGCGTGCCGCAAAACGGTAAGCATCTAATGTCTCTCGTTCGTTATCCGATGGCAGGGGTTTGCAGAAGCTCGAGCAGTCGTATCAAGCGTTCGAGTCGACTGTCAAAAAACCAAATAGATAAATGAGGCGCCTTTTTACTCACTAACGCTGTAGGTGTCAAGGAAATAGTGATATCCTCTTGACAATAATATTTGAGCGTATTACCTTGCTTTTAAAAAAAAAAGGAACCGCACTAGGCTCGATTCGCGTTGGAAGAAAGAAAGCTGAGACCAACCGCGGACTCCAAATATCAGCGGACCGACAATCGGTCTGTTCGGCACAAGACGTCTGATACTGCGTCGTCGTGTTTTTGCCCTTACCATCGAAGTTCGATTAGGCACTTTGGAAGCTGAAATATGAAGAACGTATTGGTACGTCCTTGGGGTCCACAAACGTGACTTTGGTTCGCGCCTTGCACTTGGCATCGTCTCGGTTCTCGACTGACCGCCGAGGTACAAAACCGGCGCTTTACGCCGGACGATGTGTTGCGCCTTTTCTCTCAGGTTGTGACGGATGATCCTGAAACGCTTCATCGTGTCCACACACTACTTCCATGTACGCTTCGCCGAGGAACAACAAGCGGAAGTTATATGGCGAACTGCCTTTGTTCGTCTTAGCTGGATAACGCCACCGATGTCGAGAAAATATTGAATGTGCATTGACATTACCGCGTGGGAGTCTTATCTTCATGGTTAAGGCCACGGATGTTGTAGAAATTTCCTCGAAATCCAGCTTTCGAAAAAATCGATGAAGAAAGTTCTAGTACTCGGAGTCATCGTTGTCGCGCTGGTGCTTCTCGGAGCCTGGGGGTGTGAGAAAACTTCAATCGTATTACCGAACTATCCGCGTCCGGATAAGACCGTCTGGCTCGACCAGAATTGGACCCCAGAGCAACGAAACTGGTTCCACCATGCCGACCAAGGAACGGAAACCTTTGGCATTCCGTACGAATGGTTTATCGCCCTCGAACGGCCGGAATGCTCGCTGTCTTCTCCCGGCCTCTTTTCCGACACAACCTATCTGGACCGCTACGGCTTCATTTCCTCCGCCGCCGACAACGCGACGCCTGATTTACCCATCGGATTCGCTCACGGAGGTCCTGTGGAAGACGAATCCGGCGCTCCGTTGCTCAATCCGCAGACCAATGTTCGAATGACATCGCTAGGATTGACTTGCGCCGCCTGTCATACCGGCCGCTTTACGTACGGCAAAACTGCCGTCCTGATCGATGGCGGACCCGCCCTCACTAACGTCCAAAAATTCCAGCAAGCCATCGGTATGGCTATCATCTACACGCGCTGGCTCCCTGGCCGTTTCGGCCGCTTCGCGGCTCGGGTACTCGGCCCAGGTGCCTCAGCCGACGCCAAGGCAAAACTTCATAGTCAACTCCTGGCCGTCTACGATCAGGTCAGCGAAGTCCACGCATTGGAAAAGGCCACTAGAGATCACACTGTGGACGAAGGATTCGCCCGCCTCGACGCGCTCACGCGCATTGGAAATACCCTCTTTGCACTCGATATTGGACACCACGAGAATTTTCTCGGCTATTCAGCGCCGGTCCACTACCCACGCATCTGGAACTCTTATTGGTTTGAATGGGTGCAATACAACGGCTCCATACAGCAACCCATGACCCGCAATGCAGGCGAAGCTCTTGGTGTCCGCGCGACCGTAAATTTTCCGGCCGCCAAAGATCAGCTTCCTACTTCGAGCGTCCGTGTCGATGCCCTCTACGAACTCGAACACCAGTTGGCGGGAGCGAAACCTGCAAACGCCGAAAATGGTTTTGCAGGTTTAACTTCACCCAACTGGCCGGAACAAATCTTGCCTCCAATCAACAAATCGCTTGCCGACAAAGGTGCAATTCTCTACGGAACGCACTGCAAAGGATGCCATCTTCCTGCCACCAACGATCCTACTTTCTGGTCCGTTCCTGAATGGCTACCCGCGAACGATGCCGGAGAACGTTACCTCGATCTGAAAATGATCGAGATCTCGCACGTCGGCACTGATTCCGCGCAAGCCGCCAACATGGCACAACGTACCGTGATTGTCCCTGCAATTCTGGGAATTACCGATAAGAATGGCCAAGTGACTACCAAGGCCAACTTCGGGGATGCCCTTCGTCAAGTCGTTACCATCGTTGTGAACCGGTGGTACGACGAGCACCAAACTCCACCCGCGATGCGCGACAAGATGAATGGCTACCGTCCCGACGGCGTTCGAGCCGACCTCGCCTACAAGGCTCGCCCCCTCAACGGCATCTGGGCCACGCCCCCCTATTTGCACAACGGCTCCATCCCTAGCCTCTACGCACTGCTCTCGCCAGTGACAGAACGCCCGACGAAGTTCTACATCGGCAATCGCGAATACGATCCCGCTGACGTAGGCTATCGCACGGAACCCTTCCCAGGAGGCTTCGAGTTCGACACTTCGATTCCTGGGAACAAGAATACCGGCCACGAATTTTCCGACGAGCCGAATAAGCCGGGTGTGATCGGCAGAGCGTTGACTCCCGATGAGCGGCGCCAATTGATCGAGTATCTCAAGTCCTTATAACTTTCCACCGAATCGCGGGTCGCGTCGGTGACAACGATCCCAGGGTAGTTCGAAGTCTTGCGGACATCGAGGAGACCTCCACATGAATCATTTTGCAGCTCCCTCTTTTCACAATCTAAAACTGGCATTACTGGGAATAATATTCCTTACGGTAGGTTGCAACACCAAATCACTAGCGTCAAATCCTTCCGGGCCAGCACAGAGAGCTGCCGAACCGATACTCTCGTCCAACGACATCTCGTGGTTGTTTCCAGCTCCTACTCGCGCGTCAGATTTCGCCAACCTGATCGCTGTCAGTCAAGTCACCACACCAGCCCCCATTTGGACCGACGCCGTTTTCAAGCGGTTTCTGGAGATTGCAAGTACAAGTTCGGAGGTCGTGCAAGCCGACGGAACCAAGGTTCATATCAACTTGCCTCAGGCGGCCCAGTCGATCGACGCTTGGTATATCGCCGGCGTCCGCATCGAC
>Ga0182024_10006469_pt1 | contig 25726 bp, 16 predicted proteins | sample P32metaG_FD_120480 | JGI IMG/M metagenome (GOLD analysis project Ga0182024, IMG submission 120480) | Permafrost microbial communities from Stordalen Mire, Sweden - P3-2 metaG (Illumina Assembly) | ecosystem: Environmental > Terrestrial > Soil > Wetlands > Permafrost | place: Sweden: Stordalen...
CCGACCCCGGCGGACAGCCACTGCACCACGATGAGCCAGATGATCGTCATCGCCTTGAGGGTAGTGGCCGAAGCGCCCGAAGAGGGCCAGGGCGACACCGACGCGAGCCCCAGCCCCGTTCCGAGCGCGACAAGCACTACGGAAAGCGAGCCGGTGGCGAAGGCGCCCCCAAGCACCGCTCCCCAGGAAACGGCGGAGCGTGACGAGTCCGATGTGCTTTCGATTTCCACCGCCCCGCCCTGCCGGTCGATAATCGTCGCCGATGCCGTCGCCATGTCAGCCTCCCGTTCAGTGCCAAACTAGCGCGAGCAAGATGATGATGGGGATCGGCACCCCGAGCAGCCACAGCAGGATTCCTCGGCCCATGATGGTTCCTCCCTCGAAGATGGCGCTGCCGTCGAAAGGGCATGCGCAATTCGCCCGTTAGGCGAAGAACCAACATCCCCCGACCCGGCAGGTTCCATCGCGAACGCATAAGAATTGGGCAGATTTCGGCCGACCGGCCGCCGTGCAAGGCGGCCGGTAACGACGTCCTTTCCAACGAGACAGCCGACGGCGAATAAAAAACGGGGCCTTGGCGGCCCCGTTTTCCGCAGCGAGTTGGCGCCGTTAGGCGTTGCTGCGCCGGTTCTGCTCGTAATAGCTGTTGCGCAGCACGCGGCCGGGCAGATTGCCGGTGTGCTTGCCTTCTTCGTAGAGCACCTGGCCGTTGACCATCGTGGCGAAAATGCCCTCGGCCGCTTCCTTGATGCGCCAGCCGCCGGCCGGGAAATCGTGCACCACCGTCTCCTGCCCGCATTTGACCGTCGCCGGGTCGAAGATCGTGATGTCGGCCGCCATGCCGGGGCGCAGCAGACCGCGATCGTAGAGCCCGAAGGTCGAGGCCGAGTCGAACGTCAGACGCCGCACCGCCTGCTCCAGCGTCATCGCCTGCTTCTCGCGCACCCACTCGCCGAGGAGCTTGGTCAGATAGCCGTAACCGCCGTGGAACTGGACGTGTGCGCCGCCATCGCCGAGCCCGATCACCGCGTTGGGATGGGTCAGGATCTTCCTCAGCGCCTCGTCGTCGATGTTGTTCTCAGCCTGCAGGAAGCGCGTTTCGAGCTTTTCCTCGACGACGAGGTCGAGGAACGCGTCGACGACGCGCTTGCCCTGCTGCTCGGCGATCTGGCCGATCGACTTGAACTGCATCCATTTGTTTTTGGGCAGCGCCGGCTCGTTGACCCAGATGTAATTCCACCAGGTCTTCGAGATGCCGACCGCGCTGTCGGGCTTGTTGACGACCGCTTCCTCATGGAGCTTGGCGCGGATTTCCGGGTCGGCGTAGAGCCGCAGCTTCTCGTCGTCCGCCATCAGCAGGATCGGGTGCCAAGTCGGCAGACCGCGGAAGACCTGGCTGTTCTTCATGGTGAAGTCTTGCGTCACCCGGTTGGGGCTGCACATCGGGTAGGCGCGGATGCCCATCGCCGCGGTCTCCTCGACCCGCGCCATGTGGATTTTCCATTCGTCCGGGCGGCGCATGGTCTGCGACAGGCTGTTGTAGACCACCATGCGGCCCGAGGCCTCGGCGAGGCGGCGCATCATGCCGTCCTTGAGCTCGACATACTGCCCGCCGCCGGCCTGGATCGTGCCGGTGCCCAGCTCGCGCAGCACGTCGGCGAGCGCGAAGATCTCGCTCTCGTCGGCCCACAGCGCCGGGATCGGCACGCCTTGCGGATCAAAATGACCCTTCTCGCGCGACACCGAGAGACCGAGCGCGCCGGCCTGCATGCCCTGGCGGACGACGTCCTGCATCGCCTTGATCTGGTCCCCGGTGGCGCCTGCCTTCTGGCAATCGTCGCCCATAACGTAATGGCGCACCGCGGTGTGGCCGATCAAATTGCCGACATTGACCCCGAGCCGCTTGTCGAGATGATCCATGTATTGCGGGATCGTCTCCCAGTCGAAATCGACCGTGCGGAGCACTGACATCGGGATAGCTTCGACATAGGAGAGGAATTCCGCGAGCCGCTCCTCGGTGCCCTTTCTGACCGGCGCCAGCGATAGCGAGCAATTGCCGAAGATCACCGAGGTCGCGCCATGCTCGGGCGAGAAGGTGCACAGCGGGTCCCAGGTGACCTGGGCGTCGTAATGGCAATGATTGTCGATAAAGCCGGGCGACACGGCGCGGCCGTCGGCGTCGATGATCTTGTCGGCCGGGCTGGATAATTTGCCGATCTCGGCGATCTTGCCGTCCTTGACCCCGATATCGCCGCGGAACGCGAGCATGCCCGAGCCGTCGACAATGAGCCCGTTCTTCACCAACAGATCGTACGCCATCTTTGTCCTCCCGACTCTCGTTTGCCGAGCCGAGTGTAGCACGCGGGCGCGGCGCGCCTACCCGCGCTGCACGCATGGGCTGATCATAAGCCCGGCTTAGGATGCATGCCTGGAACGCTATCCACCGCCATGTCGTTGGTTTGGCAGGTCCCTCGCACGGCGGTCGGGGTAACCATTTGTTAACCGTATCCGCCGCCACAATGTCACAAAGCCGGCCGCCCGCGCGGCATCGATGAAATGGGGTGAGGATATGAAAGGCATACTGCTCGGCGTCGGCCTGACCCTGCTCGGCACGCTGACATACATCATGGTCGGAGTCGCGCTGGCGAGCGTCGGCTGATCGGCATCTGAAAAACTTGCCTGCCTCTTCGCGGCGCCGCAGCCGCCAAATTGAACGATAAGGCGGCGAGGCGTTGAGATTCGATTGGCGCTGCCATCTCATTGCCTCACTGTCCCATTGTAGATTTTGTTGGCGTCGCGCGCCGGAGCCCCGCGCGGCTCAGGAGGGGAAATGGCGCTGCTCATCGTCAATCTCGATCGCCAGATCGGCAACGCGCAAGCGTGGCGCGACAATTTCGCGAAACAGCTTCCCGATCTGGAAATCCGCATCTGGCCCGAGGTCAACGATCTCGAGGACATCGAATATCTCGCCTTCATCCGGCCGGATTTCGACATCATCCCGCCTTTGCCGAACTTGAAAGCGATGTTCAGCCGCTCGGCCGGCGTCGAGGCGTTCATCGACCATCCCAAGCTGCCGAAAGTCCCGCTCGGCAAGATCGAGCCTTCGGGGGGCGACCCGATGATGACGGAATATGTCGTCATGCACGTGTTGCGCTTCCATCGCGACGTGCCCGGCTATGCGCGGGCGCAGGCCAATCGCGAATGGCTCCGCAAGCCGATCGTCCGCCCGGAGCAACGGCGCGTCGGCTTCCTCGGCCTCGGCCTGATGGCCAAGGCGCCGGCGCTGGTGTTGAAGCAACTCGGCTTCGATGTGTCGGCCTGGGTTCGCTCACCGCGCAACGAGCCGGGGATCAGAATTTTCCACGGCGAAGACCAGCTCGAGGCGTTTCTGAACCAGACCGATATCGCGGTCTGCCTGTTGCCGCTGACGAAGGAAACCGAGGGCATCTTCTGCGCCCGCACCTTCGCGATGATGCCGAAGGGGGCGATGGTCATCAATGTCGGGCGCGGCGGACATGTGGTGGACGCGGATTTGATCGCCGCGCTCGATTCCGGACAATTGTCCTACGCCGCGCTCGACGCACTGAAGCCCGAGCCGTTGCCGCCGGAAAGCCCGCTCTGGACGCACCCAAAGGTCACGGTAATGCCGCATGTCGCGCGGCGGCCGACCGTCGCCCAGCTGGTGACGGAGATCGCCGCGAATATCAGCAGCATCGAAGCCGGCGGCGGCCTGTTGCAGCAGATCGACATGGTGACGGGGTACTAGCGCGATCCCGGCGCAACCGCGAAAGATACGCCCGCTGGCCGCCGAATGGCCCCAATTGCGAGTTGAGACGGCGGACCTGTTTTTCCTGTTTAAACAGGCCGAAAGCAGAAAATGTCTCGCGGCCTGGTTGTATTTAGTAAAAAATCCCAGGATTTCCGCCGCTTTTGCCCGAGAGGCTCGGGCAAATAACAGGAAAAAAGCCGCTGCGGTCATCTGTGACTCGGCGATATCGGGGTATTTGCGAATTCCGCTAATGGACCATGCAATTATGGCAATTCTAGCGTCGGCGTATGACGAGGATGTCCACGATCAGCTCACCAGCGGTTTCACGTCGCGCATGAAGCACTCCATCGATTGGAGGAGCTGATCGAGATCGCGACAGCCGTGGAAATTGATCTGAAAGGCGTCGAGAGCCGCTGCCTCGCGGTAGCGCATGAGGTCCGCCGCGACCTCGGCGGGCGTGCCGTGGCCCGTCGGACGATTGTCCGCCGGCGGAATGTTTCCGGTGATTGTGCTAAACTCAACGCGAAAGCTCATGCGGGTCGGGATCGGCTCGCGGCCCGCCGCATCGCAGGCTTGGCGTAGCGCGGCCTGCCGTTCGACAAGCTCGGCGACGGGCAGCGGGGTTGGCTGCCACACCGTCGCGAAGGAGGCGGCCCGGCGCAGCGCCGCGTCGCTCGCGCCGCCGATCCAGATCGGCGGGTGCGGCTGCTGCAGCGGCTTGGGGCTGACATGCATGTCGGCGAACGAAAAGAATTTGCCGGCGAACGACACCGTGCCCGGCGCCCAACACGCCCGCCAAATCCGCAGATACTCGGTCGTCCGCGCGCCGCGCTCATGAAAGGGCACGCCGAGGGCGGCGAACTCGGCCTCGTTCCAGCCCACCCCGACGCCGGCAATCAACCGTCCGCCCGACATCCGATCGATCGTCGCCAAGCTCTTGGCGGATGCGATCGGGTTGCGGTACGGCATGATCAGCACCGACACGCCGAGATTGATGCGGTTCGTGTTCGCGGCGATGAACGACAGCGCGACTAGCGGATCGTAGGTATTGGTCCACGGCGCCGAGCGGGGCGACCCATCGACGATGATGTGGTCGTTGACGAAGACGGCGTCGAACCCCTCCGCCTCGGCCTTTGCCGCCGCCACGATGATGGCGCCGGGCGATGCCTCGAAACCGAGATAATCGGCGTTGGGACAGCGAGTTGAGAACCGAACGGTCATGACCCCTCCCGGCGGCTGATCGAGCGCCTCAGATTACCTGCATTTTCCCATGGATCGCGCGCCAGATGCGTTCGGAAGTCGCCGGCATCTCGATATGGGTGACGCCGAACTCGGCTAGCGCGTCGACGACGGCGTTGATGACCACGCCCAGCGCCGGGGTGGTGCCGCCTTCGCCGCCGGGGCGAATGCCGAGCGGATGGGTCGGGCTCGGCACCTCGCTGAGCTCGCAATCGAAGAACGGCATCCGGTCGGCGCGCGGCATCGCGTAATCCATGAACGACCCGGCGAGGAGCTGCCCGCTCTCGGGGTCGTAATAGGCATTCTCCTGGATCGCCTGGCCGACCCCTTGGACGATGCCGCCATGCACTTGGCCGTGCACGATCATCGGATTGACCGCGCGGCCGACATCGTCGACCGCGGTGTAGCGGACGATGTCGAGCACGCCGGTCTCGGGGTCGATCTCGACCTCGCAGACATGGGAGCCATAGGGAAACGCGGCGAGGTCGACGGTCTCGTCGCTCTCGGCGCCGAGCGGGCCGCGCAATTCGTCGGGAAGGTCATTGCGTTCGAGCGCGGCACGCGCGGTCTCGAAGATGCCGATCGCCTTGTCGGTGCCTTTGACGGTGAACTGGCCGCCGGTGAACTCGAGGTCGGCGATATCGGCTTCCAGAACGTGGCTGGCGATCTGCAAGCCCTTCTCGATGATCGCCTTCGAGGCGTTGAGCATGACGACGCTGCCCATGCGCAGCGCCCGGCCGGAATGCGCGCCGCCGCCGACCGAGACGCGCGCGGTGTCGCCGGTGATGAGCCGCACGCTGTCGATCGGCACGCCGAGAAATTCGGTGACGAGCTGCGCGAAGCTCGTCTCGTGGCCCTGGCCCTGCGATACGGTGCCGATCGCCACCTCAACGATGCCCTCGGGCTTCACCACCATCTCGGCCTTTTCGCGCGGCGCGCCGGTCGCGGTGTCGACATAGTTGGCGACCCCGATGCCGCGGCATTTGCCGCGCGTCTTGGCCTCGGCGCGGCGGCCCGGGAAACCGCCCCAATCGCCCAGCTCCAGCACCCGCTCCATGCAGGCATGGTACTCACCGCTGTCGTAGACCATGCCGAACGGGTTGGTGTAGGGCATCGCGCTTTCCGGCACCAGGTTGCGCCGCCGGAGCTCGAGGCGATCGATGCCGGTCTGCTTGGCGGCAAGGTCGATCAGGCGCTCCATAACGAACATCACCTCGGGCCGGCCCGAGCTGCGATAGGGCCGGGTCGGCAGCGTGTTGGTCAGCGCCGCCCGCGCCCGGAAATGCACGACCGGCACGTGGTAGATGCTCGACATGATCTCGACGCCCTTGTTGAGCGAGCCGAAGGCGATCGCGTAGGCGCCCTGGTTGACGAGGTTCGAGCCGCGCATCGCGAGGAAATTTCCCTGCCCGTCCAGCGCCAGTTCAGCCGTGCAGGAAAGATCGCGCGCCTGGTAATCGGCGATGAAATATTCCTGTCGCTCACAGGTCCATTTGACCGGGCGCCCGAGCCGCTTCGCCGCCCAGACGACCAGCGCGAACTCGACGTTGAACGAGCCGCGCGTGCCGAAATTGCCGCCGATATCGTGCATCACCATGCGCGCCTGCTCGGGCGGGATCCCGAACACCATCGCCAGATCGCGCCTAGGACTCACCGCGCCGCCCGCCCCGGCGTGCAGCGTGTGCAGCCCGCTCACCGCGTCGTATTCGCCGACCGCCGCGCGCGGCTCCATCGGCACGCCGCAGACCCGCTGCACCCAGGTGCCAAGGCGAACGACATGAGCGGCGTGGGCAAAAGCCGCTGTGGTTGCCGCCGCGTCGCCGACTTCGCCGTCAAGGATGATGTTGGGCGAATCGAGCCGCGCGCGCGGCGCGCCGTCCTCGGCGGCGGCGAGACCGCGGGCGATCGCCGGCAGCACCTCCCAGTCGGTATCGACCAGCTCGGCCGCGTCCTTCGCCGCCGCGACGCTAGTCGCGACGACCATCGCGACGATCTCGCCGACATGACAGATTTCAGGGAAGATTATCGGCTGATGCTGGGGCCGGACGATCGGCGAGCCGTCGGTGTTCTTGATCGCGATGTCGGCCGGGTGGTTGTTGCTGATATGCGGCAGGGGGTTGAGCCCGTCCTGCCGCACTTCGTCCGAGGTCAGCACCGCCAGCACGCCCGGCGCGGCGCGCGCCGCTTGGCTATCGATGCCGCGGATCAGCGCGTGGGCATGCGGCGAGCGGACAAACACCGCATAGACTTGGCCGGGCAGGCTCAGATCGTCGCTAAAGCGGCCCCGCCCGGTAACAAGGCGCAAATCCTCGCGCCGGCGCACCGGCTGCCCGATCCCGCTGCCGTTTGGCTTGCCCAGCATAGGATGTCCCGCCCCTTTGATGTCGCCGGCACTTTAGCGCACCCGGGCTGCATCGAAAAAATTTCCGCAGCGTGACGCTGGTCACACTGCCGCAGCGGAACGATCCCTACTTTTCAGGTCATAAATCGAGGTTGGGGAGCCCGTGTGATGTTCGAGGTTTATATGCTGCAACCCGTTACCGCGGCCTGCGGTCTGTTCGCGACGACGCGCCGTCGATGCTCTATCGTGGAGCCGGATCTGGACGAGCTGATGCGCGACCCGTTGACGCTCGCGTTGATGGCCGCCGACCGCGTCGACCGCAGCGAGCTCGACGCCCTCTTGACGCAAGCCCGGGATAGCTTGCGCTGACGCCGCTAGCGCTCGGCAGGGTCATCCTGGCGGCGAGGCTGTCGCGACACTCTCACCGGTACCCTGACGGGCTGCGGGCGCGGGGCAACCCCGGCGCCACAAACGAGGGCAAACAGCAGAAGCAGCATCGGCGTGATCATTGATCGAATCCTTCGGCACAAAGGGGCGTACGGCATTCAAACGCCGAATAACCTTACTTGTCCCCGCCAATATTAAATGTGATTCCTCAGAGGGATTCGGCCGGCACCGATCCGGCTGTCGCCATCGTGTTATACGTGCCGGGTAGTTATGGCCAAACGCGGCTGGGGGCGCTAGCGGCGGCACTGACGGGTAGACTTCGCATAGAGGCTGTGACTATCTTGAGTTGATGGTTCCCTTCGGGGATCAAAAGGGAACACGGTGGGGCCTATAAAGCCGATGCCGTGGCTGTCCCCGCAACTGTAAGCGGCGAGTCGTGCGCCATCGATGCCACTGGGAAACCGGGAAGGCGGTGCAAGGCAGGGACCCGCGAGCCAGGAGACCTGCCATCACCGTGGTCAAACGCGGGCGGGTCGGCCGGGGCGTGCCGACGGGAGCAGGTTTCGTGTCCGCGTCGCCGCTGCACTGAGCTGGCTTCTTCCGTTCGAATTGACCGATTCGGGGTCGAGGCGAACATGCGGATGCGCACACTCGGGTATCGCTGCGGATTCCTCCTCCTTTTCCTGTGCTGGGCAGCCACCGCCGCGGCCCAAATGGTCGGCCCGACGCCCCAACCGCAGGGGACGCCGGAAGGAGCCGATCAGGTTCAGCCGGAAATCTGGGCCGTTCACGGCCAGACGACCAATGTCTGGCTGCTGCAACCCGCCTTCCGCTCGCCCTATCAGGGGCCGCAAAGCCTCAGCCCCGCCACCAATGCCAGGGAAACGGTCGATACGACGCTCTACGCTGGGTTGCAGCCGTGGTCGGGCGCGGAATTCTGGATCAATCCCGAGATCGACCAAGGGTTCGGGCTCAGCGACACGTTCGGCGTGGCGGGATACCCAAGCGGCGAAGCGTACAAGATAGGCAAGGTGCATCCTTATTTTCTGGTACAGCGCGCGTTTCTTCGCGAGACAATCGATTTGGGTGGTGAAAGCGAAAAGCTCGATCCGGACCTGAACCAGCTCGCGGGCACGCAGACCGCCGACCGCCTCGTGTTCACGATCGGGAAATATTCGGTCGTCGACATCTTCGACACCAACAAATACGCGCACGATCCGCGCAACGATTTCTTCAATTGGTCGATAATCGACCAGGGCGCCTTCGATTATGCGGCGAATTCTTGGGGATATACTTACGGCGGGGCGGCGGAGTGGTACCAGGATTGGTGGACCGCGAGGGCGGGCGTGTTCGATCTGTCGACCGTGCCGAATGGCCTGAACCTTTCCCCGGGCGTCAAGCAGGGGCAATTCGTGGCGGAACTGGAGGAGCGGCATAGACTCTGGGATCGGCCCGGCAAGCTCAAGCTCCTGTACTGGCTCACCTGGGGCGATCTGGGGACCTACCTCGACGCGATCGCCCTGGGCCAAGCAACCGGCCAGACCCCGTCAACCGCCGCGGTCCGCAGTTTTCGAACCAAGGGCGGGGTCGGGCTCAACCTCGAACAGCAGCTGACGAGCGATCTTGGCACCTTTGCTCGCGCCAGCATGTCGGATGGTTCGGTCGAAGAGGTCGACTTCAGCGACATCAACCAGTCGGTCTCGGCCGGCCTGTCGCTTGCCGGCGCGCGCTGGGAGCGGCCGGACGACACCATCGGATTGGCCGGCGTCGTCAATCGCATCTCGCGCCAGGCCAAGCTTTATTTCGCCGCCAGCGGCCTCGGCGGGATTATCGGCGACGGCCAATTGCCGAATGCCGGCCCGGAGCAGATACTCGAGGCGTACTATAGCTTCGCGGTGTCCAGCTTCGCTCACCTCACCGCCGACTATCAGTTCATCAACAACCCGGCGTACAACCGCGACCGCGGCCCGGTTTCGATATTCGGCGGTCGTATCCATATCGAATTTTGAGCGGTTGCCGCTCATCGGGCGTCCACCCGCTATGGCACACCTCGTGCAGCGCTATAATAGCGGGAGAAGCCGAGCGGACGACGTTTCGGTCTGGGGAAACGCGATGACGGTGGAGCGATTTCCGGGCGGCGACCCCTATGCGGGAACCGGCCTCCCAGAACTTGGCTTGCGCAATTACTGGTATCCGGTGCTTGCCGAATGGCGGCTTGGCCGCAAGCCGAAGGCGGTCCGCGTCCTCGGCGAGGACATCGTGCTGTTTCGCGATCGCCACGGCAAACTCTATGCGCTTGGCGACCGCTGCCCGCACCGCGGCGCGCGGCTATCGCAGGGCAAGTGCCTTTATCCCGGCAGCGGCACGATCAGCTGTTCCTATCACGGCTGGACCTTCTCGGGCGAAACCGGGGCCTGTGTCGCCAAGCTGATGGAGGGCCCCGACGCGCCCATGTCGCGCGAGGCCGCGGTCAAATCCTATCCCGTGCGCGCGCTGCGCGGCGCGATCTGGCTGTTTGTCGGCGATATCGCGGCGCCTCCGCTGGAGGACGACGTGCCGGAGTGCCTGCCCGCCACGGAAGACTGGCACAGTTTTTCGACCTGGCGGACCTATCGCTGCAACTGGCGCATCATGAAAGACAATTTGTGCCATGACATGCACGCGCCGTTCGTGCACCGCAATGCGCCGGAGTTGATCTTTCAGCCGGTGTTCCCGTTCGCCTCGCGCCTCGGCGCCTTCCCGCTGGACGCCGATAACGGTATCGGCTACGTCGCACGCGACGGGGTACCTTCGGCGGAATTTCCGGGGCTCGGTAAATTCCCCCCGCCGCACGAGACCTGGTATCGTTTCCTCAAGCCGACCGGGCGCGGCAAGGAGATCGACGCCAAGGCGCAAGCAGTCGTCAAATTCGGGGTCAAGTACCGCCAATCCTCGCTGATGCCGGGCGCCACGTTCATCGCGCGGCCAAACGGCAATTACTTCGCGTTGCGCTGGGTCACGCCGATCGACGCTGATAGCTGCTTTTACTATAGCTGGAGCCTGTTTCGTCGGCAGGGGTGGTGGCGCACTCTGAAAGAGCGCCTGTTTTGGCTCTTCTGGGCGTCATGGGTGCATGATTGGCTGTTCTCGGATCAGGACAAGCGCATCCTCGAAAAAGTCATCCCTGGCAAGGAACTGCTGTCGCGCAGCGATATCGGCGTTATCGCCTGGCGGCGTTATGCGGTCGACCACGCGCGCCGGCGGGCGGAGGCCGGACGGTCGGGCGACAAGTCCGAGGCAATGCGCCCGCCCGCGGCCGAGTGAGCGGCCCGGTGAACTCCGAGGGGATCGAGTTCCTGATGGTGGCCGGCGCGCCGACTCCGGTGGCGCCGTTCAGCCATGCGACCGCGTGCGACGGCTGGCTGTTTGTGACCGGACAGATGCCGACCGATCCCGACGATGACGCGGCGCCTCTGCCCGAGGGGATCGAGGCGCAAACCCGCCAGGTCATCGACAATCTGATGCGCGTGCTGGCTGGGACCGGCAGCGGGCTGGACCGCGTCGTCTTCGCGCGGGTCTACCTGACCCATTTCGAGCGCGATTACGCGGCGATGAACGCGGTTTACCAATCCTATTTCGCGCCCGGGCGGCTACCGGCGCGAACCTGCATTGGGGTGACCAGATTGGCGCGCAGCGCGCTCGTCGAGATCGATTTGCTGGCACGCCGGGAGGAACCCTCGCGATGAACCCCGAGCTGCGTGGCATCCTCGATGCGTTCAGCTCGCCCGATCAAGCGTGGTCAACGTTACGCGTCTCCTAACCCGCGAAAGGGTGGGTCGCGATCCAATGCCGGGCGATGTCGACGCGGCGCGCGAACCAGACTTTCTCGTGCCCGGCGGCGTATTCGATAAAGCGTTCGAGCGCGGCGGTGCGCCCGGGACGTCCGGCGAGCCGGCAATGCAGGCCGATCGACATCATTCGCGGCCGGTCCTCGCCTTCGCGGTAAAGAATATCGAACGTGTCCTTGAGGTAAGTGAAGAACTGGTCGCCCGAGTTGAACCCCTGCGCCGTCGCGAAGCGCATGTCGTTGCTGTCGAAGGTATAAGGCACGATCAGCTGCGGCCTGCCGTATGAATTGTCCCAATAGGGGAGGTCGTCGGCGTAGGAATCGGCGTTGTAGAGAAACCCGCCCTCCTCGGCGACGAGGCGATGCGTGTTCGGGCTGCAGCGGCCCTGATACCAGCCGAGCGGCCGTGTGCCGGTGACCTTCGTGTGTATGTCGATCGCCTTGGCGATATGCTCCCTTTCGACCGATTCCGCGACATACTGGTAATCGATCCAGCGATAGCCGTGCGTCGCGATCTCCCAGTCGGCGGAGAGCATCGCGGCGGTGGCTTGTGGGTTGCGCTCGAGCGCCATCGCGATGCCGTAGACGGTGACCGGAACGCCGCGAGCGGTGAAAGCGCGGTGGAGGCGCCAGAAGCCGGCCCGGCTGCTGTACTCGAACATCGACTCGATGTTCATATTGCGCATGCCGGGGACCGGCTGCGCGCCAATCCATTCGGTCAGAAACGCTTCCGCGGCGGGGTCGCCGTGGAAGATCGCGTTTTCGCCCCCTTCCTCATAATTGATCACGAACTGCACCGCGATCCGCGCCTCGCCCGGCCACCGCGCGTGTGGCGGCGCCCCGGCGTAACCAATCAGGTCTCGTGGATAGGTTGACATGTCCTTGCCTCCCGCCCAGGACGCCATGCTAGCGCCAAGCGGGCGGCCGCGCCCAGGTATGTTGGGCGGAACTTACGGGTCCGAATCGGGGGTCGCCGCCGCGTCCGCCGGCTCGCTCACTCCGGTTGGCCCACAAATTGCCTGAAGTCGAGTGGGTCGCTTCGCCGACCAAAGCCATCGACCTTAAGGGCTGGGTATGTACCTTGGATTCCCCCTCGCCACCGGTTTCCGCTTTCTTTGCCATTTGCTTCTTGCTTGCGTGGTGGCGGCCGGCGCATCGGGAACGGCTTTGGCCGGAGGGGTGCTTCGGGTCGCGATGACGGCGGGCGACGTGCCGGTCACGACAGGCAATCCCGACCAGGGTTTCGAGGGGTATCGCTTCGTCGGCTACAATCTTTATGACGCGCTGCTGCTGTGGGATCTCTCCAAATCCGACAAGCCATCGGATATCAAGCCAGGTCTGGCGACGTCATACGAGGTCGATCCAAACGACCATAAGCGCTGGATTGTGCACCTGCGTCAGGGCGTCACCTGGCATGATGGCTGCAAATTCACCGCCGACGATGTCGTCTGGAATTTCCAGATGCGCACCGACCAGACGGCGCCTTACTTCTCGACACAGCAATTCACCTACACCCGAGCGTTCCTGACCAACGTGAAGTCGGTCAGCAAGATCGACGACTATACGGTCGCCTTTGAAAACAATTTCGTCGAGTCGCTGTTTCCTTACACCCTCAGCTACGTGCTGATGATCAGCCCATGCCGGGCCAAGGAGGTGAACTACGACTGGGCGCAATATGCGCTGCACCCGTCCGGCACGGGACCTTACAAATTCGACCAGTTTGTGCCGCATCAGCGGCTGGAGCTCGTTCCCAACACCGAATATTGGGATAAGGACCGCATCCCGAAACAGGACCGGCTCGTTCTGATCCCGATGCCGGAGGCTTCGACCCGCACCGCCGCGCTCTTGACCGGACAGGTCGACTGGATCGAGGCGCCGTCACCGGATGCAATTCCTCGTCTCAAATCGGGCGGCATGCAGATCGTCACCAACGTCTACCCGCACGATTGGCCCTACATGCTGAATTTCACCAAGGGCCCGTTCAAGGATTTGAAAGTGCGACAGGCGGCCAACTACGCGATCAACCGGCAGGACGTGGTTGATCTCCTGGGTGGCACGGCGATCCCGGAATACGACGTGGTGCCGCCTTCGGTCGCCTATTACGGCAACCCGCCGAAATACGAATACGACCCGAAAAAGGCGCGTGCCCTGCTCGCCGAGGCCGGCTGCTTGCCGTGCAAGGTGACGTTCGGCATCTCGACCTCAGGCTCCGGCCAGATGCAGCCGCTGCCGATGAACGAGCTGGTCAAGTCGCAGCTCGAGGAAGCGGGGTTCGAGGTCACGCTCCAGACGATGGACTGGAACACGCTCCTCAATGTGTATCGCTCCGGCGCCGAGAAGAACCCCGACTATGACGGGCTTAATTTCTCGCGCGGTCTCCTCGATCCGGTCAACGCGATCATCAAGCTGGTCGGGAAGGCCTATTGGGCGCCGGCGGGTTCAAATTGGGGCCATTTCGCAAGCCCGGAGACCGAGGATTTGATCGGGCGAATCTTCAACGAGTTCGATGGCGAGAAGCGGCTCGAATTGTTGACGCAGCTGCACGAGCTCGAAGGCAAGCAAGCGGTGATGATCTTTGTCGTGCACGACCTCAACCCGCGCGCCATGTCGCCGAACGTCAAGGGCTTCATCCAGGCCCAAAGCTGGTTCCAAGACCTCACCCGGGTGAGCCTCGCGCAATAGCGGCTCGGCGGTACACGCGCTCAAGCGCGGTCGACAAGACAGCAGGGAAATTCACGGTAGGAGTCCGCATGCGTCGCATTCGTCGTTTTATGGCCGCGCTGACCGCTTGTGCCGCAATGTTGCTCGCTGCAGGCTTGGCTCGCGCGGAAGGCACGCTCACGATCGGCATGACGGCGGGCGATCTGCCCGCGACGACGGGTAATCCCGACCAAGGTTTCGAGGGCTATCGCTTCGTCGGCTACAATCTATACGACTCGCTTGTCCTGTGGGATTTGTCGAAGAGCGATAAGGCTTCCGACATCAAGCCGGGCCTGGCGGCGAGCTGGCATGTCGACGAGGGTGACACCAAGCGCTGGATCTTCGAGCTTCGTCACGGCGTCAAATGGCACGACGGCTGCGACTTCACCGCGGACGACGTGCTGTGGAACATGCGCTACTCGGCCGACGATAAGGCGCCGGAGTTCAATACCGCGCAATTCGCGCAGGCTCGGCCCTATCTCGGCACCTATGCCGGCGTCGAAAAGATCGACGACTATACCGTCGCCTTCAAGACCAAGGTGCCCGACTCGCTGTTCCCCTACGAGATCAGCTATGTGCTGATGATCAGCCCGTGCCGCGCCAAGGAAGTCAAATACGACTGGACGCAATACGCGCTGCATCCTTCGGGCACCGGCCCGTACAAGTTCGACAAGGCGGTCCCGCACCAGCGGCTCGAACTCGTCCCCAACACGGAATACTGGGACAAGGCGCGGGTGCCCAAGCAGGATCGGCTGGTGCTGGTGCCGATGCCGGAAGCATCGACCCGCACGGCGGCGCTGCTGTCGGGTGAGGTCAATTGGATCGAGGCGCCGTCGCCCGATGCGATTGAGCGGCTGAAATCGGCCGGGATCGCGATCATCACCAACGCCTATCCCCATAACTGGAGCTACCAGCTCAACTTCGTCACCGGCCCCTTCACCGACAAGCGTGTCCGCCAGGCGGCCAATTACGCGCTCAACCGCGGCGAGATGAAGGAGATGCTCAACGGGCTGATGCTCGAAGAATATGCAACGGTGCCGCCGTCGGCGCCTTATTACGGGCACCCGGTCCTTTACCAATACGATCCCGACAAGGCGAAGGCGCTGCTGAAGGAGGCGGGCTGCCTTCCATGCAAGGTGACCTTCGCGATCTCCACCTCGGGTTCGGGGCAGATGCAACCGCTGCCGATGAACGAGCTGGTGAAGTCGCAGCTGGACGCGGTCGGGTTCGAGGTGACGCTCGACACGATGGACTGGAACGCGTTGCTCAAGCTGGGCCGCGAGGGCGCCGCCGATCACCCCGAGGTCAACGCGATCAACATCAGCCGGGCGCTGCAGGACCCGTTCAACGCGCTTATCCGCCATGTCTGGACCGGCGCTTGGGCGCCCAAAGGCGCCAATTGGGGGCATTTCAGCAATCCCGAGATCGACCAGACGATCGCCGGCATTCTCAGCGAGTTCGACACGGCGAAGCGCTTGGTGCTGCTGACCAAGCTGAACGAGCAGATGAACGAGGAGGCGGCGCTGATCTTCGTCGCGCACGATGTCAATCCGCGCGCGCTGTCGCCGACAGTGAAAGGCTTCGTGCAGGCGCAGAGCTGGTTCCAGGATTTGACCCCGGTCAGCGTCTCGCCATGATCTTCTACATCCTGCGCCGCATCCTCTACGCGATCCCGATCGCGTTCGGGGTCAGCATCGTCTGTTTTTCGCTGGTCTACATCGCGCCGGGCGATCCGCTGCAGACGGTGATGCCGCCCGACGCGACCGCCGAGACGATCGAGATCGTCAAGCACGCCTACGGGTTCGACAAGCCGATCCCGATGCAATACCTCATTTGGCTTGGCCATTTGCTGACCGGGGATTTCGGCATGTCGATCTCGACGCGCCGGCCGGTCATCCTCGAGGTCACCGACGCGCTGGCGAACACCGCGCTATTGGCGGTGTTCGCGGTGCCGATCTCGTTCATCACCGGCTACGCGATGGGCGTGATCGCTGGATGCTTTCCGGGGCGCTGGCTCGACCGGCTGGTCACCGGGACAGCGGTGATCGGCGTGAGCCTGCCGAATTATTGGCTCGGCATCGTGCTGGTCGTGTTCTTCGCGGTCGAATACGCGCTGTTGCCGGCGACCGGCATGGGGCCGAGCGGTTCAACCAATTTTCATATCCTCGAATGGAGCAGCGCGAGATACCTGGTGCTGCCGGTCTTCACGCTGGCGATGATTCCGATTGGAATCCTCGCCCGTACGACGCGCGCCGCGGTCGCCGAGGTGCGCAACCAGGATTTCGTGCAGACCCTGCGCGCCAAGGGCCTCTCCGAAGGGGCGGTAATCCGCCATGTGCTGAAGAACTCGCTGCCGCAAGTGATGGCGGTGATGGGGTTGCAGTTCGGCTACCTGCTCGGCGGCTCGATCCTAGTCGAGACGGTGTTCACCTGGCCGGGCAGCGGTTTCCTGCTGAGCAAGGCGATCATCAACCGCGACGTGCCCGTGCTGCAGGGCACCATCCTGACGTTATCGCTGATCTTCGTCGCGACCAACCTGGTCGTCGACCTGTTGCAGTCGCTGGTCGATCCGCGCATCCGGCGCGCTTGAGGACGATGCCGCCATGAGCGATATCGCCATCGACAAGCCGCTTGAGACGGTCGACGAGCAAGCCGTCCCGGCAACACAGGTGCGAGGCTATTGGCGGTCGGTGGTCTACCGCCTGCGCCACGACCCGGCGACCCTGTTCTTTACGGCGATCTTGCTGTTGATCGTCCTGGCGGCGATTTTCGCGCCGTTGATCGCGCCCTTCGATGCCTACAAAGACAGCGTCGTCGCCCGGTTGAAGCCGATCGGCTGGCGCGACCATCTCCTCGGCACCGACGAGCTGGGCCGCGACATGCTTTCGCGGCTGATCTACGGCGGCCGGGTATCGCTGATGATGGGGGTGGTGCCGGTGCTCATCGCCTCTCTCGTCGGCGGACTGCTCGGCGTGGTCGGCGGGTTCGCGGGAGGGCGGATCAATACCGCGATCATGCGGGCGATGGATGTGTTCTACGCGTTTCCCTCGGTGCTGCTCGCCGTCGCCGTCGCGGGGGCGATGGGCGGCGGCATGGGCAACGGCATGCTGGCACTGACCCTGGTCTTCATTCCGCCGATGTGCCGGGTGGCCGAGACCGCGACGACGCAGGTTCGCTCCCTCGACTATATCGAGGCGGCGCGCGCCACCGGCGCGAGCACGATCACGATCATCCGCTACCATGTGCTGGGCAATGTCCTCGGCCCGGTGTTCGTCTACGCGTCGTCTCTCGTCAGCGTCAGCATCCTGCTTGCCTCGGGCCTGTCCTTTCTCGGCCTCGGCGTGCGGCCGCCGACCGCCGATTGGGGACTGATGCTGAGCACGCTGCGGCAATCGATCTATGTCGTGCCGTTTGTCTGCGCGCTGCCGGGCGCGGCGATTTTCATAACATCGATCTCGTTCAACCTGGTCAGCGACGGGTTGCGCGCGGCGATGGACGTGCGGATGTAGCGGATGGCGGTTCGTCCTGTCCTCGACCCGCGCGACCGCGGTGGCCCCGCCCAGCCGCTGCTGATCGCCCGCGAGCTGCGCAAGCATTTCCCGGTCAAGGGCGCGCGCGGGAAGTCGGTGCAGGCGGTCGACGGTGTTTCGTTCACCGTGCGCAAGGGCGAGACGCTCGGCATTGTCGGCGAGTCGGGCTGCGGCAAGTCGACCCTCGCGCGGCTCTTGCTCCATCTCGTCGTGCCCGATGCGGGCGAGCTGGTATTCGACGGAGACGCGGTCGGCGCCTCTGACGGGATCGCGGTCGACGCGTTGCGCCGTCAAGTACAGATGGTGTTCCAGGATTCCTATTCCTCCCTGAACCCGCGCATGCCGGTGCGCGATTCCGTGGCGTTCGGCCCGTTCATCCAAGGCCGAAAGAAAGCCGAGGCGCGCAACATCGCCCGCGCGATCCTGGGAAAGGTCGGGCTCGACGCCGATCTGTTCGGCCCGCGCTACCCGCACGAGCTTTCGGGCGGGCAGAAGCAGCGCGTCAACATCGCCCGCGCCCTCGCGATCGATCCGCGAATGATCATCCTCGACGAGCCAGTTTCGGCGCTCGATAAGTCGGTCGAGGCGCAGGTGTTGAACCTGCTGCGCGCGCTCAAGCGGCAATTGAGCCTCACTTATGTGTTCATCAGCCATGACCTCGGGGTCGTGCGCTACATCAGCGACCGGGTGCTGGTGATGTATCTCGGCCGGGTCGTCGAGCTGGGCCCGGTCGACGCGATCTTCGAACGGCCGCTGCACCCCTATACGAAGGCGTTGCTGGCCTCGCGCCCGTCGATGGATCCGACACGGCGGATCGAGGAGCCGCCGATCTCCGGCGATCCGCCGAACCCGATAGACCCGCCCTCGGGGTGTCGTTTCCGCACGCGTTGTCCGTTCGCCGAACCGGTTTGCGAAAGCACCGCGCCGCAACTGGCCGAATGGCTGGGGCAGGACTCGCATGTCGCCGCCTGTCATATGCAAGACCTGGCCTCCGGCCACAGCAGAGCGGGCCAGGGTTGAGATGGACGGCGCCGCGGAGCTTCCGCTCGTCGAGGTCAACGATCTCAGCGTCAAATTCGTCTCGCGCGAAACGACGGTCTATGCGGTGAACAAGGTCAGCTTCGCCGCGAGACGCGGCGAAGTGTTGTGCATCCTCGGCGAGTCGGGTTCCGGCAAGTCGGTGACGCTGCGCACCCTGATGCGCCTCTTGCCCCGCCAAGCACAGGTCGAGGGCCGCGTTCGCGTCAATGGCCGGGATGTCCTGGCGATGCGGCCGCGCGAGCTGCGCGACCTGCGCGGCGGGCTTGTCGCGATGGTGTTCCAGGAACCGATGACCGCGCTCGATCCGGTCTACACGATCGGCCAACAGATCGGCGAGACCGTGCGGCGGCATACCGGCTGCGACCGCAAGGCGGCGCGCGGGCGAGCGCTGGAGCTGTTGGAATTGGTGCGTATCCCCTCGCCCGAGCGGCGGCTCGATGCCTATCCGCACGAGCTCTCGGGCGGATTGCGGCAGCGCGCGATGATCGCGATGGCGTTGTCGTGCAACCCGCAGCTCCTGCTCGCCGACGAACCAACCACCGCGCTCGACGCCACCGTGCAGGTGCAGGTGCTGATCCTCCTGCGCCGTCTGCAGCGCGAGCTCGGCATGGGGATGATCTTCGTGACCCACGATCTGGGGGTGGCGGCCGAAGTCGCCGATACGATCGCGGTCATGTATGCCGGCCGCATCGTCGAGGTCGGGCCCGTCGGGCAAGTGCTCAGCGACCCGCTGCACCCGTACACGGCGGGACTGCTCGCCTCGACGGTGCACGGCCAGCCCAAGGATCGCGACATCGACGCGATCCCCGGCAGCCCACCCGATATGCGGCGCTTGTCGCAAGGGTGCAGCTTCGCCCCGCGTTGCTCAAGACGCAGCGCGGCATGCCATGCCACGATTCCCGAGCCACGATTCCACGCCGCGGAGCGGATGATTGCCTGCCTCAATCCAACCGTTCGCGTTTAGCCTAATCCGGCGCCAAACCTCCCTTTCCGTGGATCGCCTGCGTAGTTTCCGAAGCTGCTGTCCCTGGTCTTTCAGGCGCTATCATCGAAAAGAGCGGCTTGCGATCGAGCGGACCCCACGTCCGCGCAAAACATTGGCGAAGCCGCGTCCTTTCCGCGGGGGCCGTATTGCAGCCGTCTGAGCGCATTCCGGCGCATGATGCGTCTTTGGACGACCGCGATACCGTGCTCTCGCGAGCGTCCATCGTCGACACATCGCGCGAGAAATTCCACGATTTGATCAGGCGTGTCCGCAAGGCCTGGTCGGCGGGTCCTCTCTGGGCTCACGAAGAGCCGATCCGTGCGGAACTCTTCAGCATCGAGCGGCTCGAGCAGCATGCGGAGAGTCTGGCGGCCGCTCAACGCACCGGATCTAAGCAGGCGACCGATCGACGGTTGGAGAGGCGTCTTCGCGACAATGACCGGGTGCTGCGCTCGGCCTATCACGCGACCCTCGCGGCGGCCCGCGAACAACGCGCCATCACCCCAGCGGCAGATTGGCTGGTCGATAATTTTCATGTGGTGGAGGAACAGGTTCGGGAAATCCGCACCGACTTCCCGCCCGGCTTCCATCGCCAATTGCCCAAATTGCTGGATGGGCCGCTCGCTGGACACCCAAGGGTATACGGGCTGGCCTGGGCGTTCGTCGCCCACACCGACAGCCACTTCGACCCGCAAATGCTGTGCCGCTTCGTGCGCGCCTACCAGCGCGTGCAGCCGCTGACGATCGGCGAGCTATGGGCGGTCGCGATCACCTTGCGGATCGTGCTGGTCGAGAATTTGCGGCGCCTGGCCGACGACATCATTCATTACCAGGCCGCGCGCCAAACCGCCAATGCCCTCGCCGACCGGCTGCTGGGAGACGACAGCGACGAGGTCGGCGCCGCGAATGCGGCGTTGCGACGGCGCGAAGGGCCCCTGCCAACAGCCTTCGCGGCCCAACTGGTTCAGCGACTGCGCGAGCAGGACCCGCTTGTCATGCCGGCGCTGCTCTGGCTGGACGAACGCCTGGCAGTCCAGGCGACCACGGCTGACGACATGGTCCGCGAGGAGCAGCGGCGCCAAGGCGCCGCCAATGTGACGATCCGCAACATCATCACCAGTATGCGGCTGATGTCTGCGGTCGATTGGCGGGAGCTGGTCGAGAGCGTCAGTCTCGTCGATGCGATGCTGCGCGCGGAGAGCGAGTTCGCCGCACTCGATTTCCCGACGCGCGACTTGTACCGGCGCGCGATCGAAGAGCTGGCGCGTGGCTCGACGCACCCGGAACTCGATATTGTCCGGCGCGCGCTCGCGGCAGCCCGGCATGCCGGAGAGACGGTAGCGAGGGCGACCGGCGCGACCCCAACGCGGGAGCAAGATCCCGGCTACTACCTCATCGCGCAAGGGCGACCGGCATTCGAAAGGGCGATCGGGTTTCGCGTCACGATAGGGGGATGGCTCGTTCGCGCCAACACGATCGTCGGCATCTCGGGTTATATCGGGGTCGTCGCGATCGTCACCGCCATCGTCCTCGCCTTGATCTTGGATCGGGTCACCGTGCCCGGAGCGGGCTGGCGTTTCTGGGTGCTCGCCCTCCTCGCCCTGATCCCGGCGTCTGATGCGGCCATGGCCTTGGTGAATTACGGCGTCACCAATCGATTTCGCGCGATCAGTCTGCCCAGCCTCGAGCTTCGCGACGGCGTGCCGGCGAGCCTGCGCACGATGATCGTCATGCCGATGCTGTTGACGTCGCGTGTCGCGATCGCCGCGCAGGTTGAGCGGCTGGAGGTTCATCATCTGGCGAATTCCGACGGCGATCTCTGCTTTGCCCTGCTCTCCGATTGGACGGATTCCGCGATCGAAAGCCGGCCGGGTGACGACGACCTGCTGCGAGCAGCCGCCGAGGGGATCGCGGGACTAAATCGGCGCTACGGACCGGCGCCGGATAGCGATCGCTTCCTCTTGCTCCATCGTCGCCGGCTGTGGAACGAAGGGCAGGGAAAGTGGATCGGGTGGGAGCGCAAGCGGGGCAAGCTGCACGAACTCAACCGATTGCTGCGCGGCGCCACCGACACGAGTTTTGTCCCGGTCGACGGCCAGGGACCCGCGGTGCCCCCCGGTGTCCGCTACGTCATCGTTCTCGATACCGATACGCGGCTATCACGGGACGCCGCCAAGCGCTTGATCGGGAAGATGGCTCACCCGTTGAACCGTCCGACACTCGATCCCGGTTCCTGCCGGGTCATCGACGGCTACGCGGTACTTCAGCCGCGCGTCACGCCTTCATTGCCGATCGGTCGCGAAGGATCGCTGTTTCAGCGCGTCTTCTCGAACACGCGCGGACTTGACCCCTACGCCTTCGCGGTCTCGGACGTCTACCAGGATCTTTTCGGCGAAGGCTCGTATTCCGGCAAGGGGATCTACGATGTGGATCACTTCGAAGCCGCTCTCGCCGGGCGAATTCCAGAGAATACGCTGCTCAGTCACGACCTGCTGGAGGGCATCTTCGCGCGCGCCGGCTTGGTGTCCGATATCGAGCTTATCGACGAGTTTCCGGCGCGTTACGACGTTGCCCTAGCGCGCCAGCACCGCTGGGCGCGCGGCGATTGGCAATTGCTGCCCTGGATCCTAGGTTGGGGGTGGCCCGCGGACGGCGACAATCGGCGCCGAACAATCCCCTTGGTCGGCCGCTGGAAGATGATCGACAATCTCCGCCGGTCATTGTCCGCGCCGGCCGGCTTCCTGGCCTTGCTTGCCGGCTGGACATTGCCGCTCGCCTCCGCGGGGTGGTGGAGCGCGTTCATCCTGACCGTCATTGGGCTACCCGCTCTTCTTCCCTTTCTGATCGGAATCGTACCAAGGCGGCTTGGGCTTTCGCAGCGGATCCACCTCCGAGCGGTCGGGGTGGACTTCGCGCTCGCGCTCTCGCAAACCCTGCTTCTCGTGACGTTTTTGGCGGATCATGCCTGGGCGATGTCCGACGCGATCCTGCGGACGCTGTTCCGCCTGCTGGTGTCGCGTCGAAACCTGCTCGAATGGGTTACCGCCGCTCAGGCGAAGGTAAGCCCGCGGCTCGACCTGGCCGGGGGTTACCGGCGGATGGCCGGCGGTGTCGCCCTCGCCGTCGCGGCGGCGATTTTCGTTGCATGGGCCAAGCCGAACTCCTGGCCGGTCGCGGCGCCGTTCGTCATGCTTTGGTTGCTGGCTCCGGCGGCCGCGCGTTGGATCAGCCTGCAGCCCGCCTTATCCGTGCATGAGCCGCTCTCTGTCGTGGACAAACAAGCCCTGCGCCTGATCGCGCGACGCACCTGGCACTTCTTCGAGACCTTCATCACGGCGGCGGATCACATGCTTCCGCCCGACAACTTCCAAGAAGACCCGCTACCGGTGGTCGCCCATCGGACATCGCCGACGAATATTGGCCTGTACCTGCTGTCCGTAGCCGCCGCCCGTGATTTCGGCTGGATTGGAGCGCGCGAGACCATCGAGCGGCTGGAGGCGACCCTCGCCACCATGAGCGGACTCGAGCGCTTCCGGGGTCATTTCTACAACTGGTACGGCACGCTCGATTTGCGGCCGCTCGACCCCAAATACATCTCCACAGTCGACAGCGGGAATCTCGCCGGGCACCTGATCGCCCTGTGGAATGCCTGCCAGGAAATGGCCAGGAATCCTCTGACGGACCCGCAATGGGCCGTCGGGATCGAAGACGCGCAGAACCTCATGCGCGAAGCCCTACGTGGCGTCGCCGCTGATCCGGGATCGGCAACTCGCGGACATCTGGACGATGCCCTCGACGCGTTCACCGCCGCCCTGCGAGAGGTTCCGGTAGCCCCGGTGGGTATCGCCGAGCGGTTACGGGAGCTTGCCCTCCACGCCAAGAAACTCTCCGACCTCGCCCGAACGCTGGCCGAGGAACACAGCGAGGGCGCCCGGACCGAAGCGCTGAGCTGGGCCGACGCGCTATGCGCCTGCGTTCTCAGTCATCAGCGAGATTTCGACGACTTGATGCCGTGGGCGGGGCTCATCTCCCGCGACGACAACCCGGCCGGTCTCGCCGAGGGGCTAGCCCCGCTATTGGCGGTCATGCCGGCGCTGGTCGATCTACCCGATCTCTGTGAGGCGGCGATTGCCGTCCTGGCGCGCCGGCAGCCGGAACTTTCCACACCGGGTGACGCCCGGTTTGACGCTCTGATCGAGGGCTTCAGGCGTTCCGCCCAAGCGGCCACGGCATTGGAAGGTCGACTCACGGCCATCAGCGCACTCGCACGCGAAATGTTCGACGCGATGGGGTTCGGCTTCCTCTTCGATCCGACGCGGGAGCTGCTCTCGATCGGCTATCTCGTTCCCGAGGGGAGCCTAGACCCCAATCACTATGACCTGCTCGCCTCGGAGGCGCGCCTCGCGAGCTTCGTCGCGATCGCCAAGGGCGAGCTGCCGACCCGCCACTGGTTCCGGCTCGGCCGCACCCTGGCGCCAGTCGGGTACGGTTCCGCGCTGATCTCGTGGTCCGGGTCGATGTTCGAATACCTGATGCCATCGCTGGTGATGCGGGCGCCGGCCGGAAGCCTGCTCGAGCAGACAAACCGCCAGGCCGTGCGCCAGCAAATGAAGTACGGCACCGTGCGCGGCGTGCCATGGGGCACCTCAGAATCCACCTACAACGCGCGCGACGTGGAACTCACCTACCAGTATTCGAGCTTTGGCGTTCCGAGCCTGGGTTTGAAGCGGGGGCTCGGCGACAACACCGTCATCGCGCCGTATGCGACGGCACTCGCGGCGATGGTCGATCCGCGCGAAGCGGCGCGGAATTTCGCGCATCTGGCCGAGATTGGCGGCCGAGGCCGATATGGCTGGTACGACGCGCTCGACTATACGAAATCGCGTCTTCCCGAGGGCGCGAGTGTGGCCATCGTGCGCGCCTATATGGCCCACCATCAGGGAATGAGCGTGATCGCGATTGCCGATGCGCTGCACGACGGGGCGATGCGCCGGCACTTTCATGCCGAGCCGATCAGCCAGGCGACGGAGCTCCTGCTGCAGGAACGCATGCCGCACGACGTGGCGCTCGCCGAACCCAAGACCGAAACCGCGGAAGAGGCCGCCGCGACGGGCGAACCGCTGTCGTCCACCCAGCGCCGGTTCAATTCTCCGCACGACCTTACCCCGCGCACCCACCTCCTCTCGAACGGCCGATACACGGTAATGATCACCGCCGCGGGTTCGGGTTACAGCCGCTGGGGGGACATCGCGGTCACGCGATGGCGCGAGGATGCCACCCGCGACAATTGGGGCAGCTACGTCTTTCTCCGCGATGTGCGCAGCGGCGAGGTGTGGTCGGCGGGCTATCAACCGAGCGGCGCCGAGGCGGACCGCTACGAGGTCGCGTTTTCCGAAGGCCGCGCGGAGATCGTCCGGCAAGACGGGACGATCACGACAACGCTGGAAGTGGCTGTCTCATCGGAAGACGACGCGGAAGTTCGCCGGGTATCGATCACCAATGTCGGCAACCGGGTTCGCGAAGTCGAACTGACCTCCTTTGGCGAAATCGTGCTCGCGCAGCCCGCCGCCGACGATGCGCACCCAGCTTTCTCGAAGCTCTTCGTTGAAACCGAATTCGTCGCCAAGACCGGCGCCATTCTGGCCACGCGGCGGCTGCGATCCCCCGGCGAGGCTCAGGCCTGGGCGGCGCATCTCGCCGTCGTCGAGGGCGAGACCATTGGCGATTTGCAGTTCGAGACCGATCGAGCACGCTTCCTCGGCCGCGGGCGCGGGGTTCGGACGCCGGTCGCCGTGCTTGCCGGTACGCCGCTCTCCAACACAGTCGGCGCCGTGCTCGATCCGATCTTCAGCCTTCGCGTACAGGTGCGGGTGCCGCCACGGACAACCGCACGCGTGGCGTTTTGGAC
>Ga0182024_10006470_pt1 | contig 25721 bp, 27 predicted proteins | sample P32metaG_FD_120480 | JGI IMG/M metagenome (GOLD analysis project Ga0182024, IMG submission 120480) | Permafrost microbial communities from Stordalen Mire, Sweden - P3-2 metaG (Illumina Assembly) | ecosystem: Environmental > Terrestrial > Soil > Wetlands > Permafrost | place: Sweden: Stordalen...
CACCGCCCACCTCACCGGCGGTCAGGCGCTCGGCGGCTATCTCAACAGCAGCACGAACTTCGCGTTGGCCACCAATTTCGGCACCACCGGCGGGTACGGCTCGTTCACCGGCCCGACGACGCTGGCGGCGGCCTCGGCGGTCATCGTCAAGCCGACCGACGAGCTGGGCGCCGAGATCGGCTACCAGCATTGGTGGATGGACAATCTGCGCAGCAACATCAGCGGTGGCTTCAACGCCCACGGCATCCCGTCCAAACTGGTCGGCGCGACCCAGGCCGCGGCGATGAACAAGGAGCTGATCACCGCCCACGCCAACGTCATCTGGAGCCCGGTCTCCTCGGTCGATATCGGTCTGGAGTACATGTTTGGCCAGCGCACGGTGGTCACCAACGCGCATGCCACCGAGAACGTGCTGATCAGTAAGTTCAACTTCCGCTTCTAGTCGCGATCGACCGATCGCCACGCGGCAAACCCGCCGGCTCCGCCGGCGGGTTTTTGCTTGTGCGAATGCGGTCCTCGGGCTGGCCGAATATGGCGCCGCGAGCCGAGGCGGTGTACACAACGCTTCGGCTAGGTGACGGCGTGAGGTTGTCCATTGGGCAGCGAGGAGGCGGCCGCAGTGGAAAATTCCTATTACGACGCTAGCGAGACTCGCGACCCGGCGGAGCGCGAAATGGCGCTGATGGCGGCCTTGCCGGGAATCGTCGCAGCGGCCCGGCGCGACGCGCCCGCGTATCGGCAAATCCTCGCCGGCGTACGTCCGGCGGAAATCGACAGCCGCCAGGCGCTTGCCGGATTACCGCTGACCCGCAAATCGGAACTGATCGAGGTGCAGCGCCAGAACCCGCCCTTTGGCGGCTTCACCACGGTGTCGACCGGCACGGTCGCGCGGGTTTTTGCCTCACCCGGCCCGATCTACGAGATCGAGGCCCGGCGGCCGGATTTCTTCCGTATGGCGCGAGCGCTCTACGCCGCCGGAATCCGTGCCGGTGAGCTCATCCACAACAGCTTTTCGTACCACTTGACCCCGGCCGGGGCGATGGTCGAGAGCGCGGCACTAGCCCTCGGCTGCCCGATCATCCCCGCAGGCACCGGACAGACCGAGCAACAACTCAGGACGATCGCCGATCTGCGGCCGGCTGCCTATATCGGGACGCCGTCGTTTCTCAAGATCCTCTGTGATCGGGCGGCAGAGGCCGGCAGCGATATCGGGTCGCTGACGAAGGCGCTGGTCGGCGCCGAGGCTTTCCCCGCAACTCTGCGCAACGAATTGCGCGCCAAGGGGATCGCGGCGCTGCAATGCTACGGCACAGCCGATCTCGGCCTGATCGCTTACGAGACGACCGGGCCCGATGGCGCGGTCTGCGACGGGATGGTGATCGACGACGGGATCATCTTGGAGCTGGTCGAGCCGGGCACCGGCACGCCGGTCGCCCCCGGTGAGGTCGGCGAGGTCGTGGTCACGACGCTGACCCCGGAATATCCGTTGATCCGCTTCGCCACCGGCGATCTGTCGGCGCTGCTCATCGAGCCGAGCCCGTGCGGGCGGACCAATCTGCGCATCAAGGGCTGGCTCGGCCGCGCCGACCAGTCGGCAAAGGTGCGCGGCATGTTCGTCCATCCGATCCAGATCGGCGAGATCGCGCGGCGCCATCCTGCGGTGCGGCGCGCCCGCCTGGTGATCGAGCGGCCGCAGGGCGCCGACACAATGACGTTGCTCGTCGAAACCGGCGCGCCCGGCGAAGCGGCGGCGATCGCGGCGACGGCGCAGGCGGTGACCAAGCTGCGCACCGAAGTCACGTGCGTTGCCGACGGCAGCTTGCCGCAGGACGGCCGGGTGATCGAAGACCGTCGGCCGATCGGTTAGGCGATTTTCGGGGTTTGCGAATTCATCAAATCGCCCCAATTTGTTCAATTCGTCGTCGCAATCTCCGGGCAATGTCGTATGCGTAAGGCCAGTCCTTACAGGTTTGTCCCCCAAACCTCGCATCCGGCCGACTCGTTCGGACGGGAGCTACGCGGCTCCGGAACTCCCCCTCCGGAGCCGCCTTTTTTCCCCGGCTCTGGGTTATGACGGCACGCGGTGCCGACGAGGGCGATCTCGTCGCCGAGGACCTCGCCTGCCGCCGCGGCGAGCGGCTCGTTTTTGCCGGAGTGTCGTTAACCCTGCCGCCGGGCGGCGCGCTGTTGCTGACCGGCGCAAACGGCAGCGGCAAGTCGAGCCTGCTGCGGTTGCTGGCAAGTTTGCTGGTGCCGGCGGCGGGCCGGGTTCTGTGGGGCAGCGTGCCCATCCTCGACGATCTCGCCTCCTATCGCGCGCGGCTGCACTATCTGGGTCATCTCGATGCGATCAAGCCGGCGCTCGCCGTGCGCGAGACGCTCGTCTTCTGGGCCGGGCTGCGCGGTGCGGCAATGCCGCAAATCGACAGCGCGATCGCCGCCTTCGGGCTCGATGGGATCGCCGATTGGCCTTGCCGTTGGCTCTCGGCCGGGCAGCGCCGGCGGCTGGCCCTCGCGCGCCTCGTCGCGACACCCGCCCCGCTCTGGCTGCTCGACGAACCCACCGCTGCGCTCGATGCCGATGGCGAGGCCCGGCTCGCTGCGGCGATCGCCACGCATCGCGGTCGCGGCGGGCGGGCGGTCGTCGCGACACATCAGCCGGGCGCGCTCCCCGGCGCGAGCGAGCTGCGGATCGGCGACTTCGCGGCGGCGGGCGATGCGCTGGCGGGGTTTTGAATGGCTCCGTTCCTCGTCTTGTTTCGGCGCGACCTGGTGCTGGCCTGGCGTCAAGGCGGCGAGCTCGGTCTCGCGCTCGGCTTTTTTGTCCTGGCCGTCGTGCTGTTCCCGCTCGGGGTCGGGCCCGAGCTCGAGATCCTGCGCCGGATCGGCGCCGGGGTCATCTGGGTCGCGGCGTTGCTGGCCGCGGTGCTGAGCCTCGACCGGCTGTTCGCCGGTGACCACGGCGATGGCGGGCTCGACCTCCTGGCGCTGTCGGCGATGCCGCTCGAAGCCACGGTCGTCGCCAAATGCGCCGCGCACTGGGTGACCACCGGATTGCCGCTCGCGGTGCTGAGCCCGGTTCTCGCCGAGCTCTTCGACCTCAACAGCGCAGCGATTCCGGTTCTGGCGCTGAGCCTGTTGCTGGGGACCCCGGCGCTGAGCCTTCTCGGCGCGATCGTCGCGGCGCTGACGTTGGGCGCGCGGCGGCCGGGGGTGTTGTCGTCGCTCCTGGTGCTGCCGCTCTACCTGCCGGTGCTGATCTTCGGTGCCGGCGCGGTCGAGGCCAGCCTGAGTGGGGTCGGCGCGCGCCCCTATCTCCTACTGCTCGGCGCGATAAGCCTGGCGGCGTCGCCGCTGGCGCCCCTGGCCGCGGCCGCGGCATTGCGCCAGGCGCTCGATTAAATGTTGTCAGGAACCGCATCCGCTTGCGCGGATCACGTTCTAAATGTCGCGGTAACCGGCATGCGCTACAAAGCGGCGTCCGATCGCCTACGTAGACTGCAACGATGATTTCCCGCCTCGCCAATCCGGCGCGCTTTATGAGGGTCAGCGGCAAGGTCTTGCCCTGGCTCGCGCCGTTGACCGCAATCGTCCTGGCAGCCGGGCTCTATTGGGTGCTGACGCGGGTGCCGCCCGATTGCTGGCAGGGCGGCAGCGTGCGGATCATGTTCGTCCACGTGCCGTCGGCCTGGCTGGCGCTGCAGACTTATCTTTTCGTCGCCGCGGCCAGCGCGGTGGCGCTGGTCTGGCGCCATCCGCTGGCCGAGATCGCCGCTCAGGAGGCGGCACCGATCGGCGCCGCAATCACCTTTGTCTGCCTGGTCACCGGATCGCTGTGGGGCCGGCCGATGTGGGGCACCTGGTGGGTGTGGGACGTGCGCCTGACCTCGGTGCTGATCTTGTTCTTCCTTTATCTCGGCTACATCGCGCTGGTGAGCGCGTTCGACGACCCGAGCCGCGGCGGGCGCGCCGGGTCGATCGTCGCCGTGGTCGGCGTGGTCCTCCTGCCGGTCATCAAATTCTCGGTCGAGACCTGGTGGTGGCGGATGTTCGACTGGTGGGGTTTGAGCAATTCGCCGCTGGCCAAGACGCTGCACCAGCCGGCAAGCGTGCTGCGCCTCGGCGGGCCGACGATCGACGCCTCGATGCTGGTGCCGCTGCTCGTTATGGGCCTCGGCTTTACCTTGCTGTTCGCCACCTTGCTGCTGTTGCGGATGCGCGCCGCGCTCAACGAGCGCCGGGCCCGGACGCTGGTTCTGCAGGGTTCGGTCCGCGGCGAGGCGCCGCTGCCCGCCGCGCGCCCGGCGACGCCCGTGAGGCCGCGATGAACGCCGTCGCCGATTGCCTTGCCGCGACCAAGACCTACGCCGAATTTGTCTGGCCCGCCTTTGCGGTCGCGGTGCTGGTGCTGGGCGGCGTCGCGGCGCAGTCGTGGCGGCGCTACCGCGCCAGTATCCGCGCGCTCGACCGGGTGCAGCGCGGTTCCGGCGCGCGCCGATGACGCGCAAGCAAAAGCGTCTCTCGATCCTGTTGCTCGGTTTGGCGGCGCTCGGTGGCGCTACCGCGCTGGTGTTGGCGGCGTTCAGCGACAATCTGGTCTTCTTCTACAGCCCAAGCGAACTGGCGGCGAAACCGGTCGAACCGGGTCAGCGCATCCGCATCGGCGGTCTCGTCGAGACCGGCAGCTTCGCGCGCGAAGACGGCAGCCACATCTCGTTCCGCGTCACCGACGGCAAGACCGATATCGTAGTCGCTTATGATGGCGTGCTACCCGATCTGTTTCGCGAAGGGCAGGGTGTCGTCGCCGAAGGGCGACTTGCCAAGGACGGTGTCTTTGCCGCCAGCACCGTGCTCGCCAAACATGACGAGCGCTACATGCCGCCCGAGGTTGTCGAGTCGCTGAAGAAGAGCGGCCATTGGCAGGAGGGCGGCGACCCGAGCGCGCTCGCCGGCCCCCCGCCCGCGCATTTCCGCTAGGGTCTAGGGTTCCGATTGCCGGTCAGCGCCGGCCGCTGTCGACAGAACGCGCGGCAAGTCGCGCCAGCCATAGCCCGAAGCGCCGAGCTGCGTGCCGTTGAACGGCAGCAGCTTGCGCCGCACCTCCTTGCCGCCGAGCCGCTGATAGAAGAACCGCGCCGGGTTCTCGCGCAGCACCCAGATCACCGCCGAGGCGTGCCCCTCGGAAACCAGCCGCGCGAACATCGCCAGCAACAAACGGCGGCCGATGCCGCGGTTCTGCCAGTCGGGCGCGACGTAGAGGGTAAACACCTCGCTGGTGAAGCCGGGCTCGCCGCGGCATTTGCCGCAGCTGCCAAAGCCGACGATGTCGCCAGCAGCGTCCACCGCGACGCGGACGTCCTTGGGCTCGCGGCGGATCACATTGGCCCAGCCGATCGCCCGCTTCTCCGGCGACAGGCCCACCAGGTAGGGCGTCGCGAGAATGCCGGCATAGGTCGCCTGCCAGGTCTCGACATCGAGGCGGGCGACTGGGCCGGCGTCGTCGAGCCGGGCGGCGCGGATCGTGATCTCATCCATCGCGCGGCCATTCTGCCTGGTTTTGTCGCGGATGGGGAGAGCCGCGCGCGGAGTGGAAAGAACGGGCGCCGGCGACTATCTTTACGCGATGCCCACCATCCGGTTCCTATTTTTTGGCGCTCTCTGCGCCGCACTGCTGCCGCTCGCTTCCGGCGCGGAGACCAAACCGAAGACCAAACCGGCGCCCGCGCCGGCTACTGCGGCGCCGTCGGCCGATCCGGGGCCGGGGCATGTCCTCGGCACCGCCGGCTCGTGGACCGCGTACATGGCGCAGAACAAGGAAGGCAAAATCTGTTACATCGCCGGGCAGCCAGAAAAGAGCGAGCCGACCGGGATGAAGCGCAAAACGGTAATGGCGACGGTGACCCATCACACTCAGGATCAGGTCGCCAACGTCGTCAGCTTCGACGAGGGATACCCCCTCAACGAGGACGATCAGGTCGTCCTCAAAGTCGGCAAGGACAAGTTCACGCTGTTCGCCCGAGACGACAGCGCCTGGGCGGCGACCTCCGAACTCGACAAGGCGATCGTCACCGCGCTTGCCAAGGAAAAGCAGGCTGTGGTCAGGACCACGCCGAAAAAGGGTCACGCGACAATCGACACCTATACGCTCGCCGGCTTCGCCAAGGCCCTGGCGCTGATCGACAAGGCTTGCGATGTCAAGCATTAGTCTCACACAAGCTATCGATATTAAAAGTCGTCGCGATCTGGTGGGCCTCAGCCGTGATCAGCTCGCTGCCGAGATGGCGGCGTTCGGCGCCGAGCCGTTTCGCGCGCGCCAACTGTGGCATTGGATCTACCATCGCGGCGGCACCGATTTTTCGGTGATGACCAATCTCGCCAAGGGTTTTCGGGAGCGCCTCGCCGAGCGCTATGAATTGGGCCGGCCGCGGGTTGCCACTGCGCAAGTCTCGCGCGACGGCACGCGCAAATGGCTGCTCCGCTTCGCCGACGCGGACGAGGTCGAGACCGTCCATATCCCGGAAGAGGATCGCGGCACCCTCTGCGTGTCGTCGCAGGTCGGCTGCACCCTCAATTGCCGTTTCTGCCATACTGGCACGCAGCGCCTGGTGCGCAATCTCGCCGCTGCCGAGATCGTTGGCCAGGTGATGCTGGCGCGCGACGCGCTTGGCGAGTGGCCGTCGCCGCGGGAAGACCGGCAGCTTACCAATATCGTGCTGATGGGGATGGGCGAGCCGCTCTACAATTTCGACAATATCGCCACGGCGATGAAGATTGTCATGGATCCGGAAGGGTTGGCGATCTCGCGGCGCAAGATCACCCTGTCGACCGCCGGGGTGGTGCCGATGATCGAGCGGTGCGGAACCGAGATCGGCGTCAATCTCGCGATCTCGCTGCACGCGGTTCGCGACGATGTTCGCGACGAGCTGGTGCCGCTCAACAAGAAACACCCGATCGCCGAGCTGCTCGTGGCCTGCCGTGCCTATCCGGGATCGAGCAACGCGCGGCGCATCACCTTCGAGTACGTGATGCTGAAGGGGGTCAACGACAGCCCGGCCGAGGCGCAAGAGTTGGTGCGGCTGCTGCGCGGGATCCCGGCCAAGGTCAATCTGATCCCGTTCAACCCATGGCCCGGCGCGCCCTACGAATGCTCGACCGAGGCGGCGATCGCGGCATTTTCCGACATCGTTTTCGCCGCCGGGTATTCGGCCCCCGTGCGCACGCCGCGCGGCCGCGACATCCTCGCCGCCTGCGGCCAGCTCAAATCGACGAGCGTCCGGGCGCGGCGCGGCGCGCTCGCCGAAGTTTCGGCCGACTGATCCGCTACTGCTTTCGCCAGGTCATCGTATAGGTGCAGAGGGAGCCGGAAACCGCGCCGCTGGCATTGCCGCTTCCGTCGACCTTGCCGGTCAGCAAGCCGCCGCTGCTGCCCTTCATCGACAGCACGCCTTGGGCGCTGACCGTGCCTTGAAACACGAGATCGCCCTGCGCGCCCATGACCGTCTTGGCGTTACCGCCGGAAATCGTCAGCGGACGCGGCACGGTCGATGACGTTGTGCAGCCCTTCGCGTTGCCCGTTCCCTGCAGCGACACACCCGCATAGGTGCCGTCGAATGTCGTGATCGACTGGGCCAGCGCCGGCAGGCGATCGCCATTGCCGAGATAGCCGACCCTATGCGAAACCATTTCGGCATGCTTTCCTCCCGTTCCTCGCGCGATATTGCGGATTTGTTTGCGGGATGGCGGGCAGGTTTAGCAAGGGAAAACCGATGGTTGAAAGGGTGAAACCGAGCGAGGTGAAAAAATCGTGCTCGCCTATTCAGGGGGCTCGACACCTCGGTCATCTTGAAATGGCTGCAGGAATCCTATTGCTACGAGGTCGTCATTTTCACCGCCGATCTGTGATCCAAATCGACAAGTGCCATGGCAAAGCGCGGCGCAGTTGGAAGAGACAGGGGCGTAACGAATTTCATCGTTTCTGCCAAGTCCAATCAATCAAGCACCGTCCTGTGGAACCAGCCGATTTCGCGGTGATTCGACCGGAACCATCTATTTTTCCGAAGAGCAGAACCCCCCCATCCGATTTCATCTTAAGGTCGCCCTGTGCACTGACGGTACCGTCGTACGTATTTGAGCCGATTCCATAAGTGAATTTTGCAATACCCTTAGTGATCGTCATCGGATTTGGAACAGGTGTAGAGGCGACGCACCCAGCTCCACCATTCGCTAGCTCTGAGACGCCCGCATAGTGCCATCAAATGTCGTTACCGGGGCCTGGGCGATCGCGGGAGGTGCAATCGCGATTGCAAGGGCCACAAGGCACGTGCGAAACAAAGTGCGCATGGATTTCCTCCGATTGGGCGCGAACGCGCCGGTACAACTTAACGCCAAGGTTGCTAGACAAGGTAATGCCAATGGCTGACACGGCACAACTCGGCGACATCAAGAAAATCGTACTGGCCTATTCGGGTGGGCTCGACACCTCGGTCATCTTGAAATGGCTGCAGGAGACCTATCGCTGCGAAATCGTCACCTTCACCGCCGATCTCGGTCAGGGCGAGGAACTGGAGCCGGCGCGCAAGAAAGCCGAGCTCATGGGGGTGAAGAGCATCTTCATCGACGATCTGCGCGAGGAGTTCGTGCGCGATTTCGTCTTCCCGATGTTCCGCGCCAACGCGCTCTACGAGGGCCAGTACCTGCTCGGCACCTCGATCGCCCGGCCGCTGATCGCGAAGCGCCAGATCGAGATCGCCGGCGAAGTGGGCGCCGACGCGGTCGCCCACGGCGCCACCGGCAAGGGCAACGACCAGGTGCGCTTCGAGCTCAGCTATTACGCGCTGCAGCCCGACATCAAGGTGATCGCGCCGTGGCGGGTGTGGAACCTGACCTCGCGCACCCGCCTGCTCGACTATGCCGAGAAGCATGAAATCCCGATCGCCAAGGACAAGCGCGGCGAGGCGCCGTTCTCGGTCGACGCCAACCTTCTACACATTTCGGCCGAGGGCAAGGTCTTGGAGGATCCGTGGAACGAGCCGGAGGAATACGTCTATAGCCGCACCGTCGCGCCCGAGAAGGCGCCAGACAAGGCGCAATACGTCGAAATCGACTTCAAGGGCGGCGACCCAGTCGCGGTCGACGGCAAAACCCTGTCGCCGGCGGCGCTGCTGACCCGGCTCAACGAACTGGGCGGCGCGCACGGAGTCGGCCGGCTCGACCTCGTCGAGAACCGCTTTGTCGGGATGAAATCGCGCGGCGTCTACGAAACGCCCGGGGGCACGATCCTCCTGGCGGCGCATCGCGGCATCGAGAGCCTCTGCCTCGACCGCGGCGCGATGCACCTGAAGGACGAGCTGATGCCGCGCTACGCCGAGCTTATCTACAACGGCTTCTGGTTCTCGCCCGAGCGCGAGATGCTGCAGGCGCTCGTCGACAAGAGCCAGGAAAAGGTCGCGGGCCGCGTGCGGTTGAAGCTCTACAAGGGCACCGCGAGCGTCGTCGGCCGCCAGTCGCCCAACAGCCTCTACAGCCAGGCCCATGTCACCTTCGAGGAAGACGCCGTCTACGACCAGCGCGACGCCGAGGGGTTCATCAAGCTCAACGCCCTCCGCCTGCGTCTCGCGGCCCGGCGGGACCGGGGTTAGCGAAAGGCCGCCCGGCCCAACGCGGGAGGACTACCGATGCGCTTTCGTCTCGCCGATCTCGCCGTGGCGTTGCTTTTCGTCGCTGTCGCGTCGCCCGCCGACGCGCAAACCATCGTCGCCGACTTGCCGGTCCCGTCCGGCGGCACCGAACGGGCGGCGTTTTTCGCCGCGGCGCAGGGCCACGCCACCGTCGTGCTGCTCGCCGGCGGCGAGGGCATCGTCATGATCGACAACGCGGGCAATACCGGGAACACCAATTTTCTGATCCGCACCCGCATGATGTGGCTGCCATACGGGATCAACGCCGTCATCCTAGGCTCGCCCGACGGGCGGTCGCTGATCGGCCAGCGCTCGCAACCGGCCTACGCCGCGGCACTCGGCGTGGCGGTCGACTTCGCCCGCGCCCGCGGCAACGCGCCGGTCTGGCTGATGGTACCAGCACGGGCTCTATTGCCGCCGCCAACCGCGCTGCGCATCTCGGTGGCAGGGTCGCTGGCGTCATCCTGACCTCTTCGGTCACCCAGGCGACCCGCGCCGGAGAGACAACATTCAGCGCCGGCGTCAGCGCGATCGCGGTGCCGGCGCTGGTCATCGGCAATTCGGGCGATACCTGCCGCGCCAGCCCGCCGGGCGACGCGCAGAACCTCGTCGCCGCGATGGTGGCCTCGCCGCGCAAAGAGGCGATCCTCGTTAGCAGCAGCGCGATCCAGGCGACCCGTGCGAGCCGACGTCGCCGCACGGCTATCTCGGCATCGAGGCGCCGGTCGTGCAGCGGATGGCCGCCTGGATCAATGCCGGGCCCGGGCGTTGATCGACAGCTTTAGCTCAGCCGCTTCTGCGCCTCCAGCCACCCCAGCATGATGCGGTTGAACGCATCGGGCGCCTCGACATTGGGGAAATGCCGCATGCCGGCGATTTCCTCGTAGCGCCCGCCGGGCACGAGACTCGCGAGCCTGCGGTTTTCCGGCGCCGGGGTGCCGGGATCGTCGGAGCCGCAGACGACGAGGGTCGGCAGTTTCACCGAGCCGAGACGCGGCACGAAGTCGAAATCGAGGATCGCCGCCGAGCAGCCGAGATACCCGGCCGCCGTCGTCGCCGCGATGGTGTCGCGGATCTGCTTCCAGCGCCGCGGGTTCCGGCCCTTGAACGCGTCGGTGAACCAGCGTTCCATGGTCGCGTCGGCGATCGGCTCCAACGAGTTGGCGCGGCGCACGCTGCCCATGCGCTCGTCCCACGCGGCCCGCGCGCCCGATGGGCTCGACGGCAGCGTGTCGCACCACAGGATCGAGATCAGCTTTTGCTGGTAATCGAGCGCGAAGGCCTGCCCGAGCATCCCGCCGATCGACAGGCCGATATAGTGGACGCGCGGGATCGAAAGGCCATCGAGCACCGCCGCGACATCGCCCGCGAGGTCCTTCATCGCATAGTCGCCGGCGACCGGGTCGCTGCCGCCATGCCCGCGCATGTCGATGCGCAGCACGCGGAACCCGGCCTGCAGCAGCGCCGGCACCTGCTCGGCCCAGCTGCCGCCGTCCGCGGCGAGCGAATGGGTGATGCACACGGTTGGCGCCGTCTCGGGGCCGATGAGATCGTAGGCGATCGAGCGTCCGTTCAGCGGCAACAGCATGGGGGCCTCCTGGTGCGATGCCCCAGTGTAGCATCCTCTCCACCATCCCGGCGAAGGTCGGGGCGGTGGGTTATTTGGCCTTGAGCGCTGCGCCGAGCCGGATCATCAGCGCCGCCGGGTCGCCCGCGGCATGAACGATTTTGTTTCGACTCTTGGCTCCGGTGACGATCGAGAGGTCGCGCCGCGGCACCCGCCATTCGCGCGCCAGCAAGCGCAGCAACGCCTCGTTGGCCTGGTTGTCGGCGGGTGGCGCGGTCACCGCGATCTCGAGCAACCCGCCGTCGACGCCGTCGATGCGGTTTGCCCGTCCCCGCGGCGTCAGCCGCACCGCGATGCGCACCCCATCGGCGGTCCTGCTAAGGGGCAAGCCGGTAGAGGAGGGGCGCGAGATCCTCGGCGATCAGGATGCGCAGAAAATAGATGATCAGGATGAGGATCACCGGCGAGATGTCGAGCCCGCCGAAATTGGGCAGGATCGCGCGGATCGGCCGCAACGCCGGCTCGGTGATCCGGTAGAGGAAATCGCCGATGACGGAGACCGTCTGGTTGTAGCGATTGATCACGCCGAAGACCAACAGCCAGCTCAACACTGCCTGGGCGATCAGCAGAACGATGTAGAACCAGAGGATCGTGTCGATCAGCCAAAGGATCGCGTGCATTCAACGGCCTATAGTAAGAAAGGCGCTTGCGACGGTACGCGGTGCACCGGCGATCTGCAAGCGCGGCCGGCGCGTCCGGCAGGCCGCATTTGGGCAGCATTTCCGCGGCCAAGGCGCCCGCTTGCGTTGCCTGGGGCCGCGCTTGACAGCCCTCGACCCCTTCCTCATAGTCCGGCCCGCCCGTCGCCGGGCAACCGACGGCAAATCGGGCGAATCGGGGCCGTAGCTCAGCTGGGAGAGCGCCGCGTTCGCAATGCGGAGGTCAGGGGTTCGATCCCCCTCGGCTCCACCACGATTCAAGCCCGCTCGGCCTTATTTCGGTAAAGCAGCTGCCGCCACCAGCGCCACGTCACGGCGAGCGCCAGGAGTCCCTCGATCCCGCTCAAGGCTGTCGCCCAGGGCGCGCCGATCAGCTCGGCCATTATCCCCAGATGCAGAAACCCGACGAGACCCGAGCCGATGCACAGCGACAGGACGCCATAGAGCCGGCTGCGCATCTCCGGCGGCGCTGCCAGGTAGATCAGCGTCGCCTGCATCACGCTGAACCCCGAATTGGCCAGGCCCGTGAGCATCAGCGCCGCGCCGGCGAAGGTGGCTTGCGGCGCCAGCGCGAAACCCATCAGCAGCACCAGGTAGCCCAGCACTGCCGCGATATAGAGCCGGGTGAACTGCGCCGGGCGCGCCCACAGCGCGATCGCGATCGCGCCGATAAACGACCCGATCCCGTCCATGCTTGCGAGGATGCCGATGCCGCCCGGCGCCAGGTGCAGGCTGTCCTGGCCGATGACCGGGATCATGCTGGTGAACGGCCAGCCGAAGACGTTGTAGATGATCGTCACGGTGAGGATCGCGACCAGCCGGCGGTCACGCCGCGCGAGCAGCAGCCCCTCGATCACATGGGCGAGGACCGCGCCCCCCGCTACCGGGGCGACCGCATTCCGGTGTTGCAGGCGCAGCGCGGCGACGAGCGCCAACGCATAGGCCGCGACGCTCACCGAAAACGCGCCGGCGATGCCGATATGGGCGAGCATCAGCCCGCCCACCGTCGGCCCCAGCATGCGGCTGGCATTGTTGGCGCCGACATCGATCGCCATCGCCGAACCCATCCGCTCGGGGCCGACGACCTCGCCGATCATCACCCGCCGCACCGGGTTGTCGGCGGCCCAGGCGACGCCGTTGGCGAAACTGGCGACCGCCAGATGCCACACTTCGAGAGTGCCGAGATAGGCGAGCGCGGCGACGACGACGGCGCTCGCCAGCAAGGTCACGCTGACGACGATTTGCGCATGCCGCCGCTCGAATCGCTCGGCGAACGCGCCGATCAACGGCCCGAACAGGACCATCGGCATCATGCGCAGCAGCGTCATCATCGCGACTTGAAAGGCCGAGCCGGTGCGCTGGTAGACGAAGATACCGACCACCAGCATCTCGAGCCAGCGCACGGCGAAAACGACCAGCCCGATCAGCCATAACCGGCGGAAATCGGGCAGGTAGATCAGGTGGCGCCGCGACCCTCCCGCGGCAGTGGGCAGGGTGGCAAGCGCTGGCGATGACGACATGAGCTAAAGATCTTCGCGGCGGTTCCCGAGCGCGGCCGGTTGTTGGTCCGGCCTCGGCTTTGTAGTCTACACGCGGGCACGCCGATCTGATCGGATTTTAGGCAGGAACCGCAACATGGATCTCGGACTCAAGGGGAAGAAGGCGCTCGTCACCGGCGGAACGCGCGGCATCGGCCGCGCGATCTGCGAGCTGTTGGCCGAGGAGGGTTGCGATGTCGCGCTGTGCGCGCGCAGCGCCGGCCCGGTCGCCGAGACGGTGGCGGCGCTCGAAAGGAAAAATGTGAAGGCCTGGGGCGGCGCGGTCGACGTCGCCGATCTGGCGGCGCTGAAAGACTGGGTCGGCGAGGCGGCGCGCGCGCTCGGTGGGGTCGACGTCTTCGTCGCCAATGTCAGCGCGCTGGCGCAGGGGATGGACGAAAACGCCTGGCGCAAGGGCTTCGAGATCGACGTGATGGCGACGGTGTTCGGCTGCGAGGCGGCGCTGCCCTTCCTCGAGAAATCCGCGGCCGGCGCGATCGTCGTCGTCGGCAGCACGGCGATGGCCGAGGTGTACGGTCCAACCCGCTCCTATGCGGCGGTCAAGGCGACGCTCATCCCTTATGTGAAGGGGCTGGCGCGCAACCTCGCGGGGAAGAATGTCCGCGCCAATGTGGTGTCGCCCGGCAATGTCTATTTCAAGGGCGGGGTGTGGAACATCGCCGAGGAGCGCAATCCCGACTATTTCAAGTCGATGATCGCGCGCAATCCGACGGGCCGCATGGGAACGCCGCAGGAGGTTGCCGACGCGGTCGTGTTTCTCGCCAGTCCGCGCGCGAGCTTTATTACCGGCACCAATCTGATCATCGATGGCGCGCTGACCCAGCGGGTGCAGTTCTAGGAGGTCAGGCGGCTCGCGCCGCCTTCGGGCCGGTTTCGCTCTTCGCCGTGGCGGGACTCGTGGTGGCGGCGAACGCGGCGCTGGCCGGCAGGGTCACGGTCGCGATGGTGCCGGCGTCGAGCCGGCTCGCCAGGGTCAGATCGCCGCCATGCAGCCGCACCAGCGCGCGCGCCAGCGACAGGCCGAGCCCCGTCCCGGGCTGGCGCCGGGCCTGGTCGGCGCCGGCGCGGCCGAACGGCTCGAAGGCGTAGAGCACATCCTTCGCCGACATGCCGGTGCCGGTGTCGGCGACCTCGATCGCGACGCTGCCGTCGTTCTTGCCGGCAAAGCGCAGCTCGATCCTGCCGCCAGCCGGCGTGTACTTGATCGCGTTCGACAGCAGATTGACCAGCACCTGCTTCATCGCGCGCGGGTCGATGTTGAGATCGGGGCAGAGGCCAAGCCCGCTGGCGGTCAGCGCGATGCGCCGCTTCTCGGCCAGCAGCTCGACCAGGTCGAGCGCCGAGCGCGCCACCGCCCCGGCTGACACCCGGATCGGCGCGATCTCCAGCTTGCCGGCCTCGATGCGCGCGTTGTCGAGCAAATCGTTGATCAGCGACAAGAGGTGCGAGCCGGCGTCGTTGATGAGCCCGGCATATTCGCGGTAGCGCGGGTTGGCGACCGGGCCGAACATCTCCTGCCGGATCGTCTCGGAAAAGCCGAGGATCGCGTTCAAGGGTGTGCGCAGCTCGTGCGTGACCTGGGCGTAGAAGCGCGATTTGGCGCGGTTGATCTCATCGGTCCGGTCGGCGGCCGCCGCCGTCGCCAGCAATTGCTCGCGCAATTGGCGTTCGACGCCGACCCGCCGGGCGATCTCGCGCTGCGCTGCACGGTCACGCCAAATGAGCACGGCCGCCAGTCCGGCCGCGGCGGCGAGGCAGACAAGTGCGATCAGCGCAAAGGGGGCTGCGCTTTCCAACATCCGCCCAACATAACCCGTTATCGGCCGATAACGCAGCATTAGCGGAAAATCCGCGATTTCGGTCTCGCTGCTGCCGGCTGCTTCGGGCACGCCAACGGCGGCGAAAAGCGGCATGCCGCCGCGGGTCAGGACGTCGATCCGGCTGGCCCCCGGCAGCATCGGCAACGCATCGAGCGCGGCAAAGGCGGTGCGATCGATGGCGATGACCGCGATCCCGCCGGAGAGACCGTCGGCGCTGGTCCACGGCCGGGCCAGCGCGGCCAGCGTCGGCGCGCCGTCGGCACCGATCAGCCCGGGAACAACGACGAGCGCGGCCCCAGGGTGGAAGGCGATGGCGCGGGCGACCGTGCGACCCAGAAGGGCCAATGAACCGTCGTCAAAATCCCCTGCAGCCCGCGCGACCGCGGTGCCGGCCGGGTCGAGCAGCGCCGCGGCGCGGATCCCCGGCGCCAGCGCCGGCACCTGGTCGAGGAAATCTCCGGCCGCGCCGGCGGGCGTGGCGATTCCGGCCATGCGGTCGAGTAGGCGTCGGTCGCGATCGACGATGACCCGCGCCGTATCGGCGGCTCCGGTGAGGGCTCCCTGCGCAACGCGCGCGTCGCCGGCGCGGTTTTCGGCGATGCCCAGCCCCGCCAACGCTGCGGCCGCGGCGATCGCGACCGCCGCCAGCACGACGATCGTGCCGCGCCGGCGGAACCGGTCCGCGGCACGGCACGTAACGGCAAGGCGCAACGTCATTGAGCGAATGTCCAGGCCCTGAAGGCTCCTGGGCTCAATAAATCGATTATTAAGGTTAATTTTGATTTAAGGCGCGCGATTGCCGCAGTTCGACCTCAGCGTACGACGCAGTCGTAGATGACCAGGTTTTTCTCGACCGAATGCGAGCGTTCCTTGGGTACCCGCTCGTATTGGGCGCAATGCTGCCGGGCAAGCGGCACCGTCTCGGCGAGATCGCCGTAATACTGAATGACGACCCCGTCGGCCTTGCCGTCCATGATGACTTTGTCCTCGTGCGGCAGGCAGCCGGCGAGCATCGCGCCGATCGCCACGGCACCCCCTAAAACGGTCAGCAGCCGTTTCATCCACCGTCCCCGCGCTCGTCTCCCGCGGCTAGCTTGGCGGCTTCGCCGGCCGCTGTCGACTCCGCCGCGGGCAAGGGCTTTCGCCGCCGCGGGCGGTTCCCTAAGATCGGGCGCATGCGACCTTCTGCCGGCAGGGTTCCGCCATGACCCTTCGCACTCCCTATCTGCTGTTCATCGGCGATGCGCCCGACCAGCTCGCCGCCAAAACCGCCGACGGGGTCGCCTTCTGGCGCCCGCAAGCTTGCCTCGGCCAGCTACGCCTACCGGGCTGCAAGGCCGATCTGCGGCTGCCGGACATGACGATCGAGGAAGCCGCCGCCGCCGGGGTCAAGACCGTGATCGTCGGCACCACCAATCGCGGCGGCGTGCTCGGCGAGGGCTGGGAGAAGCTGCTGGTGCGGGCGCTCGAGCTCGGCATAGACTTGGCGAGCGGCCTCCACCATCGCCTCTCAGACATCCCGGTGCTGCGCGACACCGCCGCGCGCTGCGGCCGGCAGATCGCCGATGTCCGCCACCCGACTCGCGAGTTTCCTGTCGGCAACGGGATCAAGCGGTCCGGCAAGCGGCTGTTGACCGTCGGCACCGACTGCTCGATCGGCAAGATGTTCACCGCCCTGGCGATCGAGAAGGAGATGCGCGGCCGCGGGATAAAGGCCGATTTTCGCGCCACCGGCCAAACCGGGATCCTCATTGCCGGCGACGGCGTATCGATCGATGCCGTCGTATCTGATTTCGTCTCGGGGGCGGTCGAGTGGCTGTGCCCGGAGAACGATCCCGACCATTGGGATGTGATCGAGGGTCAGGGCTCGCTGTTCCATGCCTCCTATGCCGGGGTGACCCTGGGCCTCATCCACGGCGCCCAGCCCGACGCGCTGGTCGTTTGCCACGAGCCCACCCGCCCGCATATGCGCGGCCTGCCGGGCTACACATTGCCCGACCTCAAATTGTGCATCGAGCGCAACATCGAGGCGGCGCAATTGACCAACCAATCGGTGCACTGTGTCGGGTTGAGCATCAACACCGGCGGCCTCGACCCGGCCGCGGCGCGCGACTATCTGCGCCAGACCGGGGATCGCCTCGGTCTGCCCTGCGTCGATCCGGTGCGCACCGGGGTCGGCGCCATCGTCAACAACCTCGCCTGACGCATGGCGCCGCACGCACAGCGCCTCAGCATCAGCCGCCGCGCCTGGCCGCTCGCGCAGCCCTTCGCGATCTCGCGCGGCAGCAAGTCCGCCGCGGAGGTGGTGGTCGCCGAGATTTACGACGGCGATACCCGCGCCCGTGGCGAATGCGTGCCGTATCCCCGCTACGGGGAGAGCGTAGACAGCGTCGTCGCGGCGCTGGAGGCGATGAGGGGTGCGGTCGCGTCGGGGCTCGACCGCGAGGCGCTGCAGTGCTCGATGCCGCCGGGTGCGGCGCGCAACGCGCTCGATGCCGCCTTCTGGGATTTGGAGGCGAAGCAGACCGGCCGCCGCGCCGCGGAACTCGCGGGACTCGATCCACCGCGCCCGGTCGTCACCGCTTATACGCTGTCGCTCGACACCCCCGAGCGCATGGGCGAGGCCGCGGCGGCGCGGCACACACGGCCGCTCCTCAAGCTCAAGCTGACCGGGGACGGCGACATCGAGCGGGTCGCCGCGGTGCGCCGCAACGCCCCGCGGGCGCGGCTGATCGTCGACGCCAACGAGGGTTGGACGCCGCGTCATTTCACCGAACTGGCGCCAAAACTGGCCGAGTTCGGCGTCGAGTTGATCGAGCAGCCGCTGCCCGCGAACGCCGACGCGGCGCTGGTCGATCTGCCGCATCCGATCCCGGTTTGCGCTGACGAATCCTGCCACACCGAGTGCGATCTCGAACGCCTGGTCGGCAAGTATGAAGCTATCAATATCAAACTTGACAAGACCGGCGGGCTGACCGAAGCGCTGAAGCTCGCCGCGGCGGCGCGCGAGCGCGGGTTCGCCATCATGGTCGGCTGCATGATCGGCACCTCGCTGGCGATGGCGCCGGCGATGCTGGTGGCGCAGCAGGCCAGATTCGTCGATCTCGACGCGCCGCTGCTGCTGGCGGCCGACCGCAATCAGGGGCTGCGCTACGACGGCAGTCTGGTTTATCCGCCGGAACCGGCTCTATGGGGCTGAGCGCGCCGATCTTCGCGCCGCGCGGGTTGGAAGAGGGGATCGCGGCGCTCGCGAGCGAGCCGGTCTTCGCCGCGATCCTCGACCGCGCGGGGCCGCCGCGCTTCCGCCGCCGCCGCAACGGCTTCGAGACGCTGCTCCACATCATCCTCGAGCAGCAGGTCTCGATCGACGCCGCGGCGGCGATGTTTCGCCGTCTCAACGAAGAATGCCGGCCGCTGTCGCCGGCGACTTTCCTCACCCTTGATGACGCAACGTTGCGGCGCTGCGGGTTCAGCCGCCAGAAGGCGGGCTATGGCCGGGGTCTCGCCGAGGCGGTGGCAGGCGGGTCGCTCGACTTCGCCTGGCTCGATGCCGCCGGGGACGACGAGGCGCTGGCGGCGCTGGTGGCGTTGAAGGGGATCGGCCGCTGGAGTGCCGAGATCTATCTGATCTTCGCGCTCGGCCGCGCCGATATCTGGCCGGCCGCCGATCTCGGGTTGCAGCTTGGCGTCGCCGCCGAATTGGCTCTCGCCGCCCGCCCCGCCGAGGGCGAGTTGCGCGCGCTCGGCGAGCGCTGGCGGCCGTGGCGCTCGGTGGCATCGTGTCTCTTCTGGCAGGCCTATCTGCATGCCCGCAACCGCGCCGCCCCGGTGCTGCCGGCGGCACTCTACGCCTGACCGTTTAGGATTTCGGCAGGGTGATGACCTGGCCCGGATAGATCAGGTTGGGGTCGCGGATGTGTTCCTTGTTGGCCCCGAAGATCACCGTGTACTGCGTGCCGTTGCCATAGGCCTTGCGGGCGATCACCCACAGCGAGTTGCCCGGTTGCACCGTATAGGTTCCGGGCCCGCCGCCGGCGGCGGCGGTCTGCGGCTTGAACGGTTCGGCGACCCGCTGGACGACGCTGCCGTTGGCGCCCAGCTCGTCAACGCGCAGCTCGACCTTGCCGGTCGGCTGCGGCTGGGCCGTGACCGACGACCATTTGCCGTCGGCGTCGGCGGTGACGGTGGCGACGAGCTTGTCGTCGGCGTAGAGGCGCAGCGTCGCGCCCGGGGTCGCGTGGCCGGACAGCATCAAGTTGCCGTCATTGTATTCGGCGGTATCGAGCGACAGGCTACCGGACCGCGCGTTGGGGACTTGCAGCGCCTGCGCCGGCAAATTGCCGTTGCCCGGCAGTAGCACGGCGACCGTTCCGCCGCCCGCCGAGCCGGCGGTCGGCGGCGCGATCGCCAGCGCGACGGTATCGCTCGACTTGGTCTTGACGCCGGTCGCAGGGTCGGTGGCTTCGAGCGTCAAACGGCGCTCGCCCGGGGTCATCGGGTTGGCCGGCACCAGCACCCATTCCCCGCGGTCGTCGGCGGTGACCTCGCCCAGCGGCTTGTCGCCGTCGAGCACGGTGACCTTGGCGCCCGGCGCGGCGCGGCCGGCGATCACCGCGTGGCCGCTCGGATCGACCTTGACGATGTCGAAACTGGGGATCGTGGCGGCGGGCGCTGCCGCGGGCGGCGTGGGTGCGACGGACGCGGGCGAGGCGGGCAACGCCGCGACCGGCGGCTCGGGCTTGGGCAACCGCGCGCTATTGGTCCACAGGATGAACGCCACCCCGGCGATCACCAGCACTGCACTGATTAGGCCTAGCAACAAACGTCGCACCGATCGCCGCCGCGATTGCTTTCGGGATGTCGCGGGAGTTTAGGCGCCACCGAGGCCGCTTGCAATCGAGCCCGGTTCGGAGGAAGAGGCGCGCCTCTAAACAGTCGAGAGGGTGGCGTGGCGGACAAGATCCGGCAGCTCTGCGTCTATTGCGGCTCGTCGACGGGCGCCGACCCCCGCTACCAGGCGGCGGCGCGCGAGCTCGGCGCCGGCCTCGCCGCTGCCGGGATCGGTCTCGTCTATGGCGGCGGCCGCAACGGGCTGATGGGGCTGGTTGCCGACGCGGTGCTGGCCGGCGGCGGCACAGTCACCGGAATCATCCCGGCGCATCTGCAGAACCGCGAGCTGGCGCATTTTGGGCTGACCGAATTGCTCGTCGTGGACAGCATGCACGAGCGCAAGCGGGTGATGGCGGAGTGCTCGGACGCCTTCGCGGCGCTGCCCGGCGGCGTCGGCACGCTCGACGAGACGGTGGAGATCCTGTCGTGGCGGCAATTGGGCCTGCACGACAAGCCGATCCTCATCGTCGATATCGCCGGCTATTGGTCGCCGCTTGCCGTGCTGTTCGACCATGTCGTGGCGTCGGGGTTTGCCGCGCCGATCGTTCCCCGGCTCGTCCGCTTCGTGCCGGACGTCGCCGCGCTCCTCGCGGCCCTTGCCCCATAGCCGCGCCAAGCTTCCTGCATTGGTGCTCTGCGCGGGTTCGATCCGCGCCGTCCTCGACTTGCCTCGCTGCGGCCCGGCCACTATCGTGCCGCGCTTGAATTGACCCGGCCCGCGCGCCCCATCCGAGGATTCTGACGATGCCGAAAATCAAGGTGAAAAACCCCGTCGTCGAACTCGACGGCGACGAGATGACCCGGATCATGTGGAGCTTCATCAAGAACAAGCTGATCCTGCCTTATCTCGACATCGAGCTGAAATACTACGACCTCGGCATGGAAAGCCGCGACGCGACCGACGACCAGATTACCGTCGATGCCGCCAATGCCATCAAGCGGTACGGCGTCGGCGTCAAATGCGCCGGCATCACCCCCGACAAGGGGCGGATGGACGAATTTCACCTGAAGCGTATGTACCGTTCGCCCAACGGCACGCTCAGGAACATCCTCGGCGGCACCATCTTCCGCGAGCCGATCATCTGCACGAACGTGCCGCGCCTGGTGCCGAACTGGACGCAGCCGATCGTCATCGGCCGCCACGCCTATGGCGACCAGTACGCGGCGACCGATTTCGTCGTAGACGGCCCGGGCGAGCTGACCATGGTGTTCAAGCCGGCGGGCGGCGGCGAGCCGATTGTCCGCAAGGTCTTCGACTTCAAGGGCGGTGGCGTCGCGATGGGGATGCACAACCTTGACGATTCGATCAAAGGGTTCGCCCAGTCCTGCTTCAATTTCGCGCTGCAGCGCGGCTGGCCGCTGTTCCTGTCGACCAAGGATACCATATTGAAAGCGTATGACGGCCGCTTCCGCGATATCTTTCAGAACGTGTACGAGAGCGAGTTCCAGACCAAGTTCAAGGAAAAGAACCTGACCTACGAGCACCGGCTGATCGACGACATGGTGGCGCTGGCGCTGAAGTGGAACGGCGGTTTTATCTGGGCCTGCAAGAACTACGACGGCGACGTGCAGTCCGATACCTTGGCGCAGGGCTTCGGCTCGCTCGGCATGATGACCTCGGTGCTGTTGACCCCGGACGGCAAGACCGTCGAGGCCGAGGCGGCGCACGGCACCGTCACCCGCCACTACCGCCAGCACCAGCAGGCCAAGGAGACTTCGACTAACCCGATCGCCTCGATCTTCGCTTGGACCCGCGGGCTCAAGTATCGCGGCACGTTCGACAACACGCCCGATGTGGTGAAATTCGCCGAGGCGCTGGAGAAGGTCTGCGTCGCGACGGTCGAATCGGGCGACATGACCCGCGATCTGGCGACCCTGATCCGCGCCGACCACCCGTGGCTCACCACCAACCAGTTCCTCGACAAGCTCGACAGCAATCTGCAGAAGGCGATGCGCTGAGGCCGCTGCGCAGCCGTCGCGACCGTCGCCTAGGTGCCGCCGCGCACGGCATGCGGTAAACTGCGGCGATTGTTTGGGGAGGGCAGCGCCATGCGGCTGCTGATCGCTCTTGTCGCTGCGCTCATGCTCACCGCCGGGGTCGCCCGGGCGGCGGACGCGCCTGGCGCCCCGCCGCCGTCGGGGTGGCTGGAACAGTCGCTGGCGCAAATCGAGGCCGAGGCGGCGGGCGACTTCGCCGCGGTGCCGGACATCCCCGAGGCGCTCAGCCGCGAATGGCGCTCCTTCGACAAAGCCGGATCGCCACTCGGCACGCTTCTCGATGTCGCCTGGGTCGCCGCCGCGGCGATCCTGGCGCTGATCGCCGAATTGGCGGGGGTGCGGCTCCTCAGCCACTGGGTGCGCCACCGGGTGGCGGCACGCGAGGATGGACCGAGCCTCGTCGACCTGTTGCGCTTGCTGGGCTGCGACATTGCCGGGTTGGCGGTGTTCGTCACCGTGTTCACGCTGGCGCGGCGGCATGTGCTCGGCGAATTGGGCGTCACCGCCACCCTCTCGATCTTCGCCACCAACGTGCTGATCCGCTGGCGCATCGCCGCGCTGGTGATCGGCGCGGTACTGCGCCCGGGCGTGCCGGGCGCTCGGCTGGTCGAGCTGACCGACACGCAGGCGCGCGGGCTCGACCGTTTCCTGTCGCTCGCCGTGCTGGCGATCATCCTGCTCGTCGCCTTTGGCCGTTACGGGCTGATGGACGAGGATAGCGGCGCCGCGCACGTGATCGGGCTGATCAATGGCCTGCTGGTGTGCGGCCTCTACGTGGTCATTGTGTTCCGCTCGCGCACCGCGACCGAACTGTTGATCCGCGGGCGGCGCAGCATCGGCGCGATCGCGGCGGTGCGCGGCGGGCTGGCCCGCGCTTGGCTGCCGACTGCGCTCATCCTGGTCGCTGGATTGCTGCTGTTTTTTGTCGCCGGCCTGTCGTTGGGGTGGCTGTCCTACTACCACGCGGTGACATCGACGCTCGGCATCTGGTTTGTCGTGCTTGTGCTCGACCGGCTTACCGAGCGCGCCTGGCACGACACCGACCCGGCGGGCGCCGGGCCCTTGTCGCTCGAGCGGCTGCAGGCGCGCACCGCGCACCGCATCCTGCGCGCGATTGGCGGGGCTGTCGCCGCGCTGGCGCTCGCATGGATCTGGATCGACGCGGTCGAGCCGACGCCGGCCGGGTCGGAGCTGGCGATGCGCTCGGCCACCGCGACGGTTGGAACGCTCTTTGTCGCCTTCGTGGTCTGGGAACTGATCCGGCTCGCGATCGACCGGCACCTGCAGGATATGGGCGGCGGGCCGAGCCTGCCGGGCGCCGACGACGACACGGCGACGCCGGCCTCGCGGCTGCAGACGATCCTGCCGATGATGCGCGCGGTCTTCGCCGTGGTGATCGGCGTGCTGGCGACGCTCATCGTTCTGTCGCGGCTTGGCGTCGACACCGCGCCGCTGATCGCCGGCGCCGGGGTCTTCGGCTTGGCGCTGTCGTTCGGCTCGCAATCGCTGGTCCGCGACATTATCTCAGGCCTTTTCTACATGTGGGACGATGCGTTTCGGGTCGGCGAATACATCGATACCGGCCGCCTTAAGGGCACGGTCGAATCGATCGGTGTGCGCTCGGTACGGTTGCGCCATCAGAACGGTCCGCTGCACACGATCCCTTACGGTCAGCTTGGCGCGGTGACAAATCTCAGCCGCGATTTTTCGACGATAAAGTTCAATCTCCGCTTCGAGCCCGGCACCGATATCGAGCTGGTGCGCAAGACCGCGAAGCAGCTCGGCGTCACCATGCAGGACGATCCCGAGATGGCGGCCGAGATCATCCTTCCCTTGAAATTGCAGGGCTTGGCCGAAATCGCCGATAACGCGGTCGTGTTGCGCTTCAAGTTCACCGCGCGGCCGGTCAAGCCGAGCTGGGTGCAGCGCGAATATCTCAAGCGCCTGGTTCAGGTGTTCGGCGAGAAGGACATCCACTTCGCCTCGGGCGCGATGGTGCTGCAGACCCTGCCGCCGCCCGATGCGCCACCGGCGGACGCGCCACCAGCGCCGAGGTCACGGCGAGCGGCGAAATCGGCGCCGCCGATCGAGACCGAGGCCGTGGCAGGCGGCGGGTAATTTCCTAGAGGAGAGAAAGTCATGCGGATCGGCGTGTTCTATTTCCCAGCCGATTACGGTATCGACCCCGCCGAATTGGCGCGGGCGCTCGAGGATCGCGGCTTCGACTCGCTCTACGTGCCCGAGCACACGCATATCCCGACGAGCCGGAAGACGCCGTTCGGCGGTGGCGGCGAACTGCCTAAACGCTATTCGCATACCCACGATCCGTTCGTTGCACTCTCGTTTGCGGCGGCGGCGACCAGGAAGCTGATCCTCGGCACCGGGATCTGCCTCATCCCCGAACGCGACCCGATCGTCACCGCCAAATGCGTCGCCAGCCTCGATCAGCTCTCAGGCGGGCGCTTCGTCTTCGGCATCGGCGGCGGCTGGAACGCCGAGGAGATGCAAAACCACGGCGCCGAATACAAGACCCGCTTCAAGCTGATGCGCGAGCGCATCCTGGCGATGAAGGCCCTGTGGACCGAGGAAGAGGCGCAGTACCACGGCGAGATGGTCGATTTCGATCCCGTCTGGTCGTGGCCCAAGCCGAAGCAGAAGCCGCACCCGCCGATCCTCCTGGGCGGCGAAAGCGACTACACGCTGCGACGCGTCGTCGAGTATTGCGACGGCTGGTTCCCGCGCCCGCAGCGCGGCTGGGACATTCGCCACGAGCGTGGCCGGCTCAAGGCGATGGCCGACAAGCACGGCCGCGATTTCGCCGAGCTGTTCATCTCGGTGTTCCGCGCTCCACCCGACCCGGCGGCGCTCGCCGATTACCGCGAGGCCGGCATCCAGGAGGCGGTGCTCGAAATCCCCGACCAGAGCCGCGACGAGATCCTTCGCGTCCTCGACGGCTACGCGCCGCTGCTCGCTTAAGTCGTCTTTCCCGCGAAAGCAGAAACCCCCCAGGGCAGGCGACGCAACGGCTGCCCTGGGGGCCCCGCTTGCGCCGGGGTGACGAATGACCTTAGAAATCAAGACGCAATCAAGTCACGGGAGACCGCCGATGCGCGTCAGCATCCTCGACGATTACCAGGGCGCCGCCCTCGGCATGGCCGACTGGTCGCCGGTGCGCGGCCGCGGCATCGAGATCGCGGTCGAGCGCTTCCCGTTCGTCGACGAGGACGCGGCGGTGCGCGCTATGGCCGACAGCGAGATCGTCTGCGCGATGCGCGAGCGCACGCCCTTTCCGAGATCGCTGCTCGACCGGCTGCCGAAACTGAAGCTCCTCATCACTACCGGCATGCGCAACGCCTCGTTCGACATGGAGGCGGCGAAGGCGAAGGGGGTCACGGTATGCGGCACCGGCGGGCCCGGCGGCGGCAACGAGGACACCGCCGAGCTGGCCTGGGGCCTCATCCTCGGCGCCATGCGGCGGATCGCCGAGGACC
>Ga0182024_10006471_pt1 | contig 25715 bp, 26 predicted proteins | sample P32metaG_FD_120480 | JGI IMG/M metagenome (GOLD analysis project Ga0182024, IMG submission 120480) | Permafrost microbial communities from Stordalen Mire, Sweden - P3-2 metaG (Illumina Assembly) | ecosystem: Environmental > Terrestrial > Soil > Wetlands > Permafrost | place: Sweden: Stordalen...
ATCCCACCACAACAATCGTCGCCGCCTTGCGGGAGATGCTTCAAACAGGGAAATTACCCCCGTTGCCAGCGAAAGCTGCTGCACGCGGCTGAAGTGTCACGATTAAATCGGTAATCTCCGCGTCGGTTAGTTGCTTGCCCGCATACTGCTTTTCATAGCGGTCCTGTATCTCTTTGGTCTTTGCCGCTATCTCATCTTGCGACAAGCCCTTGTTGCGGGTCTCCGCTTCGACTTCACCCGAAGCCAATCCCCTAGCCTGTTTAGCGTCCAAGGTCTTGCCTTCGTACTTATCACGTACATCTTTCGTGGCTTGCGTCTTAATGGATATTTCCGCAATCTTGTCGGCAACATAATTGACGATATCGTCCCATACTTGCTTGAACACGTTGGCCAGTTGCTTCATGATCCCCCATGCTTTAACCGCGAACTCCGCTAACGCCCCGCCCCAACCGTAGACTACGTTCGGGAACTCTGATTTCAGGAACTCCCAAACGGTCGTAGCCGCTGACTTGATGCTAAGCCACGTTGAATCCCAATAGTATTCCAGTTGATGCCAAAGGGTAACCAGCCCAGCGGTAAAGCCGTGCCATGAGCCTAGCATCTTATCCAGGAACTCCACGATCTTCACGAAGCCGCTGACCGTTCGCTCAACGAAGGTATTGCCGCCACCGATGGCATAGGCGAAGGCGGTTACCAACGTGGCAAGCCCCGCGATTACGATAGCGATTGGTGACGTTACAAGGGCTATTAGAGCGGCCCCAAGGGAAAAGACGGCTCCCGCTATGGCCACGAACCCCGCGACGCATGTGCCGACGAACGTGGCGATTGCGGGGCCAAAGGCGATAACTGCCGCAATGGCCGCTCCGACCTCCGCCCAATGGATGATCTGCTGTTTCATTTCGGGGGTTAGGTGCTGTAGGTACATCGCTAGATTCTGTAGGAAGGTGGATACTTTTTGGAGTTGCGGGACGAATATGGCCCCGAAGGTCTCCGCCGTCTCCATGACGGTATTATGGAGTTGTGAGAGTTGGCCATAGAAGGTATTGGTTTGCGCTTGTGCTTCTTCCATGCCCTTATTGCCGTAGGCCATGACGATATTCAGCCGCTCCTGATCGCTATGGGCGCGCTTGAGGTCTTCGGACAGTTTGCCGTGTCCGCGCTCCAACATGCGGAAATTGCCGTCTTGGGCCTCCGTTACCGCCTTAATCCCTTCCTGGATGTCGCCACCGAACAAGGTAGACATACCAATGCCCGCTTTGGTTACCTCTTCCATGTCGTCGGCGGTAACGCCTAGGTTAGCAGCGTAAGCCAACCCTTGCTTGATCGCGTCTTTTGAATAGGTCGTGATTCGTTGAAGTGATTCCGCGAATGCGTCATACTTCTTCATGTTTTGTTCTACTTCCATGCCGTTGGCGGAAAGAGCGGCATGGAGGGCGCTTTCGGCCTTCTCCGCGTCTCCGAAGGCTTTGGCGATGTAGGTAGCGCCAGCGGCTAGGAGGCCGAATACTTTGGTAGCCGCCCCGCTCAAAGCGGAGAAGCCACTACCTAGTTGGGAGACGCTGGACTTCACGCGGCTCATGCCGCTGTCAAAGCCGCCAGTCTTTGCGCCGATATCCACGAATGCGTCAGCGATTGAAAATCCCACCGCTCCCCCTATTAGATAGGCTTAGGCTTCTTCTTAGCCTTCGCCCTTATTTTGGCAATATGTTTCTCTAGTGCGGCAGGGCTACGGCTTTTCTTGTCATCCGCTTTCACATAGAGCATAACCTGACGCAACGTCATACGGTCGATTTCATAGGGCTTTACGGAATAACTGGATTGCTCCATTACTTCGCGGTAGAACCTTTCCAAGTCCCAGCCCTCCGAAGGCGCTTCTACTCTTGCTTCGCTTTCGCTTCCGGAGGCACTATCAAAGGGTCGTTCTTGAACCCCGCCATTTCCAGAATCTTCTCCGTCAATTCACCAATGTTATTTGCCGTCAACATGTCAAAGGCCTCCGCCTTCGTCACGCTCTCTTGCCGCTTGCGAAGCGACAGATACAGCATAAGCGCCGTACCGTTCATCGTCGCGGCCCTAACGTCGAACTCTGGCGATCCTAGCCGTATCCCCTTGATGTCATCGTAAGCCTTGCCTAGAAGAAACTGACGGTCTTCAGGCTCCAAACCGCCCAACTCCGACTTGATAAGCCGCAACTGTTCGCGCTTGAAATCGTCCTCCATCTCCTTGAAGTCACTCATGACCAACGGAGACATAAGCCACGTCTTACCCTTGAAGTCGAAGGTAGTATTCGCGGCAATATGGTCGTTTGAATCGTTTGAACTCATAATCTCCCCTTGTTGTTTTCTTATTGTCTATCGACAGCCTACAGCCTTCGGCTTTACGTCGTAGCGCCATAGGCGGACAACTTGTGAGATTAAGGATTAAACGTGAATGCTCCAGTGACTTTTGCGGCAAGCGTATAAGCCACTACCGCTTCAACGCTCAAGTCTACGTTTACGTCAGATACCTTGGCGTATGCCGCGCTGATCGTCGGAATACTGGAGGCCGCGTTGACGAACAACTGTAGTGCCGTCAGGATGTAGTTATTGCTTTGTAGGTTGATCGGCGCTTCGGCGGGGTCTTTGGTAGCGTCCCATTGCGCATCTACGGTAACTTCACAACCTTGTAGACCCGCCTGATACTCGTAAAAGCCGCCGCTGGTGGTAGACGTAGTGTCCAAGTCTTGCGTCATCACCTTAGCCGTCCATTTCTTCACTGATAGCGCGGTCCCGTTAACGGTAACCTTGCCAGCGTAGCCGATGAGATATTGATTCAAAGCCATATAGCCCCCTAAAAAAGATTAATCTTACTATCGTATTCGACTTGCCGTCTATCGGTTCCTTCAAATAGAGTTACGGTATCTTGACATCTTGATTCCAGCCGTAGGTGGCATTACTTCGCGGCAAGCAGCAGTTGGGATTGATCGTATAGACTTCTAAGAGCATAGCGGCATGGAGGCCGTGGGCGATGGCCGCTGGAGCCGATTGGTTGCCGACGAATAGCCTTGAGCCTTTGATCATTTGTGCGGCTTCTAACAGGTTAGCGGTTGGGAGGTACGGTAGTGGCCCTACGTCTTTCTGGAACTGCTGGTGCTCATCGGGAAGCCCTATGAAGGCCGCTTGATCGTGATATTTGGCATAAACCTTATGCCACGGGAAATGGGGATTATGGTAGCGGCTGGAGCGGCTGAAGATAATAGGGTAGTCGGTAGCCAATGGAGTTACGCGGAGCCAAGGAGTATCCCTTTCCGTCAGCGGTATATTGAAGGCTTTTAGATGCGCGTCAACAATGGATTTACTGTACGGCATGTAGTCCCGCCAAGCGTTGAGGTTAATGGCATCGTCGGGGGCCGAAGGCGTAACGTACTGTACATCGTTGATATAGGGCTGTTGGAGCAAGAGCGGTCTTATCATGTTTACGCGCTCTTGCGTCATTCGGTGGGTAGTTTCGGGGGAGTTATAGAGGTAGAGAGTTGCGGGGGTCTTTGACAACGCTCTGATAGTTGCTAGGCCGTACAGCAAATCACCTAAATCGCCATAGTGAGCAAGGTTCATGTTAATCGACTTGTCCTACGTCTTCAGTAATCAAAAACTCATACGTAACGAAGGCGTGATAAGTCTGTTCATCTTCGGCAAGGATACCTTCGCTCTTACGAATCGTGCCGACGCTAATATCCGTCAGTTCATACTCATCCCCCAGCGTCAAGGTAACAAAGTCAAAATGCGCCTTGATTAGACCGATAGCGTTGAGCGCAACCGTATCGGTCGTAGCCCATACGCTAAACTGTACTTGAACAGTATTCAAGAGGCACGTCGGTTGGGTTTGGAAGTCGGGAGTAGCGGTTACCAAAGTCAGTACGCACGTAGGCAGCGGCTCCGCGTTGCGCGCATGAGACAGGAAACAGCCGTTGGGGAAGATCGCCGTTAAGGCTGGTATATCGTTGAACAAGGTTTGAATACCGATTAACAGTTGGATCAATTTATTTCCCCTTCCGCAGAAAACTGCCACGCTTGTCGTGGCAGATGAATGCGGTAGCGGCCTCCGGCCGATAACGCAATAGAAACATTTGCCAAAAAGATGGAACAATCTTAAATCCTCTTCGGAGGTATTTGTCACCTGTTTTAGCAAATGCGGCAATTGAATCTGCCGCTCCGGAAGCAACTCCGTTGCCCCGGGAATCCCCTACGCTTGTCGTAGGGGTAAGTTCAATTCCCCTTTAGGATCGCTAGGATACGCGGTATCATTAGTTGGTAGGCTGGCCGTATGAACGGTCTTGCGGCCATCCGCCTACTACCTAGTTCCAGGAACTTCGCGTAGATAACATTCGTGCCAACGCGCGCTTTCATATTGGCAATGTCTATCTCATGACTGATACTGGCGCGGAGCCGTCCCAAATCTTTATGGGGCGGCTCCCCAGCGGCCGAAGGCGTAGTGCCGTGATTCGACGGCTCCGAAATACTTTCCTTAATGGCGTTCTGGAGTTCATAAGCGGCGCGCTCAAGTTTCTTGACGGTCGTAGCCTTCAAGAGTTTCTTGAACTCCTCTCCTCTCCATGAAACATTGCTTGCCATTTATGTTTCTCCTGTCGGTTTGCGTTCACAATCACAAGCAAAGAGCCTGTTAAGATCGCCACCCATATTGAGGATCGACAGTACGCGGAAGTTACTCCCGTCGTAGACAAACCTATCATCTACGTTCACGTTAGGGTTAATCGCGGAGTAGATGCGATAGAGTTTAGTGCTATCGAAATCTCCGTACATTATTTTGGCAAGGTCCGCTTTCAGGTTGTCGAAGCGACAAGGGAAATTAGAGGTAACCGCTGACCAGCCGACAACAACGCCACCGGTAGGGCTTTTGCTCTGTTGCTGGACTTCAATCGTTGCCGTATGGATCATTAGTCGCGAGATACTCATATCTCCCCTTACTCTCTTAGGCTCCCCACGACCTTCCTTGATTCGCCACCAGCCGCCGCTCCGTTACCTTCTCATCCGTCGCGTTCCATGCCTTGACTTGCTCCGCTGGCCCCGCAGGGGGCCCCGTAAACTTGAAGCGTAATTCGTTGGAATGTTGTATCTCTCTGGCCCCTGGACCGTGAACCACCAGCCACCTACAGCGCGACGCCTTGGCTCTTGCCCGCAAGTCGTGGTCCTCATTGCCCCAGCCCTTATGGTCCTCATCGTAACCGCCTAACGAATAAAACGTATCGCGGTACAACCCTATGTAGCCGTTGAGGTCAGTTGAGGAATACACCACGTTATGCGGAGTATAGGTGTCCAACTGAAGGCTTAACGAAGCCCGCAAGACATTATGACTTGCGGGCCCCAACAGGTTATCGGCGTCAAGGCTGACTAGAAATCCCCGTCAGCGGCCTTATGGGCTACGTTCTTGGCATGGGCGTGATGATACGTGCCCGTATGATCGTAGAGAACGTACTTGACCTTGGGATACCTGTTGATCCCCGAAGACTTCACCCAATCGTCCAGCCCTTCGCTGTCTCCGTAATTGACAATCACGAATTGGGTAGCCTCATCGGTAAACTTGAGGTTGTAGGGCAAGGTCTGCTTGAGGTGTTCAAGACGGCCCTTGATCGGCGTACAGTAGGAAATCAGCCCAGTATACATTAAATCACAAACCTTTTGTACTTGTTCAATACGCTCTTAATCTCATCGGTAATCGTCATAAAGGCGTCCAGGCGGTTCTTATAGTTGTAATCCCCTATTCTTTCGCTGTCCTTCGTAGTATCAATTTGCGAAGCGTAATAGAGCCGCTGAACCACTTGAGCCGTCGCCAACTGAACGTCGTTAGGGACCGTCGCATAGCCAGCGGAGTACACTACTTCAACCGATTGGAACCCCCATGGAAAGTTGTAATACGTTGACGTTGACGTTGCCGTCGTAGTAGCACCAGGTTTAAGGGCTATGATCCCCGCGGCGCTGACGATAAAGTCGGAGCCGCTGACGGTAACAGGATCGGTGAAGTAAGGGAACAAGGTAACCGTAGTCAGCGCGGTAACAGGGTAGTTCTTCAACGCCAACTTATACCCACCTTCGGTAAGGTCGTAGAACTCAAGATAGTTAGTGATAACGAAATTGTTGTGACAATAACTGACAACCGCTTGTGAAGCGGCGTCAATCAGTTGCCCTAAGAGAGTATCGTAGGTGGTAACGGTAAGGCTTAGGTATTGTTTCGCGTAGTTGAGAGTTATCAAGTCGGTGCTGTTGGGGAGGCCTCCGCCCCATTGAACGGTGCCGATGCCGATTACATCGTCGGTAGAAGCGGGGGAGCCGCCAATCTGTTGGTAGTAACTGACGCTGTAGGTTCCAGCGGTAATAATCAGCGTCGGGAAGTTTCCTTCATAGAAGCCGTCAGTAGGTTGCTCCGTCATGGCTACCGCGTACGCTGATTGGTCGGAGGTACTGTAGTTCTCAAAGGCGGAGGTAGAGTTGTTCCAGAATTGGCCAAGGCTATTAGAGACTATCGCGTAGGCCACGGCTCCGTGAAGCGGCGGTAAAGTTTGGAGCGTTAATTCATTGGCCATAGATTCCCCTTTTCGTTACACTACTTTATATCCTGTTATAGTCCAATGTTGTTGAGCCAGCAGTGTCCTGGTTAAATACGGACGTAGTGCCGGTCGATTGCGCTTGTAGGTTGATCGTCGTCGCGCCGGTTACCGTCAGTATCCAATCCAGCCCGACAGTTACTTGGCATCCAGCGTTCAACCCATAAGAGACGAGGCGAATAGAGCCAGTTACTATTGCTGAAGTAGTAGAGTTGTATAACTGGACCGTGTTTACGTCCGACGAGACCCCCTGACCGATTCGCATATTCGCCATGAGCCGATAGGTTCCCGCCGATGGCAAGGAAACGGTCAATCCAGTATTGGCATAACTGGTGGTTAGCGTATACGCACTTGAAAGTACCGATGAACCCGAAGCGGAAACCGCCAAAATTCCGGACGTAGGCAATGTGACGTTAGTGGTTGCTGTTAAGGTCAAGGTTGTCGCGTACGCCCCGGAGGTCGTGAATGCCCCGCCGAGGGTAATAGTCGAGCCGGCGGCATTCGCTACTCCCGTTCCCCCGTGATTAGCAGCAATTGTAGTCCCCGCCCAACCACCAGTCGTGATAGTGCCGACGGACACGAGGCTGGAAGCGGTCGTTAGGCCAGAGAGAGTAGTTAGCGTTGAATTGCTGGTTCCAGTTATGTTGGCTGCAGAACCAGTCGTGGTCAATAATGTTCCCGAGGTCGGTAGCGTCACATTGGTTGCTGCCGTAGTTGTCAAAGTAGTGGCAAATGCGCCAGAAGTAGTGAGATTGCCAGCAAGCGTCAGCGCGAAATTATTAAAGAGCGTCCCATTGGGCAACTGGATAGTCCCCGATCCACCTGCGCTAAATACTATGTCACCGGACGAATCAAAATACACCGACTGACTTGCGCCACCGAAGATATACTGGTTATCGGCGATTGATAATCCGCCACTGAAAGTAGTAGAGCCGAGTGTTGAGGGAATATCCGCAGCGACGAGCGACCTCATAGTAGGAATTGCCGCGCTGCCAGTCGTTGGGCCAGCAAATACCTTATTGGCTGCTTGGGTTGGTAGAGTAACAGCGAAGGTGCCACTGGAGGTAATAGCTGCTGGTGAGACAGAGAGGATACTGGGCACTGTTAGCCCAATACTGGTAACTGTCCCGCTGGTCAGTTGCGAGGTTGTCGCCAAGGTTCCCGAAGTGGGCAAAGTAAGTTGCGTGAATCCTGTAGTGGTGAACTCTATAGTATTGTTGTTAATGGTTTCAAATCCACCCGCGAGTTTCAACAGTTGTCCGTTCAGGCTGAGATTTCCGCTTCCCGAAGCGTTTAGGTAGATATTGCCACTATTATCAGCTTGTAATGATTGAGCAGAAGTGTTGCCAAAGAACAATCCCGTAGTTGAGGTCTCGCCTTGAGGAAGGATTAGCGCGCCGGTGAGAGTTCCGCCAGCAAGAGGCAGGTACGAGGCTAGAGCAGTAACAACTGCTGCTGGCGTTTCGTATCTCAAATCCAATTGTGATAATGGGAGGTCGTCACCTACAACGTACCAAATACCTGTTGAGGCTTGATACTGGAACAGGACACCTTGCGATGGAAGTGACAGAGTATCGCTGGTTGAACCTCCCGCTTTATTAAGTACGTCGGAACCACCTGTAGAGATTACAACTGTATTTGTTCCTCCCTGAATAACCAGTTTTACACCGCAACGGGTACCGTCTGGAGGTGCGGTTGGGAGGTGGCAAGTGAGATTACCGGAGGTAGTATTGAATGGAACAAAATCGCCAGCAGCAAGATTGTAATTTGCGGTCTTGATTGCTGTTGGGAATAAACCGAGAGCGTAGGCAGCGCCAGAGAACGCCAAGGTTCCGCTGGTCAGCGTCAAGCCATTGGCGGAAGTAACAGCGGTAACGACGCCGATATCGGCGGCATTCTTGCCGCTGTCAATTAAATTGCCGTTTTCATCCAAGGCCGCGAAGTCACCAGCCGTTGCCCCTTGAACCCTGTCTGCTTTACTGTTAATCGGATTGCTCATACTCTCCCCTATTCGCTATTATCGGCTTGATACCCTTCAAATGAACGGAGCCGCAAGGTTGTCCCTCGCGGCTCCGTTTGTTTGTGTATTTACTCAAGATTAGGTGCGGCTACCCAATACCACGAATGGCGAATACTTCGTGTTGTTCGTCGCGTAGTTAGGGTCTTTCAGCGGTTGGGCAAGTCCAGGCTTGCCGTCAATACGGAAAGTGAATCGGAACGCCATAGCGTCCTGATTGAAGTACAAGTGCATAGAGGTTGCGGCCTCTACTCCGCTACCTTTGGTAGCGGTAATGTAGGCTGACATATCGGCTAGGATAATGTCTCCAGGACTACCAGCAGTAGCGCAATGGAACGATTCCATAACAGGTATCCCAAGCATAGTACCGCTTGGGGTCTGTTGAATCGTACCTGGCGCGTAGTACAAGTTACGACCGCTATCGTCCTTCAAATTATAGAGGTTGTTTAACAGTGATTTATTGACAAGCCAAACAGGGCTAGGGCTGTTGGTCCTGAGGAAGACCGCAAGCATTGCCGACAAATCCTTATACGTGAAGTCGGAGCCGCTAACATATTCGTCCGCGTTCTGCGCGGTAACTACGACCGTCGCGGCATTGCCGATTATCCCTGTCGGTTGGTTGACACCAGTACCTTGTACGATGGCCTGATTGACAGCGTAGGTAATTGCGTACCCCGCTTTGGCGGTTAGGAACTGCTCAAGCAGCACATCATTATCACTCAAGAGTTCATCGGTAACGCTGACCAGAACGCCATACTTGCTGAGAGTGAAACTCAACTGGTTCACGAAGCCGCTGCCCGATATGTTGAGCGCGGTATTATCTGGTGATATCCATGACCCGCCGATTGGGTTAGTGCCGATGGTAACAAGGTTATCAATCGGCAGTTTGAAGTATGCGGTATTGGTAACGTAGTTGCGAGTCTTCGGCAATAATGATTGCTCACTCATGATAATCGCGAATATCTCTTTAGCGTATTCAGTTGGCACCGCGTACTGACCGTCTTGCGGAACTCCGTCGCCTTCGTTCATACCTGCCTTGAGGTGAACAAGACGCTCATCGGCTTTGTTATTCACCTTGCTGCTCATGACAGCCTTAGCAAAACTACCGAAGTTGGCGAAGCCGCCCTTCGGGTCAAGCGTTGAGCGGTCGGGACCAACGTTGATAACGGGTCGCCCCTTGACTGCCTTGTTGAGAGCGTCCGCAACGGCCTTTGATACCTTGCTGTCAACGGCGATTTGAATACGTGCGTCAACGCTGTCCAGCAACTCTGTTGCGGCCTTGCTGGCAACGTCTTCAACGGTTGGCGTCACTTCTACAACAGCGTCACCAAACGCCTTTGCTTCTACGTCGGTAACTTCGATTTCTTGATCTATTTTGTGGCCGAATGCGGCCTTATTGAACTTAATTTTCACTGATTCCCCCTAAGCGATAGGCTTAGTTATTTCATTATCCCTTTCGTTGGTGATAATCTCCGTCCCTCTTGCTCCGCTGATAGTTCTACTTCAAACGTTAGTGAGTTAACTGATTACTCTTGAGCACCTTACTAAGTTGCCCATAGAAACTACGGCGGATTTCAGATTCCGTAGGTGCTATTATTTCTGTTTCCTTAATAGGCTCCGCTGTTCCTTCATTTCCCCTGAAGAACTTCACGACTGCTTCGGAGTACCCTTTGCTGATTGCCATGGTTACCGCGTCGGTATTGCTTGGCATCCCCACTAACGAAAACTCTAAAAGGCTGGTCTTACGGTGTACTGCTCTTGCTCCCTTCCATTCGGGATGGAAGCGGAGTTCTTGCGGCGATGGAGCGTCGTGGTCCTTGGAGAGGAAGCCTACTGAATGGCTACGGTAGGCTCCCGCCTTGATAAGTTCCCATAGGGCCGCGTGTAGTTCGCTTGCTTTGGTGACAACCTGATATTTGGCAATGATTTTCTTTTCCTTTGCGGCTATCCATAGGCATGGGCCTAATGGGAGGGCATTGGAATCGTGTTGAAAATAAACCGCGGGTTGCTTGCGGAAGTCCGTAAGGTCCATACCCTTCGGCAAGACGATTTCCCCGTCGCGGTCGATCTTATCGGTTGAAATAGTAGCAATAACGATATGCTTGTCCTCATCGTCGCAAGTGAGGTCTACATCGTCGGGGTCTACCGCTTTGAGAACGTAACCAGCCGCTGGGTGAGCGGCGAGATAATCAACAATAGCACCGTCGTATGCTGCGCGCTTCGTTTCAAGTGATACCCAATTAAAATCCTTAATCATTCTGTTTCCCCTTTTTCAATTTCTGTAACCACGCGGCCTTCGATTTAGTGTTTACTACCTTGGCTTTCGCTGGTTTCTTAGATTTGCCCTTCATCGTTCACCCCTGTAATGCGTTGTCCCTTGCGGCTACGGCTTCGGCTAGCGTTTTATATTCGCCTAAATAACGTCGGACGCCGTTTATCGCGGGTAGGCGGACGCCATATGTTTTTCCGCGTCTAAAGCAAATGCCGTCGCCCCAAGGGCTTTTGCGTTCGTTCCATTTCGGCGCTTCCCCATTAATCAACCGCTCCCTGATCTTATCTGCTTCGATTTGTGCTTGCTGCTTACTGTCATAACCGCCGAAGCATCGTTGAGCACCGTCTACCGTAAAGTAGACATAGAAGCGACCCTTCATCTCGCGGACGTTACCAGGGCAACTCTGATTATAGTTATTAACCGAATACGTTACGTTGCGTAGGTTGGCTTTGCGATTGTCCAGAATATCATGGTTGATATGGTCAACTACAAAACCTTCAGGCGGAGCCATAATCACACGATGAAGGTAAATGCGGCCTAATCGCCATTTACTCGCAATGGCATAACCGTGTATAGCAATCGCCCATGTTGATCCCTTTGCCTTATCAACGTCTTCAGGGTCGATTAAGATCGTTCCCTTTAGGTGTTCTCCGTCCCTAACTTCTATAGAAACGTAGTCTCCGCAATCCAGATAAATGTTAGTATATCTTTTCATTCCCCTTATTCGTCCTCATTCTCTTGCGAGGAATCGTCTTCCACGTCGGTATCGCCACCGCTCGCGGCGTCAGGGTCTAAGACTTCGAGTAGCGCGCACCCGCAAGAAGGATGGATCGGGACAGCCCCCGAAGCGTCCACCTCCCCCGAATCATCATAATCATCTATGTCTACTTCTTCGTCAGAATATTCCTGACAAACTGGGCATGCGTCGGAACTCACTAAATATTTGAAGCCTTTGACAATTTTCGAAGCCTTAGCGGCTGTCACTTGACCGCTGGTTACTGCCGCCGCTACTTCCGTTCTCGCGATACGCTCCGCTTGATAATCTTCCGCGTTCTCAAAAAAGTCACTTACCTTTTGCGTCAAGGTGTCAATACTGTCGCCCTCCAGCGTACCGTCTTCCACCAAGTCCCTGACGCCGCTTACCACGTCAGTAAGGCTCTTGCGAGTAGTTACCATCGTTGAATGAGCAAACTTGTAGGCACGTTTGTCTACCGCGTCGGAAATGCCCCTTGGGACCACCGCAAACGAATCGGGAGACGCTCCGACCCTAGTAAGCCGTTGCTCCGTCGCTTCAGCGCTCTTTTGTGCTTGGATTTCTATCAGGGGTTTCACGCGGTAGGCTAAATCGTCTTCCGTCCCTTTTAAGTTATCTATCCAATCGTCGATATCCGTAAAGGCTGTCGGTACTTTTCCAGTATCCGCCTTCAGCGTTACGCCTTCGGCGGCCTTCGTTATTAGTGATATCTCAACACTTTTCTTAATCGTCTTGAGCGCGTCTTTTTTCAAGTCGGAGAACCAACCCGCTACAGCCGTCTTGATCTTCTTCACGGCCGCTTGCGTCGGGGTCGGCTGTAGAGCGGCCTTTCTGGTGCCGCCTTCGGCGTTAGGCCGTAGGCCGCCTTCACAAGCGACGCAATGTCCCTTTTGCGGCGGCCTACGGCCTAACGCAAACTTCGTTTGCGGCGTTTGAATGCTCAATGGCGGATTATGCCCCACCAGCGCCTTCGCTTCGGCAAAACCCAATTGCTCCGCAAGGTTAATGGCGACGGCACGGCTCATCGTTCCCGCCGCTACGTCCAGGTTGACGGCGCGGAGCCGATCCCACCGCTTGCCTTCGGCGTCTTGATCGTCGGCGCTGTCGCCATCGTCGGTAGGCTTCGGAGCCGCTTCGGTCGGTTGATCGTCGGGGGCCGATTGATCGTCTGGCGTTGCCAGCCTTACCGTGGTCGTAGAAGTAAAGTCGTCTCCGCCCTCTACAGGCTCCAACCCCAAACGCTCCCTTACGTCGTTCTTAGTGATTGCTCCAACCTTAGCCGCCGCATCCCACCTTGCGTCTTCCGCTTTCTGTTGCTCCAATTCAAACTCTTCATCTTCGGGAATAGGATTATCAAATTGTAAGAACACTCCATCATCGTCAAGCCCTAATTTGTCCTTATTCTCATTTAGAACTTGGTCAAACAAGTTAACGCGCGGCAAAATACATTGCCTACGATAGAGTTCTAGGCTTGCTTCCATATTGGCATAATTGGAATCCTTATCTATCAAGGCTGGTGGGTAAGCAAAAGCATTGGCAACCAACTTAATCACTTCATCGTTAATCTTCAAACCCGCAAGGTCGGTCGGTTGCCAAAACAATGGCTTGATATCCACCGACTTGTCAAGTATCAGCGGCTTGCCGTTATTGCCGCCGCTTAATCGTTGCTTGTACAGTTGCTCAATACGTGCCCGTTCGTTCTCGTCCAATACGTCAATCTTAGGAATAATCACCACGTCAGCCCTACTACGGTTCGTCAAGGTAGAGTTGAGCAAGTCAGTATATTGGCTTGACTGTAAGACCGACCTTATGGCGCTTCTTAACGGAGACAAGCCGCCACCGAAGCGGTCGCTACTGGTGATAAAGCGGAAGTCTATCACTTGCTCTTTAGGGATAATGGTTACTTTGGTCAAATCGGGACCGTCACTAGGATTGGTTGGTCCCTCAACGATGTAGCCTTCGATGAGGTTGAAGTATTGATAGCAAACTACGTAGCCGCTCATGTCTCGCAAAGGTATCATGCGTTGCGGAGCAAGCGGAGTAATCCGCTTTTGTCCGCCATCGCCTTCGTCAATGTACCAATACGCTCTACCCATTATCTCTAAATCTTGATCTGTCAACTTGAACAACTGGTGGCCGTTTATATCTTCGTTGACAGTACAAAGTAGATCGATCCAAGGATGTTCAGTGACTTCTACGATGTCCTCATCGTCACTAAGCATCTTGCGGCGCGCTTTGACTTTATTCTGTTGGTTCTTAGTGAGTTTCCGAATGCCTTTGAGGCTCATACTTTTCGATACTTTGCCACTGACAGGCTTATAGAGTTTCCAAGGGGTAGAGGCGACAGCGGTGGAATTGCGGTCTACGAAGATATAAGCCAGCGGGTTATTGATCGCTTCGGAGAGTAAGGTGTAATCGGAGATAGGACGGCGCATGCCGTTGGAGTTGCCGTAGCCTCCGATACTGTCTCCCATGAAGGACCAAATCTTTTCTACTTGGGCGATTTGATCTTTAGTGATTACCCCCCCTTTGTAGTATTCCGCGGCGCTGAAACCTAGGTTGACCAGGTCGGCCTCCGCCACGTAGAGCGGTTGATTGAAGTGCGTATGCCTAGTTTTGAAGTTCAAAGTTCCCCCGATTATCTGTTATCTGTAGTAATTATCATCAAGATCGCCCCACGCCGCCGCATATTCTAATCTTTTCTGATTTAGTGCCTCTTGTTCCTTTAGTGCCGTAGCCGCCGCTGTCCCATCGTCGCTAATAATTCCTAACCTGTTGGCGGCTTCAATGTCACGGATATGCTTGTCATCGACGCTTAGGCTGTCATCAGGATTTAACGGAGTAATCTTCTTACCCACCATGTGAGAAGCGCATAGATACCTAAGACTGTCCATTGCATGATCGTCCTTCCCTACGGGTTCGTCGATATAATCCCCACTACGGTCCTGTTTCCATGCGTAGCGTTTGGCTTCACTAATGAGGTTCTTACAGCGCGCCGAAATAATCAGCCGCCCCGCCTTGAACATGGCCGCTACGGTCATAATCGAAGCCGTGCGATTATTGGCAAGGTCTTTATGGTAGGGCCGCGCGGAGATCCCGTAAGAGCGTAAGGCGTCGATGGCTTTGGGATCTTCGCGGTCGCAATACCAAACGGGCCGTGTTGACTGTAGCAACTCGGCATACTTGAAATCCCTGCTAATCGTCCACCGCTTTTCGATCTTCAACACTTCCGCCGCTAACTGGTCATTGTTCAAACCTGTCTGATAGCATTCATCAACAACGTAAATCACTCCGTTCTCGCATTCGACGCCTAGTAAGGAGACTGCGGGGTCATTGGTGTAGCCGAAATCCTGTCCACCGATAATGCGAACGGCTGGAGACGGCAAGCGCTCTATCTCGGCTACTACGCCGCTTGCGTTGCGGTAGACAGGGTATTCCTTCACCTTGTCATCGCCGAATTGCTCATAGACAAGACCTTCAAAGCGGCTGAATACTCCGCGGAACATACGATCAAACATGACAGATGGCATAGTGCGTTTGGCTTCATCAAAGGCTTTAAGGTTGAACCCTGGACGGCAAATAGATTCCCAACGCCTCATGTACCATTCGCCATCGTCACTCTTACGCTGCTTATCTTCGCTGTCCATGGGCTTCGTGGCGGAGTAGAAGGCGTCGTAGATCGGAGACGCCATGTCGGGAGTTGAGACGACCAAGACGGGCGCGTTCCGCGCCGCGGCTCTAGTCTGAATACGTTGCCAACATTCAAGTGAGTATTCTTTTTTCGCGGCCTCATCGACTACGATGTAATCGTAAACGCCACCGTCAAGGCTTGCGGGGTTATCGGCGGTGCGGAAAAGTATTTCACCGAATTGCTGATTGGCAAAACGGAAGATACTTTCGTTCTTGACGTACTTGCCCGCGTAGGTCGTACCAGAATAGTAGCGTTCAAGGTGTTGAACGATTTGTGACTGTTGGCGCATCGGGACGGTAGGGGAGACGAATAGGCCTCTAGGCGGCTCCCCCTTGGGTCGGTTACTGGACGGCTTAGTAAGTACGTCTTCAATCCGTTTCTTCATCCATAATGGAGCACACGCGGTCTTACCGCCTTGCGCACCAGCGAAGGCTCCGACGAACTTCGCGGTTGATTTCAGTACGTCGATTTGCCCTTCATGGAGAACGTAGATTTTACAGCCGTTGACTATCTCACCCCATTCATAGGGCTTGCCGCGCTTTTTAACGTGCTTGTCGGCGTCAAGAGGGTCAACTATTGCTATCTGTAGGTTTGTCGTTCCCATCTAATACCTAATCGCTTAATCGAAACTACAGCGCCCGTTATTATGATTGACTACACGTTCACAATGCGAGAGATATTCTGTAGCGGTCATCGTGTGCTTTGCGATATTACAGGGCCAACAACACGAACGGCAATTAGATATTTCATAACCTATCTTGCTATCAATGCGGTCTATCCCGTTACATGGGTAATATCCATTAAGTTGAAGGTTCATTGAGGTTTTCCTAACCGCTGGCTTCGCTCCGCAATAATGACAACCGCTAGAGGTTATCCTTTTGAACTCTTCTTTTGTCAGATTGAACGAACGGTTGTTCGTTTTTGCGGAGCGTTGGTATTCACTATAATATCGATTGAAATCGGCCACTCCAGGTTCCCTATGAAATGTACCAATACAGCCGCAACTTTTAGTATGTCCACGAACCAAACTGCGAATGCGTATTACTTTGCGTTTTCCGCAATCGCACCTACATAACCAATAGGTTCCGTTCCTACTACCATGGGCAAACGTTTCCGCTGTTAGTCTATAGTGGTTGAATCCAGTATAATCTTTTCGCATACCTATGGTCGTCTAGTTTCAAATTGATTCTGAAGACGACCACGCAGGTTTACTCGACACCTCAGGAGAATCTGCGTCCAATACTTCGGCGTCCGAAGGACTAACTTCGTCCGCTTTTAACTCGATTAAATCCAGGACGCTCTTGCCGCTCGCCGTTGCATCCAAGTCGGTGGGCTTGACGGGCACGAAGCCGTTCCCGTTAAAGCCTATATTCACTATGCTTGGCGCGATGTTCAATCGGGTAATCCGTTCCAACGTAGTCAAGGCGTCATTATGCCATAACTCATTCACTTGATCTAATAACACTTGCGTCGGCTGGTCCTGACCAATCATTTTAGTGATAGCGAACTTTTGGAAGTCTAAGTAGCATTCGGGTTTGATAGAGCCGTCTTCGGCGAGGTATTGAGCGGCATCGGGGTCTAACTTGAGTTTCCGTAACGGCAAGACAGCCTTAGCCGCTACCGTTACGGCTACCTTGCGGCCGCGCCGCTGTTGGGTTAGCCCCTGGTCGCACAAGTCATCCAGTACCGATTCGGTCCAATGGTCATAGCCTTTTGCTTCTTCAACCTGTCGCCGCGCTTCTATCTGGATAGCCTTTAACTTGGCGGTTTCGGGATTGCGTCCTAACCAAAAGCGTTGTGCCCTGCGTTCGCCTGTTACCGTTTTGAAATGGCCAATGTTCTTACGGAATTGCTGGACCCTCTTGTCCCATACTACGGTAATGGGCGGTATGCTCCGCCGCTTAGACATATCCGTGATCTTACGCTTAACTGGTTTTACTGGCGTTACTGGCGCTGTCGGCACTACTTTCGGAGTTGGAGTGTCCATACTATTCCTCTACCCCTTGAGACTGTAGATAGAACAGCCTATTCAATTCGTCCTCTTCATCGGCAGTCAAGTAGCCGCCGCAATGGTTCTCCTCATCGCAATACGTGCCTACGGGAATCTTCGCGGTTAACTCCGCTATGCGTTTGTTCAAACTGTCATCGCGTATTGTATTAGTTATGGTTATGGCAAGTTCATAATGATAGTTGCCGTCACCATCTATGTAATCATCGGCATGCCAACTATCGGCCTTTTGTAATAGTTGATCCTCCCCTAAAATGTTAACGGCTTTTATCTGCGCGGCCTCTATTCGCTCCCTTGATAGTTCCATATAAGCCGCGCTCAACTCTATTCCGAGATAATGACGGTTGCGCTGTACCGCTACGACCCCCGTAGTGCCCGCCCCCGAAAAGGGGTCAAGAACCGTATCACCTTCCCTGGAACCTGCTAATACGCAAGGGTCTATCAGGTCGGTAGGAAAGGTAGCGAAATGCGCCCGCTTGTAAGCCTTTGTTGGGATAGTCCAAACGGAGCGGCGGTTGCGTCCACTGGCCTTATCTTCATCAGTCCATTTCCCAAGCGTTCCGCCAACGTGCCCTAACTTCGTATTCTTCCAGCCTGGTACTATATTCGGACTACCGTGACTATTTGCGCTACAAGCCTCCCGAACAGCCTTGGCATCGTAGTAATAATGCGGTTGCTTACTCAACAGAAACAAATTCTCATGCGCCTTCGTCGGTCGGTCGGTAACGGGTTCGGGCATAGCGTTAGGCTTATGCCAAATAATGTCACTCCGCAAATACCACCCGTCATTGCGAAGCGCAAAGGCAACCGCCCACGGAATACCGATTAAGTCTTTCTCCTTCGTTCCTGCGGGAGTAATGGAGCGGTGGCGGTCACCTAAACCTTTTGACATTTTCGGATCGTAAGCGGACCCGCCCCCACTAGCGTAACTGTCGCCAAGGTTCAACCATAACGTTCCGTCGTCTTTCAATACCCTACGAACCTGACGGAAGACCTCTACCATCTTGGCAACGTATGCTTCAAAGGTTTGCTCTAATCCGATTTGCCCTTCTACTCCGTAATCACGTAATCCGAAATAAGGAGGCGAAGTAATACAGGTTTGAACCGAAGCGGCTTCAAGTTCACTCAATACTTGCTGACAATCCCCTAATCGTAAATCAACATTCATTATTATGTATCGGCTTTTCACATTCATCTGCCACGACAAGCGTGGCAGTTTTCTGCGGAAAAATCTATAAAGATTATCGGCAAGCGCAATAAGCGCAATAAGAAAGCCGCAACGTTGCGGCTTCTGTCAGTTAGTCCATTCTTAAAAGACACTGTAATCTCCCTAGCGTCTACTTCCGCTAGGCGGCTAGAGTATCTTTTGCCTTCGGTCCAGGTTTCCCTTTGGGAGCCGCCTTCACATCAAACATCGGTTGGAGCCGCAAGCGGAGTTGGTCAGTTGCCACCGCAACCCGATCAAAGTCGGCTTGCGACCGTTGGGTATAATGTTTCTCTGATACCGTCTTGCGCCCGCTAGGATCGACAGTAGACCACGCTCCGAATACTTGCTTGACCTCATGGCCCGCGATGTCTTGAACCAACTGCGCGGCAGTACGACGGAGACAGTAGAACCCGTAGCCGTCTCCATTATTGACGTTGCCTTTCACTCCCTTGTTGTTCATGAGCCGTTGCCAAGCCAAAGCGATAGCGTCAGTATTGCCGTGTTTCAAGGGGTAGCCGTCTTCCGTCAATATGGCAAGGTTGTCGGTATTGGGCTTCGGTTGGTTGACGGGTTCAATGTCAAACGCGCTCATCGTGCTTTGCTCAAGTAAGACGTACTCAAGGGCGGTTGCCGTCTCATCCCAAAGTTTCCATTTCGCCTTCACCCCTGTCTTGTTCCGCTTGCGTTCAATGAAGGCTGGTTTGCCGTCAGCATAGATAATATGCGCCTTGCGAAGCGTTGAGATTTCCTTTTGGCCCATGGCGCATTGAAGCCCTAGAAGCAAGTAGAGCCGCGTACGGGTCGTGGCGTTGGCGTAGAGCGTTGCCAACTCCGATTCGGTGTATTGCTTTGGTGAGTTGTCAGCGTCCTTCTCATCGTCGGTCAAGAGCCGTTCCACTTCGACTTGGAACAGTTCATCCCAATCGGCAAAAGCCGTCCAACATGACTTCCTAGCCCAATCGAAAAACTGACGGAAGATGGAAAGCACGTTAATGACGGTCTGGACCTTCATTGGCTCCCCATAGCGGAGCGTCTTAGGACGACGCTTGAAATGGTTCGTCATGGCGTGGAGTTGTACGGGGCCGATACTCGCCATTGGAACGTCAGCAATAGAGCGTTTGAGCAACTTGTATTTCCATGCGTCCTTGCTGACAGTATCGGCGCTGACGCTGATACCGCTCTCCCCTTGACGGTAGGCAATGTAGGCGTCGATGGATTGGTGAAGGCTGACAGTTGGGCTAGGAAGGCCGCTGGCGCTGTTATTGGCGTTCAAGGCTCCGACAGTCGCCATTGGGGCCGCTGACGCATTAGCGACCGTTTTTGACGCCATTGCGGCCCCAAGCAAGACGTTCCTTGCGTTTGCCTTCGCGGTGCCGACTGCTTCATCGGTCCAGGCGCTGATACCAGCCGCTTGAAGCCGCTCATACTCGCTGCGAAAGATGTCAGCGGCTTGATTGGCGCGTTTCGCTTCGGCGGTGCCGTTGGTCAAGATGCCAAAGTCACGACCGAAGTAGAAGCGCCTTCCGCCGATCATTGTCTTGAAGCCGTAGAAGGTGCCGTTAATGGTGTGCTCTGAAAGGCGTTTGAAGGGGGTCTTCAAGGTGTTTTTAAGGGTTTTCATGGCGTCAGTATTGCCATTTGGCTAAAGAAAGCAAGGGTATTGGCTCAAGATTTGACTAAAAGCAAAATGACTAAATCATAAGTCATTGAAAATAATGGAGTTAAAATTATGAGACATGCGGTTTTGTAAACCGCAGGTCGTCGGATCGTGCCCGACCGGTGGCTTTGCCGTCCCGACTCCTACTCCCGATGCGAAAAACCCGGTTCCCCCCGAGAAATTCGGGCCTTTCCCCGGATCGGTTCTCGATCACAGGAACAAGTCGGCTGAAACCTTGAAGTGATCGGCAAGGGTCCGGATGTGGGCCTTGCTGAGTTTCCGACCGCCGTTCAGTATCTTTGAGCCAAGTGAGCGCTCACCAAGCATCTCGCCCAGCTTAGAAGCGCTCATGCCGTGGCCTTCCATCAGAGCGCGCAGTACCTCAATCGGCCCGATGTCCGACGCGTCGATCGCGTGGTGCTGGTCCTCGTAGTCGGCCAGCAGAATCGTCAGCGTTTCGAGGTACTGCGCTTGACCCGGCGACATTTTCTCGATGCACGTAAGGGCGTCGATCATCTCCTGTGAGTTGCGGTAGGCGACCTCGTCGCTGATCGCGCAGGGCGGGAGCATCCGCACGAGAGACTCAAAATCGGCGGGAAGCTTGGCGGCGACCGGGCTGGTTACTCGCGGCATATTTGCGCCTTCCACGACTCAGCGTCGTATTCCGAATGGGTCAACACGTGCTTGATGTAAACCGTGTGCGCGTGGTAGACAATTGCGACGATCAGGCGGAACTTGTTTCCGCCGACGTTAAAAACCGTGACCGTCTTCCCGCACTTGAGGGTCACCGCGTCCGCTTGAGGGAAGGTGGCCCGAACGTCGGCGATCGTCGCCCACCGCGCCCTGGTCGCGATTTTCCACCACGTCTTCAGCGGGGCCTCGGCTTCTGGATACCGGCGCCAGAATGCGCGAAGCCGTGGCTTGCTGATTACCCTCATGGGTACATTTTGTCATCGGTGATACGGAGCGTCAAGATAAAAGTTCGCTCGCCGGCGCCTCGGCACCGCGCCTCCGGCGGCAACCGGTCGCACCGGCGGCGCCGTCCGTACTCCCGCCACACAGAATCCAGCTCGGCGGCCGGCGTCGCAGGGCCTGTTTTCATCTTTCCTGGCCTTCAATAGACCCATGTAAGAAGCCTGGGTGCAAATCGCGGATTTCCCCGGAAATGACGGGCTTCTTGACTTTGAGACCTGTCATGTAATACCGCTGTATGACCTCTGTAATACGAGACTAAGGGGTAGAAAGGAAGACCACATGATTCAGACGCTGACTCGCCAAGGTAATTCCTTGGCGCTGGTGATTGATCGTTCCCTACGGGAACTCATGGAGATCGACGCGGGAACTCCGCTGAAGGTCTCCGTTGAGGGCCGCCGGCTCATCGTTGAGCCATTGAGCGAGACGGAGCGGGAGGCCCATTTCAAGAAGGCCGTTGACAAGGTCGATCGCGAGCACGGCAAGGCGATGAAGAAACTGGCCGAGTAACTTATGGATGCGCCGCTTTTTCTAACGCTTGACGAAGTTCTACAAATTCATGCCTCCAGAATTGAGAAGTACGGCGGCACGGACGGCGTGCGCGGCATGGGGCTGCTTGAATCGGCCTTGGCCCAGCCGCAGGCTGGATTCGGCAGCGAATACTATCACTCGGACCTGCCGCACAAGGCGGCGGCCTACCTGTACCACATCGTTTGCAACCATCCATTCGTGGACGGGAACAAGCGGACAGGTTTGGCCGCCGCCATTGTGTTTCTCGTGATGAACTGCATCGACCTCGTAACCGACGAGGAGGCCGAAGTTGAACTTACACTGAAGGTCGCCGAGGGGAAGGGGTCAAAGGACGAAGCCGCCGACTATTTCCGAAAACACATTCGTGACTAATTGAGGTTCCATTTCGGGGTCATTTTGCACGATAGGTGACAAGCCAGATGACAAGGAATTCTTTGCGTGACGGAAGTGCCTTTGTTATCGTGCCTTGCGCCACCCTGACAGCGGCTTTGTAAACCGCAGGTCGTCGGATCGTGCCCGACCGGTGGCTTTTTAGAGGACTGAACATGTCACACGATATTGGGGCCTTATCGCGCCAGTGGTTTGAGTCCGTGTGGAACCGGCGCGACGAATCAGCGATCGACCGCCTGGCTTCGCCGCAGGCGGTGACGCAGGGCCTGACCGAGGACGGTCAACCATCCCATGGACTCGATCATTTCAAGCGCTTCCGCCAGGGGTTCCTTTCCGCTTTCCCCGACCTGAAGATCGACGTCGAAGACGTACTGGTCGATCGCGAGAAAAGTGCCGTCCGGCTCAGCTTTTCCGGAACGCACACGGGTGATGGCATCGGCGTGCCTCCCACCGGCCGCCGCTTCATCTCCAGCGCCATCGTTATCTTTCGCTGGCAAGACGGCAAAGTGGTCGAAGCCTGGAACGAATTCGATGCCGCCGGCATGATGCGACAGCTACAGGCGCCGGCGGCCATGCTGCGCGCCTAGCCACGCCGAGCCACGATTTGCAGATGCCCCGCCGCCGCGGCGGCTGCCGGGTCTTTGGACAGCAGCGTTTCCAGCTCGATCAACCGCTGCTCGGCATCGGGGTAGGTGAGCAGATGTTTGTTCTGCCGGACGGGGATGATGGTTTTTCCGACGATGTCGAGCACCTCGAACCCGGCCCTCTCGAAGAGTTTGCGGAGTGAAACGGGGGTAAAGGTTGTGAGGTCGAATCGTTCTCGCTCGTCAGCGGTGAGCCAGCGGGTTGCCCCGGTGCGGACGAACTGCTCGAGGGCGTCCAGATTGCCGCGCTCAACATAGTGCGTGAGGGCGGCCAGCTTGTTGTCGGCCGTCGCAATGACCACGCCGCCCGGTTTGGTGATCCTGTGGAACTGCTCGGCAGCGGCGGCGGGATTGGAGCAGATCGACAGGGGGTCGCCCATCGCCAGGACCAGCGAAAAGGTGCCGGCGGGAAGCACGGAGAGATCGACGATGTCGGCCACCAGCAGCGTCGCCTTGCTGGCGCGGCTTCCCATTGCCTCGACCTTAGCTCGCGCCTGTTCGATCATGGCGGCGGCATTGTCAACGAAGGTGGTGGCAAAGCCGCTCTTGAGGAGCCGCAGGCCCCATTTCCCGGTGCCGCAGCCGAGGTCGGCGCAGGCCGCCGTGGCATCGCGCGGCAGGTGGGGCTTGATCAGCCGCCAGGTCAGCTCGTCATGGAAATGCCAGTAGGGGTCGTCGTAGATGGCGTCGTACTGCCGGGCGACACGGTCGTGATAGCGCCGGGAAGAGTCGCGCATTGCGGGATCGGGTCGGGAGCGGTTGGGGTTGTGTCGGGGTCGGGACATGGAACGTTTTAGCTTACTCACAACGCGAACACCTTGTGAATGATTCGGAGAATGCCTGAACGCCCACCGGTGCTTGCACCGTGGGTTTCTGCTGGGGCTCGCACCCGATAACGTCCAGGCAGGACCGAGCGATCAGACCCACGGTGCAAGCACCGGTGGGCGTTCCGAAACTTGTCAAGGCACCCGTTCAAACTGTCGGCGCACCAGGCGCCGTCCCAAACGGTTCGAACGGCCTTCCGCATTCCGGACAGCGGTTTACGGGCAGTCGGCGCAGATCGTAGCCGCAGCCGATGCACACCTGAAGCTCCCGGCGTCGTTGCAGCCGGCGCGCCAGGAACAGCAGGACGAGGCCCGGCCCGAAGGCCCATGCGGCCAACGTGATGCCGACGATCAGGCCGAGGAAAGTGCCCTCGCCGCAGTAGCAATCCGTGCGTTTACGCACCTGCACGTCCACGGGTATCGTGATCAGCAATTCCAGGACGCTGCCGGCAATGATCAGTCGATAGACGCGCCGGAATGCGGACGATGGCTTCGAAGCCCAGGTCATCGCAAAAATGAGCAGCCAGACGGCCCACATGACAGCCAGAAGGATGGCCAGTGCCCATGGGAAATCGTAAGAACGGGCACCGATCCCCTCATTGAACTTCTCCACTACGTTGTATACGGCCTCGTTGGCCTGAAAGAGGCTCATCAGTGTGCCGGCAAGGCCAAGGGTCAGCAGTGAGATCGCCAAAGCGCCGACCGTGAGCGACACCCACATGGGCCGGCGTCCCGTCGGTCGGGGCCAGCGCCAGTGCGGCGCTCCGGTAAGGAACGCCGCCTGGAGGGCGTAGAAGACGACCGACCCGCCGACCAGAAACTGCCAGGGCAGTGAGAGCTTGAGCAAGTCCTCGATGGAAAAGAGACAATAGACGCCGGCGAGCAGGAGGATGTAGCTGGCCAGCAGCGCGTATCGCCAGGGATAAAGCCGCGGGACCCAGCGGCCGCCGGGCGGGATGCGGTCGGCGCTGGCCAACTTCGCTTCGTTGGGGGATGGTTGGTGAGGTTGGCCCGGGGGATCGGTCATCATCTTTGGAGGCGTGGAATCACGACCCTTCATGTTTCTCCCCGCACCAGTTTCGTAAAGGTCTCCCCGCGCTGCTCGAAGTTGGTGAACTGGTCGTAGCTGGCATAACCGGTGCTCAGCAGGACCACGTCGCCGGGGACGGCGATCGATTTGGCCACCTTGACGGCGGTCGCCAGATCGGCGCAGCGGTAGACGGCGGCGCCAACCTGGCTGGACGACTCGGACAGGCGGTCGGCAATGACCGGCCCGGTGGCTCCGATGCAGATCGCGGCCTTGGCCCGCTCGCACAGGGCGGCACACAGGGCCGTGAAGGGGAGCTTCTTATCAGATCCGCCGACGATCTGGATCACTCGCTTGGGCTCGAATGTTTCCAGTGCGGCGATCGCCGCGTCGGGGATGGTGGCGATGGAGTCGTTGTAATAGCGCACGCCGCCGGCCTCGTGGACGAGCTGGAGCCGGTGCGGCAAGCCGGTGAAGTCGCGCAGCGATTCCGCGGCCTGGTCCCACGTCACCCCGAGTACCGCGGCGGCAGCGAATGCACCCTGGGCGTTGAGCTGGTTGTGCCGGCCCGGCACCGTCAGCTCGAAAGGCCGCCGGCCCTGCACGCCATAGCGCACGACGCGTCCGGCGGATGCCCGGGCCAGCTCCAGGGCTGCGGGGTTTTCTTCGTTCACCACAGCCACGTCGTCGGGCCGCTGAAAACGCACGAGATTCCGCTTGGCGTCGGCATAGGCTTCGTATGAGCCATGCCATTCGATGTGGTCCTTCGAGAGGAGCGTGATCAGCGCCACGTGCGGGGACCATTGCATCTCCCCGAGGTAATGGAGCATGAAGCTGGAGAGTTCCAGCACGACCAGGTGCGTTTTGTCGATGCGCTGCAGATCAGGGAGGAGCGACCTGCCGATGTTCCCGCCGACCCATGTCTGGTATCGGCAGCGCAGCATGCGGCCGAGCATTTCGGTGGTGGTGCTCTTGCCCTTGGTGCCGGTGACGCCCAGGAGGGTGGCGCAACAGCGCTCAACGAAGAGTCGGATCTCCGTTGTGACCGGCACGCCCGCCGCCCGCGCGGCGGCAAGGTACGGGCTGTGGGGCGGGATCGCCGGTGACGCTACCACCAGGTCGG
>Ga0182024_10006472_pt1 | contig 25714 bp, 27 predicted proteins | sample P32metaG_FD_120480 | JGI IMG/M metagenome (GOLD analysis project Ga0182024, IMG submission 120480) | Permafrost microbial communities from Stordalen Mire, Sweden - P3-2 metaG (Illumina Assembly) | ecosystem: Environmental > Terrestrial > Soil > Wetlands > Permafrost | place: Sweden: Stordalen...
CGGCCGTCCGCCGCCTTCGATCGGGGCCGGCGCGACCGCGCGCGGGGCTGGTCGGCGCGCCACGACCGTCGCGACGCCCCGATCGAGACACGCGGTCAGGTTTCACGAATAATGCGGGTTAGAAACTCGCCGATCGAATCTACCTGACACTCAGAGCAAGTGCCGACCTAGCGGTCGAGATCGGCTAGGCCAAGATCGCACGCGATCGACCGCCGTTCCCGCACAAGCTGCTCTGCTCGATGCCAATCTTCGACATCGTGGCCGTGCTCGCCGCCGCGCTCGAGAAACAGGGCGTACGCTTCCTTGGCGACCTCAGTCTGACTGGAGTCTGCGATGGGACCCGGCAAGGGGATCGCGATCCCGTCGGGCTCAGGTGCGGGTGGCACTGGATCGACGGCGAGACGATGAGAGCGCATCTTCGTCACGACGCACCTCGCGATGCCGCATGTGTGCGGCGGCTTGCGGAACGACCGGCGGCCCTTCTCGGAACTTTCCCGCCCGGTCGCCGAGCTTCCGAGAGGCCTTCTGATCCGGCTTGCCTCCGCTTGGCCTGTCTCATGATCGTGAATGACAGCAACTCTTGCGCCACGACCTTCCTCACCGAAACAGGGTACAGGCGCGACGGGCCGGCTCTAGGTCACTAGGTAAAACGCTACCTAGCGTGTTCCCGTACGGGCCGACAAACGCGCCGGAGGGCGCCCGGTTCCTCCACATCGTGGTGGCACGTCCCTTGCTCAATCTAGCTGGGCACGGCTATGTCGAACGCGACCTGGCGACCGAGATTGGCCGGCGTTCGTCCCGCCCGACGGTCCGAGGGCGGCGCGCACCCAGTCGGTACGCCGAGCGGCCGAACGAGTCCGGCCGCCGACCGCGTCACGATAATCGTCGCGGTCTCCTTCGCGTGAGCGCGCACGGCACGTGGGAATGTTCCAGGAGGATCCACATGGGCTTGCTGGCATGGATCGTCGTCGGGCTGATTGCAGGCTGGCTCGCCGGCCTACTGATGAGGGGCGGTGGCTACGGTATCGTGGCAGACATCGTCCTAGGCATTCTGGGTGGAATAGTCGGAGGGTGGCTGTTCGGCATACTGGGCTTTTGGCCTGGTGGCGGACTCTTCGGCTCGATCCTCATCGCCTTCGTGGGCGCAGTCGTGTTGATTGCCGTCACGCGCGTGCTACGGCGTGCCTAAAGGGCCCCGAAGTCGGCCGGACCAATCCGGGAACGAAACACGTCGGAGGGGAGCCATGTCATGAGTCACCAGGAAGCCCCTCAGGAAACTCTGAGTCGGGACCCCAAGGTGCACACCGCCAACCTTCGACAGGAGATGCAGGACCTGATCGATCATCTCCGCCGGGATGTCGAGCGAGTCGGCGAACCGAAGGCCCGTGTGTCATTCGAGACGACCGCCGAAGTCCTGCAAGGGCTCGTGACAGCGTTCGACCATTACGACGCCAGGAACGAAGCAGCGTTCCGCAAGACGGCAAGCTAGCTACCGACGGCGCCCGGCACACGGAGAGCGTCGAAATATCCCGGTGGGCCGCCGGGCGCCGTGATCGTGCGCGTGTTACCAGGTCCTAATCGTTGTGCACTCGCTGACCGTGCGATGATGCGGCATGCCAAAGGCGCCTAAGAAGCTAGTAAAGAAGCCCTTAAAGAAGCGCACCACAAAGCCGTCATCGGACCCGATGGCCCGAGCCCGGCGCTTGATGACGGAGCACATGCAGAAGGCCGGTCGGCCACTAAAGCGGACTGTAGCCCTCACTGAACTAGGGGTAATCCTGGACGGGCCTGGGCCATTCGACGATGCTCACGTGCTGGCCAACATCCCCGTTCGCCCTGGCGATCTGTCCGCCGACAAGATCACCCCAATATCGAAGGCCCAGTCCTCGGCCCTCATGTCAAAGTCAGGTCGTAAGGGTGAGAAGATCGGCGGGGCGAAGCGGGTGGAGATGTCGCTCGAACAACGAAAGGCCATGGCCTTGGTCGCGGCTCGAGTCCGCTGGAAGAAGCGCCCAAAGCTCTAGGAAATCTTCGGCGGCTCGACGAGAGGGCATCTCGCGATACCCAACATCGGTCAGGTCCTTCGTCCCCGGCCGCAACGTGAGGCGGGAGCGTTGATCGCGTTCCGATTCCTCGCAGACGCTCGAGGTGCGGCCGCCAATCAGGCCGGCTGGGAGGTGGCGAGAACGTCGCGCACCAGAGAGGCGAGCTGGGACGGACTGAACGGTTTCTGGAGGAACGCCGCCGCGGCGTTGGCCGCGCCGCCGATCGTCGTGTCATTGGCGTAGCCGGACGTGAAGATGACCTTGAGACCCGGCCGCCGCGCCTGCAGACGTGCGGCCAGTTCCTTTCCGCCCATGACGGGCATGATGACATCAGTGAGCAGGAGCGAGATTCGATCCAGATCCGACGCGGCCAGCCGCAAGGCTGCCTCGCCATTGGTCGCCTCGAGCACTTCGAACCCTGCGCGCAGAAGCCCTTCGCGAGCCATCCGACGCACCGCGTCGTTGTCCTCGACGAGCAGCACCGTTCCCGCCTGCTGCGGGTAGGCGACGGCAGGCTCAAGCGGCAGGTGTTGGCGCGCCAGCGGCCGATCAGTAGCCGGCAAGCTGACCGTGAACATGGCGCCCCGTGCCGGCGCGCTGTTCACCCAGATGTGGCCACCGCTCTGCGTGACGATGCCGTAGACCATGGCCAGACCCAGGCCCGTCCCCACGCCGACCTCCTTCGTCGTGAAGAAGGGCTCAAAGATGCGCGCCTGCACATCCTCGGACATTCCGACGCCCGAGTCGGTCACGCTCAGCGTGGCGCAGGGCGTTGCCGTCGGTCCAGTGGCGCCGGGCAGTGTCACGTGCGCCGGCACGAATCCGGTGGCGATGCGCAGCTGTCCTCCCGCGGGCATCGCGTCCCGCGCGTTGACCGCCAGGTTCAGGAGTACTTGCTCCAGTTGACTCGGATCGGCGTTGACGGCCGGCAGCGACGGCGCCAGGTCAATCGAGAGCTCGATGTCCGCGCCGAGCAGCCGACGCAGCAGATTCTCGGCACCCGCCACGACCTCGTTCATGTCCAGGACGACGGCCTGAAGGACCTGCTTCCGACTGAACGCCAAGAGGTCGCGCGTGAGCGATGCGGCGCTCCGTCCGGCCTTCTGAATCTCGAGCACGTCTCTCCGCTCGCTGCCTTCCGCTGGCAGGCGCTCGAGGAGCAATTCCGAGCAGCCGATGATCGCCGTGAGGAGGTTGTTGAAGTCGTGGGCCACTCCGCCTGCCAAACGGCCAATGGCTTCCATTTTGTGTGCCTGCCGAAGTTGCTCCTCGCGTTGGCGGAGCGCATCGGCGGCCTGCTTCCGATCGGTGATATCTCGAAGAACGCCCGTGAAGAACAGCTCCTGGCTGGCCCTCCACGCCGACAAGGACAACTCAACGGGCAGCTCGTGCCCATCGCGCCGCCTTGCGATGAGCTCGACGACGTCACCCGTCGCTTCATCGCCGGCGCCCAATTGCGCCAGGGCGTGCGCGTAGTCGGCCTGCAATCGGTCGGGGACGATCATGGCCAACGATTGGTTCAGCGCTTCCCGTTCGGTGTAGCCGAACATCGACTCCGCGCGTAGACTCCAGAACACGACGCTTCCGTGGCGGTCGATCGACACGATCGCGTCGGTCACTGAGTCGGTGACCGACCGAAACCGCTCATTCGACACATTCAGCTCGTGCGTCCGCCGCTCCGCCTGCTCCCGCCAGTGACCGAGCGTGGTCGTCATGTCGTTGAAGGCCCGCGCGGTCGTCTGCGCCTCGGCGGGACCGGCGACCGGTACACGCCGGGACCAGTCGCCGCCGGCGATCTCATGGGCGGCGGCGGCCAGGTTACGCAGCGGCCGCGACAGCCGCCGGCTGACGACGAGCGCGCCGGCGATGGCCGCGCTGAACACAATCAAGCCCGCCCACAGAATCTCCGCGCGGTTCTGCCCCAGCGCCCGCTCGGTGGGCGTCCAATCCTGCAGAAGCGCGAGCCGCGTGTTGGCGTCCTCACCGTCGACGAGCGAGTACACGCCCGTGAGGTAGCGGGTCGATCCAAGCGTCCGAAGCGTGGGCGCCGCCGTGATCGGCCCAAGATCTCCCGCGCTTCCCGCGGCGACCAGGGCCGCCCGTGCCGGTGCCGGCAGGCTCGATCCGCAGATCTGGCCGCCGGCGCAGATGAAGGTGACATCACAGTGCGTGACGAGCCCGAGGTCCCGCGCGAACCCGTCGTCGATGCGAACCGCGGCCGTGAACGTCCCCAGGATCTCCTCCGAGAACCGCGCGGGTTCGGTGACGATAAGGTACAGCACCTTATCGACCGTGATGAACGCGGCGGCCGACTGCCCGTTGCGCGCGTTCGCGATCGCCCGCGCGAGCGGCACGGAGCGACTCGCGCCGGGCGGCACGTCCGCTTGACCGATCCAGGCGCCCTGGGGATCGCTCACCACGCAGAAGTCGGCGGCAAGCTTGCCGCAGTAGTCTGCCGTCATCGCGCTGATCGTGGCCTCATCGTGCACCTCGGTCACCGTGTCGCGGAAGACCGGCAGCTCCGCAATGAGCTGGGCCGTCTTGGCGCCCGACTGAATATGCGCGGCGACGAGCCGGCCGAAGACGCTGTGGGCGGCATCGATCGCCTCCGTCGATCGGCTCAACGAGTAGTCCGAGACGACGTGACTGGTGACGGTCAGAATCGCGGCCAACGACACGCCGGCGACCGCGAGGGCGCCGCCCAGGACCCGGGCTTCGAGCCGACGATGCCACGGCAGGCCGGCGCTCGAGGCGCGCACGGACGGGCGGGATTTAGTGGCGGACGGTGTAGGTAAGTCCAATATCGAGACCCGTTCGGCGTCCATTGATGAGCGGCTGCCCCTGGTGCAGGCCGTCCAGTTGTACGGCAAGCGCCGTGTTGACGCGCACCGCGACGCCGGCGGTTACCCGCCGCGGATACGCCGAGAACGGCCCCGCGCTGTAGTCGAGGTACTCGACTCGGGCGACCGGCGTCACCGGACCGAAGTGTGGTCGGTGGACCATGAGATCGAGGTACCCCCCGCGGGTCACAACGCCGTCAAACGGCTCGCCATCCACCCATTCGCCTCGCAGTTCGATGCCGTCGAGCATCCAGCGTGCGTCGATGCCCCCAAGGGCCGTTCGGCCCTGCACGATCGTTCCGGGCAAGGTTGGCGGCGTGTTGAGATAGCTCACGCCAACGATGAGGGAGTGGTAATACCCCTGTGTGCGTATGACAAGATCCGCCCCGGGCCGACGGCAGTCCGGGCCCGCATCGGCGGCCGTACCCACGCTTCCCTCGACGGAGAGCGCCGGCCGTCCGGCGATGACGTCGACGCCGCCTTCGAAATAGAGGTTGGACAGTCCGTACGTCGGGTCGTAGCGGATGAGCGGCGCGCGTGTGAAGCCGCCATAGGCGTAGTCACTGCGCCCGGAAATGCCGAACGGCGTGCGGTACCGACCAATGCGGAGGCCAAGGATCGACTTCCCCGGCTGAAACAAGCGCTCGGTGAACGCCTCCATTGGCCGTACGCGTCCATCGTACGGGTAGGCGCTGCCGAAGGCATCGGAGCCCTGGGTCGACACGTTGCCCCAGGCCGCCTCGAAGTAAAGCCGCCAGGAGTCCATCAGCGGCCCGAACACTCGGATTTGCGCAGCGGCGGCATCCGTGCCGTCGGTCGAGCGACCAGCGCTCACGGCAGCCTCGGTCGTGATGCTCTGTGCGCGAGCGGCGACGGGAAGGGCGACGGCTGCGATCCAGACCGTCGCGACGAGACGGCGGATCACGGCCAGTCGACCGTGAGGACCGTCGCCGGCCCGACGTCGAGTTGGCTGTTGAGGATCGGTCCGCCGGGTCGCCACGCGTGGTACCGGTAGGTCGCGGTCAGCACGCCGCGGATGACGAAGTGATCGGCTGAATCGGAGACCGCAAAGTACGGCGTGTCGAGCACCATCACGTACGCCGCCATTTGGGGATGAATGCTGCAGAAGATCCGACTGAGCCCGGGCTTGTTGAACGGAATCTCCTTCACCATCCCCACGGGATAGAGGCCCAGATCGAACGTCGTCGCGTCGTGCGTGGAGAAGACGTTGTGAAAGACCCGGTCGTCGTTCGGAAACTTGACCGTGGCGCCGACCTGCACCGCGAGCACGTGTGGAGAGAACTGGAGGTTGGTTTGATCGAGCACCGGCTCAACAGGGTGGGCGGGTCGCGGCGCGCCCGGTGCGTCGAGCCACACCACGGCGTCGGCGACACTCTTGCCGCGCACTTCAGCGGTCCCGCTGAGGTCGAGCGACTCTCGCCCGAGGCCGCTCCCCCACACGGCGACCGCCAGAATCACCGTCGCTGCGCGCGTCATCGATACTGGATCCGATTGAAAAAGAGCAAGAGGCGTGCCATCGCACCTCTCCGTGGGACCGCGGTCGCAGAGACCGCGGACACCGAACCGGCTGGCGGGAGGCGCGTGAGCGGACGCGCCAGATCTCGAAAATGACAGCGCCCGCCAAAACTGAGTACCATGCTGAGGCCGATGCTCTTCGAGACGCGGAAGCGAGCGGCCCGGGGCCCGGGTGTCATTCTCGTCGTCGATGACTTGCCAGTGAACGTCAGCTTGCTCACACAGCTGCTGACCACTCAGGGGTATCGAGTCATCTCTGCCAGCAACGGTGACGAAGCGCTCGAACTCATCGCGAGGGATCCGCCTGATCTCATCCTCTCGGACGTGCGGATGCCGAAATGCGACGGGTTCGATCTGTGCCGCGCCGTGAAATCGGCGGCCGCGACGAGGCTCGTGCCGATCGTGCTCATGACGGGCGCTTCTGAGGAGGCCGATCGGCTGACGGCCATCGACGCGGGGGCCAATGACTTCCTGCACAAGCCGGTGGACCAACCAGAGTTGCGGGCGCGCGTGCGGTCGCTGATGCAACTCAAGCGCTTCACTGATGACCTCGATTCGGCGGAGGACGTCCTGCGGAGCCTCGCCCTCATGATCGAGGCCAGGGACGCGTACACGGAAGGCCACTGTCAGCGCTTGGCGCGCCTGGCGACCGAGGTCGGCCTCGCCCTTGGGCTACCGGAGGACGACTTGGTGACGCTCGAACGAGGCGGGTATTTCCATGACATCGGCAAGATCGCCCTCCCCGACGCCATTCTCCTCAAGCGCGAACCGTTGACGGCTCAAGAGTACGAACGAGTCAAAGAGCATCCGGTGATCGGCGATCGGCTGTGCGGCGACCTGCGCGTCTTGCATCCCGTCAGACCCATCGTGCGCCACCACCATGAGCGTTTGGATGGCAGCGGGTATCCCGATGGACTGGTCGGCGACGCCATCCCTCTCCTGGCCCAGATCATTGGCGTCGTCGATGTGTTTGACGCGCTGACGGTTGACCGGCCGTACCACACCGCGATCGATCCGGCGACCGCCCTGGCAGTGCTCGCCGAAGAGGTCACGCGCGGCTGGCGCCGTCCCGACCTCGTTGACACGCTCGGGCGCACGGTCACCTGAGACGACACCGACGTCGGCACCGCGGTCGTGCTGCCACCCCGGCAATCTGGGTGACGGCGTCTATGTTCGCAGTTCGACGACGTCCACCGCCGCGCCTCGAGTGACAGCGCTCGTGGCGTGGGTTCTGCCCGCTGCGGTCAGCGCCAGATGCCGAGCGCGCGACGGACGGCGACCAGTTGGCCGAGATGATACGCGTTGTGATCCGCAATCAGCAGAATGGCGCGTAGGTACGTCTGCGGCCCTTTGCCGGTCGGCACGTGCGCGAAGAGATCCACGCCGGTGTCGAGGACAAGATTCTTCAGCTTCTCGCGATCGGCCTTGAACTTCGCAATGCTCTCGTTCCACGCGGCCGTACTCGAAGGCGCTGAACTCGGCCAGTAGTCGTCCGGCCATTTCATGGAGTGCACGTAATGGGCGTTCACGCAGAAATCCAGAATGTCGTGCTGCCCGAGACGCAGGTGCTCGAGCAGCTGCCAGAGGCTGTGCTCGAATCCTTCAGCCTGCGCTGCCCGCTTATCCTCGGGGATGCCGTCGACCACCTTGTCGAAGCCGACGTGGGCCTCTTCCCAATCCAGGATGCGGACGAGCTGCGCGCGAAGAGCGTCGGTTGATTCCGTCACGATGCAATCATTCTAGCGAAGCGCGGCCAGAAACGCAGCCGCGACATCGCGCGGATTGCGGCGATCGACGTCCACTCAAGTGGGGCGCGAACGAAGTATCGCCAGCCTGTGTGCATTCGACCGTCGTCTATTGCGTGTCTCGAAGCGCCCGACTCCGCGGCCTGGCGAGGTCTGGCTGGTTGACCTCGGCATGGCCGCCAAGGTTCGACCGGCGCTCGTCATCAGCGTTCCCGTGACTGATAAATGGCTGCCACACGAGTCGATTCACTGTACGATTGATTGAACAGTGTCCGGCGTGCACGCCAGCCGCAACGTTCACGGTAAGCGTGGAAGAAGCGTATCGGCGGCGGTGCCGCGGGAGCACTAAGTTAGCGGCGACCATGATTAGGCGTTCCGCATCCGATCCGAATCCCCCTGTCTTGAGTCGCCGCGGCTTCCTAGCGGGGGCGATAGGCCTCACCATCGGCTGGCCGGTGCGGGCGGACGCACAGCGTGCCGATGAGGCGTCGATCGCGCAGGTCGTCCGTTCGGTTGACTCCATATTCGCAGAGGACATGGAGGCCTACAAGATCCCGTCGGTCAGCTATGCGGTCATGGGTTCCCAAGGCATCCGTGTGGCGAAAGCCCTGGGTGTGTTGCGAGCGGGTGGAACGACATCGGCAACAACTAATACTCTATTCCAGGCTGCCTCCATCTCGAAAACCATTGCCGCGGTCACCGCGCTTCGTCTTGTGGAGGAGGGCAAACTGACGCTGGACGAGCCGGTCGATCCGTTACTCAAATCGTGGAAGATCCCTCCGGGACCGCAGAGTCCGTCCGCGCCGGTGACTTTACGGCGGCTCCTGAGTATGACGGCGGGGATCAACGTCCATGGGTTCGGCGGCTACCAGCCAGACGAACCGCAGCCGAGTCCCGTGCAGATTCTGCAAGGAATGAGACCGGCGAACTCGCCTGCGCTGCGGGTGATGAACAGACCTGGGAGCCAGCAGTTGTATTCTGGCGGCGGATATCAAATCGCGGAAATGCTGATGCGCGACGCGACCGGCCAGGACTACGCCGAGTTGGCCGCCGCGCTCGTTTTCGGGCCTTTGCGGATGGCGAATTCCCATTTTGGCCACCCGCTGCCGAACCCACTGGCTGCAATCGCCGCGGAGGGGCATGACAACCAGGGTGTCCCGTTACCCGGGCGCTGGCGTAATTATCCGGAGTTGGCTGCCGCAGGCCTGTGGACGACTCCGACTGATCTCGGCCTCTTGTGTAATGGGCTGAGTCAGGCGTGGCTCACGAACACGGGATTCCTTAAGCAGGAACTTGCGAAAGAGATGATGAGCCCTGTGGATCACTTTGGCTATGGGTTGGGAGGAGGGGTATCCATCACGGACGGCACGATCGCCTTCAGCAAGGGCGGGGACAACGCGGGTTACAAGTGCACCGTGATATTGCTTCCTCAAACGGGACACGGCATGGCGATCATGACCAACGCGGATCAGGGGACGAAAGTGTTTGGCCGCGCAATGCAAACCGTCGCCGTTGATCTGCATTGGCCCAGGTTCACATCGGCGGGTGGCTGGTAACGGCACCTCCTGCTCACGGCCTCTCTTGCTTGAGCTTCCGGTATAGCGTCGCGGCTCCAATGCCCAACCGTGCTGCCGCTTTTGGCGCGGTTGCCGGCTGAGGCGCGCAGTGCGGCGGCGATGTAGTCCCGCTCGATTTCCGCCAGCGTGCGCACGTCGTCGACATCGCGAACAGTTGGCGGCGCCGCGCCGACCTCTTCCGGCAGGTCATCGGCCCCGATGCGATCCGACCGCGCCAGCGCAACCGCCCGCTCCAAAGCGTTCTCGAGTTCCCGCACGTTCCGCGGCCATGTGTACTGCAGCAGCAGATTCGCCGCCTCGGGCGACAGCGTCCGGGCCTTTCTCCCGAATCGCGTGACGGCGCGGGCGAGCAGTTGCCGCGCCAGCGGCACGATGTCTGCGCGACGCTCGCGCTGAGGTGAGACCACGATCTCGACGACCCGCAGACGATAGTACAGATCCTGACGGAACCGCGCGGCATGCACGTCCGCGAGGAGGTCGCGATTGGTCGCGGCGAGGACACGCACGTTGAACGGCCGGGCGCGGTTGAATCGACCGGGCGGCGGCCTCATTGAAGGCCTTGGAGACCAGGTGGCTGACCACGAGCGTCAGGACCAATCCGACGGTCATCAACAGGCCCAGCACCGCCGACCCGGTCCGGCGGATCCACGGCCGTGACGACACCGCGAATGGTCGCGCGGGCGGCGCCGCGATTGAGCACGAACACATCCGCCAGGCGGCGGGCATCCGGCGCGATCAAGAACAAGGACAGCAGGAGCAGATGAGAGGAGAGGATCTTGAGGGGTACGGCGTAACTCATGTTCAGCATGAACACGTTGGCCATGACGCTCAGGCAGAGGATCACCGCCGTGCCCATCGCGACCACAGCCACGCAGCAGAGCACGCGGAGGTAATCGTAAACGGTGTCGGATCCGCCTGTGATGGCGGCGGTGACACCGAGCAGGTGCGTTCCAAGCGAGGGAATGGCGCGGTAGAGGATCGGATTCGGAATCAGCGAGAAAAAGAACAACGGGCTATAGATGAAACAGAAACGAAACATCACGCGCGCGGTCGAGCTCCATGCGGCGAGGGGTTCGCGTTCAACCGGTTCGACGGGTGTTGTCACAGAACCTCCGCATGCCCATGGGAGATGGCTCACGGCGACATATGACACATCGCCAGTCTTGGGACGTCCGGTGCTACCGCACAGCGGCTGGTCAAGGGCAGCTCGCGCGCGCCCCGTCGGAGATCTCCCCGGAAGCTCGCTCAGGGACGACCTCTGGGGTCTTCTGCCCTTTTGGCCACAGCGAATCATCCAGACGGCCGGCGACCCCTGCTCCAGTCCCAGCGGCGACGCATCAACCCGACCCTAACCGACAACAGCCGAGTTCAGATGTTCTTGGGCATGCGGCAGTCACGACGACGAGCCGCGACCTGCTGATCGCGCCAGATCGCCTCGCGCGAGCCCTCGCTCGGTTCGAGATCCCCGCGTCTTGCACAAGCAGCCAAGTTGGCCTGAATCAACACGAAAACACGTGCTACACTGATTGTCGTGGCGGACACACAGAACATCACCCTTGCCGTGCCGCGGGAGTTGCTGCGCCAAGTGAAGCGGCTGGCCGCCGATCGCGAGACCTCGGTGTCCGCCCTCATGACCGATGCGTTGGCCCGCCTTGCCTCCGAGGATCGCCGCTACGCAGCCGCCCGCCGTCGGGGGCTGGCGGCGCTCGGCGCGGCGCGGTCGCTCGGCACGGGTGGCCGCCGATCCTGGACGCGTGAAGACCTCCATGGCCGGTGACGCGGACCGGGAGTTCGTCGACGCGAACGTTCTGGTCTATGCCTACGACACGTCAGCGGGCGATAAGCAGGTTCGGGCAAAGGCCCTCCTCGAGCGGTTGTGGCGCGAAAGCAACGGATGCCTGAGTGTGCAGGTGCTGCAGGAGTTCTTCGTCACCGTCACCAAGAGAGTGCCGAAGCCGCTGTCGTTGGATGACGCGACGGACCGCGTGCGCGACCTGTGCGCGTGGCGGGCCTTTGCGCCCCGACCGGAGGAGGTGCTTGCGGCCATTGCCTTACACAAACGGGCGAAGATCAGTTTCTGGGACGCGATGATCGTCGAAGCCGCGCATCAACTGGGTTGCTCCACGATCTGGACAGAGGATTTGACGGACGGCCAACTGCTCCAGGGCGTACGTGTCCGCAACCCATTCCTCTGAGCGCCGAGACAGGCAGACCGACAGCCTGGAAGCCGCGATCGCGCTCGCTGTGCGGATCCCAGCGGCGCCGCCGGAGCCCGAAACCGCGCGCGCCGTCATCGTTGCGATGAGCCAGCCGGAGGAAATGGACGTGAACGAGATCATTTTCCGGCACACGCGGCAGGAGTTGTAGGCGCCCGGAGTCCGCCGAGCGACCCGGAATGCTCAGCCTGCTCAAGCAGCGCGTTGAGGCACGGCCAGTGGGGGAGGTCTCGAGCGTTGGAGGGCTGACGGTCAAAGTCTGCATTACCTCGGCCGTGGCCTGCCCCCACGCGGCCGCCCATTGAAGTTTCATGGTACCGGTGCGCGACCTTGTCTTTCTGCTTCGTGAGAACAGCCGTACTGGCTACGTCCTGGAGTCGTGGACGAGCATGGGGGCGTCGAAATCCCTCAGACCGAACATCACCGCGATGTGCGCCAAATGCGAGCGAATGGCATCTCGGTCCTTCGTGTCGGAGGGGTCCTTGATCCCGATGTCAATCGCGCCGCCCTCCTCGTAGAGGTACAAGTGATGGGCCGTCTTGTCCTGATCAAAGCCCATGACTGCCGCGCCGCGGTCGTTCATCGTTTGATGGGGATCCTCGCCGGCACGGAGGTTGGCAGTGCGAGATAGCCCCACCTACTGAGCGGTGCCGGGGAAGCGGACGAGATGGAATTCGAGAGGGAGCTCGAACCTCTTCGGAAGCGGTACGTCATGGAGCTTAAAAGTTTGTTGGCGTGTGCCGCTGCCCAGTTCGTCGTAGGCAACCAGCGCGTACGGGACGCCTTCGCAGGCGAGCATCGAGCTGCGGTCACACAGATCGAAATGGAGATGCGGTTCGGTGGAATTGCCGGAATTCCCGACGAGTCCGAGCACATCGCCAGTCTTGACCCTGTCGCCGGTGTGGACGCGGAGCGAACCGGGCTGCAAATGCGCATAAAACGCGAAGGTGCTGTTGCCAAGATCGAGGATCACGTGGTTGCCACCGATGGTTTCGAGCGTGATGGGCACGGCACGTGACTTTAGGCCGGGAACGTTTTCCGCAACGCCATCTTTCGTTTCGGTGACGACGCCACCGGCGACGGCAAGCGCTTTGGAGCCATAGGCTCGGTAGTTCTTATTGTTGGTCGCGTCGCCCTCATGCGTCTCTTGGTTCGGGTACATGCGGACCCAGTCAATCGCGTAGCGCTGGGCGATCCACGCGCCGCCGTCGACCGTCAGGAGCGAGCGGCGATGATCCGAGGTGTTCGACGGACCGTTGGCCGCGAGCCAGTTATCGCCGCGCAAGGGAGGCGCGATCGCCGGCACGGGCTTGCGATTCACTTCGGACGGCAGAGTTTCGACCGTGACGTCATTCTTGTAGCCGGCGATCTTCATCGTGAAGCGGTGGCGCAGCGCATCAGGCACGTCGGCGGCTGAATCGAGCGTGAGCCACACATAAATCACGGAGACCGTGCCGCCAGGAAGCTTCGTACGCGGGGTCGAGTCCGGCCCGACCTGCACTGTCATCCCTTCGAGGTCGGAGGCAGAGTATGCGGCGAGCGTCTTTTCCGACCCAGCTGCGAGGACTTCGAGCTTGATGAGCGTGCAATCAGGATCGTCATAGTTCCCGACGTGCAATTCGTAGGCGAGATGTGTCTTGCCGTCGGCGGCGAAGGGCTGCGGCGGTTTCGGAATGCGAACGTCTAAGGGTGCGCTGAAGGGCGGCTCAGCGGATTCTGTGGCCGGCGCGGCGGCTCTTGGCGCGGCCTCTGCCGCGCGCTTGAAATTGAGCGGCTGCTTCGGACCGCCGATTTGTTGCCACATCCCTGTAATGTCCGTGCCAGCGTCATTGATCATGCCGTCATAAACGCCGCCGACGTCTGGAACTTCAAAGTGAACTCTGCGATCGGCGAAGTGGATCGCGGTTAGCTCCAGGACAGAGCCCTGATCAACGCTGTTCAGGTGCCCGCCGAACGAACCGTCGCCAAGCTTTGCAACGATGAGCTCGATGTGCAGGCCGCGCGGGCCACCGAGCATGCCGGTCCATTTGCCTTCCAAAGACGGCGGCGTGGTCTGCGCAGCAGTCGAGGCACCAGGACTCCGGACAAAACACACGAGGACGAGCGACGCGACGACAACCGCGACGATCGCGGCGCGGTCGCGCCCGCGGACGAGTTTCGACATGATGTGGCCCCGATTCGGAAGAGACTCCTTCGTATCCGTCATGAGTGCCGAGACGTCCGTCAGACGCCTGCCGCCCATGATATCTGCTGTCTGGTCGCGGCGGTGTGACTGGTGGAGCAGTCTCAGCGAAGCGGCCGACGCAAACAACAGCCAATGCTGGCAACCCGGGGAATCGCCGGTATCCTACAGAACGTGGCCGCACAAACGCGTCGAGGATGCTGCGTCCTAGCGACCGTCTTCAAGGTCGCGGTGTTGGGTGTTGCCGCCGTCCTGTCGGCCTGCAACAGAACAGGTCCGACACCACGCCGCGGGTGGCCGCCGACGACCGGCCTCGGCCATCCGGTCAATTCGCCCTCCCGCTTTTTCCGTCACGAGCCGACCGGTACGACCTGTGGCACCCAGAATGAGGCGTTTCATAGCGTTCAGGCGAGAAGAACGTGGCCAATGGATCCGACGTCACGTCTGGCCACCTCGCAGATCGCGCACCCTCTGCCGAGCCGCGACCTCCTCGGTGGTCAGGCGGGCATCGTAGATCGATCGAGGTTCGATGGTCCGCGCCACGAGCGTGGCGGTACCCACGGCGAGCAGTAGCGGCAAGATGAACGAGCGGTCCCGGCCCGTTAACTCCATCATCAGAACCACCGTCGAGATCGGGCCTTGTGTGGTGGCCGCCAAGACGGCTCCAGCCCCGAGCACCGCGAAGAGGCCAGGGGGAACACCAGGCCAGAACCAGGACCAGGCGTGGCCCAAGACTCCGCCCAGCAGTGCGCCCACTGTCAGGGACGGTGTGAACAACCCGCCGGGCGCACCGCTGCGCATGCACAACACCGTCGCGGCGGGCTTCAATACCAGCAGCGTCAATAGCAGAACTGGCGCCACCTGGCCCGTGAACGCCAATTGGGAGATGTCCTTGCCGTTGCCCAATATTTGCGGAAACCAGATCGAGACAGCCCCTAACAGCCCCAATCCCAGTACTGGCGCCGTCACCCGTCGCCAATCCTGCGGCCGGTTACGATCAGCCCAGCCAACCATTCGCACATAACCGACGGAGACCACGCCCGCGATCGGACCTGCCAGGAGCGCCCACACGACGCTCGAGGGTGAGCTCGAATAACCGGGAATCAGGTAGGTCGGCGCGTCGGGGAGCGCCAGCCACGAAACGGCCGTAGCGATCACTGAGGCGAACAGGGCGGGCAGCACGTATCTGAGGGCCAGCATCCCGCGCATGACCTCCAGCGCGAACAGTGCCCCTCCCAGCGGGACGCCATAGGCCGCGCCCAGACCGGCCCCAGCGCCGCAGGCCACCAAGAGCCGGCGTTGCTCGTCAGACAAGCGCCCCCGGTCTGAAAAGAAGTTGGCCATCACCGCCCCGGCTTGTTTCGGTGCGCCCTCGCGGCCCAGTGACACCCCCATGCCGACGATGAGCACCGACAGCAGCGCGCTCCCCAGGGTGCGCCACGCCGGCATCCGGCCTGCGTGGAACCAAATGGCCGCGGTCGTGTCGATGCCGTTGCCGCTCGAGAGATGTCTGAGAATGATTTGTCCCGTCCCCGTGACGAGTCCCGCACCCAGCAGCACGAACAGATGGTGCCAGGCACTCGCTCGCTCGGCCGCGCTCAGGATGTCGGAACCGGCGCCGGGCCACATGATGTGCTGTACGACTTCCAGCAGCCGGGTCAGCGCCGCCGCGCCAATGCCCGTGCCAACAGCGGTCAGGAGCACGGCTAGCCAGAAGCGCCCGGCGCCGGGATGCCCGAGCGTGGAAGGTATCAAATCGCTGTCGGGTAGCGGCGGCGGTTGGGGCAGTGTCATCGTGATCGGCCGCCTGTCGATACGCTACGCGATCGCCGTGGGTATGCGCCACCTGGTCATGACCACCTTTACGGCGTCATTCACGACCAGGCACGAGGCGAAGGCATAGACAAGGATCGCCAGCATCTGCTCCCACGGCAGCGGCAGGAGTCCCGGGAGACCCACGCGCGTCAGGATGGTGCCCGTGAGCGCATCCGCCACGAGAGCGGCCATGAGGGCTTTGCTGGGCATGGTCGCCCAGAACACGCACCGCTCTCGCGCGGACACCACGGAGAACACCGCAAAGTAGAGCAGCAGCAGGAAGCTGTTCGCCCCGGTCAGCATGACGACGCCGTTGCCTTCGCCGCGGCGGACGATGGACCCCGGCGACAGCACGGCGCCAGGTGCCTGGTCCGCGTCTTTCGATTCACCGGTGAGCGCCGACTGGTCCACGGTCATCGGGGGGCGTCGGCATCGTAGGCATCGGCTCCCGCGTCGATGTGATTCATGCCCGTTTGGCCGCCAGCCGCTTGCCGATCGCCCGGAGTTCGGTACGCCGGGCACGGGTCGTCTTGGGATACTTCATCCCGAGGTCTTGCAGGGCGGTGATGACGACTTGGGAAACGATGAGCCGCGCGTTGTACTTGTCATCGGCCGGCACCACATGCCATGGCGCGTGTTTTGTACTGGTGGCGCCGAGACACTCCTCGTACGCGCGCATGTATTGAGGCCAGAATCGTCGTTCGGCCACGTCGGCCGGGCTGAACTTCCAATTCTTGTTCGGGTCGTCGATGCGCGCCAGAAAGCGCCGACGCTGCTCCTCCTTCGACAGGTGCAGGAAAAACTTCAGGACCTGGGTGCCGTTGCGATGGAGGTGCTTCTCAACATCCACGATCGAACGGTATCGGTCCTTCCAGATCTTCTGGGTACCGACGGTCTCGTCTGGAATCCCCTCATGGCGCAAGAGCTCTGGATGCACGCGGACAATCAGCACCTCCTCGTAGTAGGAGCGGTTGAAGATGCCGATTCGTCCGCGCGCCGGCAGACGGCACGTGGTGCGCCAGAGAAAATCATGGGCGAGTTCCTCAGCGCTCGGCTGCTTGAAGCTGTAGACGTCGCAGCCCTGGGGGTTGATTCCCGACATGACATGCCTGATGGCGCCGTCCTTTCCGGCGGCGTCCATGGCCTGAAAAATCAGGAGCAGCGAGTAGCCGTCGGACGCATAGAGCAGCCGCTGCAGCGCGCTCAGCTCGTCGACGTCCGCGGTCAGCCGTTTCTTGTACTGCTTTTCCGACTTGTAGAGCGGTTTGATGCTGGTGGCCCATTCGCTGAGCCTGACGCGCTTCCCGACCGCAACGCGGAACTCCTCGAGGTGGATTCTCATGTGTGATCGCCGCGCCACGGCGTGCCAGACAGCGGCTCCGGGGCCACGATTCGCCAGTCTAACGAGCGCGAGCCAGGGCGAGCGTTCAATTAGGGACAGGCGCTGGCCAAGTACATCGCCGCGCCAGCCGCACCGCGACTGCCCATCGTGGACGACAGATTGACGATGCTGCCGCGCCCCTGCCGATGGTCGGATGGTGTCTCAGTCTGGTGTGGCAATGTGCCGTGCGGCCTTACAACGTGGAAAACGTCGGCAACTCAAGAACGGATAGTTGTCTCGCCGACGATGCCGGACGGCCATTTCTCCACCACAGACGGGGCAAAGCCGCTTGGCCGCCCTCAGCCTCTCCCGAACCGCCCGATAAGGCGACCCTTCACCGAACAGAGCCGTAACGACGAAGTAGCAGCCGGCGATGAAGAGGATGGTGGTATCCACGCCGCCATGGAACGGGCAAGCCCCACGCCGGCCGATTGAAGGGCTCATCCATCCGTCGATGCGGCGAAGTCCGCCAGCCGCAAGTTAGACGTCCAGACATGGTGTGTTCCCCTTCGCCATAAACAGTTCTCTAAGCCCGATCAAGCTGGATCCCATATGATCTGGTTCGTCGATCCGCTGACGAACTCGACGCCAGAAACGAAGTAAGTCATCAAAGCGGGAAACGGGACTCTGGCCTTAACGAGCGTCTGATACATAGTTCGCGTGCCATCGGCGACAAACAATTTGTTTGCCCCGGAGATGGCGAAGAATAGCCCAAGCGAAACGCGCACCAGCAAGACTGCATACTGTGCCGAATCGCTGCTACCCAACAGCGCAAACTGGACCAGGCGTTTCCAATCCACCTCTTGTCCTCCATTGAAGGGAGGCGCCGTAACGATGGCCGGCGACCTAATAACGTAGGGCTTCGGTCCGCACCCGTCAGTACTTGAATCCACGTCCCATCCCGTCCGAGCGTCAGCCTTACGGGAGGTTAAATTAATGCTCTGGCCGACCTCGATGACGTAACCGTCAGGATCGGGGAACGAATCTTATCCGGGCCGAGCCCTAACCGTACGTGAGCTCGGTGCTCTGGCCGACCTCGATAATATAACCGTCAGGGTCGCGGATGTAGCAGCGAATCTCGCCGTACTTGGGTATTGGCTCCGTGATGAACTCAGCTCCTCGACTTTTCCACATTTCATAGCACGCGTGGATATCCGCAACGCGGATATTCATGAAGCCGTTGATCTCAGTAATTGATTACCGGGTCAGTGCGGTGAGGCGCGTGTGAACAGGTCGGGCGAGACGATCGGTTGTGGTGCGCGAAGGAGTGTGGTGAGGACGTCGATGCCGTCGAGGTCGCGTTGCCGGGCGGTGCGCAGGACGCTCGCGAGCACCTGCTGCGTGACCGCGCCCCGTGCGGTGCGATTGCCGCCGCCGTTCACTTTGCGGGTGATCACGGCCGGGCGGATCGCCTGCTCCGCGCGCCAATTCGTGGCGTCCACCGTGGGATCGTAGAGGAAGCCGAACAGCGCGGGCCACTCGCGATCGAGGTGGGCCACGAAGCGCTGCACCTCGGGCACGGTCGTCGAGTGATCGAGCACCGCGGCCAGGCGCGTCTCCAAATGGCCGCGGGCGACGGCCATCCCGCGGATCGAGATCGTGCCAGCGGCCCCGCGGTCGCGCACCCGCAAGGCCTGCTGGAACACCGCCTTGATCTGGCCGGGGATCAGGGCGCGCGGATGATCGGTCTCCAGCTCCCGGCACCGGCGGAGCAGGTGCGCCACACAGGACTGATGGCCGGCGGCAGTGAACTGCCGATACGGGGCCCAGCCATCCCGCACCAGCGCGCCGGCGCAGTCGGGGCCCAAGATGCTGGCCGCCTCCTCAAATCCGCGCCCTGGCAGAATCGCGTAGACCGTCGTGTCGGGGGTGGCAAAAACCCAGAGCCACGCCAACTGGGCCTGGACGCGCCACCCCGTTTCATCGGCGACGACCATCGCACTCGTCTTGACGGTCTCGCACAGGGCGGTATAGGTCGGAGACGCCTTGGCGGCGGCGCGGTGGACCGCGCGCACCACGGCGCCGCGGGTCACCACGAGCCCGAACCGATCGGCCAAGAGCGTCACGATCTTGCTGAACGAGAGACCCAGTTGTTTGTTGAAGCTGGCCGCCACGGCGAGCGCCGTCGGCCCCAGCTGCACGGCCGCCGCGCCGACCGCGTCGGAGGTTTGCTGCGGGTGACGGCCTTGCACGCGTCGACCGCAGCCTCGGCATCGCCCGATATGGACGTCGAATCGGCGCACGATCGGCTGCACGGGCGGCAGGTCTTCTTGATACTGCGCGGCGACCTGCGTGTCGTCGACGACATCGCCGCAGTGCGGACAGGTGCGCGGCACCGGGACGTCGTACACCTCTTCGACCTGCGCCGGGACCGGACGTCGGCCCTGGCGCCCATACGCCGGCCCCGCCTTCCGACCGGGCCGGCGGGGGTGCGCCACGCGGGCTCCTTTCGAAAATGGCGCGGCCTGGCGAAAGCCCGCGCGCCGCGCGACCTCGAGCGCGTGCGTCAGTCGCGCAATCTCTCGGCGCAATCGATCGCGCTCCCGCTCGAGCTGCGCGACCTCGTCGCGGAGGCGCGCCACATCCTGTTCGCGCTCCACCCGGTCACGCCGAAGCCGTTCGTTCTCCTGCCGCAGGTGCTCGGCCGTTTCCGATTCGTGCTCCGCGCGCTTCCGCACGCGTTTGTTATGCCAGAATTCTTCAGTCGGTACAAGTCAGACCCGGTAATCAATTACTGATCTCATTCGGGTCGGGGACGCTGAGCGTTACCGACGGCTTGTCGGGAGTAGGCCCGCCCCCGACGTTGACAAGGAGCCAAGTATTCGCGATCCGAATGTACGCGGGCGCACCTTTGCTGTCGCCTCTGCTCAGAATGCGACCGCCGAAGACCTTCTCATAGAAGCGAGCCGACCGGTCGATGTCTGCGACGGTGAGGAAATGTGCGACGGTGAACCCCTCGCGCGGGGGCATTTCATAGCTCTTCTGTTCGACTTGTACCGCGTTCATTGATGGCTCCTTTCGAGACGATGCTCATGACAGATCCGGGTCTCGGGTCCCGCGCTTGATCATCCCCCGCTTCTCGTAATCGTAGAACCAATCCTCACCCGGTTCGAAGCTGGCAATGATCGGATGCCTCCGCTCGACGACGTCGGCGCGCGTGGCGCCGAGTTCCTGGCCGGTCACGGCGATCAAACATTGGGCCTGCGACCGCCCAACCGCGACGGAAACGAGCCCCGCGCCGCTCAAAGAATCCGCCGGATTCGCACACGATTCGCACACGCGATCCGATCGCGCTGCCGCGACGGCCGCAAGCCAGATAGACCGCCTGGTGAACGCGCCGTGTCTCCATTCACTCGTCCACGTGCGAGCCCGGTAGTGGTAGCCTTGATCGTCGGCCTGAAGGGTCTTCATGCGCCGCCACGCATCTGTTGTCTTCTTCCTCGCGTCAGGCGTGCTGCTTGGGCAACAAGCTCCGCCTGCACCGATATTTCGTGCCGAGACGGATCTGGTGCTGCTGTCGTTTCACGTCACGCAGGGCAAGCAGAGCGTCACCGATTTAACACCTGCCGACGTGCTCTTGCTGGAAGACGGAAAGCCGCGGGACTTCTCGATTTTCGACGGCCCCGCGACGAAGATCCGTATGCCGCTCGACCTCGTACTTTTGTTCGACACAAATCCGGCAATTCCATATTTCTGGGACCCGGATGCCGTCTATCCGTTTGTCCGGAACTGGGACGAAGGGATGTCGCGCGCGGCCCTGAACAACCACGCCGCAGACATCCGGATTTCTGTGTACCATGCCGCTGGCCAGGACCTTTACCGGTTGGTGCGAGCCACGACCGATGCGTCGCAACTTCTCGATGCGTTCGGTTCCCTGCTGACGCCCGAGGCCGGCACAGCCATTCCGTTGTTCCTGCCTCCCAACCGGGATCGCGTGGAGCCCGGTCCTTTCACCAACGATTACGTGACCAGTGCGTTCATCTCAACGGGATCCCGTGGGTGGCCTCTGGAAGCAGCCATCGGCACGTTGAACGATGTGACGACGGCGCCAGAAAAGGTGGCTCGGCTGCTCGTGATCTTTTCGGAGGGGATCGGGGCGACGACGACGATTCCCGAGGATGTCGGTAACCACGCCCTCGATCTGGGGATTCCGATTTATCCGGTCGTGACGAATTATCAGGGTCATATCACCAGTAGCTATCCTCGCAACCAGTTCCGAATGGGTCAATTCGCTAAATTGGGAAAGATGACGGGCGGCCGCACCGTCGAGCACCAGAAGATCGATGCGGCTACGCTGCGCATGATCCTGGAAAGCGTGGAGACCGACGGGTTGTCAGAATATGTCGTCGGTTTCGAGCCGTCGCCCACGAGGGGGACGTCGAAGGCACATAAGTTGGAAATCAAGCTGGTTTCGAAATCGAGCGGGAAGCTGGAAGGCGGCACGAGGCGAGCGATTTACTGACGAAGGGCGCGTTTCCTGGCGAGACGTGTCCCGTCGTCGGCGTCAACGTTGGCGGTCCTCGCCTTGCACCAGGCAACGCCCTGGGTCGACCCTACGCCCCATCGCGTTCAGCTCGTTCCGGTCGGCGATGGCGTGCAGTTGATCTTAACGTTGCCCATGCGCATGCCGGCCTGGATCTCGTTCAGCCTCGAGTAACGCTTGCCCGCCTCGAACGGGCCCTCGCGTGGACTGAAAAGTCCGCCGGATTCGCACACGATTCGCACAAACGATCCGATCGCGCGGCCACGACCTGCGTAAACCATTCAAAAGATGGACCGGTCCGCGTGGGGACGCACCAGCCTTCAGTCGCTCCGCCAGTGCGTCAACGCCGACAACTGCAACTATCTGATTCGAAACGTGTTACTGGTTCGGAAGGGGGGATTCGAACCCCCACACTCTTGCGAGCGCCAGCCCCTCAAGCACTTCTGAATCGAGGTCAGATCGGAGCGGGCCAGTGTTTATCGGACGGATTGAGTGAACGCGAAGTCACCATGTGACGCTCGCGACGCCTCGATTCGCACACATTCGCACACGAACCCGGCGTTACCTCGCCCGGCCGCACTGGTCCTACATTGGGGTGGGGAAGTGCATGGCTTTGGTTTTTCAGATCCCTTGAGTAGCTCTCCCGGCTGGCTCCGCACCCTTAGTAGACAGGCTACAGAAGATAGAGTAGAGTGACTACACAATGACCGGCACCCCGAAAGACCGCGCGGAGCTGCTCCAAGGCACCCTCGACCTCTTGATCCTGGGCACCCTGCTAGCCGGCCCGCGGCACGGGCACGCCATCGCGGCACACATCCGTCGCACCTCTGAAGAGCTGTTGCAGGTCGAAACAGGGTCGTTGTATCCCGCGCTGCACCGCCTGGAAGCGAACGGATGGGTTGCCGCCTCCTGGCAGCTGTCGGACAAGGGGAAGCGCGCGCGGTACTACCGGCTGACGCCGGCCGGACGCAAACACCTCGTCGGTGAGCAGGGCCGCTGGGAATCGATGTCGCGCGCGATCCAGCTCATTCTGAAAGCGGCGGGACAGCAGGGCGTGTGATGCCGCTGTGGCGACGCATCGGTTGGCTACTCGAGCGGAAACAGAAGGTCTCGGACCTCGAGGAGGAACTGAGGTTTCACCTCGAGGAGGAAACGGACGCCCAGCGCGACGCCGGTGTCACCCAGGCCGAAGCTCGCCGCGCGGCGCGCCTCGACTTGGGTAATCCGGTCGTCATCGTCGACGACACGCGGGCGGCATGGGGCTGGACCGTGTGGGAGCAATTCGTACAAGACGTCCGCTATGCGCTTCGGACGATGAGGCGGAGCCCCGCCTTTTCGGCACTGGCCATCGTGTCGCTGGCGCTCGGCATCGGCGCGAACATCACCCTGTACAGCTTCACGGATGCCATCCTCGTCCGCGAACTGCCGGTCAGTGATTCCAGGTCGCTCGTCCGCATGACCTGGCACGCCCCGGAGCAGGAGGTCCACGGCTCGTCCTATCACGACAGCTCATACACTGACCTGGCCGCCGGATACACCGACGGTGTGTTCTCCTATCCGGCGTTCCGGATCTTTGCGGACACCGGCGTGTTCTCGAGCGTGTTCGCGTATCAAGGCACCGGACCCATTAGCGTCAGCATCCGTGATCAGGCGGAGCCCGCTGTCGGTGAGTACGTCTCGGCAGGGTACTTCAGCGGCCTCGGCATGAGGCCCGCCGCCGGCCGCCTGCTCGTCGATGCCGACGACCACGTCGGCGCGCCGCCCGTGGCCGTGGTGGATTTCGGGCTCGCAGAGAGTCGCTTCGGCGGCGCGGGCGCCGCTGTCGGCCAGAGAGTCTTGATCAACCGCACGCCCTTTACGGTCGTCGGCGTCGCCCCTCGAGGCTTCTTCGGCACCGACCCCGAGGTGGCTCCGGCCGTCTATGTGCCCTTGCACGCCAACCTCGTGCTCGATGCGGAGAATCCGTACAGTCCGCCGCTCGCGCGGTACACGGACTCGAGCGAATTCTGGCTCGAGGTGATGGCTCGATTGGCGCCGGGCGTCAGCCTCGCGCAGGCGCAAGCGGTGCTCGCGCCGCAGTTTCACCAGATGAATGAGCGCCTCCATGCGGCTGGGCGGTGGACGCAGGTGCCGGAGCTGGTGCTGGTGCCTGGCGCGCGGGGCCTCGACGGGCTGCGACGCGGATACGCGAGTCCGCTCCTCATGCTGATGGGACTGGCGGGACTGATTCTGCTGCTCGCCTGCGCGAACATCGCCAACCTGCTCCTCGCGAGGGCGTCTGCGCGCACCCGCGAAATCGCTGTGCGTCTGAGCCTGGGCGCCGGCCGTGGCCGCCTCGTGCGACAACTGATCACGGAGAGTCTCGTCCTGTCGGTCCTTGGCGGCGCGCTTGGGGTCGCGATTGCGCTCCGGGGCCAAGGTGCGGCGACGTCGCTGCTCGCCAACGGCCAATCGGACTTCACGCTGCACGCGGCCCTGAATTGGCGTGTGGTGCTGTTCGCCTGCGGGCTTTCACTCGTGACCGGCCTCGCCTTTGGCGTGGCGCCCGCGCTGCAATCGACCCGGAAGGACCTGCGTAGCCGCCGCGCGGGCTCGAGACGGGCCCTGGTCGTCGCCCAGATCGCCGTGACGCTGGTGTTCCTCGTCGCGGCCGGCCTCTTCGCGCGCACGATCGCCAATCTCGAGTCGATCGACGTGGGCTTCAATCGTGACCGCCTGCTGACCGTCACGCTCAACGCCCGGCAGGCGGGCTTGACGAACGACGCCGCCATCGCGTTCTATCGCGATCTACGCACCCGCTTCGCCGCCCTCCCCGGCGTGACGAGCGTCGGCCTCTCGGACATGGCGATGATCGGTGACGGCCGGTCCATGGACATGGTTGTCGCGAACGGCGGCGAGCCGAAAGGCAGCCTCATCATGAATGCCGGCGGCGGTTTCTTCGCCGCGATGCAGATTCCGCTGGTCATGGGACGCGCCTTCGACGACCGAGATGATCGCCCTGGCGCCAAGCCGGTGGCCATCGTCAGCCAGACGTTCGCCCGCGCGAACTTCGGCACGGCCAATCCGCTCGGCCAGCCGCTCGAGCTTCACAACCCCACGCCGAAGGTCGCCGGTCTCACGTTCGAAATCGTCGGCGTCGCGCGCGACACTCGGTACGCCAGCCTCAGCGTCGTCGGCACGCCTCTCGTCTACTTCCCATTCTCGTCCGCCATATGGGGCAACATCGGGCAGATGGTGTACGAGATTCGCACGAACGCCGACCCAGCGGCGAGCGCCGAGCGCGCCATTCGGGACATCGTTCACGACGCCAACGCGGGCGTGCCGATTTCGCGGGTGGCGACGCAGGCGACCCTCATCGACCAGACGATTGGCCAGCAGATGTTTCTCGCTCGGCTGTGTGCAGCGTTCGCGCTCCTGGCGCTGACGATCGCAGTCATCGGCCTTTATGGCACCGTCGCCTACGACGTCGCGCAGCGCACGGCTGAAATCGGTATCCGGATGGCGCTCGGCGCAGGCCGCGGCCGCGTCCTGGCTATGGTGATCGGCGACGTGCTCATGCTGACGGCCTTGGGGCTGGCGATGGGCATTCCGGCCGCGTTGGCCGCATCGACGCTCGCCACGTCCTTCCTGTTCGGCCTGACGAGCCACGATCCCGTCACCCTCGCGGCGGCGGTGGGCGGGCTCGTCGGGGCCGCGCTCGCGGCCAGCTACCTTCCCGCCCGGGCGGCCTCGCGGCTGAACCCGACGACGGCATTACGCCACGAGTAATGGCTAGGAGCCTGCGCGGCAGAAACTCGGGCGGCCCGATGTACGTAAGATGAGGCATGCCGACGAGCTTTCGGCCGTATGCCCCGGATCAGTCGTTGTTGTTCCCGGCCTCGCCGCGGGACTGGC
>Ga0182024_10006473_pt1 | contig 25713 bp, 18 predicted proteins | sample P32metaG_FD_120480 | JGI IMG/M metagenome (GOLD analysis project Ga0182024, IMG submission 120480) | Permafrost microbial communities from Stordalen Mire, Sweden - P3-2 metaG (Illumina Assembly) | ecosystem: Environmental > Terrestrial > Soil > Wetlands > Permafrost | place: Sweden: Stordalen...
AATGACGGTATAATCGTGGCATGGCTGACCATGTGATCCACATCTCGGAAGCGGAAGCCGCCAATGACTTCGCTGGCCTGCTCGCGCGGGTGCGCGCGGGCGCGGAAATCGTGATCGAGAGTGGGAAGCTGCCGGTGGCGGTGATCCATGCGCCAGTCCCGCCGCGCCGGTCCATCTCAGAGTGCATCGCGTTGCTACCCGAGGACTCGACGGCGACCATCGACCCTGACTTCGCTAGGGATGTGGAAGCGGCTGTCGAAAGTCATCGTGAGCCGCTCGAACCGCCGGCATGGGACTAATCCTCGATTCCAGTGTGCTGATCACAGCCGAGCGCCAGGGGCAAAACGCGCGGCAGATGCTTGCCGCGATCTTGGGCAAGGCAGGGAATACCGATATCGCCGTCTCCGTGGTTACTCTGATCGAACTGGCCCACGGCGCGGCCCGTGCCGATACGTCGCAGCGAAAAGAGAAGCGGCAGCAGTTCATTCAGGAGCTTCTCACGGCCCTACCTATGCATCCGGTAACGGTGTCTCTTGCCCTTCGTGTCGGACAGATCGATGGCGAGAACCAAGCGAAAGGCATTCGTCTGCCGCTCTCTGATCTGTTGATCGGGGTGACGGCCTTGGAACTCGGCTACAGCGTAGCCACGGGCAATCTCCGCCACTTCAAGATGATTCCCGGCTTATCGGTTGTGCAGTTTTAGTCGCGCGATTTCACGTGGATTCGAGTCTTAGAGTTCTCCGTGGTTAGGGACGGTACGGATAACCGCCATTTCACTAATGAGTTAGCGAAAGAGATGGGCGGTGGGACGGTTCACGATTACGCGGTCTATGCCGAGATGTACTACTGGCTTCTGATGGAGCTGCATGACAAAGGCAGGTTGCCGGAGAATTGGCGCACGAAAATAAAGGAAAAGTTTCCTGAGTTTTAGCGGCCCTGCAAGTCTTTTACATCTACCAATATCAAAAATTCTGCCAGTCTGCCCGCTCTGCTGTGGTGGGACGCTGGCGTGTCAAGGTAGTTAAACTCGGCTCCTATGCAAGTCGAGCCACTGACCAGAGGGCCTTCGCAGATTTGAACGCGAGGGCCTTCACATAGCAGCTATGTTCCTCAATTCCTTGCGCTGATTTCTAACGCGGGCTTTCTCCTGCGCATTCAGCTTCCATTTGTACTCACAGCAAAAGCAAACTGCTTCGATGACTTCGTCATTTTCCAATAGGCGGTCTAGGTCAGCGTGACTCAGATGTGCCTGACAAGGTTTGGTTGGATTGTCCTGATGGTTACGCTTGGCACACTCAGGGCATGGAACGTGAGATTGGACTTGTGGCATGATAGTTGTTTCTCCATGATTAAATGTATCAGGTGTTGGTTGCCCGACAAACGGAGGAGAAACCATGAAGAACCTTCTGATGCTTGTGATTCTGTTGAGCACCCCGTGTTGGGCGCAAGCAGCACACGATTTCACCGCAACAGGGAACGACTTTTTAGCGAGGTGCGGCAGAATAGACCTAAAAGGGGACGACTCCGTGACCCTTATATGCGCGGCCTATGTGGGTGGGGTCGCGGACGGGATGGAACTCATGTACGGCGTGGCATTGGCGAAGCCGGACAAGCGGATATTTTGCGTCCCCGCGTCGGGGGTGACGAGAGTCCAAATTCTGGGCGTAGTTATCGAGTTCATTAAGGCTCACCCTGCGACGGCACATTTGCAAACCCGTACTTTGATCTTGGATGCGATGATGGACGCATTCGGCTGCGCCAAAACATCACACTGACTCGCTGGTCCCGGCGCAAACCGGAGAGGTCAAAGCTCACTCATTGGACCCTTTACGCTGCCCACACACACCGTTTCACATACCGTTGTCACTGCTTACCATGTACTAATACCGAAAAAGCTGCCTACCGCTGTTCCTCAAGTTGTTGAATGCACATTTTCAAGCGGATTCGAGTCCTACGATTCTCCGTGGTCAGGGACGGTACGCCAACTTTAACCGCAAATGTACCCACGCGTCGAGATCGGATGCGCGGAAGCGCCACAATTTTCCGATCCGCATAGCGCGTATCTCGCCCTTGCGAGCGAGGCGTTGAAGTGTTTTCGGGTGGATCTGCAGCAAGGCTGCCGCCTCGCGCGAATCGAGGAACCTCTCGAAATGAGAGAAGGGCTGGCTGACTGATGTTGCTTCGTGCATCTCGCTCATAAAACCCCCTACAGCGAGAGTCGAGACCGGGCTGAAATCACCGCGTCGTCTGAAGGCCGGATGTGGCGTCCGACTTGGTCCGACAGATTTCAAGCCCATTCACTACTCGGCTGGCGTTAGTCTTCGCGTCATGGGCGGACGAGAACATTATTCGTATAGAAACCGTACAAGACGCATTTGTTGCTTCCTTCCAAAGAATCTTTTTTTCTTGACTTCGAAAAAACCTCTCAACAAGTGCTTAAAGTGCCTAAAGCGCCTAGAAGTGCTTTTAAGTACGTTTAGGGAATCCACGGGAACAGAGCGATGGCCGCACTCAACTGCCCGAGGCGATTCCATTGATTGGCGCCAAGATTTTCCCCTCTATCTATAAAAGGAACCTGCGGGAGGAAAAATATGTCGAAAATATTTTCGAACGTGATCCGAACGGAACTCCCCACAGTGGAATCGGAAGGAGGGGATGCGATCCCCTTGTCCTGCGGAAGAAACTGAACTGTCAATCACTCCTGCTAGAAGTTGTTATTCATACGCGGGATGCCGATTACTGGTCCGCAGTTCCAGTCCGCACTCATCGCGTCTTGCAGCTACTTACAAGTACTTGGCAGTCCCACGTGTCCTTGTAAGTTCTTAAAAACACTGGTTATACACACTCTGAAAAGGCTGGCGTCGGCGGTTCAACTCCGTCCCTGGCCACCATATTCCAAAGGCTTTAGCGGCACAAGTCCGAATTTCTCCACCCATGATTCTCACTGAACTTGCTCCGTGAGCAGGTGGATTCTGTCTCCCATCAGCTGTTCCAGAAACTTGCCCTGCGCTTCCCTCACAGAGTCCATGTCGGACTGCGCATAGAGTTCCATGGTTGTGCCAAAGTCCTCGTGGCGCAGCACACCCTGTACGGTTTTCGGGTCCACTTTTAGCTTCACCAGCGCCGTTGCCAGCGAATGGCGAAAATTGTGAAAACCGAATCGCCCGTTCCAGTCCGCAGAAATGACGCAGGCGCTGATAGCCGCAGGTCGCAAGTATTTCTACACCATGATGGAGGCCGACAGCGGTTTCTTGCCTCTCAGCTTCACACTGGGAAACACGTAGTCACTCTCTTTGGCCTACTTCGTTCTCTCGCGCCATGCGAGGAGAGAGCCAGCCAAAAGCGGACGCATGGGGACTGGAACCTTGGACGCTTTCGACTTCGGCTCCTTGAACCTTCCCCACACATAGGGTTAATTTGCAGGCTGCGGCTTTGGAAGCCGCTGCCAACGCCATCGTCATCACAGATTTTCGTGGCACGATCCAGTGGGTGAATCCAGCGTTCACGACTATGACTGGGTATGGCGCGGAAGAAGTGTTGGGCAAAAACCCTCGCCTGTTGAAATCCGGAAAGCAATCGCAAAGCTTTTATGCCGATCTTTGGTCAACCGTCTCGTCAGGCAGGATCTGGCACGGCGAACTCATCAACAGGCGGAAAGACGGGACGACCTATATTGAAGAGCAGACGATCACGCCCCTAGCCCGTAGAGGTCTCGTTCGCCAGCGTCATCTCCGACGGTAATGACTTCATCACAGTCAAACATGCCGAGGCCGTTAACAACGTACTTGCGCGTTTTCGGCACCCATTTCCCATCCTGATAGGCGTAACTGTGCTTGTGAGTTTTCACCTGCGAATTAACGAAAGCAGAGTCTGCTTCCGCGTCTTCGCGGGTCTCATGAAATGCCGTGTAGTGCTCCACCATTTGAAACTCCAACGTTCCGATGTAGGGACTGACCAATGAAGTAGTCCTCTCAACGTCGATACTGACCGAACTCTGGACCGGCTGGAAGTACATTTTTACCCACCCTCCCCCTAGCTTGGTTGTCCGTTCCCGACGATTGTGTTCGTAGCTGGCAAAATGCTGTTGCATAGATGCGGTAAATGCCTTGAGTACCTGTTTTTCATTGCTGGCATTTTGCCCAAGCGCCAGACAGTTACCGAAGATAACGAAGAAGGCAACGCAAACCTGAACTTTGGATTTCATCTGGGCGTGCTCCCTATGCGAAAAGATAGTTGACCCTTTAGTCTCCTGCGAGCGGAAACTGCGGGCAAGTGACCTAAGTTTCCCTATCCCGCTGTGGGCACCGCTTGTTTGAAAAGAGCCCGCGCCCGCTCTTGGCTGCTATCATCGCTGCAACGATGCCTGAGATTCTTGAGCAGCGGACAAAAGACATTCTGAAGCAGTGCCTTCACGACCTAAAGGGTCTGCACAATGAGGCGGCGAAGCGGTCACGCTTTCATGCAACGCTTGCGGAGCTTTTCCCCGGCTCAAATGCGATTTCCGAGTTTGCACGGGGCGTTGAGAAACTGATTCGCATACAGCAGCCAACAGGTGTAAAGAGGGGGCGTGCGGACGCCTACTACGGCAACGCCATTATTGAGTTTGAGAATTCATTGGAAGCGACTCTCTCCGAGGCTGAGGTTCAACTCCGTGAGTATGTAGCGGGCACGTGGCAGAAGCAGAATGATGAGGTTCCCCGCTCGATTCTCGCCATCGCTTCGGATGGTATTGAATGGCGACTGTACCGCCCAGTTCTTGCTGCTGGTGAGAAGCCTGCTCCTGAGACAGTCACGCTCGAACTGATCCGTCCCTTCAAGCTGACGGAAGAATCCGTCGGTGCATTCTGGTTGTGGCTGACAAGCCTGTTGTTTCGGCCTCAGCAGATTGAGCCAACCGCAGAACGCTTCCAATGGGATTTCGGCTCCAGCCTGCTTTATGGCGAGAGCATGGCTGCGCTCAAGAAGGCATGGGCTAGAGTCAACAGCGAACCCGAGTCCACTCTTGCATTTGAAACATGGCAGAAATATTTGACCGTAACATATGGGCATCTGACCGAGACGGCGACGGCGAAAAAGGACATTGAGACCGGGCAGGAGATTTCCGAGCTTGAGAGCCTGTTCCTACGGCACACCTATCTTGCGAGTATTGCGAGGCTGCTGATCTGGGCTGCCCTCTCGCAAGGCAAGGCAAGCGCGAGCTTAAGGCAAGTGGCGAAGGATGTTTTTTCCGGTCGTTATTTCCAATCCAAGCGTCTGGCGAATCTCGTTGATGACGACTTCTTCCATTGGCTTCGGAACGCTGAAGCGGAAGAGATTCTCGCTCCGACATGGGAACGGATTCTCTCTCACCTAACAGAATACGACTTATCTCAGGTTAGCGAAGATGTACTCAAGGGCGTCTACCAGCAGTTGATCGACCCTAAAGATCGGCATGACCTTGGCGAGTATTACACGCCTGACTGGTTGTGCGAACGCATGGTCGCGGAGCTTCTCCCGAAGCATGGCTACAAGGCGGTTCTCGACCCGAGTTGCGGTTCAGGTAGTTTCTTGAGGGCCACTGTCACTCATTTCTTGCAGCACAATCCTGAGGGAACTGACAATGAACGTCTCAAATCTATTCTTGGGCACGTTCAGGGGATCGACATCCATCCTGTGGCGGTCACCATCGCTAGAGCCACATATGTCCTCGCCCTTGGAGGTGGATGACTGGATCGATATCGGCGCATTCGCCAAGCCTGCAAGTGGGAAGAAATATGGTGGTACGCTCTACCGCGCACGTATGCACATCACAAAGCGCAATTCAACGTTTACGTTCGTGACATCCCAATTGCCGGTGAAAGCAGGAATCGATCCATTCGCGTTGCTGATTGACCGGATTCCCGATGACAACATGAAGGAAGTCGTCTTGCAATCGGCGCCCGCCCAGCACGGACAGGTTCAGTAGAGGAGCTTGCCATAGTCGCGCTGGCTTCAGGGCTGGCCATTCGGATCTCCCCTATGCCCGTTTATCGGTACCTATCCGACGGACGGAACCGATAACTTCCAGCTTGCCCGTGATCGAGTGCTATTGGAAGCGGGCCGATCGCGCTCTCTACCAGGTGAGGCGCAGCCTCGGCGAGCCATGCGAGTCCAGACCACATCGCTCTACTGCTCCGCAAAGCGCAACCGGACTGTCTTGATCTCGTAAGGATGCAGATCAAACGAAATCGTATTTCCCTTGCTCTGTAGTTCTCGACCTGGGTCTTCAATGAGGTTTGCTTCGCGCGCCGAAGCCAACGGAAACGCGAAATGTACTTCGGCGTGCCGGACGGAGTGCCCCGCTGCTTCATAAACTCGCAAGGCGATCTCGCCATCGCGGCTCGGCTTGAGCGCGGATACAACTACGTCCGGAGTGGAAATCTCCAGCAACCCCCATCGTTTCGGCATGGCACCTGCATGGGCGTCAATGTTACGCGCGACCAGCGGGTTATTGAACTCCAGTCCAGCGCAAAAAATCTGGGCCTCCTGCCAGCTTCCCACGTGAGGAACCAGAGCGTAGTCATGAGCGATTCGCTTGCCCAACTCCAGAGCTGTATCGGATTCCGAGGCCTTAGCCGGATCAAATCCAGAATCGTCTGCCCCATACACCTCAAGCCGCGTGGAGCGCAGCAAAGAAACCATCATAGTGTCATCGGTCACATTGTTGCCGGGCAACCCTCGATTCAGGACTGCCAGCCCGCGTCCCTCAGAGCTGTAATCAGCCCAATTCTGGGCAGGAAATTCCTGATGAAGCGGTCGCTCTACGGCGCCGAAGGCGATCTCCTGCGTGTTCGTACCGTCATGAATCGTGGTCGGGAATAGTACCCGGTATCGAACCGATGGCTCCATATTCACGATTTCTGTATGAATGTCAATCCGTTGAATGCCGGGATACATCCGAATCGTCGTGTCGAATTGATTTTTGCCGAAGGGGTGCGAACTGGAAAATTGTGTTACGACAGGTCCCGGCTTCACATCCGCGCCACCGCCAATGTAATTATTGCTCCATTGAGTCGCGTCCGGACGCGGCAGGCCAATAGGCCGCTTCTCAGTAGTCCAGCGGTCACTAGCCAAAGTTCCGTCGAGCTCCCAAAAATCGCCGCGGTCCTCCTCCCGCGCGACGATATTTCCCGGCTTGCTCAAAACCTCCCAGTGATTCCTCTTCAGCACTAGACTGGTAATTTCGCCCGTCCAAAGATTCACGGTCGCCTTGTAAAACTCGTTTTCCATGCTGCCGAAATCGTCGCGGTTGGTGGCGGAGTATTGACCGCGAGAAGCTGACTCTTCTCCATTGCTGCGCGAAGCCTCTTGGGACGCGGCTCCTGAAAGAACGGGAACCACGCGGTAGATGGCATAGCCCATCGCGGGAACGTCATGGGCGATAAATGCGATGGTCGCGGTACTCAGGCCGCCGTCGCCACCGTTGGAGTGGCTTGTCAAAACTTGAACGGGTACGGCTTTACCCGATGCATCCTCCAGCTCAATTCCTGAAACTTTGGGCTGGCTGAATCCGACTTCGGCCTCCACGTAGTCGCTTCTATCCCACCCTAAGAAGTTGAAAACTGCCAGGGGCGCTCCGGGGCCTTGCGTATCCACTTTCGAGAGCAGAGCGTCGAGATCGCTTTTCAGGATTTCGTCACCAAGGCGTTTTGAGAACCGATAGCCCGCCAGCGTGTCCTCATAGACGTGATCCAACATCACCCCTGAGCTAAGATCGTGCGTCTGATTAAAAAGCACCGGCTCCCAGGCGCGTTCGATCGCCTCACGATCAGACGTCGAGGTGCGTCCCGCAAGTACGCTGGCTTTCTCCGCCGAAGTGAGTGTGCGTTCCATGTCGCGCATCCAGCGTTTGAGCTCAATGCGCGTGCTGTAAACGCCTTGAAATACGGGATTCAAGTCTCCCACAATGACCGGCCGGTCGGACGGTTTCCCCCTCAGAGACTCGAAATCCGAGGGTGTCCCCAACTGGATGGAAAACGGTTCTGATTTGGTGCGGTTCCACTGGTCCACGTTTAGTGGAAGTGTCTCGTCTGGATCGCTAACATCTGCTCCTGCGAAAAGCACTCGCCCTGGTCCGCGCGAGAAAGGAGTCAACGCATCGAAGCTGGAACGAATCGTTGTCTCGAAGCTCTGAAAACTAGGTAGGTGCTCATCGAAGGGACTATATCCTGTGGGCAGCCAGTGTGCGGGTATGGTTGTACCATCAATTCCTTGCCAGATGACTTCCGCCGGCATTTGCGGGCTGGGGACGCCGCGCGAAAACCAATAGGAATTCATATTCGCCAGTTTCAGGATCTGCGGCATTTGGGCGTTGTGCCCGAAGGTGTCGAGTCCCCATCCCGTCCGCACTTCGTAGCCAAGCCGATCGCGAAAAAACCATTTGGATAGCAAAAACTGGTGCGCGATGGATTCGCCGGAAGGTACATTCTCATCTTCCATTACCACTGTGCCACCCACGATCTCCAACCGATGCTCGTCGAGCATCTTCTTGAACGTGGAAACTTCATTAGGGTAGCGTTCCAGGAAAGGCCTGACATAGGCCATCTGATCGAGGACGTAGTGATACTGCGGATATCTCTGCAGGAGGCTGAGCGCCTTCATAATGTGCGGCAGCCCGATCTGCAAATACTCCTCCCGGTTCTTGAATACCGCGCCTTCCCAATGGGTATGCGGCACGATGAGCAGAAAGTCTTGCTTTGGGTCCGGCGACTGGGCCCTGAGCGGCGAAGCAATCCCAAGCATCGAGATCGCCAGAAAAGTGAGTGGGAGCCAACGGAAAGGGCTCATTCGACGAACTGAACGTTGTTCAGTATTCATTTGTGTCCCGTGAAAGCGGCTCAAGGATTAATTAATGGCACCAGCGATGTCAAGGTTGCGGCCGTGTAAACCGGTGAGAGAAGAGCGCAGTTTGCGTTTTAGAGCCGCCAGCGTTAGACCCCCAATCCATGGTGCTCAGAACGTTCGAGACCGGCATGACTTCGATGCAGTTGATTCCAAGATCTGCCGGTAAGGAAGCTGCCGGATCGTCCGACCAAGGTCGTCTCGGAACTCGCTGATCACAACTCATCAACGATGGCATTCTTAAGCGGCGGCGTTTTCCATTTAGTTTCGTTGGCGGAAAATGCGTAAGGTTTACTTCCAACAGTTATCGCAGACAAGTGCCCCACGCCGACTTCGAGCGAGAAGGGATCGATGATGAAATCAATGTCGCCGCGCGTTAGCCAGCGAGAAGGTGTTGACAGCCCAGCTTCGTGAACTGGAGCGCGATCAAGTAGTCAGACGGCTCGCTACAGAAAGCGTGCCTAGACGTGTGGACTACATGCTAAGTGACTCGGGCAAAGAACTCATCCCCGTCATGGAGGCTATGTGCGGCTGGGGCACAAAGCACCTTGGCGTTGCACCCAACCTTCCTCGCCCTGTTCCATCCCAGATCTAGCTCGCCGCGAGAAAACTTTACGCCGATAACCGCGTAACGAATGGAGGAAGTTGGAATCTCCCTTGGCGCACACAGCCGATCGCGGACGGGTGACGGGCTAACCGGCGGACCATCCCATTAGTTGCGCCGGAGTTCTCAATGACACTAGCCAGAAGTCCTCTTGGGGGCCATCACACCCCATCAGGCGTCTTTCAGCCCGAGATTGTCATTCACTGCTTGGCTGAGTCTTTGCTTGCAGCCGAGATAACGTTCGGTGGTCTGAACCGATGCGTGTCCAAGTAAGAACTGAATCTGCTCAAGTTCTCCTCCCGCTAGATGGCATAACCGAGCGCATGTGCGACGCGAGTCGTGGGGAGCTAGATTTTTGATGTCAGCACGTTTGGCGGCCGCTCTTACCACGTGCCAGATCGCTTTGGGTGTGATTCCATCACCCCAGATCTTATCTAGCCGACTTACTCTGGGGAAGATCGCCCCGTCGGCGATGGCAGCCGCCCCAATCCACTCATCGACGGCGCGTTTCGCCCACAACGGAACAGGAACGGTACGGATGTGCTTTCCCTTGCCAACGAGGTCAGCAATAACGCAATGATCTTCGCGCACTTGAAAATCTCCCGTCCGGAGTCCAACTAGTTCCGCTCGTCATAGGCCGCACCCAATCAGCAGTGCCAAAATCGCCCGATCACGTTTGCCTCGGAGGCTGTCTGATGGTTTACCGAGTAAGGTTCTGGACTGATCGATGGTCACCCAATTACCGATCCGACGCCGAGACGCTTGGCCCCTTTGACACGACGGATTCCTGCCGCCAGGGTCTGGGCTCAGAAGCCCGGTATCAGAGGCTTCATAGATGAGACGCCTCACAGCGGCTAAGCGCACATTGATCGTGGAGGGCGCAAGGTTTTTCTGTTCGAGAAAGAATCGGTAGCGAAGGACAACAGTTCGGTTGAATGAAAGACGCGGTTCGGAGCAATACCATCCGATAAACTCGTCGATGGCATGACCGTATGATTCTCGCGAGTTCGCTGCGCCGAGCGAGTGGAGAACCGCATTCTTCGACTGCTCTAAATCGGCTAGTCGAAGCATTGTTTTTGCCTTGGAGCGTTTCGATGTCTTCCGATGCGCCATACTGGCGGCCTCCCGCGTTGCGCGGTCAGTATGGTGGTGCAGTTGAAGGCTAATGTTCTCGAAGCCCGTTTCGAACGAAGCCGCTTTGCGGCGGACGCTATCGCGTGCTCGGAGCAAGCGACATCGGAGATTTGAGACTAGGAGTCTTGCAGAACGGTGGTCCCTCTCGCGTTACGATGAGGCGATCCTGAACCTGGGCTTGATGGTCAGATTTCGATGAATTTCTATTTGAGGGTCGCCCCGCAAGTATTTCCCTTTTCAACAACTTCCAAACCCAAATCGATTGAAATCCCATAGCGTCCGCCGCAAACAAAGCGGCTTCCTTCAAACGGCTGTATCGAAAGCGAACTCTGAAGTCCAAGCCGACCGAAACCTGACGCCGGTTCGCTTCCGATACATCTCTAACGTTTCTGGACAGTTTCCGTTTGCCACCAGCCGTCCATTTGTGCGGTGAACTTTATATGTTCTCGATGTTCACATCTTATACGTCCACAAGGACTCTGCTAGCGGCATCAGGCGCTTCCAGCGGAATGAGATGCCCGCAATCGGGAACAGCCAGAACCGTGGTTCTGCTTGCGGCTAGATTCAGCATGATCTGCCAGTCTTTCCTTCGACTTCACTGGAACAGACAGCATCATTAACGATACGGGTCGATTGATGGTAATCTAATGCGGATGCAAAAAGGGAACGTTTTGGGTTTGCGATGATTCGCAACGGACTCCTTTATTTCAAGGCTCTGATATCTAAAATAACTCATGGCCAAAAGCAAGAGACCCGGCCCGAAATCCGCGGTCGTTACACTCAAGGCCGTGGCACAGCATGTAGGCCTGACTCCCGGCACGGTTTCCGTCGTCCTCAATAACGCTCCCTCGGCTTATGCGATTCCGCAGGAGACTAAGAACCGCATTCTTGCCGCCGCGAAGGAACTAAACTACCGCCCTAACTTTTTCGCCCAGACCCTGCGCAACAAGCGCACCTACACCATAGGAGTAATCACCGAAGAGATCGGCGATTCCTATGGTTCGATGGTGATCAGCGGTATTGAAGCGTATCTTCGGAAGATGGATTATTTCTTCTTGACCGTGGTTCATCGGCATGACGAGCATATGCTGAGCCGGTACTCTCAACTGTTGCTGCAAAGAGGCGTCGAGGGATTTATCACCGTAGATACTACTGTCCAGGAAACGCCTTCCCTGCCGACCGTGGCGGTTGCCGGACACAAGAAAGTGAGAGGAGTTACGAATATAGTTCTGGATCACGTGCAAGCGGCTACCCTCGCCTTGCACCACTTAGCCAGCCTGGGCCACGAACGCATAGCCTTCATGAAGGGCAATCCGCTGAGTTCGGATTCCAAGGATCGCTGGAAAGCGATCTGCGAGGTAGCGCAGAAAATTGGCGTTAAGATTGACTCCGAATTGACGGTGCAGATCGATATAGAAGATCCAACTCCGCAGTTGGGATATCCTTTCGCCAAGCAGCTATTGGCGCGCAACAAACCGTTTACAGCCTTGTTTGCTTACAATGACATCTCAGCGATCGGAGCGATTCGCGCCTTGCAGGAACGCGGCCTGCGCGTGCCGCAGGATGTTTCCGTAATGGGCTTCGATGATATTCCCGGTGCCGTCTTCAACACTCCCTCTTTGACCACGGTGCGACAACCGCTTGCCCGCATGGGTCAAGTCGCCGCCGAAACTCTGCTCGAACGGATCGGCGGCAGAAACGACTATCCGCCGGAGATCGCAATTGAACCGGAACTCGTGGTGCGTGAATCGACCGCGAAAATTGCGCGCCAATCTCGTCGTGCTTAGGGAACGACCGTGGTTACTTCACTGCGCGCCGATGGCTTCGAATACATTTCCATCGACCAGATCGCGGTCGGCCTCATATACATGCTTGCGCGGTAAAGGCCGCGCGTGTCATAGGCTTCAGGCGTCCGAAAAAAATAGCCGCGGTCTCTCCAAACGACGTTATACACGCCACTGGCGGTGCGGAACGCTTCGTCGTGCATGCCATGAGAAAGCATCGTAGAAGCAACCGCGAAGGTCGTGCCCGTCCAAACTTCTTCCACCTGATTGTTATCGTGTAGTAACTTCCCATCCTCGCTCATCCCGTTGATGGCGCCCATTTCGCCGTGATGAAACATCATTACGTTGTAGTCATAGACGTGCTTCAGTGCGGACCGGCGCATCGCAATCGGAACCAGATCTCCGAGTCCGGTTAGGTCCGCGTACCACTGTCCGGCGAGTTGCTCCGCCATGCTGTTGTCGTGATACGCGCTGCCTTGATCGTAGTCGAAATACTTCCCATTCCAGAGATTCTTGATATAGGCCGCTTGTGCTTTCTTGAAAAGCGCGTCGTATTCGCCGGCCGTGTCATCATCGTTGAGCACGCGCGCCACCTCGGCGGTGGCACGTAGCGCAGCCAGATAAAGGCCGCCACAGTAAGCGCTTTCCCCGCGCGCCACCCAATCGTCATAGGTCTGATCAGGAAAGCCACCGTTCTTGATCATGCCGTCGCCGTCGGTATCATACCGTCGCAGATGCTGCATGGCCTGCTTCACGGCGCTCCACGAATAACGTAGAAATTCCTTGTCGTTACTGCCACTCCACACGTAGTCACGCCAGATCATGAGAACGTACTTGCTATTCAGGTCGCGCCAATTTGAAACGTCCTGATAGGTGTACTGATTGGGATTAACCAACGGATCTTCGCTGGGCGATCCAAGATCATGGGGGACGGAACCCGCGACCTTACGCGGAAAGGTTTCCAGTTGGTGCTCGTGTTGCAGTTTCCACGTCCATTGATATCGTTGCGGGTTACTTTCGGCAACCGTATCTGTGTACTCCCGCATCTCTTGCTTTTCAATCTCTGGCCAGAACTTAAGCAGCGGAAATGAACTGTAGAAGCGGACATCAGAGGTGCCGTAGTAGAGATAGTCGAAACATTCGAGATAGGAAAAGCTGTCGGGACTTTTCGCTGAGACAGGATTGGAATCGGAAACATCTTTCCACTCGTGAGCCCAGACGGTGCCACTATCGGCCAGCGTATAAAGCTCGTTGAAGAGTTCGCCGCGATACCAGGCAGGTTTGGATTCATCTTCTACGTAGGGCCGCTGCCATGCATCGATGGCACGGCTCCACTGCTCGCTGCTTTGCAAAGCGGTGCGCGCGATCGCCCAGGCATTGGTGCCGGAAGCGTCAAAAAATTCGGTATAGTGTCGAACCCACTTGCGGCCGCCTCCGAATTGTTCAATCGGCAGATCCCACGACAGCGCCATCGGGACTGACCGTTTCTCGTGCGGCGCTAACGTGAAACGCACCGCAATGGCGCCGGCCATCTGCTCGCCTGCGCTGGCCACGTCGATCGATTGATTCGGCAGCTTTCCGGTCGCAGCGAAGGCTTTCCAAGCGCCCGCGCCCGATCCTTGCGGATCAAAGTCGGTCAGGTAGGTGATGTCGACTCCGGATGAGGCCAGCGCAGCAATTGCGAACTGGCCATCCCACTCCTCCGAGACCGGTCCGCTGCGGGCGCGATCGAAGACAATGCCCTGCATGGTTCCGTTAGATAGCTGTTCCGAACGATAGACATTCTTATTCTGATTGTTTAAAGCGCTGGCGAAATTCCTGGAGCTGTCGCGAAACCAGCCAATCATGTTAGTCCAGGAAAAAAGGATCGACACCGTCATCGTTTGGCCAGAAGGATTCTCCGCGTACCAGTTATAGATCGCAACTGGATAACTGGTTTCTTTGTAGTTATTGGGCAGAATCGGCGAAAACTGTTCTAGCGTCAGAGAAACCGGCAGTTCGGCAGAGTGGTAGGCAAACCACGACTTCGGATAGAGCGCCGCGTATTCCCCACTTCCGGCGCGATAGGACCAGTTCCATGCGGAGAGAGCCTTTCCTTCAGGCCGTTGCGTGGAGAGCACTTCGGCTGTCGCAGATCCGCCTTGGGGCTGAACAAATACCGCGAATTGGTTCGCTGGAACGTTCTGATATTTGTGGACTCCCGCTTTCACGTGCCAGCGCTCGAAGTTACCGCGATAGGTGCGCGAAAAAGTGCCGGCTCCGAATCCGCCTATAGGAGCTCCCTGCCAGAAACCATCATCGATGTTAGTAAGTTCCGGTTCGCTGCCGCCCGGATTCGCTGGCGGTTGTCCGATGGGAATCCGCCACGCGACGGACGGGATATGATCGTCGCCTAGAGCCAAATGCAGGGCCAAGCAGATGAGGACGCAAAGTGTGCCACATTGAACAAGTTTTCTCATGCGAGCCCCTAGCGCCTGCCCCGCGAAATAGAACAGGACCGAAAAATCGGTAGTCTCAGGCAGGAATACCTCGTTTGTCAAGAACAAAAACGATTTTCTTGATGGCCCGGAGCACATTTATCGCCGAACGGGTGCGTTGGCTCCAACAAAAAAGTCTATTTACGGTTAAGGTTTGAGCGTTACGAAAACCACTCCGTAGCCACCGAACGTCACGGTGATTTGCGGAACGGGCGTTAGCGAAGTTACTGAAGGTCCGTTCGCTGTGCTTGTATTGGCGTTAATCGCTAGCAAGGTGCCGCTGGAAAACGTTCCCAGCGCCGAGAAGTCGACGAGCACACTGCGCGGCGCGCCTGGACCATTGTTGTCATCCGGCGAGTTGATGGCATGATTGGCAACCATCACGACGACGCTCCCATCGTTGTTGAGCACGGGCAAGACTTCGATCTCCGCATCATCGGAGTTTACACATTGCAACAGGCTCGCTCCCCCTGTCGAAGGAAACATATGCTCGAGCCAGTAGTCCACCCAATAGCTGAGCTGTAGTTGTGCGCTCGTGGCGTTAACCTCTCCAAATTGCGCGTCCGCTCCAAAATCCCAGTGGTAAAGCGCTTGCGCGCCGGCCTTGCCAAGCTGCGAAAAAACATACGGCCGCCATGCCGCAAAAAAAGCGCTCGATCCACGCTGGTCGACAACGTATTGCTGGCCGGGATTGCACGCACTCATGCCATTGCCCGCGTCGTAATCCGCATTGACGTTATTTTCCGTTACCCATACCGGTACTTGGGCTAATGCCGGATTAGTGGCCGTCTCCGCGTAAAAATAATTGATGTCGGAAACAAAGTCTGGAATGGTACTGAAAAGCTGAGCATCCGTGTCTTTTTGATTACAAGTGGAGTAAAAGTGAGTGGCCATCGCGTCGACTTGCGCAGTAACGCCTCCCTCGCCACTAACAAACTCCGGCAGCCACGCCTGCGGTTGACCGGAAAAATCCGCCAACTCCATCGCGACAAACTTGAGCGACGGATCGATCGCCTGCATGGCCGGCACCAGCGCGTCGTACATCTCAACGTACTGTTGCGGCGTCAAATCGTTATTGATGTTGGGCTCGTTGTAAATGCCCCACCAGGTAATTGGGTAAGGACTCGGCGAGACATAGACTTGGCCATTAGCAATGAAGCCTCCCTTGTTGTAATAGAGCACCAGATTTTGCGCGTACCCAGCGAACTGCTGAAAGGTAAGATCGAGAAAATCGTTGATGTTGTCATCGCTGGAGTACGTGAAAGGTGGCGCTTTGGCGATCTGGAACTCGGGACTGTGATCTCCCACGCCCAACACCGACTGGGTAATCGCATCGAGAATCGTAAAATCCCAAGCTGTCGAACTGCTCCCCGACTCTCCTTGAGGAATGCCCTGGGATTGCCCCTGCAACCGGATGTGCTGCGGCTGCAAAGTTCCCAACGTTGTAGTCAATCCGGGAAAACTCTGAAAAAGCGTGTCATCCCATTCCGCGGGCTGGAACGAAGTTGACATCGCTACTTTAAAGGTCCCGGTCACCTCTTTGCTGATCGTTGCGGTTGCGGACGGCGGAGGGTTTCCGCCTCCTCCCGGCGAACTCATCGTTCCTCCTCCGCAACCCACAAGCGACATCATCGCCGAAAGAACGCCCGCTGCTAGCGCGAGGCAGCCCGATCGAAATACTCCCTCATGACAACAGCCGTAGATCATTTGCTCAACACGATGAAGATTGTTATTTCGCTCATGATCCTGAGCCATACTTTTTGTCCGCAGTATCGAAAATCGACGCTAGCTTAGCACAGCATCTTACCGTCGATGGCAAGGATGTTAGGGAATTCTTATAAGTTCATAGTTATGAGCAGCCAACTAACTTTACTCGGCGAGTTGGTTGGTTTGGCGAATCACCTTTTTAGGGATTGCGATCTATGAAAAAGCAGAGAGCCGTCGACCGCACGCTTTAAAGCGTTGACTCCATGTGAACTAGACGAACCAAGCGCTGCGGCTTCGCCCCACGGACGCGATCAATATCATCATCACCCAAGAGAGGGTTCAGAGGAATGCCCGTCTAGCACGAAAAAGCCAGATTTTGGCGCAACCCTCAGAAATCTAATACAAAAACGTTATTTTAGCTTGACAACCAGAATCGAACTGTTGCAGACTCGCTGTCCTCAAGGTTCGGTGGCTGCAAAGTGTGCAGCTATGCCTGAGGCTATTTACGACCGGGGAAGCTTCGTCGGCGCGATTTTAGCCAAGGTATTTGTGGAGTTAGGTGGGCGGCTCGTGTGGGGTCTTACCACTGCGGGACTATTGCAAGGAGGGGATTTGCCATGAGGCAAACTAGCCGTGCAGTTTCGATGTCATTGCTCACCGTAGTTATGGTTGTTATGGCGGCAAGCCCAGCGTGGGCGCAACTCTACAGCGGGTCGATTAGTGGCATCGTTCAGGACCCATCGGGCGCAGTCGTGCCTAAAGCGACTCTTACGTTGACCGATGTAACTAAGAACTTCAAATACCACACCACCACCGATAACGCAGGCCGCTACTACTTTCGATCGCTGCAACCTAGTGTCTATTCTTTAAAAGTTGAAGCTGCAGGATTCTCGGCGGAGCAGATCGACAGTATCACTTTGAACGTGAACGGCGACGTGGCGCAAGACGTTAAGCTGAAGGTGGGCAAGACGACCGAGACCGTCGAGGTCTCGCAGAGCGGAGCGGCGCAGGTGCAGTCAGAAGACGCCTCCACCGGACAGACGATTGACAGAAAGTATATCAACGATCTGCCCTTGATTAACCGGTTCGCCTATGATTTGGCCTTCCTTGCACCGGGCGTGTCGCAGCCTACTGGCGATACTTACGGGCCCGGTGGTTACAGCGGCTTGGGCAACAATTTCGTCTCCGAAGGTTCGCGCAACGCCCAGGCGGACGTCGTGGTCGATGGGGTCAGCACCACCAATTACGATCAGAATTCGGGATGGGTAGATCCACTCTATAACCCGAGCGTCGACGCGGTGCAGGAATTCAAGATTCAGCAAACAAATTTCAGCGCCGAGTTTGGATTCAGTGGCACCACGGTTGTTAACATGGTTACGCGGTCTGGCACCAACCAATTCCACGGGAGTTTATATGAGTTCAATCGCAACACCATCTTCAACGCCAATAACTATTTCAATAACGCAACCGGGATTCCCATCTCGCCGTACCACTGGAACGATTTCGGAGGTACCGTTGGGGGGCCGATTTTTAAAGACAAACTTTTCTTCTTCTTCGATTACGAAGGAACTCGCGAGATCACGCCAACAACGAAAGCCTTGGCTGTTCCCACACAGCTCGAGCGGACAGGCAATCTTGGCGAAATCTGCACCAACACCAGCGATAAGGCGGGCAACGGCAGCTTTGCTACTTCGGGTACTTTGACCGGTGAGTGCGTCGACCCGAATGGCGTATTCCTGCAAGCCGGTCAGATCTATGACCCGTACAGCATCGATCCGAGTCCGAGTTTGAGCCAGGGCGGAAATCCTTATCACGACACTTTCATTCCCTACAATAATCTCGCCACCTTCGCGAGCGCGGGCAATGCGAATGCCCCCTGGATCACTCCCGGCGTGTTGGGCAATCTGTTTAGCCCGGTTGTGCAAGCCATATTCAAGGCGAACCTCATCCCCATGCCGAACATTTTGCCGGGCGCGGCGAATTACAACTTGCGGCAGAGCAATTATCTCGGCAACGCAGGCAACCCTAGTGTCGGCAATGGGATCGATGTCAAGCTCGACTATCGTTTAACTCAAAACGATCTCTTCAATTTCCGACTGTCACACAACTGGGGGACCTCGGAGGATGCCAACCTGTTCGGCACCGACTTTGACACCAATACCCAGGGACCCACCACGTCCTTCGGTTGGTCAGGAGCACTCAGCTACAATCACACATTCAGTGCCAAGACACTCTTCACGGCTAGCTTGGGTTACATCTATACCTATGCGAAAACGGCGGGCCCCGATACGAGTTGGAATCCCACTTCCATCGGCATGCCTGCGGATTTGGCGACAGCATCCGGCGTGGCGTCGCCGCCAGCCCTGGCGCTTGATAGTTACGCGTCGGGCAATGGGAATGCAACTTATGGCGGTCAGCCGTGGTCCTCGTTGTTATACGCCCAGGATGTTGGCCAGTTGGTGGCTTCGGTTTCGCATTCCACGGGTGGCCATGACCTGAAGTTCGGCGGAGAAATTCGCCGCCACCAGATCAACTTTACGCAGTGGGAACTTCCCGGCGGTCGCTGGGAGTTCAACCAGAATGCGACCGACCAGCAGTTCAACAATGGCGGCGACTCGATGGCTAGTTTTCTCATCGGATACGCCACCGGCTGGGATGCCTACTCAATCCCGGCGTCTCCCGCCACGCAGAATTTCCAGTATGCCGGGTTTGTCCAGGACAACTGGCATGTAAATAACCGGTTGACGATCAATTTGGGACTGCGCTACGACGTCGACATGCCCCGCACGGAACGCCACAATCGCATGAGTTACTTCGATCCGAACGTTGCCTCGGTAATACCGGGATTGAAGGGGTCATTCGAATATGCCGGGCAAGACGGCAATCCCCGGACACCGTTTGACACCTACTGGGATGCGATAGGACCGCGCCTTGGGATGGCGTTCCGTCTCGACAACCATACTGTCTTGCGTGGCGGATACGGCATTTACTACGATCCGTCGAAAGGAGGCGCTGCCGGTATCGGCAGTGGCGGATTCGGTTTCGCCGGCTATGACGACCAGAATTCACCTTATGCATTCGTTCAACCTAGCGGCCTTCCTCAGGCTTATCCAAACTCGGTCGATGTCTTGGGTCAACCCGCAGGCACAGCTTTTGAGGGCACTGTAATCGGGAACAGCCTGGGCAATAAGTTCGGTATCGGCGAACTCTCATCCGGTTCGGCGGTGCCGGTAAGATCGCCTGCATATAGCGTGCTGCCGCGGGAACAATCCTGGAGCGTCGGTCTCGAACGGGAGGTCGGCTGGAATGTGTTGGTCGACGCCGAATACATCGGCAAGAAAGGCAATAGGTTGTACATGGGTGGCGACAACTTTTCCCTCAACCACCTGCCCGATAATATTGCTGCCGAATTCGTCACCAACTCGGGCGCACTGAATGGTGCTGCTACCATCCCCGCCGCAGTCCAGGCGGGAGTTGAAGCGAACACGGCCCCGTACAGCAATGGTTTCTGGGGCGGTCAGTGGCCAGCATATAACGCCTATCTTCCCTTCCCGCAGTATGGGACAACAACATGGGGCGGCAGCCTGTTGCAGAACGTCGATCCGCCGATTGCTAACGCGATCTATAACGGGTTCAGCTTGCGGGTCGAGAAGCGCTTCTCGCAGGGCCTCCAATTCCTGGCCACTTACACCAACCAGAAGGCCATCGATAATGCCTCAATCGCCGGTAATAGCGTATATATCAATGGCACAGCTGGATCAACTCTGGCGCAGATCCAGGATCCCAACTGTCCGGCGTGCGAACGATCGCTTTCGCAATTCGACGTTTCGCAGATTGCGCAGGTCACCGCCGTCTATGAACTGCCTTTTGGTCGCGGCAAGACTTTTGGCGGAAACGTGAATAAGTGGGTGGATACTGCGTTCGGCAACTGGCAGGTGAATGGCATTTACCGCTGGGATACAGGACTGCCACTCATTCTGTTGCTGCAGGGTGGAACCAACGTTCCAACTTTCGGAAACCAACGTCCCGACCTCAATGCACCGCTGACGAGGGCCAGCGATTGGGGGCCCGGAGCGGGTATTAACACTTATTTCTCCTGCGGCCAGTGTGCAACCGAGGCGACGAAGCCTTTGCCGTACGCCTTGGGCACGGCTCCGCGGGTTTTGCCGAATCTCCGAGCGCCGGGAACGAACAACTTTTCGATGTCAATTTTCAAAGAGTTCCCATTGCACTTTAGGGAAGCCGCCCGGCTGCAGTTCCGGGCGGAGACCTTCAATACTCTCAATCACGTACAATTTGGCGCACCGAACACTACTGTGCAGCCCACGGGACCGGGTAATTCCTTTGGTCAGATTACGGGACAGGCTAACTCCCCCCGCATCTTGCAGCTTGCTCTAAAGCTTTATTTCTGACCGGTTGAGAAATTAAACTGGGCGGCGAGTTTCGGCTCGCCGCTTTTTTCGTAGATGGGCATCCAGTATGCTGGTCGTGATGCGCCCCGCGATTGCATTGCTTCTTCTCGCCTCGCTCTGCTGGGGACAAGATACAAAATCAAAAACATTGTTTGACCAAGCATTGGCAGCGCAAAAACGGGGCGACTTCGCCACCGCCATCGGCGATTATCAGCAAGTGTTGAAACTAGAGCCAGGCTTGGTCGTAGCACGCACCAACATGGCGGCCGCCCTGCTCCAATTGGGTCGCCTCGATGCCGCGGCCGACAACTATCGCTTGGCACTTAAGCAGCAGCCGGGTAATCCTCAAATCCCCGTCTTGCTCGGGAACTGTCTCGTTCTTCGGGGCTCCTACGACGAAGCGATCCAATTGCTTGGGCCTTTCGAAAAAAGCCATCCGCAAAATCTCGACATAGCATTTGTTCTCGGAGAAGCCCTCATTCATGCAGAGAATCTGCAAGAAGGTCTGAAACTTATGCAGCGGGTCGCGACCGCCCGCAATGATGCCAGTGCATGGATGCTCGCCGGAATGGCGCAATTGAAACTTGGGAAATATACCGAAGCACGAGACAGCCTCGACCGCGGATTGCATTTGGATCCCTCCATGCCCGGCGCTTACACGTTGAGCGGTATAGCAAAGCTCCGCACGGGTGATGAAGAGGGGGCAAAGGCGGCTTATCGCAAAGCGATCGAACTCGATCCTAATGACTTCGACGCCAACCTGCGTTTGGGTACTCTTTTGCGCGCCGACGGAAATTTGGAGAGCGCGAAGACTTATCTCGAGAGATCGCTGCAAATCAACCCACGTTCGCTGATGGCGCGATATCAGAGGGCCGTGACTGTGATGGCCGCTGGCGATAACGCGCAGGCAGCGACTGACTTCGAAACGATTATTCGCGATGCTCCGAACCTGCTCAAGGCGCATGTTCAACTGGCGGCAATTTATTACCGCTTGCATCGGCCAGATGATGGGTTGCGCGAGCGGCAGATTGTCGACGATCTGTTGGCGGAACCGCAAAAACAAGATCGCCAACTCGAAGGCGATTCCGCGCTCAACACCGACGATTCAGCCGTCAGCGCGGCTCCTTCACATTGAGTATGCGATCCGCCGCCACGTGTTCGATACGCTGCACCGTTCCCGAAGGCCAACGGATCTCGATCGTATCCGCGATCGCATCTGGCCCCAGGCCGAAGTGTACTGGTCCGTCGCTCGACGACGCGTAGCCGACGCTCGTGGTCATGTGGTTATATTGTGTTCCCGTTTTTGTTACCACCTTCACCAGGGCTCCAATGCCGTCGCGATTGCTGCGCGTGCCTTCCAGCGCGACATCAAGCCAGTGGCCGGAGTTCGGACTGCGGTTCATCCAGATCTCGGCATCCCTACCCAACGCTGTCGTGACCACATCGATGCGGCCATCGCCATCGAGATCGCCAAACGCAACACCACGATGCCGCGCCGGAGGAAAAGCGTCGAGGCCAGCCTCCTCCGTAAGCGGCAGCCATTGCCCCATTGCACCGGCATTCGCAATACCAGCGCTAGCAAAACCCGGATTGCGGAACACGGTGTTGTATTGCTCAATCTCCTCGTGCTGCGCCGGTATGGCATCGACGTGGCCGCGCGTTACAAATAAATCCTTCCAGCCATCGTTATCAAAATCGTAAAGTCCCGCGCCAAAACCCGCCATCGGCCGGCTCGCCCTAGTCATTCCGCTCTTGGCGGTGATTTCAACGAAATTTCCCTTCCCGGTATTTTCAAAGAGCGGAAAGGTTTCGTTATTCAGCGCGACAAAAGCTATGTCGGGATAACCGTCGTTGTCGAAATCGCGAAAGTCCAGACCCATGCCGCTGATGAAGTCGCCGACGTCGACCAGCGCCACACCCGCCTGAAAAGCGGCTTCCTCAAACTTTCCCCCGCCCAAATTGTGAAACAGAAAGTTGTAATAACCGTCGTTGGTGACAAACAGATCTTCTTTTCCATCGAGATCATAATCCGCCATACCGACGCCCATGCCCTTGCCGATATGAGCGCGAATTCCCGACTGCGCCGACACATCCGTGAATGTGCCGTCTCCGTTATTAAGAAATAGCTGGTTGGGGAGGCCTTTGTAAGATCGCGGATGACAATATTGCACCACGCCCGCATATTCACAGCGCGGCTCGTTCTCATAATTCCATTGCAGATAATTGACGATGAAAAGATCGAGCAGTCCGTCGTTGTTGACATCAACCCACACCGCCGCAATTGACCACAGCGCGCCGTGTTCCGTGTCTGGACGGCTAAGTCCCGCCTTCGCCGTGACATCGGTGAAAGTTCCATCCTTATTATTGTGGTAGAGAGTATTGCGATGCAGGCCCGCAACAAAAATGTCCGGATACCCGTCATTATCGTAATCGCCGACGGCCACGCCGAAATCATATCCTGTCCCCGCCAAACCCGCGCCTTTCGTCACATCGGTAAAAACACCGCGACCATCGTTGCGGAAAAGCCGGTTTGAATATTTCGGCGAATCTTTCTTCAACGTGGCCAGGTTGGCTCCATTCGTAAAGAAAATGTCCGGACGTCCATCCTTGTTGTAGTCGAGAATTGCGACTCCTCCCGCCATCGCCGCGGGCACGTGCCGAACCGGAGTTTCATCATTCTCCAAACGAAATGGAATCGCCTGAAATGAAAAGCGAATTGGGCTTATGGGCGGCGGCGCAGCCTGCAAGAGAAGAAAGCTACCGACGAACGCAACCACGGCAAACGAAGCGAGGACAGGAGCAAAAGAATTCATCGCACAGGCGCGCTGTCGCGATCGCGACGGCATCGCGCGTGCTTTACTCTCGTTTCTATTTGCGAATAGCACCCTCAAGTTTTCTTTTCCTCTACGGGGCAGTTGTCAACTGTTCTCGCTGCAACCGAAACATAATGTCCTGCGGATTCCACTTCAGGAAACTGTCGATCACGTCCAGCATTTCTTGTCGCCGCCCCTGGCTCTTATACAAAATGACGAGCCTCTCGTGAGCCGGTTTCAACGATACATCCAATTCGATAGCTCGCTTGAATTGCCGCTCAGCCTCCGCCAAGTCTCCCGAACGCTGCAAAACGATCCCATAATTTATTGCGGCCTTCGCGCTCTGCGGACGCAACTCCACCGTGCGTCGCCCGAGTTGCACCGCCGCGGCCAAGTTTCCCCGCTGCAGCATCAAGCCCTCCAGAGCGGACAACGCGTCGAAATCTACATTCCGCAATTCCTCGGGCAGTGCCTCAAGCAAACGACCTCCCTCTTCTTCTAAGGCGGGCTGATTCTTCGATACCGCCGCCAGAATCTCGCCCAGCGCCAGATCGCGATCGCGGAATTCGGAAGGCGGTTCACGCCATGCTGTGATTCTAGGCGGAGCACTCTGCTTCTCCGCCGAGTCTCGCGCGGCCTCTAATGGCCGGCGCAGGATGCGATGATCGGTGAGAGCGGCATGCGTGACATTCGTCGTGGGCGTGCTCGGCATGTGACAACTTGTGCACTCAATTTGATCGGCAGGGTGCGCCATTGGAGATAACTTCGTATGACACGAAGTGCAAATCCGGCGAACTTCATGCTGGCGTTCGATTTTCACGCCAGATGCCGCTCCAGTCGCGCCATGCGGATCATGGCAAGTGACGCACCATAGCTTACCACCAGACTTGCGGGCGCATTCGCTCTCAGCAAGTTCCTCCACCTGACTGACAGCAATAACATCCTTATTGTCGCCGCCGCTCAGAATGTAAGTAGCAAGAGTTCGTTCTGCCGCGTCTCCGGGATGAAAGTCTGCCCATGTTTTCCCAGGATTTAAAATGCGGCCTGCGGCCTCGAGGTGACATTGCTCGCAAATACTGTCGCGCTCCGCGCCGGCTAATTTCGCGGGATTGATGATGTTTTTAGTGGAAGGGTGCCGCGCGTGCTCTTCGCCGGCTCCATGACATCTTTCGCAGGTGATGGAGCCGAGCGGCGTCTGGAGCCGCCGTCCGTCAGCATCTACGAACCGCGCGGCTCCGGCATGACAAAAAAGACAGGCATCGCTCATCGCGCGATCGAAATCGATTACCGAAGCCGCGGCATAGCCCGGCGATACATCCCATCCATAACTCTTAAACCACGAAGCGGGCGACTCAAACAGATAATCGCCAATCTGCACCAGGAAACTGGCGCCCATCAGTCCGCCGCCCACTTGATATCGCACTGTATATTCCGCCGTAAGCCCGCTTTCCGAGATACCGTGGACCATGCGCTGATTTGGATATTCAATGGTAATTATGCTATGCGAACGCTCGTGTGTGATTTTGCCGGGAGACTTTGTCTCGGGTGGAATAAGAGACTTGGCCATCGGCGTAGCCAGAAAGTGCGCACTCTGTTTCTTGTGGCAGGAGGCGCAGTCTGCCGCTTGCGCGGTTGCGCCAAAGCAACCCACCGTCCCGACGATCCCTATGAGCAACAGGCGAAGTTGAGTTTGCAGAGTCATCTTCATCGCGTGTCACGACCGTAACCGTCTCGACCGCGACCGATCGCTCTTTTCATCGCGCACTATTATGGCTTATTGATGACTTGAAAAAAACGATATTGTACTCGTCCAGTAGATGGGTGACACTTTTCATTCCTTTCGTTGGGATAGGTTCTGTCGTAGGAATTGCAGCGGGGTTAGGTAGCCGAGCGCCTGATGCGGGCGCACGGTATTGTAGATTC
>Ga0182024_10006474_pt1 | contig 25710 bp, 20 predicted proteins | sample P32metaG_FD_120480 | JGI IMG/M metagenome (GOLD analysis project Ga0182024, IMG submission 120480) | Permafrost microbial communities from Stordalen Mire, Sweden - P3-2 metaG (Illumina Assembly) | ecosystem: Environmental > Terrestrial > Soil > Wetlands > Permafrost | place: Sweden: Stordalen...
ATTTGGTGCTAGTCATAAAAGGGTGCTCCTTTCTGGAGAGGTTGAGTCGAGCACTCAAAACCTACTCCAAAAGGGGCGCCCTTTATATTGCGTCGCGTTATCGTACAAGTGGTTTTGCCCCGACTTCACTTCTCCGGTACGGGCGTTTACCAGGAACTGAATAATTCATTCTCAAGTCTAGAAGGAGCGAACAACTCTGTGGGAGGTTGGCGAACCGCAGCAACTCGAATGGCTGGACCATCCTGCCGTCAGGAACGATTTATCGTTCCGCGGCACTTCAACGAGCCACATCGGCAGGGCGTCCTCGGCGCATTCTTCGCGCGATTGTAGTCCACCGTCAGTTCTTCCCCACGGCGGATGCTGCGACGGCTGACCAGCCATTGATGCCCTCGCAGAGTGCGCGCCGCGAGATTGGGATCGCAACAGTGGTTGACGAATTGGGCGCCACTTCCGCCCACCCCTCCGTCCAGTATCCAATAACGGTTCAAGCGGGCGAAATAGGAGCTCTTGCGGCGCGCACCCATCCTCTCATTCTTTCGGAAACGGCGTGCGAATTGGCGCGGCGTGAGGCGTTCGCCGGTATATTCAATCACTTTCCTGCGCGGCGGTATCGCCTCCGCCGCGTACACACCATACCCGTGAATTCCAGAGCGCCGGACCTGCAGCTGGTACTCTGCGAATTGCGGGCTGACCGTGGGAATTGAATTGCGCATGGCTTTCCGGCCATAGAGCGCTCGATTTGCAAAGAGCTTTCATGCGCTGCCGACAGCCCTGCAAGTTACTCGAGCTTCGCCCGCGATCTACTGGGCTTTGTTGAAATTGACGCACAGCGGCTTGGTCGGTTGGATCTTTTTCGACTTCTTGAGCTTCTTGGTCGCTTTCTTCGATGCCATGATTTTTCTCCTTCTTTCGGATTGCCCTCTGGGGCGTCACGTACATATAGGCAAATCCGTGGCCAAATGTCCAGCCGCACAAGGCTCCAGCTTATCTCCCTTTGTAATGTGGCCCATACGATGGCCGGCTTGCCTCGACACGGATCGGGGCAAGGGAGAAATGACGTTGAATAAATCAACGTCAATTGAGAAATTCAACGCAGGCAACATATCTGAATTGATAACTCCCGATAAGTCGCGTAACCGGACATGTCCGGTTTGCAGTGCAGGAACTCTACTCGAAAAGTTGGCCCCGCTTCTTGCCTGTTGGCGAAGGCAACTAACCCTCGCCGCCTTCATCGCCCGGCTCGAGGGCGCAGGCGTGACAAGTCTCATCCTCGGCATGGACGACGCAGAACCACCGCCCGCAGATACCGCAGTGGAGAGTTGCGACGGAATCGCAGGGCTCATCTGTGGGCGAAACGGCCTCACACGACCACTCGAGGTCCCGGGCTTCTGTTTGATTCACTTGTTGCAACAGATTCCCTCCTCGTCCGCGCAGTATACACCTGGCTGTCGCTACGGGGGCCAGAGGGAGGTTGCCCTAAATCCTGAGTAGCCCTGTTTTCCGACATCTGAAAAGCCACAGTTTGATCGGCACTGGCCAGGCGAGTCCCTTGGAGGGCCGGCGCCACCATTCACACCGCGGTTCGTCGAGCTGCTCCGCGAATACCTTGCGCGGTGGATGTCCGAAATTCCCTTCTGCTCGACACAGACTTGCACCGGCGCGGCCACCGAAGAACTTGCATTCGAGGAAGTGCGCGAGTTTTAGAACGTAGGTTCTGCGGCCCCATTTTGTGTCAATATCTTCTAAACAAAGGGAGAAGACCACGACAGACCAACCGCGAACTATTTTTCGGGGAGCTTATCTTCCAGTTCGCTGGCGAGCTTGTGCACATCGGTGGCAGCGGCAAAGCCTTGAAGCTCCGACTTTGAGGAAGCTACGTCGACGCCCAAGTGCTGGCAGATCTTTTGTTGCATCTCGAGCATGGTAGTAAGTTCCTGTTCGGAGAGCATACCGACCTGCAGGTCCAGGTGGGAACGCCTTTCGGCTTGGCGGGTCATACGGTTTTGGCTCATCAATACAAAAATGGTGAGAATAACGCTTTCCGATGAGATGACGAGTGCCAGGATGCCGAACGGGAATGGATCGAAAGGTTTCACTCCTGAAATCAAGTCTAGATTGATGGCGATCCAAGTGAGTAGAAGAAGGATCTGCAGCAAGAGAAAAGCCACACTTCCGATAAATCTGGCAATCGCCTCGCTTATGCGTTCGGCCGCAGTGCGGCGTTCGAGCGCGTCCTGCTCCAGTTTTGCGATAGCTTCAATATTCTGCTGCGTGGGATTTCTCTTGGCGTGATCAGGCAAAGCGCTTGGCATGTTGGAATCCGAGGTGCCCGCAGGATAAAGTCGTGCGCTGCATTCTGGCATGCGCCAGCCGATCATCGCAATTGCGGTGAATACGCAGAGGGTGGCCGCTAAGCCTTCTCCAGAAGCCGCCTGCACCATTCAGCGCGTGCTTCTTGTAGCTGCTCCACAAAAACTCTGCGCGGCGGATGGCCGAATTGATCCTCCGGCCGACAAAGCCGCGGCGCGGCCGAAACGAATAAGTTCCTGGTCGCTCATTTTGCGGATCCGGGCTCGCACCTCTTCCAGCTGGAGTGGCTGGAATCCTACCCTCTCAATCCGCTCGTCGTTCGGGAGGCCAAAGAAATCGTCGAGCTGTTTCGTGGGGTCTTCAGCGTCCACGGGTTCAGCGTGGATCCCGCCCTTCTCAGGAAACTGTACGGCGTGGATCTAGATGATCAAGAACGACGATCCCCGTACGGTCTTCGTCTGCTCTATGAGGCGTTCGCGGCGACGTGTGTCGAACTGTCTAAGGAACGCAGTGATGACAAGTCAGAGGAATCGAAGTTCAAACAAATCATGCTCGCGTCAATCGATAGAGAAATCGAACGTCTCACGGAGCTCGAGAAGTTTCTAGAGATTATTGAAAGGCAGAAGATTAAGTATACGTCGTCCGCCGCGATCATTCCAGGCCAAGAGGCTTCGGAGCGCCTGTTGCGCTACGAAACGCACTTAAGTCGGGAAATCGATCGCACCCTCAACCAGCTCGAACGACTGCAGAGGATGCGTAAAGGACAGCCCGTACCGCCGACGCTCAACGTGAATGTCTCGGCATGATTTGCGTTCCGGAAATGGCACCATCCTGTTCTTGGAAAAGGTGCCTGGTAACGATGGAATTCTGAGGTCACACTGGTGTCTAGATATGCCGTCATCGTGCCTACCCCGGAAAAGTCGAAAATTGCAGAACGAACTCAGCTAAGTCGTCCAGTTTTAGTAAGTTGGCCCCTAATGAGTGTCTCGTTTTATGGGCTTTTCCATCAGGGGAGAGGTAGGTGACGGCTTGGCCCGATTCGCCCGAGAATGCGAAATATAAAGGACGACGGACTCGGCGGGTGTCGTGAACAAATCGTGAGCATTTCCCGATGGGATAGGGCCCTTTCGCCACATGATTCACTCAGCCGGCGAACGTCCTTTTCCGAATTCTCCTCGCGCGCATGCGCGGAGTATGTCTTCCCAGTAACCCCCGCAGCAACTCGCATCTGTCGACCTCCACTGCCGCGTTGGAGCGGAAGTGAGCCAGATCACTGCCAAGAAACAACGCCCAGATTCGTCGCTGCCGAGCACGGCAGCCGAGATCTCCGGCGCACACATTCCTCAGGTGCTACGCTCATAATTTCCTGAGTTCGCGGCAGGTGTGGGTGAGGACGCGGAGTTTGTTGCGGGTGATCTCGAGCGGCACATGTCCAAAACCGCATTCGCTCGTGAGCAGGAGACGATCGGGAGAAAAATACGCGAGCGCGGGCGTCAAGCGTTCACGAATGATTTCCGGGGTTTCGATTATATCGCTGCGCTGATCAATTACGCCGAGCGTCAAATCGCCTTTGAAAGGCCACTGTTTCCACAGCTCCATCAAATCGTAGCTGAGCGTGCAGTGCTCGAGCGAGACTTCATCGATCTTGACGGCGCGGAAGGCCGGCACGATGTCCGTATATTTTGTGAAATAAATCCGTTTTCGCCTCGGATTGCCGCCACAGACGTGCAGCCCGAATCTGACTCGCGGTAAAGAATCGATCAGTTCATTCAGTATTTCCGCGGCCCAGGGACTATCTTCGGGCGATTCGGTCCACATCGGTTCATCGAACTGAATGTAGTCGCATCCTGCAGCAATCACTTCGCGCAGTTCCGCCGCCAATACCTGCGCGTAAGCGCGGCACAGAGTTTGCTCATCTGGGTAAAGATCCGGGCGCTGATTCACGCTGAAGCGCGTGAGCACGTGCGGGCCCGTCACAGTCTGCTTGACGCGGCAGCCTGAAGGTGCCGCATCGCGCGCCAGTTTCCAATTGCGCGCCAGTTCGAATCGCGAATTCTTGATCTCGCCGATCACGCGCGCGCATTCGATTCCGAATCCCGCGGTGCCGAAGGATTGCTTCACCATTCCTTCGAACGTGATTCCGTCGAGCCGCTTCTGATAAAAATAGTACATGTTCTCGCGATACCCCTCGCCGTCGGTGATGACGTCGAGTCCCAGGTCCGCCTGATCGCGCGCCGCCCATTTGATGAGCTCGTCGGTTTCCGTCCGGCTGAGCGAAGGTTTCTTCATCGTGTCTTCCACGCTGGTATTTCGTGGGTAGCTTCCTACAACGGTGCTGAGGAACGGTGGCATGGGTCGTTGGCCAGCGAGCTAGACAGCCGGCAGGCCTGCAGTTAAGCGAGCCTCGTTAATGTGTGCCCTCACTCCTTCTTCCAGTGGACGCGGCGCAAAATCAATCTCGCGAATCAAACGCGTACCGTCTTGATGGTCAATCAGCGGCGTGCCCGCGCCTTCCGTGAAGGCGATTTGCGCTACGGGAATCCATTTTCTGACGATCGTCGCGATTTGCGCGGCGGTGACGCAGTGGCCGCCATTATTGTAGACGAAGTGCGTGAGCTTCGGCTTCAGTGCGAGCAGCACGAGTTGTTCGGCGCAGTCGTCTTTATAGATCCAGGTGTCACGCGTTTGCGGGCCGAACGGCAAAGTGACGGGTTCGCCTACAGCAGGTTTGGACGCAAAATGCTCGGCCCACATCACGGCGCTGCGCTTCCGGCCGTGACCGAAAACAACAGGAGGGCGCGTGCATACGATATTCGCTCGATATCGTTCAACGTATCGCCGGCCCATGTGTTCGTTCAAAAGTTTCATGACCGCATAAGTAAAGGTGTGAGAACCCGGATCGCAGAAATCGTCTTCGGTCACGGGCCGGTCGCCGTAAACATGTTGCGATGGACCGGATACCGTTTCACTGCTCGTGAACACCAGGCGTGAAAGTTTATGGTGTACCGTCGCCTCAAACATGTGGGTCATCCCCAGGATGTTGACGCGAGTCGAGAGCGAAGTATTTTCATCAACCAGCGGTCCCATCACATAGGCCAGGTGAATAGTGTGGGTGATGTCAGGATGCTTGTGAAAGACAGCCATCACGTCGCGGAAATCGCTGACGTCCATGAGAACGGAATCGAAGGTGGCGCCCGTGTGGCCGGCCACGGCGCGCAAGCCGGCGAGGGCTTCAGCGTTCGCGGATTGATCGGACGACGCTGGGAATTCCGCGCTCGAGGAGATTACGGACGACCGATTGGCCGATGAAGCCCAAGCCGCCCGTTATCAGAAATTTCGCATGTTCGGTCATGGGGTCGGTCGCTTAGTCCTCTGCTGTTGCAAGCGATGGTTTATAACCGACGAACGAAAAATAAATCACGACGGCGTAACAGAACAAGGGAACTGCAAAGGCTGCCTGGATCGAGCTATGGTCTGAAATGAAGCCCATGATGGCGGGAACGATCGCGCCACCGATGATGGACATCACCAGAAGGGACGAGCCGAGCTTGGTATAGACGCCGAGGTTTTTGATGCTCAGCGCAAAAATCGTCGGGAACATGATGGAGTCAAAAAAACCCAGCAGCACGACAGCCCGCACGGGCGCCGTTCCGATGGTGAAAATCGAGACGATTGTGCACAGGGCGGCGGCGGTGGAGAAAAGGCCAAGCAGCTTGGGAGGCGCAACGCGTTTCATAATCGCAGAGCCGGCGAAGCGGCCGATCATGAAGCCGAAGAGGTGCCATTTGAGGTAGTCCGCCGCGGTCTTTTCTGGAGTGCCGGGCAGCGCGTGCTGGGTAAAGCGAATTACGAAGCTGGTGACGCCGACCTGGGCGCCCACGTAGAAGAATTCCGTGATGACGCCGCGAATCAGATGTTTGTGATGCCAGATGCCCTTGTGACTCTTCGGTGCGGCCTCCGGTGCCGGCAGCGCCTCGCCGCTAGACTCGCGCACCTCCGGCAGATGAGCAAAATAGATCAGCGCAGCGACAAACAGGAAGATTCCTGCGATTACAAGATACGTGCCTCTGACCCGGTTTGCTTCCGAAGCTGAATAAACCTGCCATTGCTCCGGCGTCATCGCGGCGAGTTTGGAAGCGGAGTATTCGATGCCTGAAAGAATAAAGGCTCTGCCGATGAACGGAGTCACCCAGGCGCCCACCGCGTTAAAAGATTGCGCGAGATTCAGGCGACGTTCGGATGATTCCGGAGGACCGAGAATCGTGACATAAGGATTCGCGGCGACTTCGAGAATGCCCTGTCCGCAGGCCATCACGAACAGTGCGAACAGGAAAAATCCGTACGTCCGAATCGAAGCGGCGGGGATGAATAGAAGCGCACCAACGGCGCAGGTTCCCAGCCCAGCCAGAATTCCTTTTCGATATCCGATGCGCTCCATCAGCCATCCTGCGGGCAACGCCGCGAGGAAGTAGCCGCCAAAAAAAGCTGTCTGAATCAGCGACGACTGAAAATCGGTGAGGTTGAAAGTCTTCTTCAGGTGCGGGATCAGAATATCGTTGAGGTTGACTCCTAGCGCCCAAAGAAAAAAGAGGCTGGTGACCAGCACGAAAGGAACCACATACTTCCGCTCTGTAATTGGCGCAGAAGGCTTTCCCATGCGTCTCCGTTACGTCAAGGCTCGGTCAAGGTGCACGTAACCGCCGTCCACATACATGTGTTGCCCTGTGATATGCGAAGCCTGCGCGGAGATGAGAAACACGACCATTGCCGCGATCTCATCCGGTGTCGTCATTCGTTTTTCGAAGGGGATTTTGGCTGTGATGGTCTCGAGCTTCGCTTCGGGGTCAGGGAACTTGCTCAGCCATTGCTGGTAGAGTGGGGTCATGACCTCGGCTGGAACGACGGCATTGACGCGGATGCCGTGGGGCAGAAGTTCCACCGCCCATTCCCGCGTGAGAGCCAAGATGGCGCCCTTCGAGGCAACGTACCCCGAAGTATTCCCTTGCCCTGTCACAGCGGTCTTCGAACTGATACTGACGATAGAGCCACGCGTGAGCTTCAAATGAGGCAGCGCGTAGTGCGTCATATTGTAGTAATGGAAAAGATTGAGCTTGAGCGAGTCTATGAATTTTTCGGGCGAGCCGAGTTCGAGGCCGACACCGTCGTTGACGCCGGCGTTGTTGATGAGCGCGTCGATGCGGCCGAAAGTGCGGACCGTTTCCGCGACGGCGCGGGCGCAATTTTCAGCGGGCTGGAGCTCCGCGACGACGCGGTGGCCGCGGGCGGGAGCGAGCTGCAGTTCGGCAAAAAGTTTATCGCAGGCTTGCTGGTCGCGATCGACGACGACGGGGATGGCGCCTTCGCGGACCGAGGCCCTGGTGATGGCCGCGCCGATGCCCTTCGCACCGCCGGTGATGATCACAACTTTGTCTTTTAGCTGCAGATCCATGCACGACTCCCGGGCCGGGTCGGGGGAACCAGCTCGGCTACCCACGAAGGTTGAAGAAGCCTCCATCGAATGGGAAGTCCACGCCCGTCACGAAGGACGCCGCGTCGGAACAAAGATAAAGTGCAAGGGCCGCGACCTCCTGCGGCTCGGCCATTCTGCCGATGGGTTGCGAATGGGCCAGCCTGCCAAACATTTCTTCCTCACGGCCGGGATAGTGCTGCCGCAGGTATCCGTCTACAAACGGCGTATGGACTCGAGCGGGCGAGATGCAATTGCAGCGGATGTTGCAGGCGAGGTAATCCTTGGCTACTGAATAGGTCATGGCAATCACGGCACCCTTGCTCGTCGAATATGCAAAACGGTCCGCCAGACCGGAAGAGCCCGCGATGGAAGCCATATTGAGAATTACGCCCCCGCCGTTGACTTTCATGTGTGCGACGGCGGCCAGCATGCAGTGATAGATGCCTTTTACGTTCACCTGAAAAACTCGATCGAAGTCGCGCTCCGTGGTTGCTTCGAGTGTGCCAACATGAGAGATACCGGCGTTGTTCACCAGAGTATGGATTCGGCCGCGCTTCGCGAGCTCTTGAAATACAGCTCGGACCTCCTCCTGGTTGGTCACGTCACATTGATGGGCTGAAGCAGCGCCGCCTGCGTCCAGGATTTCCTGGACCGTCCCCTGCGCCTCGTTCGAATGGATATCCAGAACATACACATGCGCGCCACTCGTCGCAAATAGGTGGGCTATCGCTCGACCGATGCCGCTCGCGCCGCCCGTAACGATGACCGTTTTGCCGTCGAGGCGAAACCCATTCGAATTCTGGGCGGGATTGATCAGAGAGAGACTCCTCTTTTCCACGGAATGAAGTCATTTTGGCCCAGTACCTCTGCTTTCGTCCGGACCTTGCCGCTGGCTATCTCGACCACCCTTTCCAGAATTGCTTCCCCCATCTGCTCGATCGTCACTTCTCCTTCGATGATAGGACCTGTGTCAAAATCCACGATATCCGCCATGCGCTGCGCCAAGGTCGAATTCGTCGAGATTTTTAGAACCGGCGCAATTGGGTTTCCGGTGGGCGTACCCAGTCCGGTGGTGAAAAGCACAACGTTCGCACCTGCCCCCACCTGAGCGGTGACGCACTCTACGTCATTCCCCGGCGTGCATTGCAAATTCAGTCCCGGTTCAGTTGAATATTCGGGATAATCAAGCACGGCTGTGACGGGAGATGCCCCACCTTTCTTTGCAGCACCGGCCGATTTCATCGCGTCGGTAACGAGCCCGTCCCGGATATTTCCGGGCGAGGGATTCATGTCGAACCCCGAGCGAACCGCTTTCGCTCTTGCGGCATAATCGCGCATCAGTTGGATGAATCGATCACCAACTTCCTTGCGGGCGCTACGGTCGATCAGTTCCTGTTCGACGCCGCAAAGCTCGGGAAATTCTGACAAGATGGTGCGACCACCCAGCGCCGCGAGAATATCAGAAACATGACCGATCGCAGGATTTGCGGAAATGCCGGAAAAACCGTCGGAGCCGCCACATTTCAGGCCGACGCACAATCGCGAGAGCGGCGCCGGCGCGCGTCTGCAGTTTTCGTTCATCTCCATCAGCCTGACAAAGGTCTTGCGAATTGCTTCCGACATCATCGCCAGTTCCGACCCGCTGTGTTGCTGCTCGAGCACGAGAAGAGGCTTCGAGAACTTCGCGTCACGCTTCTTAATCTGTTCGAGGAGGATTGCGACCTGCGAGTGCTGACAGCCGAGACTCAGAACGGTGGCGCCCGCTACGTTGGGGTGGTGGATGTAACCGGCAATCAGAGAACAAAGATTATCTGAATCCTCGCGCGTCCCGCCGCAACCACCCTCGTGCATCAGAAACTTGATCCCGTCAACATTCTCGAACACTCGCGGAACCAGCGGCCGAGCCTCGGCCGCCACAGCGCCATGGCCTGCGATTTCACGGGAGCGGCCCGTTTGATACAGGCGGACGAATTCTGCGACCTGCTGACGGTAGATTTGTGGCGCGGCAAACCCCAACTCTTCTTCAAACGCCTGCTTCAGGACCGCGATATTCCGGTTTTCGCAGAAGACCAGCGGAACGACAAGCCAATAATTCCTCGTGCCGACTTGACCGTCCGCGCGGTGGTATCCGAGGAACGTTGTGTGGCGCCATCGCGAAACGTCCGGAGGCGTCCAGGAATACTCCATGGTTTTTTCGTGGAAGGGTGCGGCCTGGTGATGAAGATTGAGTGGCGTCAAGACTTCACCTTGGAAGATGGGTCGCATGGCCTTTCCGACAAGGACGCCATACATGATGACATCGCTCCCTGGCGTTAGAGGCACCGTAGCGAACTTGTGTTTGGCCGGGACGTCCGTTGCCAGCGTGTAAGAAGCTCCAGAGAACGTGAGGTGGTCGCCCTTTCGCAAGTCCTTGAGGGCAACCAGAACATTGTCTGTAGGCGTTAGTTTGAGCACGCCTTCTTGTTTGCTGCTGCCTGACATATCCATTGCCAAGTTCCTGAGACGAGCAACAGTTGCCGCGATGCGTTGCAGAGTCGCGCCAAGCGATATAGCAAGCGCGTCAGGAATATTCAAGATAAAAAATTCACTTTTCACATCGCAAAATCTTCGGTATATAGTGCTGGCAAGAAGGGTGGCCTGGAAACGGATCTCCATTTCCGGGGTTAGCATCTTAGGTTTTTACGTGGGGGGACCGCATGATCCGAGCACGCCAGGCGAAATCAGCTCCCGTCGGAGTCGTCTCCAAGGTCTTGAGAGTGTTTGAAGCTCTGGGCTCTGCGCCCGAGGGGCTTCCGCTCAAGGACGTTGCGCTGCGAACCGGCATCAACAAAAGCACAGCATACAGACTCCTCGCTCATCTGGAGTTCGAGGGCTACCTTTTCCGGGACGATGCGGGATCTTACCTGATTGGCCCTAAGCTGGTGCGCTTGGGTTCCGGGATCAGCTACCAAACCTCGCTGAGAAAGATCAGCCGGCCCGTGTTGCAGGACCTATGGAAGGTGACGGGCGAAACCGTCAACCTGGGAACGCTAGACGGACAGGACGTTTTCTATTTGGACGTTCTGCAAAGCCCGCACCCGTTTCGCATGGCATCGCCCGTGGGGAGCTGGCGGCCGATCTATTGCACCGCGATGGGAAAAGCGCTGGCCGCGTATTTGCCGCCGGAAGAAAAAGAGCACGTGATTGGGTCGCTGAAGTTTGAACGACTGACTCCGCACACGATCACGCAACCGCTGCGCCTGAGACGAGAACTCGAGAGCATCCGCCAGCGAGGCTATGGGCTTGACGACGAAGAAGCCACTCTGGGCGCACGCTGCATCAGCGCTCCGATCATAGTTGATCAAGGTAAAGCTGCGGCAGCCATCAGCGTGGCGGGGCCGGTTACGCGGATCGGCCGCGACAAGATCCCTTTTCTTGCCAAGGCAGTGATGACCAGTGCGAAGGCGATCGCTGCGCGTCTGGATGCATCCGCGTTTATGGAGATGGAATTTGTCGCTGGCGCTGAGCAATAGAATTGAAACCATAAGGACATGGCGGCGTAGGTAACGCTCTGCCCAACTCAATGAAACTCATCCGATTCGGCGAACGCGGCAAGGAAAAACCCGGCCTGCTTCTGGAGGACGGAAGCCGCGCGGACGTCTCTGCCGCTATAACAGACTATGACGAGGAGTTCTTTGCAACGGACGGGCTGGAAAGACTGCGCGGGTGGATGGAAAAGAATTCTCGGAACTTATGCCGCGTGCAGTCGTCGGTGCGGCTGGGAGCTCCCATCTGCCGTCCGAGCAAGATTGTTTGCATCGGCTTGAATTATAGGGATCACGCGGCGGAGACCGGGCAGGAAGTTCCCAAGGAGCCGGTGATTTTTTTCAAGGCATCCAGTTCGTTGGCGGGTCCGAACGACAAAGTGGTGATACCAAAGGGCTCCACGAAACTCGATTGGGAAGTGGAGCTGGCGTTTGTCATCGGAAAGGAAGCTCGGTATGTCGCGAAGCACAACGCCCTCGATCACGTTGCGGGCTACGTGTTGCACAACGATTACTCCGAGCGAGCTTTCCAACTGGAACGCGGCGGTCAATGGGTGAAGGGCAAGAGCGCCGACACGTTTGCCCCGTTGGGACCCTTTCTCGCTACGCCCGATGAAATTCCTGACCCCGGTCATCTGGGCTTGTGGCTAACGGTGAATGGAGCGACGCGCCAGAAGAGTAACACCGAGCAGATGGTCTTCGGCGTTGCCGACCTCGTGAGCTACGTGAGCCAGTTTATGACCCTGCTTCCGGGCGATGTGGTCAGCACTGGAACACCGCCGGGCGTGGGGCTGGGAATGAAACCGCCGGCTTACTTGAAGGCCGGAGATGTCGTCGCGCTCGGGATTCAAGGCCTGGGCGAGTCGCGACAAGAGGTTGTGGCCTACCGGGAATGAATATCTCGACGCTGCGCTTTCGGCCGCATCCCAGCTTTCCGTTGCCGTACATCTTCCCGAAGTTCAAAGGGACCGCATGAACCGCACGCTGTTCCTTCTTCTGCTTCCGGCCGTGATTGTGGTCGCCAACTTCGCGAATCTCGGTGCGGGGCAACCTTCTCAATCCACGCAGTCGGCTGCTTCAGCCGCTGTGCAGCCTGGCATTGTGCATTTCGAAGACATTGCCCAGCGCGCGGGCATTACCATGCAGAACTTCTACGGCAGCGACACGCGCAAAGAATTCATCATTGAAACAACCGGGAACGGCAGCATTATTTTCGACTACGACAACGACGGCTGGCCGGATATTTTTCTTGTGAACGGCTCGACCGTGGAAGGTTTTCCAAAAGGTAAGGAACCCACCGGGCACCTCTATCACAACAACCACGACGGAACGTTTACCGACGTCACGGAAAAGGCTGGACTCGGGCGCCCCGGATGGGGCCAGGGTGGCTGTGTGGGCGATTTTGATAACGACGGCAAACTGGATTTGTTCGTAACCTACTGGGGCCAGAACGTTCTGTATCACAACAACGGCGACGGCACGTTTACCGACGTGACTGCGAAAGCCGGACTCAAGACCGCGCGAGACGAGTGGAACACCGGCTGCAGTTTTTTGGATTACGATCGTGACGGAAAGATTGACCTGTTTGTCGCGCGTTACGTGGACTTCAGTTACGATTCCGTGCCGCGGCCCGGCGAGGGACAATGGTGCCAGTGGAAAGGTTTGAATGTGATGTGCGGGCCGCGCGGCTTGAAAATCCCCGTCAACGCGCTCTACCACAACAACGGCGATGGAACCTTCACCGACGTCTCCAAAAAATCAGGAATTACCACCACTTCCGGTTGCTACGGATTTACTTCGCTCACTGCGGACTTCGATCAAGATGGCTGGCCGGACATTTATGTGGCCTGCGACTCGACGCCCAGCCTTCTCTACCATAACAACCGCGATGGAACTTTCACGGAAATGGCCAAGGCCGCCGGCGTGGCTTATAACGAGGATGGCACGCTTCAAGGGAGCATGGGCGTGTCCGCCGATGACTTCACTCATTCCGGTATGCAGGACATCGTCAAGACAAATTTCAGCGACGATACATCAACACTCTATCTGAATCGCGGCAATAATCTGTTCGATGACGTCACGCAACTGGCCGGGCTCGCGAAGATCACACGGCTCCTGGGTTGGGGAGTGCAGTTCTTCGACTTCGACAACAGCGGTTGGCCGGGGATTCTGATCGCGAACGGTCACGTCTATCCCGAAGTAGATGGCAAGGGACTAGGCACCAGCTACCGCGAACCCAAAGTGGCTTACTACAATCTGCATAACGGAAAATTCGCGGATATTACGACGCAGGCTGGCGCGGTGCTCAACGAAATGCATTCCAGCCGGGGACTGGCACTCAGCGACCTCTTTAACAACGGGCGCGAGGAAGCAGTGGTGAACAACATGAACGAGCGGCCCTCACTTTACTACAATACCGCTCCCGTCGGGAATTTCATCAGCTTGCAACTCATCGGCGTGAAGTCGAATCGTGCCGCGCTGGGAGCAGCAGTGACGCTCGAGCAAGGCGCGGACAAGCGTGAGCAGGAAGTTCGCAGCGGCGACGGCTACATTTCGCAGAGCGATTTACGATTGCATTTCGGCCTGGGCCAGGCGGCGAAGGCGGAAAAGATTGTGATCCGCTGGCCCAGCGGGCTGGTGGAAACATTGAGGGACTTGCCGGCCAATCAATACTACGTAGTGAGAGAGGGCAGTGGCGTGGATGCCAAGCTGACTCATGGCGTGAGCGCTGTCGCAATCAAGAGCGCAAGCGGCAGATCAAATTGAAACCTTCAGGAGGCGTTTCCGATCGAAATCACCACGATCGCCAGCACCAGAATCCCCACCCCGGCCCAGCAATATGCCACCGCGCGCCGACTCGCCCGCTTCCATTCGCCGGTGACCGCGCCCCAGAAAATTCCGACGATGATGTCGAGCGTCATGAATACGGGCCATCCCACGATTCCGCCGAGCTGGCCCAGCGAAGCGGCGCCCATGCCATACGCAACCGTTCCCCCATACCAAAGAAGGCCCGTGAGGCCTCCGAGCAGCCAGTAGGTGGATGGGTTTCCCTCGCGGTATACGCCCCAACTCTTATTTTTATTGAGGAGGTACAGGCAGTAGAGGAGATTCGAAAGAAAACCGCCGGTGACCGTCAAAGACCAGATGGGATTCGCCGCCATCGAACTGCTCGCTCCGGCGGCGAGAGCACGGACGCGGATCTCGTCGCCGAAAACGAAGCTGAAGTTGAGCATCGAAGAAAAAAGTCCCGAAAAGATGCAGATCACCAGGCCGAGGAAGAATCCCGAGCGCGCCGTCCCGCTCGCTCCCATGTCGCGTTCGCGGCGCTTGCCTGCGAGCGCCAGCAACAGCAATCCGACGAGCATAATCGCTGTTCCGAGCATGAGCGCTTCGCCGCGCTGGGTATGAAGTTCCTCGGGATGCAGAACCGCGAGAGGAAATAGAGAACCAAAAGATGCCGTAATTCCAAGGATGATTGCGAACCCGAGCGCCATGCCCACTCGGCTGATTCCAATTCCAAAAAGTGTCGCGCCTACCCCCCATGCGATTCCGAAGAGCAAAACCTTCCACAACGTCGCAGAGGACGACGCAGAATAGACGCTTCCGACGTGAGGCACCGTCAACAAGGTTATAATCCACGGGAAAATAATCAGCCCCGTTGTTGCAAAAATCAGCCAACTATTTTCCCAGCGCCAGGCAGACATGCGCTTCATCGGTGCCGCGAAGCTGCCATTCAAAAGGCCGGCCACGATCACCAGTCCGATTCCCACCACCAACTGTTCAGTCATCAGTGCTCCCAGGGCGCGCGATGGTTGTCCCGAAAGACGAGGCGCGCACAAAATGAGGCATATGGATGTGCGCGTCAAGGCAAATAGCCGCGCGCGCGACAGCGTTTCATGATCTGAAATTCCGAGTTCATTGACGATTCCGTCGCCTTTCGCTAGATTGGCCGTGCATTTCGCAGAAGCTCGACAGGAAATCCAATGACCACACGCGAAAGCACGGATCGCCCGTGCGAATAACTTCGATCGAGATTCGTGTTTGCCAGAACACCCGTGCGGCCATGTCGGATTCAGAGATGCGTACGGGCGGCAAGTCTACTTTCGATTTCCTCGTCATCACCATGAAGACGGACGAAGGGATCGCAGGCCATTCCTTTGGTTTTGCAGGACGCGGCGCGGACATGGCCGGAGCCATCGCCGCCTCGGCGCTCAAGCCGTTTTTCCTGGGCAAGGATCCCCTACTGCGCGAAAAACATTGGCAGGATTTTCGGACCTACGATCGCTGGTGGAATCACGTCCCCATCTATTCGTACGGTCCTTTTGACATATGCCTCTACGACATTGCCGCGAAGAAGGCGGGGCTGCCACTGTACAAGTTGCTGGGTGCGTACCGGGACAAAGTCCCGATTTACGCCAGTTCGTTTGTGCTCTCCACCCCCGAGGACTATGCCAAGCAAGCCGTCGAAGTGAAACGTCGTGGCTGGCACGCCTATAAGCTTCATCCGCCGGGCAAGTTGGCTTTCGACTTGGAGGCGTATCGCGCGTGTCGCGAAGCTGTGGGTCTGGATTTCAAGCTGATGGCCGATCCGGTTGCAGCCTACTCGTACGAAGAAGCTCTGCGAGTGGGGCGCGAGTTGGAGCGACTGAACTATTATTGGCTGGAGGAACCTCTATTCGACGTGGATTTCAGCGGCCTGCGCAAGCTGACGGACAAGCTCGACATTCCCATTTGCGGCACGGAGGTCCTGGCCGGCTCGCATTATTCGACGGCGGAATGCATCGCCAGCCGCGTGGTGGACATCGTGCGCACGGATGTTTCCTGGAAGGGCGGCGTGACGCCGGTGATGAAGACGGCGCATCTGGCGGAATCGTTTGGCGTACGCTGCGAATTGCACACGACGATTTATCATCCGCTGGAGATCGTCAACCTGCACTGCTGCAGTGCGATTTCTAACTGCGAATTCTTCGAAGTACTCTACCCGCCGTCGTACATGGACTTCGGAATGAAGACGCCGATTCACATTGATTCCGAAGGCTACGCCCATCCGCCGGAGTCTCCAGGAATCGGCGTGGATTGGGATTGGGATTTTATCGAGAAGTGCACGACGAAAGCGTTGTGAACGGAGGGTTTCTCGGCAACAATTCCGGCGGATGAGGAAATCTTCTTGCGAGTCTCGGCCCTTGGGTCCAGGATGCAGACAATGTGCAGCCGATTTTTGCCGGCGATTCTCTTCGGGATGCTGCTGAGTGTGGGCGTGCCCGTCGCAGCCCAAGACATAGACACGGTTGTCACCACTACCAACCGCAATCCCTCCACCGTGGCGGATCAGATTACCGATCCTGCCGAGAGGGCAGCATTTCTCCGCCTCTACAATCACCGTGATCCTGCGGACATGTTAAATGCAGCCAAATCGTTCCTGCAGGACTTCCCGCAATCTGCATTTCTTGCACAGGCTTACGAAGTCGCAGCCGATAGCAGTTTTGACCAGCACGACTACCCCGCTGGGTTGGACTTTGCGAAAAAGTCTCTCACCTATCTGCCGGAGAACCCTCAGTTGCTCGTGGCCGTTGCGGACGTCCAGGCGCGCGAGCATCTGAACGACGAGGCCATTGCGAGTGCCCGAGCCGCGCTGGATTATTTCGGTAGAATTGGCGGGTCGGGAGCGATTCCGGAAAGCCAATGGCCGGCCACGAAACGACGCTTGCAAGCTTCGGCTCATTTCGCCTTGGGGCGGGCACTGCTACAGGAGGCCGTGAACGCTCCCGCGGGCGAGAAAAGAACCGCGCTGCTAATGGAATCGGAGCAGGGGCTTTCTCAAGCACGCACTTTGAATCCCGAAGATTGGGAGATTGTGTACGCGCTCGGCTTGGCGCGGCTAACTTCAGGTGATTCCCCCGCAGCCGCAAATGCTTTTGCGCAGGTGTACCAGCAAAAAGGTGAACTCGCGTCCAAAGCGCTCGAGCATTTGCAGACGATTTATAAGACGCGTGTTCCGAATTTCAAGGGTGATTTCGAATCTTTCGTGCAGCAAGCCGCGCGTTCGAGCACCGCGGAATTGGAACGTTTGCCGCCGGAAAAATCCACGGTGGCGGAGGAGATGCCGGCATACGCCGGCTCGAATTCCTGCCGAGCTTGCCACGGCGGAGTCTATCGGAACTGGTCTCACTCCGGAATGTCCAAGATGCTGCGCCCCTACGCGCCGGAGAATGTGATCGGCGATTTCACGCAGAACAATGAGTTTTATCTCGGGGACGACGCGGAGTATAAAGACGGGAAACTGGAAGTCGTTCGCGGCGCGAATCGTTCGCCGTTTGCCCGGATGCAAATCAGAGACAGCAAACACTATTTTGATATTTTGGAATCCGACGGCCAGTGGCACACCTACCCGGTTGACTACACGATCGGGTCGAAGTGGCAACAAGCCTACGCGACGAAATTGCCCAATGGCCAGATTCACGTGTTCCCGATTCAATACAACGCCCGCGAAAAACAATGGCTGAATTTCTGGAAACTGATTGACTCGCCCGGAAGCGCGCGCGCGGATTTGCAATCCTGGCAAAAACTCGATGAATCGACTAGTTATCAAGCTGTCTGCGCGGTGTGCCACACGAGCCAACTGCGAAATGCTAAGGGCGGGGCCTTCGCACCCGAGAATCTCGAATTTCGCGAGCCCGGAATTGACTGCGAAATGTGCCATGGTCCTTCCTCCCGGCACGTGGCCGCGATGAACAGCGGCGAGGAGTACGCGAAAGGCCCGCTGGATCCGCCGGTTGAGTTCGGAAAAATTGGCAATCGTGATTTTGTGGCGATCTGCTCGCAGTGCCATATGCAGTCCGCCATTCGCATGCCCAGGCCCCACGGGGAATTGAACTACTCGACCACGGACAGCTTCTTCATGAGAAATCCGATGATTCCGTTCGGCGAATTTTCGCGGAAGGGCTTCTACAAGGACGGCCGATTCCGCCAGAGTACGTTCATCGTCGAAGCGCTTGAGCGCTCGAGATGCTTTCAAAAAGGCCAGGTGAGCTGCGGAACGTGCCACAACCCCCACGGGCACGATGAATCATCGAACCCAACCTCTCTGAAGTTTCGCGAAGATCCGAACCAGATGTGCACCGGATGTCACACGCAATTCCAGGACAAATCGAAGACCGCAGCGCATACGCATCATTCCTCCGGCTCGGAAGGAACCCAGTGTGTTTCCTGCCACATGCCGCGCATCATGGACGCACTTCTATTCCGCGCACGAACCCACCAGATTGACGATATTCCGAATCCGGATATGACTGAGCGGTTTGGTCAGTCCGAAAGCCCCAATGCGTGCCTGCTGTGCCACTCCGAAAAAACCGCGCTGTGGGTGAAACAACAAATCTCCAGCTGGAAAGCAGCGGATTAACGTGCGCATCGGGCAACCGAAGCGGCGCGGACCAGATCGAAACCAGCTCAACCGCGGCGCGCGTTCAGCCGTCTATCTTTCCATAATGGTTCTCTTAATAGCAGCCGCTTCGTTCTCATGGAACCGCGAGAAATCCGCGCGTATCCCCGACAAAACTGGCACACCGCGTTCGGCAACCGCGAGTTCTGGAATCGCGCCGAATACCACTGGCTACCTGGGCTCGAAGGTTTGCGCGCAGTGTCACGCTCCGATCGCGAACAAGTACTCGCGAACCGACATGGGACGCTCGATGTCCGAGATCACTCCTACGCTGTTGGGAAAAATTCCGACTGCCGCTTCCGTCGTTGACGACCGGCTGCATCGCCACTTCGATGTTCGCGCTGAGGATGGAAGGCTTTTGCAAAGCGAATACGAAATTGGCGAGGACGGCAAGGAAGTGTTTCGAGAAACCTATCCGGTGGACTGGATCATCGGATCGGGTGCCAACGGTTTCGGCGCGCTCATAAAGCGCGGTGAATTTCTTTTTGAAGCGCCGCTATCCTTTTACTCAAAAACTCAGGCGTGGGCCCTCTCGCCCGGGTATGAGTTCGGTGACTACGGTTTCAATCGCCCGATTCTTCCCGGTTGTATCGCGTGCCATAGCGGTTGGCCGCAAGCCGTGTTGAACGGCAACGGCCGATTTCTGGATCCGCCGTTCCGTGAATTGGCGATCGGCTGTGAAAACTGCCACGGTCCGGGAGAGGCGCACGTGCGCGAAATGCGCGAAGGCGATTCGAGCGCCGAAAGCGGTACGCATTCCATCGTGAATCCTGCGAAGCTCGAACCGTGGCTCGCCGATAACATTTGCATGTCCTGCCACCAGACGGGTGACGCAATCGTTCTGAAGTCCGGAAAAGACTATCGCGACTTCAGGCCGGGAACTCCGCTCGATGACACGCTGGCGATTTTGATGGTCCCGCCGCGGCGCGATTCACCGCAGACGGATCTTCTGGAACACTACTTTTCGATGACGCTCAGCAAATGCTATCGCGGCAGCGGCGGACATCTCGGTTGCATTACCTGCCACGACCCTCACGTGGAACCTGCTGTGCAGGATGGTCCCGCTTACTACCGGCAGAGATGCCTTTCCTGTCACACTGAAAAAAGCTGCGCGCTCCCGCTCGCGATCCGCCAGCGCAAGACTCCTCCCGACGACTGTGCCGGATGCCACATGCCGAAACGCGAAGTGCAAGTGATTGCGCACGCGGTGTTGACGAATCATCGAATCGTAGCGCAAGCCGAAGAGCCCTATCCGGACGCGGCGTTTCACATGACTACGCCGCAAATGCCCGATCTGGTTCACCTCAGCGCAATTCCAGGCAAGCGCGACGAGCCAGTCTCGGCAATGCTTCTCTTGCAGGCCTACGGCCAATTAATGATTCCGAATCCCGAGTATCGCGGACGATATTTCACGCTCGCGAAACAGCTGGAGGTTGTGGATACCGACAACGTGGACGTGCTCGAGGCGTTAGCAGCTCTGTCTATCGAGCAAAAGAACGACGAAGCGGCGATCCGCTATCTCGATCGCGCCGTGAAACACGGTGCCACGTCCCAGCAAACCTACGAACAATTGGCCAATCTCTTGGTCCACCTGGAGCGATACCCGGAAGCCGTCGAGGCGCTAGAGCGCGGCGTTAAGCAGATGCCGTACGATGCGATGCTTTACAGACTGCTAGGTTCGAGTTATCTCTCGCTGCACAAGAATTCAGACGCCGCCGCGCTACTGCAGCAAGCAGTACAAATTTTTCCGCAGGATGGAACGCTGCGTAAGCTCCTGAGGGTTTCCCGAGGGCAGACTTCAACCACGAACGATCCGTGAGCGACCCGGGCTTAACTGCCGGCGAGATTTTCCTGGCGGAACACTGTTAGTCAGGAACGCACCGAATGAATCTTGCGAGGTATGTCGAGCGCGGGCTGTTCCTGGTGAAATCCCATCGCGGTCGAAATAGCCTTGGCCGCCTCAACCACCGCCGCGGATAGGGCTCCCACCTGCTCCCGTCCGACTCGAGTGACAGGGCCGGAGACGCTAATCGCTCCGACAGCCTCACCGTCCGAACCTAGAATTGGCGCGCTGACGCAGCGCGCCCCGAGGGTTACTTCCTCGTCGTCAACCGCATAGCCCTGCCGCCGGACTTTCTCGAGTTCCTGGCGGAATTGCACCAGATTCATGATCGTGTTCGGCGTGAGCGCCTGAAAAGTCAATCCACTCAGGATTCGTTCCCGATGCTTTTCGTCCAGGAAAGCCGCCAGCGCTTTGCCGAGAGCGGTGGCGTGAAGGGACCGCCGACTACCCACGCGGGAAGAGAGCCGGAATTCGTGCGGGCTCTCGAGCACCTCAATGTACAAGACGTAGCCTTGGTCCAGCGTCGCCAGGTTCACCGTTTCACGTGTTGATTTCCATAGCTCGGATAGGATCGGCCGCGAGACCGCTTGCAGCGTGGCGCGATGATCAGCGCGCGCTCCCATTTGCGAGAGCTTCGGTCCGATCAAGTATTTTCCTCCCTCGGCGCGAATCAGATATCCCTCCCGCTCGAGGTGCTTCAGAAACCGATGTGCCGTGCTCTTGTTGAGGCGAGTTACGTCGCAGATGGACGTCAGGCCCAGTCCCGAAGGCGCCGCCTCAATCGCCTCAAGAATGCGAAATACCTTTGAAATCACCCCTACCGCCACGACGCGTTGACCTCCGAGTTGTATTCTGCGGACACGATTACGCACTATAGCAGAGTGACATCTGGTTCCAAAATATGAAACGCATTGCACTTGGATGCAATTTGCGAGCCGTAATTCCTCAATCGAAAGCCTTTACGATGTGAATTGGCGCAGACGTTTGTATCATATGTTGAAACGCTGTTCGAAAGAATAAAAGTTTTTGATTGACACCATTCAGAAATATTGTTAAGAGACGTGAACATTGGGGGGCGTCCGTTTGGTGGGGATGGGGTATTTCCGACCTAACCTTGCGTTTGTTGACCCTCTCCAAACTAACGGGAGCAACCGCTGTTGGTTCGCGCCTGCTCACCTGCGGCTGGGAGAAGCGATGATGACATCTAAGAGGCACTGCCAGATTTCAAAGTTTTGGTCTTTGGGATCGCTCTTTTTGCTCTTTGCCGTTCTGGCTCTCTTGCTGCCCGGCACCGCCCGCGGGCAGGCCGGCGGCGCGATCAACGGGACTGTGCGCGACTCCAGCGGTGGGGTCATCCCGGATGCGACCGTCGTCCTGCACAATCGCGGTACCAACCTGGACCGCAACGCGGCGACGAATAGCGCCGGTTTCTACGCCCTCACCAACATTCAGCCGGGTGAATACGACCTCACTGTCAGCAAAGACGGTTTCAAGACGTCGCAGCGCACGGATGTCACCGTGGACGTGAATCAGACTGCGACCATTGATTACACGCTGGATCCCGGCACCGTGCAGCAAACGGTTACGGTGGAGGCGACCGTCGCGGCGTTGGAGACCTCGACTTCCGAATTGGGCGTTGCCATTGTCCGGCAAGAGGTGAACAACCTCCCACTGAACGGACGAAACTTCACTCAGCTGCTGGATCTGACGCCGGGCGTAAGCACGATCAACGTCTCGCAAAATGGCAGTCTGGGAGGTGTGTGGTCGAACCCGGTGGGATCGTTCAGCTATCCCTCGATCAACGGGCAAACCAACCGCAGCGACTTTTTCCTGCTGGACGGAGTGAACAATCAGGGATCTTTCGGCAGCACCTACGCCGTCGCGCCGATTCTTGACGACGTCCAGGAGTTCAAGGTTCAATCCCACAACGATGACGCATCTTTCGGCGGCGCGCTCGGCGGAATTATCAACGTCGTCACCAAATCGGGATCGCAGGATTATCATGGGTCGGCTTGGGAATTCTATCGGGGTGCTGGATCGGACGCCCGGCCAACATTTTACCCGGCAGCTCTACCTTATCAGTTTACCCAAAACCAGTTTGGCGGCGCTGGTGGCGGTCCGGTAGTCCTTCCCTGGCACAGCTCATCCGCGCCCAAGACTTTTTTCTACACCGCTTACGAGGGTTACCGGTACACACAATCCGCCAGCGCCCACTACATTACGCCCAACGTTGCAAGCGAACTCGGCGGTGACCTTTCCTCCGTCGGCAACCAGATTTACAACCCTTATAGCGTTGTCCCGGATGTCAACAGCCCGTCTGGTTTCACCAACTCTCCCTTCCTGTGCACGGGCGGTGTTCCTTCTCCCTTGCTGCCAAACAAAACCCAGGCATCCGGCACGCCCTGCAACATGATTCCCGCGGCACTGATTGACCAGAACATGGTGACCTACGCGCAAAAGATCTTCCCCGCTCCTAACCTGACTGGCAATTCGACCTATAATGGCGTGGATACGACACCTTCCGATGTCCGTCAGGATACCGGGACATTGAGGATTGATCACCAGTTCACCGAGCGCGATAACCTCTGGGCGCGCTACGTGGGTTTCTGGCAACCCGTTACTGACTCGGGCGGGTTCGTAGGCCTCCCGCATTCTCAAAAGACCGATGGCTTCAATATCGGTGTTGGATACAGCCACGCTTTCTCCAGCAGTAGTTTGTTCGAAGCGAGGTTTGGTCGCGTCGTTCTGACAATCAATCAAAACTCGAACCCCTCGGGTGCGCCTCCCAGTTTCGGGCCGACGATTTTCAATCCGAACTACGCCGGCAATTTCAGAGGCGGCGCCGAAATGGTTCCAGAGGTCGCCATCCTGGGCTACATCGGCAATACCAACGCCAGCGCTCACAATGCCGCACAGTTTGACTACACCAAGGCGTCTGACATCTGGGAAGGTGGCGGAGCGTACACGAAAATCTACCAACGTCATACCTTCAAGATGGGTGTGGACTTCGCCAGCAACAATGCCAACGCTATATATTTAAACTCCGGCGTGGTCTTTGCGGCAGCCAACACCTCGGCGGCGAATACCCAGACCCAGATCGGTTTGGCTACGGGAGACGGACTTGCCTCCTTCTTACTCGGCCTCCCCAACAATGCGACCCGCCGCAATGTAGTCGAGTCAGAACACGGCGGCTGGGTTGACGGCGCCTATTTCATGGATCAGTGGAAAGCTACCGGCAAGCTCACCGTGAACCTGGGTCTTCGTTATGACCTGACCCTGATGCCGATCTACGGCAACAATGGCTTAGCAAACAATTTTGTGGGCGACCTCGATGCCCGCCACGGGATTTACTATATCGAACGCAACGCTCCGGCTTGCGATCTCCCGACCATAGGCGCTCCGTGTATTCCCGGCGGAGTGCTTCCGGCTAACGTTTCCATCACCCCGGTGAGCAACGGAGGCATCTATCACAACGATTTGACCAACTTCCAGCCGCGCGTCGGTCTCGCCTATCAGATTAGTGAAAAAACGGTAATCCGTGCCGGGTACGGGAGGTTTTACGATAACTGGGCTGCCATCACTCAGACGGCGCAGAACTTCGAAGGCACCTGGCCCAGCCTTGACCAACTCGGTGCCAGCAACACCAACCCGATTACGGGTTTACCGAATGTTTTCGCAGAAGACCCGCTCAGCCAGGGGACCCTGCCTCCGGTTACCGGCCCCACGCCGTTTAACCAGTCCACTTGGTTTGCAGATCCTTACATGAAGCGGCCTTACGCCGATCAGTGGAACCTGGGCGTGCAGCAGGAGCTCGGAACTCACACGATACTGACCGCGAACTACGTCGGTTCCCACGGCGGGCGACTCGATCTCGGTCCGTACGCCAACACGGTAAATCCCGCCACGGGCCAAAAGCCGTTCTCTTTCATCACTCCAACCGCTTGGGACTACAGCGGTGGCAGAAGCCACTACAATGCTTTGCAAGTCTCTCTGAACGGCAAGCAGTACAAGGGACTCACTTACCTCATTTCCTATACGTGGTCGAAGAGCGTGGATATCGGCTGCACAGGTTGGTACGGCGTGGAAGGCTGCGGCATCGAGAATCCCTACGACGTCAACGCCAGTGAGGGTCCTTCGGCAATTGATCTGCCGCAGATTTTTATTGCGTCCTGGACCTATCAGATCCCTTTCGGAAACGGGCAGCAGTTCTCCTCGGGAAACAAAGCGTTGAACTATGTGCTGGGAGGTTGGGGGCTCAACGGAATCCTGACCCTTACATCCGGGCAGCCATTCGATGTGGGAGTGGGCGGCGACCCCGCGCTCACGCAGAACTTCGGATGCTGCAACGGCTACTATGACCGGTTGAATGTAGTAAGCGGCGTACCGTTGTACGCTTCCAACAAAGGTCCTGCCGCCTGGCTCAACTATCCCGCCGCGTTTACCACTCCGCCGACCGCGCTGGGTTCGTTCGGCGATCTGGGCCGCAATTCGCTGCGCGGCGATAGTTTCAAGAACTTGGACTTTTCGTTATTCAAGCAATTCCCCATTAAGGAGCGTTACCGCGTCGAGTTCCGCTTCGAGACGTTCAACTCATTCAATCATCCGACTTGGGGGCTGCCGGACCAGAATATTAGCGACGGTAAGACCTTCAACACGATCGTCACTACCCGCAACCTTGCCGCCAGGCAGTTGCAGTACGGCGTTAAGTTTTACTTCTAGCTCTTGCGAAATACCCCCGCGCGGGGCGCCGATTGGGTGCCCGCGCGAAGGTCCGGGAGTGGCAGTCGCATCCTGCATGTCGCGGCTGGCGAGCCGTGCGCGCGCGAGGTGAACCCCCACCACCCCAGCGGTGTCGCTCCCGGGGTCTTTGTGCCGGAGATAGCTTAATCTTTCAGCTGCATCGCGGAATCCATGCCCGCAGAGATTATCAGGTGCTCTTGCCCACTTCCTCTCTCGTTTCGTCGCGTCGGTCCGTTCCTATAGCTTGGCGCAACGGCACGGAATATACTTGTGAAAAAATTGGGCGTGGAAAGATACGCTCCAGGCGAACTCGAATGCTCCGTGGCGGAAGATCGCGCTTTCAGAATGCGCCTGTGGGAATTTTGGCGCTCGGCTTCGCGGCCGC
>Ga0182024_10006475_pt1 | contig 25706 bp, 17 predicted proteins | sample P32metaG_FD_120480 | JGI IMG/M metagenome (GOLD analysis project Ga0182024, IMG submission 120480) | Permafrost microbial communities from Stordalen Mire, Sweden - P3-2 metaG (Illumina Assembly) | ecosystem: Environmental > Terrestrial > Soil > Wetlands > Permafrost | place: Sweden: Stordalen...
AAGGTGCCGTTCGCCGATCACAACGCCATGCTCGATCCGAGTTGTCCGGACATCACCGCCCGCGTCCTGGAGGCGCTCGGCGAATACGGCTTCGGCGTCGATCACCCGCAGGTCCGCCGCGCCCTCGCCTTCCTGCGGAAGACGCAGGAGAAGTCCGGCTGCTGGATCGGCCGTTGGGGCGTCAACTACCTGTACGGCGCCTGGCAGGTGTTGGTGGGCCTGGAGAAGATCGGTTTCGACACGGCCGACCCGATGGTGCGGCGTTGCGTATCCTGGCTGGAGGGCGTACAGCAGTCGGACGGCGGCTGGGGCGAGAGCTGCGGCAGCTACGACGACCCATCGCTGGCCGGACGCGGCCAAACGACCGCTTCGCAGACGGCCTGGGCTTTGTTGGCGCTGATGGCGGCGGGCGAGACGGACAACCCGGCCGTGCGCGGCGGCATCGATTTCCTCGTGTCGTCGCAGGACGAGGACGGCGGCTGGCGCGAGGGACCGTTCACCGGCACCGGCTTCCCGCAAGTCTTTTACCTGAAATACCACTTGTACAGTCTGTATTTCCCCCTGATGGCGCTGGCGCGTTACGCCAAGGCGGCGCCATCCCCGGTCGTTCACTACACGGCGGACTGACCGCCCCACAGGGTGGAGGGTGGAGGGTGGAGGGTGGATGGAAAAGACAACCTGAAGCGTCTTTTCCATCCACCCTCCACCCTCCACCCTCCACCCTCCACCATTAAAGGAGACTCTCATGCGCTTCCCGCTCAGCCTGACGACGGACATGGTGGGCTACATGGCCCGCAAGAAGCTGTCCGGCAGCAAGCGGTTCCCGCTGGTGCTCATGCTGGAGCCGCTGCACGCCTGCAACCTGACCTGCACCGGCTGCGGCCGCATCCGCGAGTATTCCACCCACCTCCGCGACCGCTTAACGCTCAAACAGTGCCTCGACTCGGTGGACGAGGCCGGCGCCCCGATCGTGAGCATCTGCGGCGGCGAGCCGATGATCTACCCCGAGATCGGGCCGCTGGTCAAAGGCATCCTGCGCCGGCGCAAACATATTTACCTCTGCACCAACGGCATGTTCATCAAGAAGAAACTGCACGAGTTCAAGCCGACGGATCGCTTCTTTTTCAACGTCCACCTCGACGGCCTGGAGGCGACGCACGACAAGGCGGTGGAGCGCGACGGCGTGTTCAAGTCGGCGGTCGAGGGCATCGTGGCGGCCAAGAAGGCCGGCTTCCTCGTCTGCACCAACACGACCATCTTCAAGGAAACCGACCTCGGCGAGATCGACCGCCTCTTTTCCTACCTGTCGAAGCTCGGCGTGGACGGCTTCCTGCTGGCGCCGGCCTACGGTTACACGGCCGTCCAGGAGACCAACCCGGACGGCGCCGCGGAAATCTTCATGACCCGCGACGACGTGCGCGCCAAGTTTAAGGAGGCGGAAAAGCTCTTATACAAGCACCGGATGATGTCGTCGCCGGTCTACCTGGAGTTCCTGAGCGGCAAACGCGAGTTGACCTGCACCGCCTGGGGCAACCCCACGCGCAACATCAAGGGCTGGAAGGGGCCGTGCTACCTCATCACCGACGAGCACCACGACACCTTCCGGGGCTTGATGGAGGATACGCCGTGGGAGAACTACGGCCACGGCAAAGACCCGCGCTGCGAGCACTGCCTGATGCACTGTGGATATGAGCCGTCCGCCGCCCTGGGCGTCAACGCCCGGCTCGGCGACAGCCTCAAGATGCTGATGTGGCAACTGTCGTGAATGGTGGCGCGTGATGCGTGGCGCGAAAAGACAAGTACCGTGCTTGTCTTTTCGCGCCACGCGCCACGCATCACGCGCCACGAATGTCACTTCTTCTTGTTCGTCGGCCGGATCAACACCAGGCCGCCGTTGGGGCCGGGGACGGCGCCTTCGACGAGTACGAGATGGTTGTCGGCGTCGATGCGGACCACGCGCAGGTTGCGGATGGTGACGCGCTCGGCGCCGTAGCGGCCCGCCGCCTTATGGCCGCGCTTGGGCCGGCCGCTGCCGCGGTTGCTGGCGTGCGAGCCGATGCTGCCCGGCGAACGGTGGTGCTTCTTGACGCCGTGGCTGGCCGGCAGGCCGTGGAAGTTCCAACGCTTCATCGTGCCGGTCGTGCCGCGGCCCTTCGACGTGCCGATCACGTCCACCGCCTTCACGTCCTTGAACACCTCCGCCGCCGTCAGCACCGTTCCGACCGCCGTTTCCGACGGCGCGTCGAGCCGGAACTCGCGGATGAACCGCTGCGGTTCCACGTTCGCCTTGGGCAACAGCGCCACGCCGGCGGCCGTGCGCGCCCGGCGACGCTTCGATTCCAAGGCGTCGGAAACGTGGCCGCGCTCCGCCCGAATCGCCTTGCGCCGCGCTTTTTCCAGAAAGCCCAGCTGCAAGGCGTCGTAACCGTCGCGCCCCTGATTGCGGACTTGCAGGACCGGACAAGGGCCAATTTGCAGCACGGTCACGGGAGCCTGCTTGCCCGCGTCGTCGTAAACCTGGGTCATACCGACTTTCAGACCGATCAATCCCAGCGCCATGACTTCATACCTTTCGCGCGGCCTTCAATTCGGCCTCGGGATGAAACCCGAGGAGGACGGGGCAATGGCCGACGGCGGTTGGACGGCGGCTTTCGGCGGCGCCGCCGATTCCTCGCCCTCGGGATGCCTTCCTTCAATTCGGCCTCGGGATAAAACCCGAGGAGAACCGCCCTGCCGCCGCCGGCGTTCCTACTAGGATAGGGGCCAAGGGCGGCGGCGTCCAGCCCCGTCGCGGCCTCCGGCTCATTTGTCCGGGGCCGGCGCTGACGGCGATTCCTCGCCTTCGGGGTGGAAAGCGTCGATCGGCTCCGGCGGCGTGAACCGCGTCCTCGGCGGCAGCCGCACCACCTTGCGGTCCAACGGCCAGTCCACTTCCAGCCGGTTGCTCACGACTTCCTGATCGTCGGGAACGCTCGCCGCGTCGCGCCGGGTGACGAAGACAGCGAGCCGGTCGCCGCGCTCGAAATGATGCTTCTTCCACTGATATTCGATCAGCAGGGCTTGCACGTCGCCGCGCCGGAACAGCCGGCCGTCGCCGACGCGCTGCTCGACCGTGCCGCCGTCGGGAAATTCGACGTTGACGTAATACACCGCGTCACGGTCGGGCGCGGACTTCCAATCGCCCTCCAGCGTCAGGACGTAGACGCGACGCTCCAGGGGTCGTATCTCCCAAAGCGGATAGCCGGGATCGCTGAGGACGAGTTGCGGCGGCGCGGCGCCGACCGGGACCGCGACGGCCAGGCAGAGTGCCGATGCCAGGAAGACGGCGGACAAGGCGCGCATGGTGAAAACCTCCGACGGCGACCTTTCCATGATCGCACCGGACGGGCTGCGACGCAACGGCGCGGCGGCGCCGGGGGCCGGATTGATGTGCGTCCGCGCCCAAAAGTCGTTAGAGGCCGTGTTTCCACGCCCATGACCTCTCTCCCATCATAGTTCACCGCACGGTCACGAAGTCGTTGTGGTTGAATGGCGCCTGCACCAAACCTTCGCGCGCCTGGGGGGCCGGCCGGCGGCGCCGTGCCGTCGGGTCCGTTAGCCGCTGGTGGCTCCCATTAGTTCGGCGTTGATCTTGGCAATGACATTAGCGGCTTCCGATTCCACGCGCACGAGTCGATCTGTGGCAGGCGGCGGCGCAGGCCGCGGATGATCTCGCCGTGGACATCGGCGTCACTGGCCAGTCGCAGCATTGGCCTTCTCCCCGGCACTGCGGCGTGTCAGCAACTCCTCCCGCGAGACGCGCGGGCTCGGCCTCAATCTTCACCCGCAGGGATTCGGCTTCCTCCTGTCGCCGCTTCAAATAGGCCCGCACTTCGTCGCGGCGCCGGAGGTAATAAGCGATGACGGCGTGGACGTCGGCCAACAGCAGGGTGTCGTAGGCGCGGACCATGTCCTCCGGCGTCATCCCGTTCTCGTAGTGCTCGACGATCAGGTCGAGGCTAATGCGACTCCGGCCGACGCGCACCACGCCCCCTTCGTCCACCCGGAGGGGCGGACGGTCGGCATGGAGGGGAAGCGCCTCGGCCGGCCCTTCCGCGTCCAGGGTAACGGTCACGCGCTGATGCTCGGCCAGCGGGACCGGCCGCATGGGGCGGAAAACCCCGTTCTCGTATACCGCTTCGATCTGAATCGTCATGGCCTTTGTCTCCCGAGCGAATTATAGCGCAGCCAATGCCAGCAATCGGCGCTCACACCACCTCCAGGGTTCCGGCCTCCATCGTGTCGGCCAGCTGCCGGAGCCATGCCTCGAAGTTAGGAAACTCGATCGTGCGGTCCTCCCAGTCATGCCAGAACGCCACGACTTGGCCCGGGATGCTGTCGTCCTCGGCCTCCATATCCAGACACAAGTGGTCGCCCCCGCCGTTCGCCAGGAACGGCACCCACCCGCGCCTCCACCACCGGGGGTCGTCAAAGTCCGACCCGATCATTCCGTCAAGGATCTCCTTGGACGCGGCCACTTCCTCCAGCGGCGAGAACATCCGATTGTCTTGGAGACTGTCATAGCAGGACGGTGCCTGCCCGTTTCGCCACTTGTAAAAGGCGCGGAACGCTTCTGGAAGTCGGAGGACAAAGCGGGACTCAAAGGCGTCTAGCGTCGCGTCCGTTACGCCGGGTTGGAGGCAGGCGTGATAGTCGGGGCGGTTCGCCACAAGCCACCGGTCCACTCGATCAATCAGCGTGGTTGCCATCGCGTCATCTCACCACCACAACATAATCCGTGGTCGGTTCGGCCGCCATCTTTTCCAGGTCGCCGCCGACCTCGATGCGCACCGTCACCGCCTTGCCGCCGGTGCGCTTCGCCGCCCGCGCCGGGATGCCGAAGCCGCGTTCGACGTGGCCGCTCCCCGCCAGCACCACCATCCGCCGCACGTTGCGGTCGCCCTGGAACGCGGCGACGCTGGCGGCCATGTAGTCGTCCCAAACCGTCATCACCTCGTAGCCGCGCTCCTTCTGTTCCGGCGTGGCGTCTTTCTGGCCGTGCATCTTCGGCAGCCGCTCGTACCAGTAGTCGCGGTGGTCCTTCACCCGGAAATCGACCTCGCCGAGTTGCTTCTTCTCGTCGCCGGTCAGGGCGGCATAACCCACTTTGGAGATCCGCCGCGTCAGTTCTTTCGGCGCGTTGAGGGCGGCCAACGGCACGCCGTTTCTGCGGCAGAACTCCACGATCGGCCGGTAGAGCGACCAGTCGAAGCCCCAGCGCTGGCGATATTCCGTCGCCTTCAGGAACTCTTCTTCGCCGATTTCGCCGCGGAAATACCGGTCGATGTCCTTCTGGTAAGGCCGCTGGAACATCTCCATGCCGACGCCCAGCCGCCCGTCACGGGCGAACAACGCCTCGATGATCTCTTGCTGAACGCGATGACACGGAACGCTGTCGTGCGTCTCGCCCAGGCAGATCAGATCGGCGTCCAGCAGGCGATCGACCATTTCTCCGAAAGAAATTGTCTTTTTCTCCTTCGTGGAGTAGACGGCCAGCGCCGGCGGCCCTTCGAGGTAGTCGAGCATTGCCCGATACCCCGCCGCGCCCGGCGCGTCGATCAGCAGGACGCGCGGGCCGCGCATGAGGACGGCCTGCACTTCGCCGTACTCGCCCCTCCAGACGGCGGCGCCCGCTTCCGCGTTCGGGGAGGGACTGAGCTTCGGGTCGTGGAGCGGCAGGTATTTCGCCAGCGCCTCCTGGAAGCGCCGCGCCTGGTCCTGGCCGGCGAAGGCGATTTCCCAGGCGCGGCCGCCGCCGTATTCGACGCCGCGGTCGCCGATCCAGCCGGACGCCGCCCGCACGGACAGCGGCGCCGTCTCCGGGACCCCCATCAGCTTCTTGATCCAGCCCAGCTCGCCGACCACCCGGCCGGGGCCGAGGTCGATGGTCGAAACGCCTTCCGGGTGCAGCACGTCGGCCGTCGATTCCGGCGGAAAACGGTAGGCGCGGTTCACGGCGTCCCAGCCGCCGTGTTCCTTCAACGCCTTGACGTAGCGGGCGCCCTGGGCGTAGAGGAAGGCGTTGCGCAGGTTCTTGGCCTTTTCCAGCGGCGCGTCGAGCATGGCCGCGACCTTGGGCTGGTCCTTCTTCAGCACCTCGATCATGGTGTAGGTCGCGTCGCCTTCGATCAGGGCGGCCTTCGCCAGCTCGGCGTCGTCTTCCTCGTCAACCTGGTGCAGCTTTTCCAGCCCGAAATGCTGGTCCTGTAGCGCATGAACCATTTCATGAATGAGCACGCCGCGCTCGTACGCGCCCGAGACATCGTCGTAGACGAACAGGGCCTTGTCCTTGAGGCTGTAGAAGCCCTGCACGTGCTTGTCCGCGTCCTTCGGCCGGGCGATCACCTTGGCGACGACCGGCGTCATATACGCCAGACCGCGCACGGCGGTGATGTCCTTCTCCAGCTGACGCACGGTCGTTTCCAGGTCGGCGTCGGCCGGCTTGTCGGCGGCGAGCAGGAACGGGCAGAGCAGGAGCACGAATCGAACCGATATGGGAGCCGCCTTCATGGTGTGTACCTTCCAGGAGGGTCGAACCAGGGTGCGGGGAGGGCCGTCTTTCAGAGTATCGCACAACGGCCGTGGACGCCATCGCCGCCTTGGCTCGTACAACACCCTTCGGGCCGCCGCATCCGATTGAGGGATTGGGCATGACGCAACTGGACGCCTTTTTGCAGGCGGTGAAAGACGACCCAGACGACGACGCGCCGCGTCTGCTGCTCGCCGACTGGCTGGAGGAGCAGGGCGACCCGCGCGGCGAGTTCATTCGCGTCCAGTGCCAGTTAGTCCGCCTAATGCCTTACACCCCACGACGCCTGGAATTGGAGCAAAGGGAAGAGCAGTTGCTGGGTCGGCACGGAGCCGGGTGGCTTGGGCCGTGGAAAATCGCCCGCCATCACCACTTCCATCGCGGTTTTTTGACCGTGGTGATCGGGGCGGAGGAGTTCTGGTCGGGACCGTGTGCGTCTGATGAGGCCTTGGCCTGGGTCGAGAGCCTGAGTTTGGGCAACCTTCAGCCCTCCACGGCCGCGGAGTTCGGCCGCAGCCCTTTCCTTAATCGCCTTACGTCCTTGACCATTGTCAACCCAGAGTTCCCCCCCGGCACGGTCGCCGCTGTGGCCGCATCGCCGCACCTGTCGCGGCTGACCACGCTCGATCTGCGCGGCGGCTCGATCGGCGTCGAGGGCGCGGCCGCGCTGGCTGCCGGCGAGCACTTCACCCGGCTGAACAGGCTGCGCCTGGTTACGAGCTTCCTGGGACCGCAGGCGGTCTCGCGGATCGCCCAGTCCCCGCACCTGGGCCGTCTCACCGGCCTGGAAATTTGCAGCGCCGGTTTGCACGATGACAGCGTACTCGCCCTGACGGCTTCGCCGTACCTGACACAATTGACCTCTCTTGACCTGAATTACAATCAAATCGCCGACGCCGGCGCCGCGGCCCTTTCTCGTTGGCCGGGCCTGAGCGTACTTACCTCACTCTCGCTTGCGGGAAATTTAATCGGCAGCGACGGGGCCAAGGCGCTGGCGTCGTCGCCGCACCTGGGCCGGCTCGAAGTCCTCGACCTGGAAGAAAACCGCGTCGGGGCGAAGGGGGCGGCGGCTCTCGCCGACTCAAGTCATCTAACGCGCCTCGTCGCGCTCGGATGGAAAGGCAATCCGGTCAGCGCACCGCAGGACGCAGCCCTGCACCGGCGCTACCGGCCTTTCCCCTGCTGACAGGCCTGACTACCCCCTCCGCGACGACCGCCGTTTGAGCAGCTCGTCGCTGATCGTGCCCAGCAGCAGCGCCGCGCCGATTACCGCGTATTCCAACTCGCTCTTGATGTTGAACGAGTAGCAGACCTGCTGCAACAGCGGCAGCACGGCCGCCCCCAGCACCATGCCGGGCACCGAACCTTCGCCGCCGCTGAGGCTGCACCCGCCGAGCACCGCCCCGGTGATGGCGTACAGTTCCAGCCACGACCCGGCGCTCGAAGGCTGGGCCGAGTCGTAATAGAAGAGGAACACGATACTGCTCAGGCCGGCCAGCATCGAACAGAGGACGTAGGCCAACACCTTGTAGCGGCCAGTCGGGATGCCGGCGTAGCGGGCGGCCTCCTCGTTGGCCCCGATGGCGAACAGGTAACGGCCGTGGCGCGTGCCGTGCAAAAACAAGCCCAGCACCACCGCGACTAGCAGCATCAGCACCAGCTGATTCGGCACGCCGTAGATGTGGCCGACGAACAACTCGCGGAAGGCGCGGATATGTTCTAGGGCCGTCGCGTCCTCCACGTGCCAGCCGGGGCTGTGGTCCGGCGACAGCCATTTCGCCAGCCCGCGGTAGATGAACAAACCGCACAGCGTCACCAGGAACGGTTGCAGACGCAGTTTCGTGACCAGCAAGCCGTGGATCAGACCGACGCCCGCGGAGCCGGCCAGGACGATCAAAGCGGCGGTCCACGGCGACAACTGTTTTTCGAGCATCAGCCCGTAGCAGACCGCTCCCAGGCCGACCACCGAGCCGATCGACAGGTCGATGCCGCCGGACACGATGAGGATGCCAACGCCCAGCGTCGGCAGGCCGAAATAGCCGAGGTTCTCGGCGATGGTCTGCTGCGTATCCACGGAACGGGCGTTGGCGTTGGACAGCAGCAGGAGGGTGTACAAGGCTACGACCATGAACAGGACGCCGAACAGCCGGGCGGCCGTCGGCGGGATGCGGTCCTGGACGCGGTTCCAGCCTACGAGCAGACCACTCATTCCCGCCCTCCGATGGAGCTTTTGACGGCCGGGGCGTCTTCCGACGCGCGGCCGGTGGCCAGGTGCATCACCGCCTCCTGGCTGAGGCCGCCGCGCGGCAGTTCGCCGGCCAGCCGGCCCTCATGCAAGACCAAGACGCGGTCGCTCATGCCCAAAACCTCTTCCAGGTCGCTCGAAATCATGACGACCGCCACGCCCGACGCCGCCAGCTCGTCCATCAGGCCGTAAATCTCGCTGCGGGCGCCGACGTCCACGCCGCGCGTCGGCTCGTCGAAGATGACCACGCGCGGCTTACGCGCCAGCCATTTGCCGAGAACGACTTTCTGCTGGTTGCCGCCCGAAAGCTGGCCGACGATCTGATGCGGCCCGGACGCCTTGACCGTCAGCCGCGCCGATAGGTCGCGCGTCAGCCGCCGCTCGCGGCGCGGCACGATCCAGCCAAGCGGCCCCAGAACGCTCAGTTGACCGAGGTTCGGCAACGAGAAGTTGCGTTGCACGCTCTCGGTCAGGACGAGGCCGTGTCGCCGGCGGTCCTCCGGGGCCAGCAACAGCCCGGCCCGGATGGCGTCCCGCGGATGCCGGACGCGCAACGGCTTGCCGTCGATCCGCACCTCGCCGCCGGTGAGATGCCGCAGGCCGAACAGCGCCTCCGCCACCTCGGTGCGGCCGGCGCCGACCAGCCCGGCCATGCCCACAATCTCGCCGCCGCGCACCTCGAAGGAAATCGGCGTCGTCGGCCCGCCCGCGAAGGTGACACCGCGCACGGCCAGCCGCACCGGGGCGTCGGCGGCCGGCGTGTGGCAGCGGTGGTAGAACTGCTTGAGATCGCGGCCCACCATCATCCGCACCATCGCGTCGCGGCCGATCTCCTCCTTGCTCAGGCCGCCGGCGTTGCGGCCGTCGCGCAGCACCACCACGCGATCCGCCACGCGCAGCACCTCGGCCAGCCGGTGCGAAATGTAGACGACGGCGACGCCCTGCTTTTTCAGATCGTCAATCACTTCATAAAGGCGGTCGGTTTCCCGCTGCGTCAGGCTGGAGGTCGGCTCGTCCATGATGATGAGGCGGGCGTGGTGGGCGAGGGCGCGGGCGATCTCGACCAGCTGCTGTTGGCCCGGCGGCAGGTCGCCGACGCGGCGGTCGGGCCGCACGTCGAGGCCGACCTTGGCCAGCAGCGTCCGCGACTCGACGGTCATGCGACGGCCGTTGAGCCAGCCCAGCGGGCCGCCGATCACCTCCTCGCGGCCCAGGAACAGGTTGGCGGCCACGCTGAGGTTTTCCGCGAGGTTCAGTTCCTGGTGAATGAGCACAATGCCGCGGCGGAGGGCGTCGGCCACGCCGGTCAGGTGCAGCGGCTGGCCGTTGTAGCGCACGTCGCCGCCGTCGGGGCGGTGGACGCCGGCCAGGATCTTCATGAGCGTGGACTTGCCGGCGCCGTTTTCGCCGACCACCGCCAGCACCTCGGCGGCGGCGACGTGCATCGACACGCCGTCCAGCGCCTGCACGCCGGGGAAGTGCTTGCGGACGTTGTGGACTTCAAGGAGCGGAGGTGACGGGTTCACGGAGTCACGCGGGTTGATTACGGGATTCGGCGAGCGGGGGGCGTAAGCCCCCTGATTTAGCCTAGCGCCGCGGAAAAGATGACGAATCAGGGGGCTTACGCCCCCCGCTCGCCCCGATCCTCATTTTTTACCGAGCAATTCGTTCAGCTGGTCGCGGAACTCCTTGACGGCGATGCTCTTCTTCTGACCGTGTACCGTCTCCGGATACTCCTGTTTGCCGTCCTTGGTGATGATGCGGAAGTCGATGGGGAACATGCCGTCGGCCGGGATCACCTTCTTGTCGCCGCGCGCCAGCGCCGCCATCATCTTGACCGACTGGAAGCCGAACTCGTAGGGGTTCTGCACGACGGTGCCGAGGATGCCGCCGTCGGCGATGCCCTGCAACGTCTCGGGGTCCTCGTCGAAGCCGACGATCTGGACCTTGCCGACCTTGCCCTTGTCGGTCACGGCGCTGAGGATCTTCGGCGGGTTGTAGGCCCACAGCCCGATCAGGCAGACGTTCGGCGCGTCCTTCAATTCTTCACTTTCGAGAGCGGCAATGGCGTTTTGCTTGGCCTTCTGGGCGCCCTCCGGCTGGTCGGTGTAGGTGCGGAAGAGGGTGTACTTGCCGTATTTGCCGCCGTCCTCAATGTTCGCGTCCTTGGCGCCGGCCAGCTCATCGACGACGCCCTGGCGGCGCTGGCGGGCGTTGAGCGGGGCCAGGTCGCCGACGAAGATGGCGATCTTGCCGCCGTCCGGCAGCGCCTCCTTGACGAGCCGGCCGACGGCCCGGCCGCCCTCGTAGTTGTCGGTGCCGATGTAGCAGAGGCGGTGCGTGGCGGGGGCGTCGTTGTCCACGCACAGGAACGGGATTTTCTCGGCGATCTTGTCGATGTAGTCGGCCTGGTTCTTGGGGTCGATGACGCTGACGGCGACGGCCTTGGCCCCCTGGTTGACGACGCCGTCGATGACCGTCCGCTGAACGCCGGGGTCGCCCTTGTCGGGGCGGCGGAAGAGCAGATCGACGTTCTGCTCCTGGGCGGACTTGGTCGCCCCCGCTTCGGCGATGGTCCAGAACGATTCGGGATTATTGGTGACGAACGCGACCTTGGGTTTACCGGAATCCTGTTGGCAGGCCGGCAGCAGGGCCAGCGCCAGCCCGGCCGCCACGACGCCTGCGACGCGGAGAGATTTCATGATGCCACTCGTGGGTTCGGGAGAACGACACCTCGGCGGCCGACGGGGCGACGGCCGCCGCTCTGATGAAGATACTCCTAAGACGGGGCGGAGCAAGCGGAAAGGGTGTGAAATGCCGCGAATGGGGCGGCGCGGTCGGACGGCCCTTGCCGCCCATGAGGCGCCGTCCGATTCGCGACGGCTCATTCGTTTCCTCTCTCGAACGGCTCTATAATGACACCATTCGTTGCGAATCTCTTCCGTCGGGAGACGGCATGACCTGCTTTGGGAATCGACGCGCCTGGCCGGCGGCCCTGGCGCTGGCCGTGCTCTGGGTGCCCGCGAGGGCCGACGAGGCGCCGTCGCCCGCCGTCTTCCCGGCCGAGTCCAAGCCGACGGCCGGCCGCATCGACGAAATCCGCAAGCTGCTGGCGGCCCACAAATGGGCCGACGCCGTCGAACAAATCCAGTCCGTCCTCACGGCGTCGGGCGACGACCTCGTGCCGCTCGATCCGAACCGCAGCGTCGCCTGTCGGCGGCTGTGCCAATCCCTGCTAGCGTCGCTGCCGCCGGACGCCCTGCGGTCCTATCGTGACGGGGCGGACGGTCAGGCCCGTAAATGGCTTGACCAGGCGACGGCGACGCGCGACGCCCGGTTGTTGCGACGGGTGGTGGACGAGGCGTTTTGCAGCCGCCCCGGCGAAAAGGCGCTCGATCTGCTCGGCGACCTCGCCTTCGAGCGCGGCGACTTCGCCGAGGCCGAATCCTGGTGGGGCCGGCTGATCCCGCCCGCCGTCGTTAAGGGCGATCCGCCGCCCGCCTTCGCCCTCTTCTACCCCGACCCGCAAACCGACCCGGCCCGCACCCGCGCCAAGGTGCTGCTCGCCCGGCTGTTCCGCGGCGCCTACGGCTGGGCCGACGATTTGCAGGCGTATCGCAAAACCTACGGCACTGCCGAGGGCGCGCTGGCCGGCAAGAACGGCAGGTACGCCGACATCCTTCAGCAGGTCGCCGACGAGCGCGACTCCGACCCGCCGGCGCCGACGACCGATTGGCCGACCTTCGGCGGCGACGCCTCCCGCGGCCGCACCGCCGTCGCCCCGCCGCGCCTGCTGGAACGGCTTGGGGCACTTTGCCGATCCGTCAACGAGCATCAATTCGGCCTGAAGGACCGCCAGGAGTGGGACGAGGAGCCGCCGCCCGCCAAGGCGGTCGGCCCCATCCTGCTGAACCGCTCGATGGCCTTCGAGCCGGTCGTGGTCGACGGCAAAGCGATCGTCGCCGACGCCCGCTATGTGACGGCCTACGACCTGCGCACCGGGGCGGTCGAGAAGTGGTACGACGCGGCCAAGGTCAACGGCGTCCATCCCGACCTGAATTTGCCGGCGCCGCCGGACCTGCGCTATTCGCCGACCGTGGCCGGCGACCGCGTTTTCGTCCGCCTCGGCACGCAGAGCGTGCGCGACGCGCCGACGACGGACAGACCCAAGGACGGCGAGAAGCCGGCGCCGACGGACGAAGCCAGCCTGCTGGTTTGCCTGAGTCTGAGGCCGGCGGCCGACGGCGGGCGCGAGTTGTGGAGCATTCGGGCCGGGGCGTCGGAAAACCTCGACAAGGACAAGGCCTACACCGTCTTCGAGGGTTCGCCGCTCGTCCACGACGACCTCCTGTATGTCGCCTCCACGCGCTTCCTGAACGGCCGGGCCGTTACCCGCGTCCAATGCTACCCGGCCGACGCGGCGGGGGAGCCGCGCGAACGCTGGCGTCAGGACGTTTGTGAGACGCACGAATTTGCCGAGCGCGACCGGCGTTACCGCCAACATTTATTGACAATGACGGGGCCGTATGTGGTGTATTGCTCGCATTCCGGGGCGATCGCGGCCCTCGACGCGCTGACCGGCAAGCCGGCCTGGGCGGTGCGCTATCCGAGCCGCGGCGACAAGACCGCCGACGGCGAACCGTCGCCGCGCGACCTGGCGCCGTGCCTGTTCGCGGACGGCCGGCTGTACGTCGCCCCAGCCGACTACGACCGTTTGCTCTGCCTGGACGCCGCGACGGGCGAAACGCTGTGGCAACGCGGCCCGCTGGAGGTGGTTCATTTGCTGGGCGTCGGCGAAGGCCGGCTGATCTTCACGACGCCGACGGGGCTGCGGGCGGTGGGCGCCGACGACGGCGTGGACGCCTGGGCGCTGCCGGACGGCGGCGGCGCGTTGGCGCCGGCGGGCCGCGGCCTGCTGATCGGCGATCTGGTGTTATGGCCGACCGCATCGAAAGGGCCGGGTTCCTTCACGGTCTACGCGGTGCGGCAGCGGGACGGCAGCCAACCGGATGACCCGTCGCTGTTGAGCCACATCCCGGCCGGCAACCTCGTCTACGCCGATGGCTGTCTGCTTTGCGCGGATCGGCGGACGCTGACGATTTTCACGCCGCCGAGCATGCGCCTGGAGGAGAAGGAGGGGCAGTCGCGCGCCGAACCGGAATCGCCGTCGGCGGCGCTGGAGCTGGCCCGCTCCGAGGCCGACGCCGGTTTGACCGGCCGCGCCCTGGAGAGTTATGCCCGCGCCGAACGGCTGGGCGTCGGGCTGTCGGCGGTGAAGAGGAAACGGCTGGGCGAGACGGTTCGGAGGGAGAAACACGCCCTGTTGCTGGACGCGGGGCGGCGGGCCGAAACGGCGAAGCGCTGGGACGAGGCGGACGGCCTTTTCAAGCAGGCGTCCATAGCGGAGTTTGCCGATCCGTCGCGTCTGCAAGCGTTGCTGGAGACGGCGGCGCTGTGGAAGTCGGCGGGGCGGGACGATCGCGCCGCCGTCGCGCGGCAGACGATCCTCGATGCGAAGGGACTGGCCGATCTGACGGTGATGGACGAGGCGGGTACGCCGCGGCGGCCGGGCGATTTCGTTGCCGCGCACACCGCCGACCCGCCGAAACGGCACGACGCGGCGACGGAACCGGCGCCATGTCCGCCGCCCTACTTCCGAGTGTGGCAAGCGGCGCTTGATCCCGGCGAAACCGTCTTGGCGGTCGCCGACGATGTGCTGTCGTGCGGCTCATACCAACCCGAAGCGCAAGCGAGGGATTCAGTCCAAACCTCGCTCGCGCTTCGGGTTAGTGATACGGGCAAGGTCCGCTGGCGCACCCCGCTTCCGTTTGCGCCGGCGTGGGCCGATCGGACGGGCGGCGTGATCGTGACGGCCGGCGCCGGCGGCGCGGCCGGGCTGCGCGCGGACGACGGCCGGGTCGCCTGGGAGTACGCGGCACCTCCGGCGTCGCCGACGTTTCCTACGCCGGCGGGCACGGTCCTGGCGCCGACCGGGCGGCCCGACCCGTTCGGCAATTTTCATCTTCTCGGAGGCCGATTGTTGTTCGCACAGGGCCAACGCCGGCTGTTCGCCCTGGACGTGGAAAGCGGCCGCGTCTTGTGGACCCGCTGGGCGCCCGGCGCCCGGCTGCGTCAGCCGCCGCCCGACGGCCGGTTTTTTCATGTCTGCCCCGTGAGCGCCGACTTGCTGTTGGTGCAGACTTCCGGCGGCCGTCGCTGGCTGCTCGACGCCGCCACGGGAAACCTCCTCCACGACGATCCGACCGCCGGCGAACCGTGGCCGCGCACCCCCGTTCTGCTGCCCGACGGCGGCGTTTGTATCACGACGGATGCCCGGACGGTCGTGCGGATCGACCCGGCTTCGGGGCGCGATGTGTGGACTTACACGCTGCCCGGCGTCACCACGCGAACCGGCGAGGCGCCGCGGCTGGCGGTCGGGCCGGACGCATTGATGCTGGCGTGGGCGACGAACATCGGCTGGCGGCTGCGACGGCTCGACCCGGCGAAGGGCACACCCTTCTGGAACGAGCCGCCGCTGGTCAATGTCGGCGAACTGGACGTGGACGGCTGGTCGGTGGACGCCGACGCCTTTTACGGCGTTCAGGATCGCGTCCTCTTCGCCCGGTCGTTGAAGGACGGCGCCGTGCTATGGGAACGGCCGCTGGCCGGGCCGGCGGGGCGCTGGCGGACGCGGCGGGTCGGCGACGCCCTGTTCGCCTACCCGGCGGCGACGGCCGGCGTGCGATTTCAATTCCGTTGGCTGGCGGGTGCGTTACAATGGGAGGGTTGGCTTCCACCGCGTGACGAATCCGGCCGCGAGTATCCGGTCGTGTGCTGCGACCCCAGGACGGGGCGGCTGGTGCAACGGCTGAATTTCCCGGTCGATCCGCAGGCGTTCGTTCATCTTGATCCTGACGGGGGCGGCGCGCTGCCTGCGATTGCGGTGGAGACGGTGGAATGGCGTCCGCGGATCTATGTTTCGGCGCACGGCTTGGTCGTGGCGGCGGCCGACGGGGCGTGGGGGCTGTCGGCGAAATAGCGAGGTGGACCTTTGTCGTGAACGCATTGAAATACCACTGCCCCTGCTGTGGCTACGGTGGGATGGACCTGCCTGCGTACGAACACATCGGTTCTCCACCGTGGGCCGATCACGGTTCTCCGCCTTATGCCCTTCGCTACGGGTCGCCGTCTTACGACTGCTGCGACTGTTGCGGCTTCGAGTTCGGTTTCGACGATGAACCCGGAGCGGGTGAGGGGCAGTCCTTCTCGGAGTATCTGTGGAGATGGGCCGCAGGAGGATGCCTCTGGTTCAGCGCGGATCGTCGGCCAGCAGGATGGTCCTTGATTACACAACTGACCGATGTTGGCGTCGATGTCTCGAACCTCCCACTCACTCTGCCTTTGAATTCACACCCAAGACTCTACGGCGAGTCTAAGAGGTAATATTCATGCCAAATGTCCGCTGCAAGACGTGTGGCCTTTCGATGCAGGTCCCCGCCGGCGGCCGGCGCATGTGCGGCTGCGGCGCCTGGCTGTCCGGCGACGAGGAATTGCCCGTCGTCGGGGCGACGGCAGACGACGAGCCGACGGCCGCGCAGCCCTGGCCGCGCATCGACGGCGACCTGTCCGCCATCGAACGGCTCAACGACGGCTACCGCCGTATCCGCAAGGAAATGAGCAAGGCCATCGTCGGCCAGGAGCGCGTCCTCGAAGAGCTGCTCATCGCCATCTTCGCCCGCGGCCACTGTCTGCTGGTCGGCGTGCCCGGCCTGGCCAAGACGCTCATCATCCGCACCCTGGCCGACTCGCTCAGCCTCAGCTTCAGCCGCGTCCAGTTCACGCCCGACCTGATGCCGTCCGACATCACCGGCACCGAGGTTTTGCAGGAGGACAAGACGACCGGCCAACGGCTGTTCAAGTTCCTACACGGCCCGCTGTTCGCCAACGTGGTGCTGGCCGACGAGATCAACCGCACGCCGCCCAAGACGCAGGCCGCCCTCCTCGAAGCCATGCAGGAGCGCCAGGTCACGGTCGGCGGCGCCAAGCACAAGCTGCCCGATCCGTTCTTCGTGTTGGCGACGCAGAACCCGATCGAGCAGGAAGGCACCTACCCGCTGCCCGAGGCGCAGCAGGACCGCTTCATGTTCAACATCTTCGTCGATTACCCCGAGGAGGAGGAGGAGTTCAAGATCGTCGAGATGACGACCTCGACGCATGTGCCGAAAATCGACCGCATGTTGTCGGCCACGGACATTTTGGAGATGCAGGACATCGTAAGGAAGGTCCCGGTGGCGCCGTATGTCATCCGTTATGCGATGAAATTCACGCGGCTGACGCGCCAGGGGTCGCGGGTGAAGGGGCCGGCGCGCGGCCACGTCGCGGAGGCCGTGGGCAAGGCGCGCGACAAGGGCGACGTGCCGGACTTCGTGCGCAACTACGTGACGTGGGGCGCCGGGCCGCGGGCGTCGCAGTTTCTGATCCTGGCGGCCAAGGCGCGGGCGGTGCTGCACGGCCGCTACTACGTCTCCTGCGAGGACGTCCGGGCCGTGGCCCCGCCGGTGCTGCGCCACCGCATCATCACCAACTTCAACGCCGAGGCCGAAGGGATCAAGCCGGACGACATCGTGCGCAAGCTGATCGACGTCGTGCCGCGCGACCCGAACGAGAAGGTCGAGGCGCCGGCGAAGGTGTGAGACACATGAAGGTCGAAAGGGGTTTGCAGATGCCAGAGCAACCTCCCCGTCGTGAGACAATGGGAGGCCTGTACGCCAAGGTTTGGCCCAACGCCACCCCCGAGGATCTTGCACAACTCATCGCCTTGTTCGGAGACCCGGAAGGCGAGGTCTGCTCCTTGGATGAGGTCATTCGGTCCTTGGAGGAGGAGAACGAAGAATAGGAGCGGACAGTTCCCTCTACTCTGGAAATGTGCCTCATGCCGGACGACCCCAAACGCTATCTCGACCCCGTGGCCCTGGCCAAGCTCCGCAACCTGGAGTTGCAGGCCCGGCTCATCGTCGAGGGCTACCTGTCGGGCATGCACAAAAGCCCCTACCACGGCTTCTCCGTCGAGTTCGCCCAACACCGCGAGTACGTGGCCGGCGACGACCTCAAGCACCTCGACTGGAAGGTCTTCAGCCGCACCGGCCGCTTCTACCTCAAGCAGTACGAGGAAGAAACGAACCTCGCCTGCTGGATGCTGGTGGACGCCAGCGAGTCGATGAAGTACGGTTCCGGCCCCACGCGCCCCGACGGCCGGCCGCACGTCAGCAAGTACGATTACGCCGCCATGTCGGCCGCCGCCCTGGCCTACATGGTCCTCCAGCAGCAGGACTCGGCCGGGCTGGTCACCTTCGACGATCAGGTGCGCGCCGTCCTCAAGCCGTCGAGCCAGCCGTCGAACCTAAAACAGGTCGTCAATATCCTCAACGCGGGGCCGGGCCGCGAGCGCACCCGGCTGGGGCCGATCTTTCACGACATGGCCGAGCGCGTCACGCGCCGCGGCATCGTCATGGTGTTCAGCGACCTGTTCGGCGAGCCGCGCGAGGTGCTGACGGGTTTAATGCACCTGCGGCACCGGCGACACGAGGTCATCGTCTTTCACGTGCTCGACCGGGCGGAGGAAGAATTTCCGTTCCAGGAATCGACGCTGTTCCGCGGCATGGAACAGCTGCCCGATCTGCTGACCGACCCGCGTTCGCTGCGCGACGGCTACCTGGAACAATTGCGGTTGTTCACGGAGGAACTGGAGCAAGGCTGCCGCGCCCAGAACATCGATTACGTCCGGCTGCGGACGGACAAGCCGCTGGGCTTGGCGCTTTCGACGTACCTTGCCCATCGACTGGCGCGGAAGGGGAAATGAGACTACGGACCCAAAGTTCGGGCTGGGACCTCATCCCTCGCTTGCGCTTCGGGTTAGTATAAGCGGACACTAACCCGAAGCGCAAGCGAGGGGCGCGGTTCCTCGCCTCGCTTGCGCTCGGGGCTGGTCAAGGTGTAATCGGATGCCTCTCGCAATCTTGCCGCTGTTCGCCTTCCTGTTCGAGGTTCCCGTCATCGCCGCCGCCGCGGCCGGCGGGGCCGTTTCCATCCCCATCATCATCCACCTGCTCAACCGTAAGCGCTACCGCGTCGTCCCCTGGGCGGCCATGCGCTTCCTCCTGGCCGCCCAGCGCAAGACCTCGCGCAAGGTGCGCATCGAACAGCTTCTCCTCCTGGCCGTCCGCTGCCTGCTGCTGCTGCTGCTGCTGGCCGCCATGTGCAGCGTCACGCCCTGGGCCGAGGCCGCCTGGCGCTGGTTCGCGCCGGCCGGCGTCGCCGTGGCCGGCGGGGCGGCGCGCACTCATAAGGTCCTCGTTATCGACGGCTCGCTCGGCATGGGCTTCAAGGCCGGCGACAAGGACGCCTTCGAGAAGGCCCGCGCCGCCGCCAGGCAGATCGTCCACGACAGCGGCGGCGGCGACGGCTTCAGCGTCGTCCTGCTGGCGGCGCCGCCGCGCATGATCGTGCCGGGTCCGACCGCCGACGGCGACCCCGGCCTGCCGTCGGAGGACGCCGAAAAGGTGATCGCCCGCATCGACGAGCTGCGCCGCACCGACGGCAACGCCGACCTCGCCGCGGCGCTGACCACCGTGGAAAACCTTCTGGAGGCTTCGCCGTCAAAATACGTCGAAAAAGAAGTTTATTTCCTGACAAACCTCCAGCGCACCACCTGGGTGGCGCGCCAGGCCGCCGCCCTGTCGGCCACGGTGCAGAAGATCCAGGCCCGCGCCAAAACCGCCGCGATCATCGATGTGGGCCAGGACGGAGCCGAGAACCTGGCCGTCGAGGAACTGGCGCTGGCCGACCCCATCGCCACGACCGGCCACGACACGCTTTTCCAGGCCGTCCTGCACAACTTCGGCGACACGCGCGCCGACGTGCCGGTTCGGGCCGTCGTCCGCAAGGCCGGGGCCGACGCCGAGGAGGCGATGGACCTGCCGGCCGTCCGCGAACTCAAGGGCGGCGAACAGGTCCGCGTCGTCTTCAAGTACAAGTTTCCCGACCCCGGCGAGTATGTGGTGCAGTTCGAGACCGGCCACGACGGCCTGGAGAGCGACGACGCCCGGCGCGTCGTGGTGACGGTCAAGGACGAGGCGCCGGTGCTGCTGGTCAACGGCAAGCCGGCCGGCCAGGCCTACGACCAGGCGGCCCAGTACGTCAGCACCGCGCTCAACCCCTTCCAGGACGGCAGGGCACACCCCGCCGAGCACGTCGTGGCCGTGCCCAAGGTGCTCACCGAAACGCAGTTCGCCGACGAGGGATTGGGAGACCTGACGCCCTACGACTGCGTCTTCCTGTGCGACATGCCGCGCTTCACCGAGGCCGAGGCGCACCGCCTGCTCGCTCACGTTCGCCGCGGCGGCGGCGTCGTCGTCGCCGTCGGCGACCGCGTGGACCTCGCCGCCTACAACGACGTGCTCTACCGCGCCGGCGCCGGCCTGCTGCCCGCCCGCCTCGTCGAGAAGCAATCCGGCAACGAGGACTATCAATATCAATTTCTGATCGATTCGGAGATGGAGCGCGAGCCGGCCTTCAAGGCCTTCACCGACTCCCGGCCGCGCGAAATGCTGTTGGCCGCCCACTTCCGCCAGTTCCTCAAGGCGGAGCCGGCCGTCAAAGGCGACCCGCGTTCGTTGCTGTCGTTCGCGCCCGTGCCGCTGCCCGGCAAGAACCCGGAGGAGAAACTCAAGGCGGCGCGGCCGCCGGGCGGGCCGGCGCTGTTGGAGTGGCGTCCGCCGGCCGGCAAGGACGCGCCGGAAGGTCGGCGCCTGCGCGGCCGCGTCGTCCTGTTCACTTCGTCGCTCAACGCCGACTGGAACAGCTGGCCGGCGTCGCCGATCTTCCCGCCGTTCATGGACCGGCTGATGCTGTTCGCCGCCGCCGGCCGGCTGCGCGAACGGGCCGTCGAGGTCGGCGAGCCGATCGAGCTGTTCCTCGCCACCGCCGGGGCCGGCTCGGCCGTCGTCCACACGCCCGACGGCCGGGAGGAATCGGTCCCCGTCCGCGGCCTGGACGACGGCGGCGTCCTGCGCTGGTCCGGCGCCGACGTGAGCGGCGTCTACCGCGTCGGCGCCGGGTCGGCCGGCCCCGACCAACTCGTTGCCGTCAACCCGCCGGCCCTCAACCAGGCACAGCAGGCCAGCCCCAGCGACCTGGCGCGGACGCGGCCCGAAGACCTCAAGGCGGCCTACCCCGACTGGGACCTCCAGGTCGTGAGCGACCCGCATCAGGTCGTTCACGCCTCCGGCGCGGCCGCCGCCGTCGAATATGAGCCGGTCGGCGGCCGAGTGGCCCACGTCCTGTTGCTGGTGATGCTGGGGCTGTTCTTCTGCGAGGTGGTGATGGCGTGGCTGTTCGGCCACTACAGCGCCGTGCCGACGCTGGAAGAAGAGGCTGCCCGGCAACACGTCACGCGGCGGCGGTGGCTGCTGACCCGGCTGCCGTGGTACGTCGCGTCGGGCCTGCTGTTCGCGTTCCTGGCTGGCGTCGGCCTGGTGCTGATCCACAACGCCTGGACGGGCGACTTCCTCAGTTTTCTCGGCGACGGCCCGCGCCGGGCGACGGAGGCAAGTCAGGGCGTGGCGGCACCCGCCGACGGCGAGGCCAGCCGCTGGAACCTCGAATACTCCTCGTTCCTCTGGAACGGACATTACGATCCGTATTTGTCCGTTGTGCTGTTCGTGTTGGGCGCGGCGATGGTCCTTGCCGTCTATTTCCGCGAGGGCCGCAACGTCGGCGTCGCCCCGCGTCTCTTGATGGCCGCCCTGCGCCTCGGGCTGCTGGCTCTCTTGCTCCTGGTCGTGTTGCCGCAGCTGCGCGTCTGGTACGAGCGCCAGGGCTGGCCGGACGTGGCGATCATCCTCGACGATTCCGAGAGCATGAGCACCATCGACCACTATCGCGATCCGAAAGTGCAGGAAGCGGTTGACGCCTTGGCGCAGCAAGCCGGCGTGCCGGAACCGGATCGGCTGCGCCTCGCCCAGACGCTGGTGACGCGGCCGCAACCCGACTGGCTGCGGACGCTGTTGACGCAACGCAAGGTGCGGCTGCACGTCTACCACTGCTCCAGCCGGCTGCACCGCCTGGCCGACGTGGCCAAGCCGGAAGACCTCGACGCCGCCGTGGACGCCATTCACAACCTCCAGGCCGACGCGCGCAACGACTCCACGCAGCTCGGCGCCGCCGTCCGTCAGGTGCTCGGCGAGTACAACGCCGCGTCGCTGGCCGCCGTCGTCGTGCTCACCGACGGCGTGACCACGGAGGGCGAAAACCTCGAAAAGGCCTCCGAATACGCGAAAGACCAGGGTGTGCCGCTGTTCTTTGTCGGCCTCGGCGACGCCAACGACGTGCGCAACCTGCGCCTGCACGACCTCCAGGCCGTGGACAGCGTCTACGTCAACGACCGCGTTTTCTTCGAGTTGACGCTGACCGGCCAAGGCTACGCCGGCCTGACCGTGCCGGTCACGCTCCGTGAGAAGGGCAAGGACGCCGTGCTCGCGAAGAAGGAAATCACGCTGCGGGGCGGCAACGAGGACGTGAAGGTGCAGCTGGAATACAAGCCGACGGAGGCCGGCGAGAAGACCTACATCATCGAGGCGCCGTTGCAGCCCGACGAGGCGGACAAGGAAGACAACCGCATCGAGCGCAAGGTCTTCGTCCGCGAGGCCAAGCTGATCAAGGTGCTTTACGTCGAGGGCTACCGGCGTTACGAGTACCACTTCCTCAAGACGCTTCTGGAGCGCGAAAGCGACCGGACCAAGGGCAACAAGAGCATCGACCTCAAGGTGGTGCTGCTGAACGCCGACCCGGACTTCGCCGCCCAGGACCGCACCGCCCTGGCCGAGATTCCCACCAAGGAAGAGCTGAAAGCGTATGACGTGATTATCCTCGGCGACGTGGACCCGCGGCCGAAGGACGACAACCGCATGACGGAGCATTTGAAGGACATTGCGGAGTGGGTGACGGACCACGGCGGCGGCCTGTTGATGGTCGCCGGCGAACGCTACGCCCCGTTCTACTACAAGGATTCGCCGCTCAAGGACGTGCTGCCGATCGACGTGATCGCGGATCGGCCGCCGGACGACGCGGCCAACGTCGATCACACCACGGGCTACAAGCCGGACCTCACGCCGGAGGGATTGCGCCACCCGATCTTCCGCTTCAGCTCCGAGGAGGGCCGCGACGCGGAGATCTGGAAGGACCTCAAGGACATGTACTGGTGGTCGGACGGCTACGTTCCGAAGCGGGCGGCCGAGGTGTTGGCGTACCACCCCACGGCGCGGGCGCCGGTCGATCGGGACAGGGGCGACAAGCCGCCGGATCGGCAGGCGTTGGTGGTGCAGCAGTTCGTCGGGGCCGGCCGCAGCATGTTCTTCGGCTTCGACGAGACCTGGCGCTGGGGCTTCCGCGAGGACCAGCTGCGCTACAACCAATTCTGGATACAGACGATACGTTATCTCTCCGGAAGCCGGCGCGACCGCGTGGAATTGCAGCTAGACCGCGAGACGCCGTACCGCCGCGGCGAGCCGATCAAGGTGACGGTGCGTTTCCCCGACGACGCGCCGCCGCCGGGCAAGGACGCGGCGGTCAAGGTACTGGTGGAGCGGCGCGACCCGGCGAAGGGGCCGGAGGCGGCGGTGCGGACGGTGGAGCTGGCCAGGGTCGAGGGCAGCCGGGCGTCCTACGCGGCCGTGGTGACGCAGACGCCGGAAGGGCAGTACAACTTCGTGCTGACCGACCCGCCGGTCCCGGCGCCGCGGCCGACGGCCGAGTGCAAGGTGTTGGCGCCGCCCGGCGAGATGGACCAGTTGCGCATGAACCGGACGGAGATGGAGCACGCGGCGGAGAAGACGCACGGCAAGTTCTACACGGCGGCCGACGCCGACGACGTGCTCAAGGACCTTCCGGTGGGCGGCCGGGTGCGCATGAAGGCGCCGCCGACGGCGGCGTGGACGTGGTGGAACGCGCCGATGTTCTTCCTGGCGGCGCTGCTGCTGCTGACCACGGAATGGGTGCTGCGCAAGCAGAAGAACCTCGTATAGGGCTTTGATTTCCGCGTCCTCCGGGAAAGACGGCGCCTCACGCCCGCATCAGGTGCAGCCGCACGCGGTTTAGCGCCATCTTGGCCGTCCGCCGTTGCACTTCGGCGCGCGTGCCGGGCCAAGTGAAGTTGGCCGAGGACGACCCGCCTTCCCACGCCAAGCCGACGAAGACGTGGCCGGCCGGCCGCTCCGGCCCCAGGCCGTCCGGCCCCGCTACGCCGACGGTGCTCACGGCCAGGTCGCTGCGCATCCGCGTGCGACAGCCGACGGCCATCGCTTCGGCCGCCTCGGCGCTGACGGCGCCCTTGTCGTCGATGAGCTGCCGCGGCACCGCCAGCATTTCCACCTTGACGGCGTTGTCATAGGCGATGATGCCGCCGCGCAGCCACGCGCTCGCCCCCGGCACGGACGCCAGCCGCGACGCCACCAGCCCGGCCGTTACGCCCTCCGCCGTGGCCAGCGTCAGGCGCTTCGCGCTTAACAACGCCGCCACGGCGTCTTGCAAATCCTCGTCCTCCACGCCGAACACCAGTTCGCCGAGTCGTTCGCGGATGGTGTACTCGACGGGTTCGATCTGTGCCCAAGCCCCGGCGGTCGTGGCGGCGCGGGCCAGGATGCGCAGCGAAATCGTGGCGTCGCCGACGGTGATGCCGACCTCGGGGACGTGGCCGCGCCGCGTCAGGTCGAGCAGCTTTTCCTCGACGGCCGACTCGCCGGCCCCGAAGGCGTTGATCTTGCGCTGCACCAGCACGCCGCCGGAAATTCCGAGCGCCGCCAGCCGCGGCTTCACCTGCTTCTCGAACATGACGTACATTTCAGAGGGTACACCGGGCATGGCGGCGACCCAGGCGTTGCCCAGGCGCATCCAGACGCCGGGCGCCGTGCCACACTCGTTGGGCAGCGCCTCGGCGCCGGCCGGCAGCATCGCCTGGACGCGGTTCCGCTCCGGCATGACGCGGCCGCGCCGGCGGAACATTTCGTCGATTTGGTCGTATAGGTCCTGATGGAAAACCAGTTCGACGCCGGCCGCCCGCGCCAGGGCTTCGCGGGTGAGGTCGTCCTGGGTGGGGCCGAGGCCGCCGGTGAGGAGCACCAGCCCGGCCCGGCCGGCGGCGATGCGAAAGGCGTCGACGTTGGCGTCGAGGTCGTCGGCAATGGTGGTGTGCCAGCCGACGGGAACGCCGACCTCGGCGAGACGGCGGCTGAGCCATTGACTGTTGGTGTCGAGGTTCTGGCCGCTGGTCAGTTCGCTGCCGATGGAGAGGATTTCGCTTTTCATGGGGACCGGACGCCGGGGCCGAGGCGAACCCGTATTATACGGGCCGTCACCCGCCCGGCTTGAACGACTTCCATTCGAGCCGGCATTCCTCGCACTTGAGGGCGCCGTAGACGTTGAGGTAGGTCGAATAGCCGGTGCTCGTGTCGGTCTTGGTGAGGGTCAATTCGTCGTGTTTGTGGGCGTGGTCGCGGCAGAGGCCGCGGCCGCAGGCGGCGCACGTGCCTCGGGCGTCCTGATCGCAAAACCAGCATTTCATGATTCGGTCCTCCCGCGGTATGGTCCAAAAGCGCTCTAGCGACATCTTATTGTCAGCGGCCGACGTAGGCCGGCCCGGACGGCCCGGACGGAGCGTCCGCGGCGCCGCGGCGCCCGCGAAATCGCTAAAATCATTATGTTCAGACCGTTGCGGTTATTAGACGTTATCAGAAATAGTAATACAATGACTTCATGATGACATATACAGAACTCCAGAGCAACCGTCGGAAGTTTCTCGCTCTCACTGGGCTGACACTTCCTGAGTTCCAACTCCTGTTG
>Ga0182024_10006476_pt1 | contig 25698 bp, 23 predicted proteins | sample P32metaG_FD_120480 | JGI IMG/M metagenome (GOLD analysis project Ga0182024, IMG submission 120480) | Permafrost microbial communities from Stordalen Mire, Sweden - P3-2 metaG (Illumina Assembly) | ecosystem: Environmental > Terrestrial > Soil > Wetlands > Permafrost | place: Sweden: Stordalen...
CTGGCCGAGGACGAAGTCATGGCGGCCATCGTGCGACGGCCGGGCAGCGCGCTGGCCGAGGCGGATCTTGTTCATTTCTGCACGCCGCGCATGCCCTATTTCGCGGTGCCGCGCTTCATCGAATTTTGCGACATCCTGCCGGCGACCGAAAACGGCAAGATCCAAAAATTCAAGCTGCGCGACATCGGCGTCACCGCAAAGACCTGGGATCGCGAGGCCGCCGGCATCAAGATTTCGCGCCGCTAGCCCGTCGGTCGCCAATCGGGCGCGACGAGACGCCGCCGCCCGTCGGCGCTCAGGCGCGCGCCCGCCTCGTCGATCGCCTCCCGGTCCCACAATTGGCAGGTGACGGTCTTGTGCTTCTGGTCGAGCCCCTCGCAGTAATTGGTGTATTCGCAGCGCCGCACGGTGTCGCCGAGGCCGAGCTCGATCTTGCGATACCAGTCCGGGTCGGCGAGCGATTGCCGCGCCGCGCCGACGATATCGCACACGCCGTCCGCCAGCGCCTGCTCGGCCATATCGAAATTATGGATGCCGCCGGTGCAGACTATTGGCACGGCGAAACCGGCCGCGCGCACCGCGTCGCGGATGGCCTTCGTCGGCGCCACGTTCCGCCCGAAGGGACCGCGCTCGTCGGAAAGATATTGCGGCATGCATTCGTAACCGCTGGGTCCGGTATAGGGATAGGCGGCGGTGCCGACCGCCGGTTGTTTGGCGTCGTCGAACTTGCCGCCGCGGGAAGTGGAGAGAAAATCCATGCCGGCGCGCGCGAATTCGACGCCGAAATAGGCGGCATCGTCGAGCGTGCTGCCCTCGGCGACGCATTCATCGGCGAGGAAGCGGCAGCCAACGACATAATCGTGCCCGACGCGGCGGCGAACGGCATCGTAGACTTCGAGCGGCAACCGCGCGCGATGCTCCCGCGCGCCGCCATAGCCGTCGCTCCGATCGTTCGTGGCCGAGAGGAACGAGGCCATGGTGTAGGCATGGGCATAGTGCAATTCGACGCCGTCGAAACCCGCGCGCCGCGCCCGCGCCGCGGCGTCGGCAAAGAGGCCGGGCAGGACCGCTGGAAGGTTCGCGATAGGCGGCAAGTCGGTGTCGGTGACGCGCTCGCGATACCCGAAATCGAGCGCCTCGCATTCGCGCGGACTCAGGACTTGCCTGAGATCGGCCGGCGACAGCGCCAATAACCGCGCCCGAATGTCGGCATCGTCGATTCCCTCGTCGCCAAGCGCCGCGCGATGGCGCGGGGTGACGGCGAGGAATTGCTCCAGGAAGCGGTGTGGGTCGGGACGCCGGCGAATGGCGAGGAAATCGATCGTCTGGATAAAGAGCCGTGTCGCGCCATCGCTTTCGTGCCGCACGGTCTCGACCAGCCGCTCGAGGCCAGGCAGGAATCGGTCATGGCCGATGCGCAACAACGGTCCGCTCGGCACGTCGCGGATGCCGGTCGCCTCGACCACGATCGCGCCCGGACGGCCGCGCGCGAACCGCCCATACCAGGCGAGCACATCGTCGGTGACGAAGCCGTCCTCGGTCGCCCGCCACGGCACCATCGCCGGAACCCAGCTGCGCTGCCGCAGTGAGATCGGGCCGACAGCGACGGGCGAGAACAAGCGGGACGCGGCGGCCTCCGCCCGGCCCGGCACATGCCCCGCGGCGGAGCGATATCGGATGCGCTGTTCCGGCTTCCACATTTCAGTCCGCCAAATAATGCCTCAACGGTGCCCCTCATTATTTTATATCTAAACCAACATCATGGGGACCGCATATCGAGAGGAAAAAGCGCCACCCATTTTTCCCGCAGCCTGCAAATCCTCCACTTTTCCCTGTTGTAGCTCGCCGAGCAGGCTTCCAAAAAACGCGGCGACAGAGAAGAAATGGCGGAAAACCGCCAAATGGGTCTTGCGGGTTTCCCTGCTTTCCCTGTTCCTGCAGGGAATCAGCAGGCAATTGGTTAACGCCGATCCCCTTCTTGGCGACGCCTGGCCTTTATCGTCGCACCGACGCTCCTTCCCGTACAGGTAAGCACCACACCGCCGCACGCGCAAGGACGCCTCCGAGTGCCCCGCATTCTAGAAACGTGAATTATAGAACAAAATAGGAACTTTGTCCAGGAAAATCGGCTGGCTTGAGGGGAAGCGCGCAGGGATTGGCCAACGAACTTCGACCTTCCCCGGCGACAGTGTTTTTTGTCCCGGGCTGTATCGCCACGCCAACCGAGCTATTGCCGCCGTCGCGTTTGGCAATTCATGCCTCTATTATCTTGCCAAAGGACCCGACGCCCGAGGCGGCTCGCGTTCCACGCATTCTTCGAGGGGGAGTCATCCATGAAAGTGCAGCGTCCGACGGCGGAGCAATTGAAAGAGATCGGCGCCGGCTTGGGCATGGCGCTGAGCGATGCGGACATCGCCTTCTATCTGCCGTTCATCGAGGATAGCTGTGCCGTCTACGACACCCTTCAGCTGCTGCCCGACGATTTGCCGGTGGTCAAATATCCGCGGACACCGGGCTATTTCCCATCGCCGGCGGAAAATCCGCTCAACGCCTGGTATGTCCGCACCGACATCAAAGGCGCGAAGGAAGGCAAGCTCGCCGGCAAGAGCGTCGCGATCAAGGACAATATCTGCGTCGCCGGCGTGCCGATGATGAACGGCGCGACCGCGCTCGAAGGCTACGTGCCGGAAATCGACGCGACCGTGGTGACGCGCATCCTCGATGCCGGCGGGACGATCGCGGGCAAAACCCAGTGCGAATATTATTGCCTCTCCAGCATGAGCCACACCAGCTCCAAGGGGCCGGTCCACAATCCGCGCAAGATGGGGCATTCGGCCGGCGGCTCGTCCTCGGGCAGCGCCGCCGTGGTCGGCGCCGGCGACGTCGACATGGCGCTGGGCTGCGACCAGGGCGGCTCGATCCGCATGCCGGCCGCGATTTGCGGCATCCATGGCATGAAGCCGACGCATGGCCTCGTGCCCTATACCGGGATCATCGGCATGGATCCGATCATCGATCACTGCGGCCCGATGACGGCGAGCGTGGCCGACAATGCCCTCCTCCTCGAAGTGCTGGCGGGTTCCGACGGCATCGATCCGCGCCAATATAACCCGCCGGCCAAGCGCTATACCGAGGCGCTGGGCCGGAGCGCCGCGGGCCTCAAGATCGCGATCGTGAAAGAAGGCTTCGGCATGTCGATGTCGGACCCCGCGGTCGACAAGAAGGTGAAGGCGGCGGCGGCGCTGCTCGGGAAGCTCGGCGCGACAATCGCCGAAATCTCGCTGCCGATTCATCCGCTCGGCCTCGCGGTTTGGAGTCCGATCGCGTTCGAGGGCGCCGTCGCGGTCACGATGCAGGCCAACGGATTCCCAGCGGGCGGTGGCGGCCTCTATCTGCCCAGCCTGATGGCGGCCCATGGGGCGTGGCGGCAGCATGCCAATGAATTCCCCGACACGGTGAAGGTCGGCCTGCTCGGCGGCGAATATTTCCAGAAACAGTATCGCGGCCGCTTCTACGCCAAGGCGCGCAATCTGGTGCCGCGCATTACCGCCGGCTACGACGCCGCGCTCAAGGATTACGATTTGTTGCTGATGCCGACCGTGCCGGTCACGGCCGCTAAGCTGCCGGGACCCGAATCGCCGCGCGAATATGCGCTCCACCGCTCGTTCGAGAATTTGCCCAACACCGCGCCGTTCGACTGCACCGGACATCCGGCGATGAGCATACCCTGCGGCCTGATCGGCGGATTGCCGGTGGGGATGATGCTGGTCGGCAAGCATTTCGACGAAATCACGATCTACCGGGCGGCCCACGCCTTCGAGCAGGCGGCGGACTGGACGACTCTCTAGGCCGGTGTCGCATCGCGTGCGGGCGATTGCGCCGCCCTCACCTGGGGTGATATGTGTCCAACCAACGGAGGGGTGCAAACAATGACGATCGAACTGTCACGCCGGACCTTGGTCAAGGCTCTCGGGATCGGCGCCGCGAGCGCCCAATTCATTCTTCGGTCCGGCATCGTCCTCGCGGCCGACGAGGATTTGATCACCATCGGATGGCCGAGCGATGTCCCGTCGTGGGATCCCGAGCAGCGGACGGTTCCCGACGCGCAGCCTATCTACAAGATGGTGTTCGATCAGCCGCTCGACCAGGCCCCGGACCTGAAGCTCATTCCGAAGCTGGTCAAGGCCTGGAACCAGGCGCCGGACGCCCTTTCGCTGACGCTCGATTTCCGCGACGACGTCACCTTCCACGACGGTTCGAAAATGACGGCGGACGATTTCCGTTATTCCTTCTTCGGTCGCGTCAAGGCCGGGCACAAGATCGACGTCGCCAACATCTGGGGGACGGTGACCGATATCGAGGTCACGTCGCCGACCCATGCCATCATGCATTTCAAATCTCCGAACCCGACCGCATCGGTATGGCTCGCGTTCCTGTGCAGTTTCGTCGTGCCGAAGGCCTATATGGAAAAGGTCGGCGTCGACGAATTCGTCAAGAAGCCGATCGGCACCGGTCCCTACAAGCTGGCCGACTACGAACTCAACAGCCGGATCGTTCTGGAACGCAACGATTCCTATTGGGGTCCCAAACCGACGATCAAGCGGGTGACGTTCCAGATCATCAAGGATCCGTCGGCCCGCGTCGCGGCGATTCAATCGGGACAGGTCGATATCACGCTCAACGTCCCGGTGCGCGAGGCCGAACGCTTCGCGAAAGAGCCGGGCTTCAAGGGCGAGCTGGTGCCGATCACGCGCGTGATCATCCTCCAACCGCGCGGCGATCTCGGCTTCGCCGACAAGAATGTTCGTCTGGCCGCGCACCACGCGATCGACAAGAAGGCGCTATCGAAATCGTTCTATGGCGGCGCGGCGGTGCCGTTGTCGGTCGCGGCGACGCCGGGCTCTCCCGGCTATGTCGAGGACTACACTTTTCCCTACGACGTCGATCTGGCGAAGAAACTGTTGGCGGATTCCGGGTTCAGCACGGCAAAGCCGGCCAAGATCAAGATGGCCACGACGAACGGCCAATTCCCCAGCGACTATGACATCGCCCGCGCCATCGTCCAAATGTGGAAGAAGGTCGGTATCGACGCCGAGATCGACGTTATCGAGTACGACAAATATTTCGAACTGAACCGCGGCAACAAACTGCCGGAAGTGACGCTCTACAGCTGGGACAACGCGACCGGCGATCCGGAAATCTATATCGGCTACCTGCTCAACCCCCATCTGCCGTTCTCGGCGTGGAAGGAAAAGGAGATCGGCGACGAGATCGCGGCGCTGTTCAGCGTCGCCGACTACGACAAGCGGATCGCCGCCTATAAGGAGATCAACAAGAAGGCGGTCGAATACGGCGCCATGATCCCGCTCCTGCAGAGCGTGCTGACGGTCGCGCGCAAATCCACCGTCGATTATACCCACTACGAGAACGGCTGGATTTTGGCGGATACGATCAAGAAGACTTGACGCGTCGTCAGCAAGGCAGGATTCGGCGGAGTCGCCGCCGGACGCATCGCTCGCGCGACGGATCGCCGCCGTTGCCGGTCCTGGCGGTGCGACAGCTGGGCGACCCATAATGGACGCCCATGTTTCTGACCGTCTTTAGCCTGATCGTTCGACGGTTCCTGATCGCGCTGCCGATTCTCGTCATTGTGTCGGCGCTGCTGTTCGCCGCGCTCCGTTTGATCCCGGTCGATCCGGCGGCGATGTCGATGCCGGCCACCGCCACCAATGAGGAAATCGAGGCCAAGCGCATCGAGATGGGCCTCGATAAGCCGTTGCCGGTGCAATACGCCTACTGGCTTTCCAACATCGCCGCGGGCGATTTCGGCGATTCGATCCACTATCGCCGTCCGGTCATCGGATTGATCGGCGCGGCGCTCCCGCAAACCATCGAACTTGCGGGGCTGGCGATGATAATCGCCAGCATTTTCGGCTTGGCTGGCGGCCTGCTGATGTTCTATTTCCGCGGCCGCGTGATGGCTTCCGCCATCGATTTCGGCTCGATTGTCTTGCTGTCCCTGCCCGATTTCCTGTGGGGTCTGTTCTTCATCCTGGTGTTTGGCGTCGTGCTCGATGTCCTGCCGTTCACGGGCCGGCTATCGTCCGGGATCGAGCAACCCGTGGTGACCGGCTTCCTCTTGCTCGATGCCCTGATCCGCGGCGAGCCCTACGTCGCCTGGGACGCGCTGCGACACATGCTGCTGCCGGCCTTCGCGCTCGGATTGGCGTTCTCGCCGACGATCATGCGGGTGCTGAATTCGAGTCTGCTCGATGTCTACCAGGAGGATTTCATCCAGCAGGCGCGACTGCGAGGCGTTTCCGAACGCCGGATCCTGACCCGGCACGCGCTGAAGAACGCGGTCCTGCCGACGCTCACTTTGATGGGCGTCCAGTTCGGCTTCCTGTTCGGCGGCACGCTGCTGATCGAGGTCATCTATTCCTATCCGGGCATCGGCAACCTCATGATCGGCGCGGTGCGCGACGCCGATCTGCCGATGATCCAGATTCTCGGACTCACCTACTGCGTCGCGGTGCTGCTGATTTCCGCGATCGTCGACGCCATGACCTTGATCCTCAATCCCAAGCTCCGGACACCGCGATGAAGCGGCTGCCGCGATGGCTGCGGTCCGGCCGCGTCGTCGCCGGTCTCGCGATCGTGGTCGCGTTATTGGCGATCGCGCTGTTGGCGCCGCTGCTGGCGCCCCACGACCCGGAGGAACAAAACATACTGGCGGCGCTGGTGCCGCCCGCCTGGTCGCCGGACGGCGATGCGTCCTTTCCGCTCGGCACCGACAGTCTGGGGCGGTGCATCCTGTCGCGGCTGATCTATGGCAGCCGGGTCGCGATGACCGTCGCGGTGTTCGCCTCCCTCGGCGCCATGGTGGTGGGCACGATTCTGGCGCATCTCGCCGGCTATTTCGGCGGCTGGGTCGCTTGGCTCATCGGCCGCACGGTCGATGTCTGGATGTCGTTTCCGCCGGTCGTCCTGTCGTTGATCCTGATGACCGGGTTCGGCGTCGGCCTCACCAACGTCGTCTTGGCGATCATCCTAGTCGATTGGACGCGATTTTGCCGCGTGCTGCGGGTGGAAGTGCTAACGGTCGTGCGGCGCGATTACGTGGCGGCCGCGCGCCTGTTGGGCTTCTCCCACGCGCGCACACTTCGCCGCGAAGTTTTCCCCGCCACATTGCCGCTCCTGGTGACGATTCTGAGTCTCGAGGCCGGCATCGCCGTGATCGTCGAGGCGATCCTGTCGTTCGTCGGGCTCAGCGTCGAATCCAACCGGGCGGCTTGGGGCCAGATGATCGCGGATGCCCGCCAGACGATCTATCAATCGCCCTGGAATCTGGTGCTCCCGATCCTCGCCATCTTCATCACCGTTTTCGGTTTCAACATGCTGGGCGATGGCCTGAGGCGGACGCTCGATGTGCGCGTTTCGGAAACGCGGCGCGGCTGATGCCATGAGCCTGCTGGTCGCCGATCGCCTCTCCCTCGGCGCGACGATCGAGGGGCATCCCGTCGAGGTCGTCCGCGATTTGAGCTTCAGCCTGGCGCCGGGCCGGGTGCTCGGACTGGTCGGCGAGTCGGGCGCTGGCAAGACGATGGTCGGCCGCATGATTTCACAGTTGCTGCCGCCCGGCTTCGCGGTCAGCGCCGGAGCCCTCACTTTCGACGGCATCGATCTCGTGCGCCTGGATCCCGAGCGCCGCCGACAATTGCTCGGACGCGACATCGCCTTCGTGCCGCAGGAGCCGCTGACGGCATTGAATCCGGTCGCGACGGTCGGCGCCCAGTTCGGCGAGCACCTCAAGCGCCTCGGCGTCGGCGGACGCGGCGCCCGTCGCGCGCGAGCCCTCGAGCTGCTCGAAGCAGTGCATCTGCCGAGGCCCGCGGCATTGCTCCACCTCTATCCGCATCAATTGTCCGGCGGCATGTGCCAGCGGGTGCTGATCGCCATGGCGTTCGCGAGCCGTCCGCGGCTGGTGGTCGCGGACGAGCCGACCACGGCGCTCGACGTCACGATTCAAGCGCATATCGTCAGGCTGATCGCGGAAATGCGGTCGGCCTTCAATACCGCACTGATCTTCGTCACGCACGATCTTCGTCTCGCGGCGCAAATCTGCGACGAAATCGTCGTTCTCTATGCCGGGCGGGTGGCCGAACGCGGACCGGCACGAAAAGTATTCGCCCTTCCCTCTCATCCCTATACGCGCGCGCTGCAACTCGCCAGTCCGGCGATGAGCGGCGGACGCCGCGCGATTTTCGCCATCCCCGATCAGATGCCGGGCCTCACGGCACTGGCCGCGATTCCCGGCTGCGTCTTCGAACGGCGCTGCCCGGTCGCGACCGCCGCCTGCACCGTGGCGCCGCCACCGTTGCGCAGTGTTGCCACCGGCCACGTAGCGGCATGCATCCATATCGACAGAATAGGATCGATCGTACCGGCGACAATTCTCGATCCCACCGCCGGCGCGGCGCGGGAGCGGCTGCCCATCTTGACGGTGACCGGACTCGGCAAGCGGTACCGACAGGGGGGCGGCGCGTTCGCGAAACCCACCATGATCGATGCAGTCAGGGACGTGTCGTTCGCGTTGCGGACGCACGAGTTCGTCGGCGTCGTGGGTGAGAGCGGCAGCGGCAAGAGCACCCTGGCCAAATTGCTGGTGGGGCTGGAGAAACCGACGACGGGCCGCATCGAGATCGACGGCCGCGACGTGACCGCGGGCGGAGCGGCGGCACGCGCCCATCGGGTCAAGGGAATCCAGATGATCTTCCAGGATCCGCAATCGGCTCTCAATCCGCGTCGTCGCGTCTTCGAAATCGTGACGCAGATTCTCGAGGCAGCGACGCCCGAGGTCTCGAGAGCGGCGCGCTTCGAGCGAGCGGCCGAACTTCTCGCCGATATCGGGCTCGCGCCCGACAATGCGGCGCGCTTTCCGTCGCAGCTATCCGGCGGCCAGCGTCAGCGCGTCAATATCGCGCGAGCGCTCTGCGCGGTGCCCAAGGTCCTGGTGGCCGATGAGATCGTCTCCGGTCTCGACGTCTCGGTTCAGGCGCAACTCCTCGAGCTTCTGGTTCGGTTGCGTGCCGAGCACGGCTTCGCGATGCTGCTGATCTCGCACGATCTTTCGGTTGTGCGACATTTATGCGACCGGGTCATGGTGATGCACCGGGGGATTGTCGTCGAGAGCGGCGCGACCGAACAAGTGTTCGCCGAACCGCGCCACCCTTATACTCGCTTGCTGATCGGGTCGGTTCCGCCCGACGACCCCGCCGTGCGTTGGTCCGCCCTCGGCCCTCTCGATGGGGGCGATTCCGTGCCATCCTAGCAGCGGTTCCCTGCCCTTGGCTCAAACGCCCAAATACCGATCCCAGAGTCCGCGATCGGATGCTAGTTCGGCCGACGAGCCAACCCAGGCCACGCGTCCTTGCTCCAGAATCGTATGGTGCCGCGCGATTTCCATCAGCCGCTCGACATACTTATCGACAGCGAGAATCGCCAGCCCCGTGCCGCGCAGGCGCGCCAGCACCCGCCAGATTTCCGCGCGCACCAATGGCGCCAGCCCCTCGGTGGCTTCATCGAGGATCAGCAGCGTCGGATTCGTCATCAGCGCGCGGCCAACGGCGAGCATTTGCTGTTCGCCTCCCGAAAGCGTCGCACCCATATTGTTCAGCCGTCCCGCGATAGGCGGAAAAAGATCGCAGATTCGGTCGAGCGTCCACGGTTCCGGCGCCGCGCCCCGGTTGGCGGCAAAGGCGACGAGATTTTCGCGGACGGTCAGATTGGGGAAGATGCGCCGGCCTTCTGGGACAAGGCCGATCCCGGCGCGGCCGATCGCATCGGCGCCCTTGCCGTCGATGCGCTTGCCGTCGAAACGAATCGTCCCGTGCGTCGGCCGCATCAGGCCGGCGATGCAGCGTATAGTCGTCGTCTTGCCCATGCCGTTGCGACCGAGCAAGGTTGCACCTTCGCCCGCCCCGATACTGAGATCGACGCCGAACAGGACCTGGCTCGTCCCGTAATGCGCGGTCAACCCCTCGATCTCCAGGAACGGGTTCATCCGCCCTCCGCTTCCTCGCCAAGATAGGCACGGCGCACCTCCGCATGCCGCCGGATTTCCTCCGGCGTGCCCGTGGCAACGATTCGGCCATACACCAAGACCGAGATTCGGTCGGCAAGCCGGAATACGGTGTCCATGTCGTGCTCGACCAGGACGATGGTCACACGTCCTTTCAAGGCTGCGAGCAACGCCACGAACTTTGCCGCGTCCGCGGCGCCGAGGCCGGCCATCGGCTCGTCGAGGAGAAGGAGACGCGCTCCGGTCGCGAGCGCCAGTCCGAGATCGAGCTGCCGCTTTTCGCCATGCGCGAGGTCGCCAGCCCTGATCTCCGCGCGGGCCGCAAGACCGACATCGTTCAAGGCGTCCGTTGCCCTATCGACTAAGGCCGTATCGGCGTTGAGCGGTTCCCAAGCAGCGAACGGCCGGGGTGAACGAGCCTGAATGGCTAGGGCTATGTTCTCCAGCACGGAAAAATTCGCGAACAGACTGCTTATTTGGTAAGACCGCGCCACGCCTAGCCGAACCCGCCGATGCATCGGGAACGCGGCGATTTCGGTGGCATCGACAACGATGGAGCCGGCGTCGGCTCGATCCGCGCCGGACAGCACTTGGATGAAGGTCGTCTTGCCCGCGCCATTGGGGCCGATCAAGGCATGAAGCTCGCCGGCATCGAGCGCGAGGCTAACGCCATCGAGCGCCGCGACGCCGCCAAATCTTTTGCGCAGTCCGTCCACGCAAAGGCCTGCCGGTGGGCTCATCCCAGCTGTCGCCGCACCAACGACGACAGACCTTGCGGCGAAACCAGCACCACCAAGAGCAAGACGATACCCACCCCGAGGGATCCATGGGTCGTGTAATCGGATAAAATCTCATCGGCGCCTAGCAGCACCGCCGCTCCCAACATGCCACCGAGAAAGCGGCCGGCGCCACCCAGGATCACCATGACCATTAACAGGCCCGATTGTTGCCATTGCAGGAGGCTGGGGCTGACGAAGCCGTTCAAGGCGGCGATCATTCCGCCGCCCAGTCCCGCGACCGCTCCGGCCGCGACGAAGCACGATAGTTTCAGCCGGTAGGTCGCAAATCCAATGGCCTCCATCCGAGTTTCATTGTCTCGGATGCCTTGTATCGCCCGGCCCATTCCAGCGTTCAGAAAGCGGCGGAGTACGGCCAGGAGAAGGACAAAAATCGCCAGGACGACATAGTAGAAATGCGCGTCCGATCGGAGATCGACGCCAAGGCCGATCACCGGACGATGCGGGACGTTCAAGCCGTCGTCACCGCCGAGAATCTTGAGCGAGACGATGACGTAATAGACCATCTGAGCGAAAGCCAAGGTGATCATGATGAAGTAGACGCCCCGCGTGCGCAGGCTGACCGCGCCCACGACGAGGGCGAGAAGCGCGCCCGCCAGTGCTCCCGAGGGCCACGCGATCCACGCCGAATCGAATCCCCCGCGTATCAGAAGTGCTGCCGTATAGGCGCCGGCGCCGACGAAGGCGGCGTGGCCGAAGCTGATCATCCCGGCATAACCGATGACCAGATTGAGACTGGTCGCGATCAGACCGAAGATCAGGATCCGCGTCGCCAGCACGATGTAGAAAGATTGGTCGACCGCATTCAGCGCGATCGGCAAAAGCACCAACGCCGCGACCGCCGCGGCCGTGGCGCCGGGAGACAGCGAAATGTGGAAGCTGTCGCGCACGCGCCCGGCTTCAGCCGCGCGCGGGGAACAACCCGCGCGGGCGGAAAAAAAGCACGGAGGCCATCAGGACATAGATCAAAATCGACGCCAAAGCCGGCCCCGCCTCGGACGAGATCGCCGGCGGAAAGAGAACCCGGAACAACGCCGGCAGAAACGCACGGCCGGCGGTATCGACAATGCCGATCAGCAGTGAGCCGACGAGCGCTCCACGCACCGAACCGATGCCCCCGATGACGATGACGACGAAGGCGAGAATGAGAATGTTCTCGCCCATGCCGACCTGGACCGCGAGAAGCGGCCCGAGCAGAGCGCCCGCGACCGCGCACAAACCGGCGCCGGCGGCAAAGACGAAGGTAAAGAGCCGGCTCGTGCGGACGCCCATCGCGCTGGCCATTTCGCGGTCGGAGGCCGCGGCCCGGACCCACATCCCGACGCGCGTGTTTGTGACGCCAACATAGAGCAGGAGACCGACCGCGATCCCAGCCACGATGACAACCAGGCGATAGGCCGGATAACGAAATCCGGCGACCGGCTCGATCGGGCCCGACAGGCTTGCGGGCATGTTGAGCGAAATCGGCTGCGAACCCCAGACGATGCGCACCAATTCGTTGGCGATCAAGATGAGGGCAAACGTCGCCAGCACCTGCGTCAAATGCGAGCGCCGATAGAGCGAGCGGAAGAGCGCGATTTCGAGCGCCGCGCCGATCGCGGCCGTGCCGATTACGGCGGCGAGGATGCCGATCAGGAACGACCCGGCCGCCTCCGTTACGGTCGCGGCGAGATAGGCGCCGATCATGTAGAGCGACCCGTGAGCCAAATTGATCGTATCCATGATGCCGAACACGAGCGTCAGCCCCGCGGCCAGCAGGAACAGCATCAGGCCAAGCTGCAGGCCGTTCAGGAGCTGTTCGACGATCAGGGCAAGCGGCACGGGACTCCGGTTGGGCCCTTACTTCATCGGGCAGCGGGCGCCGAAAGGATCGACATGATCGGCGACGATCTTGCGGATCGTCTTGTTGGTGACGTGCCCTTCCGCATCCTTGTAAACCTCGCGCAGATAGATGTCCTGAATCGGATAATTGTTGTTGTTGAAGCGGAATTGACCGCGAACGGACTCGAATTTCGCGTCGTGCATCGCCTTGCCGAACGCCTCCTTGTCCTCGATCTTGCCTTTCACCTCGAGCGCCGCCGCGTCGATGAGCCGCGCCGCGTCATATCCCTGCGAGGCGTAGAGCGTGGGCGTGCGGCCGTATGCCGTGCGGAAATCGGCGACGAATTTCTTGTTGGCGGCGTTGTCGAGATCGGCCGCCCATTGCGAGGTATTGAGGATTCCGATCATGGGGTCGCCGACAGCCTTTATCGTGTCTTCGTCCGCCGAAAAACCGGGCGTGTAGAGCGGGATGTCGCGATTGGCGCCGGCACTGACATATTGTTTGATGAAATTGATCCCCATGCCGCCCGGCAAGAAAAAGAACACGGCCTTGGGCTTGGCCGCCTGTATCGTCGTGATCTCGGTAGCGTAATCGGCCTGTCCGAGTTTTGTATAAACCTCGTCGACGATCTTGCCTTTATAGGTGCGCTTGAAGCCTCCGAGCGTTTCGCGGCCACCCGGGTAATTCGGCGCGATCAGCGATACGGTGTCGATGTGGGCGTCATTCATGACGAGGCCCATGGCGGCGGCGAGATCCTCGTTCTGCCACGAGACCACGAAGAAATACGGACTGCATTTCTCGGCCGCGTAGTCCTCGGGGCCGGTGTTGGGGCTAATGTAGAAAGTCTTGGAATCGAGAATCGCCGGCATGACCGGCAGGAGTACGTTCGAGAACACCATCCCGGTGATGACATCGTCATGGTCGCGCTTGATGAACCGTTCGACGATTTGGCGCCCCGTGTCGGGGTTCTGCTGATCGTCGACAACACTCACCTCGGCCGGCAGGCCGCCGAGCTTGCCGCCTTCATCCTTGACCGCGAGATCGAACCCGTCGCGGATATCGACGCCGATCGCGGCGCCCGGTCCCGACAGGGTGCTCATAAATCCGACCTTGATCCGATCGGCCGCCATCGCCGGCGCCGCGAGCGCCGTCGCCATCACCATCGCCGCGATCCAACGCTTCATGACCCTCTCCCCCCGTTTGGCTTACACCCACGCCTGCAGCACGTAATCGTACGGTCCCTGCGCGTTCACCATATCGACGCGCTGAAGTTCGATCGAATAACCATCGCCGGTTCTCGCCAGGCGATGGGTGTAGGATCCGGCGAAGTGCCGCGTGACGTCGTTGCGGAACTCCATCATGTGGAATCGCGAACGCACGGTCAGATCGCCGCTGCGCGCATCCTGCTCCTCGATCACGATGTTCGATACGACGTGGCTTGTTCCCCACGCCGTCTTCTGCGACCAGGCGCGCGGATGATCGAGACGCTTCATTCGCACGCTCATCAGATTGCGGTCTTCATAAAAGATCGAGGGGACGCCGTCGCCCGTCGTCTGCTCCGGGGAAGCCGGCATCCAGTAGACGCCATTGTCCGTGAACAGATCGATGAATGCCTGCCATTGCCGCGTATCGAGAAACTCGGACTGGCGATAAAGCAGCAGTTCGATGTCGCGCAGCCGCTCGGTCAGGATCGTCGCCATCATGTCACCGATTCCCGGCCATGTATTCAACCCAAGCGCGAAATTCGTTGCGCATCGGCGCCTCGCTGGTGCCGATGCAGGACGTGACGACGCCGTCCTTCTCGTGATCCTGACCCGCATTGCGATGAAAGCTCACCCAATCGCCGCCGTCCGAGGCGAGGCCGGTATGGCACTTCCAAAAATTCCAAAGATCGTCGGCGTTGATCATGGTCGACGGCGAATTGACCAGATTGTAATAGCCAAGCGCGCGGCGGTAGATCGCCTCGGGCGCCCCCTTCAGGCGAAAATGCCAAATCTCGGTGAGCGTCTTGTCTACCGACAGGGGCCGCACCGCGCGCAATTGCTGCAGCGGCGATTGCACGGACAAGCCCGGATAAAGCAGGACGTGATGGATGTTGACGCCGAGAATTTCCTCCATCCGCTGCTCGCCATAGGCCCGCTTCATCGTTGCTTCATAGGCGAGCGTGTCCGGGTCGCGCGGCCGCAAGCCCATATAGCCGGTGAGAATCGAATGGCCGTGGCCGTAATTGAGAGTCTGGAAATCGTCCCATTTCGGAATTGGCGTGGTCGCGAAGGCGGAGAGGAAATGATAGGAGAGCGGCGCGTGTTCGTGCCGCTCCTCGAAATCCAGTTCGACCTCGTGCGCGGCCTTACCGGTCGATTCATGGGTCACCGCCGGATGCAGCGCGTCGAGTTGATTCTCGAGAAAGATTTTCCAGTTCGATTGCTGGATGATACGAAAGCAGTTCGGCACGATTTCTACTTCGCCCTCGGGCGCGCGGTCGCAAATGTCGTCAAAGGCGACCTTCGCCGGTCCGAGCCAGTCGAGCAAAGAAGGCCCTTCCGCCGCCAGGCTCGCGAACACGAAGCCGCGATAGCTTTCGGTGCGTGCCGCATGTTTGACGTTCGTCATGCCGCGATCCGCGCCGCCGGCCGCGAGCCTCGTGCCGTCGTAGCCGCGTTCCAGCGGGATCGCCTTCAAACCGCCGTCGGTATGGAACTGCCAGGAATGATAAGAACAGGTGAACCCGCCTTCGGCGTTGCCGTGCCGATCACCGCACAACATGGCGCCGCGATGGGGGCAACGGTTGTAAAGGACGTGGATGGCCCCGTCGTCGTGCCGGACCATTACCATGGGCTGGCGGCCGATCAGCACGGTCCAATAATCGCCCGGCTTCTTCACCTGACTCTCATGACCGACATAGGTCCAAACTTTGTGGAAGATGCGCTCCATCTCCAGATCGAAGATCGCGGGATCGGTATAGGCGCTGCGATGGACGCGATCCGGCTTTACCAGACCGCCAAGATCGGTTCGTTGGTCTAGCGGCATACGACTCACCCTTTCCAACCCTACCTTGTTCACGCCACGCGGCGGCTGGCGCGCGCCGCCGAGGCCGCAAGGCCACCATCCAGGCTGCGGCGCATTTCCGCCAGGGCCCAGCGCAACAGCGGCACCATCGGCTCGGGCAGGCCCGCCACCGCGGCCTCGTTCAACCGCTGCACGGCGGGCCAGATGCGGGCGAATAGGCGCTCGCCCGAGGCGGTGGGCGCCAAGCGGGTCACGCGCATGTCGCTCGTATCCGACAAACGCACCACCCAGCCCTTGCGCGCCATCCGGTCCGCGGTCCGCGACAGTGTCGTGCGTTCCAGGCTGGTGAGGTCGGCGAGTTCGCTCATCGACAGGCGATGACGACTATAGAGCGAAGACAGCACCCGCCATTCCGGCGCGCGCATGCCGCTGGCCCTAAGTTCGGCCGCAAGCTGGCGGTCACGCCGATCCAGAACTTGCGTGAACCAGAAAAAAAGATGCTGATCGAGATCGAAAATCGGATGGGCGTTGCCCATTCCGGTATCCGGTTTCGCTCCCTCCCGCCGCGGCATCACTCCTCCGCCCGCTATGTCGAAGACAAAAATAGGCGACCCATAGATGCAATTGCAAAGATATTATTTCCGCAAACCGGTGCTTAGGCTCGATGAGCATTGGGGCTGCGATCCTCGAATAACTTGCGTTTGCACATAATTCAGGATTTTTCGTTGTTGCGGAAAGCGAAGGAACGAGATGACAAATTTGGTCTATCGCAATTTCGATCAAACGGCGCTCGATCTGGCCTATCGCCCATCAGCGACGGTTCCCGACCTCCAGCCTTATATCGAGGAATGGACCCGGGGCAGCGCGCACGCGCGGGAGGTGCTGGAGGTGAGACGCGGGATCGCGTACGGCCGATCGCCGGACGAAGTACTCGACTATTTTCCGGCGCGGCGACCCAATTCGCCTGTCCATGTTTTCTTTCACGGCGGTTATTGGCGCATGCTCTCGAAGGACGAATCGAGCTTCTACGCCGAAGCCATGGTCGATGCCGGCGCCGCCTTTGTCGCCGTCAATTACAGCCTGGCGCCAAAAGCCTCGCTCGACACGATCGTCGATCAATGCCGCCGCGCGGTTGTCTGGGCGTATAAAAGCGCGCCCGCGATGAACGCCGATGTCGGCCAAATCTACATCGGAGGCCATTCCGCCGGCGGGCATCTGGCCGCCATGATGGCGGTAACGGATTGGGCACGGATGTTCAGCCTGCCGGAGAATCTGCTGGCGGGCGTCTGCGCCGTCAGCGGCTTGTTCGATTTGGAGCCGGTCCGGCTCAGTGACGTGAACGGCTGGATGAATCTCGATGCCGAAGCGGCGCATCGCAACAGCCCGGTTCATTTCATTCCGGAATCGGGATGCCCGATGATCGTGGCCTGGGGCGATGGCGAGACCGCCGAGTTTATCCGCCAATCGCGGGAATTCGGCGCGGCGTGGGGCGCCAAAGGCTTCGCCTGCCAGACGATCGAAGAGCAAAACCAAAATCATTTTTCCGTTATCGGATTGGCGGGCAACAAGGCTTCAACGCTGGGCAAGGCACTGCTCAACCAAATGGGATTGTCGCCGCGAACAGCGCCTCCCTAGATGGACCGAGCGGCAATATTTCCGCCGGTACTTGCCTCCCTCCCCTCGGCCAACTATGAATTGTCCTAAGGATCGAAAGAGTCACCAAACTGGACGATAGCGCGGGCCGAACCCCGCATGGTCCTTTATCGTAAGGGAGGTTGTCATGCGCAAAATTTTGGGATTTGTCGCGGCTTCGGCGCTGGTCTTCGCGACCGCTTCGGCGAGGGCGGACGAGCCGCCGCTCAAGATCGGCGTCATCATGACCTATTCGGGTCCGTTCGCGACCTATGGGCATCAAGCCGATCTTGGCATCGAGACCTACATGAAGGCGCATGGCGACACGATCGCCGGCCGCAAAATCGAGATCATCCGCAAGGACGACACCGGCCTGGCGCCCGACGTGTCCAAGCGCGTCACCCAGGAACTCGCGGTCCGCGACAAGGTCGACATCATTTTCGGCGGCTGCTGGTCGCCGAACGCGTTCGCCTCGGCGCCGGTCGTGACCGAAGCGAAGATTCCGTTCTTCATTATTGTCGCCGCGACCGACGGCATTCCGGCGAAATCGCCTTACATGGTGCGGTTGAGTTCGCCCGTGAGCGTCCCGGTCTACACCATGGGAAAATGGGCCTCGGAGAAGAAAGGTTGGAAGACCGGCTATAGCGCGGTCGTCGATTACGTCCTCGGCACCGCCGGCGCGGCCGCCTTTCGCAAGGGCATGGAGGAGGGGGGCGGCAAAGTCATCGGCGAGGTGCGCATCCCCGTGAGTAATCCGGATTTCACGCCCTACGTCCAACGCATCAAGGAGGCCCACCCGCAAGTCACGCAATTGTTTTTGCCGGCGGGGGCGCTCGCGGTGGGTTTCGTCAAGGCCTATCACGATATCGGCCTAATCAAGGACGGCATCAATCTGGTCACGGGGCCGATGAGCGAGACGCAGCCGACCGAGACGTTGGGCGACTTCGTCGAGGGGCTTTACACCGGTGGCAATTGGATCGAGGACAATGACAGCCCGGCCAATCAGGAATTCCTGAAAGCCTTTCACGCGACCCAAGGGGCGGACGCCCATCCTGGTTTCGTCGCGATGGACATCTGGGATGCGCTCAACATTACCCGCCAAGTGGTCGAGGAACAGAAGGGTAAATCCGATCCCGACCGGACCATGGCGCTGTTGCGCGGCCATCAATTTGTCAGTCCGCGCGGGCCGATCGCCTTCGACGATACCGGCGAAATCGTGCAAAATGTCTATATCCGTCAAGCGGTGATGGAAAACGGCAAAATGGTGATGAAGACGGTCGAGACCACGCCCATGGTCAAGGCCCCCTCTCTGACGCAGTGACGCTCCCCGACGGCAATTCCCTCTCCGCGTCGTTCGCGCGGAGAGGAAACTGAAGACGTTTCGAAGTCGCCCCGTGTTCCCGATCTTCCAAGGCTTTGTTCAGGTCCTGTTCGACGGCGTCGCCTTCGGCATGCTGCTGTTCGTCATGTCAGTGGGGCTCGCGATCACGCTCGGGTTGATGCGATTCGCCAATCTGGCGCACGGTTCCTTCGCCATGCTCGGCGGCTTCACCACCACGACGCTGATGAAGCATGCCGGCTGGCCATTCCTCGCCACCCTGCCGGTCGCCTTCGTGATTGTCGCGCTGGTGAGCGTGGTCCTGGAGCGTTTCCTCTATCGCCGCATGTACCGCGCCAAGGAATTGGACCAGGTGCTGCTCACGGTCGGCATCATCTACATGTCGATCGCCGGCGCCGCTTATGTCTGGGGACCCGAGCCGCAAGCCTTCGCGCTCCCCGACTATCTCACGACCTATCAGCAGGTCGGATGGTTCAGCTTCAGCCGCTACGGCGCGTTGCTGTTGGCGATCGGGACGATACTCACGCTGGCCATTTTCTTCGGGCTGGAGCGCACCCGTTTCGGCGCCATGATCCGCGCCGCGGTCGATGACCGTCGCGTCGCGCTTGGCGTCGGGATCAACGTCAATCTGGTCTTCACCATTACCTTCGCCATCGGCAGCGGCTTGGCTGGCCTGGGCGGCGCGCTCGGCATCAATGCGCTCGGCCTCGATCCCAGCTTCCCGATCGAATATCTCGTGTTCTTCCTCATCGTCGTCAGCATCGGCGGTACCGCCGGTTCGGTCAAAGGGGCGCTCGCGGCGTCGCTCTTGCTGGGACTGTGTGACGAGGCCGGCAAGTACTACGTGCCGCAAACCGGCGCCTTCATCATCTATGTCGTGATGCTACTGGTGATGTTATGGCGGCCCAATGGACTCTACGGCCGGGCATGACCGCGATCCCGGAAACCAAATCGCGCATCGGCTCGATCGACTGGTTCCGTGCCCAGGCGCGCTGGCGATGGTACGAGCCGGTCTTCTGGCTCGGCGCCGTCGCCTGGTACTTCCTGCTGCCGACTTACCTGCCGCTGGGCACGCAGATCCTGGTGGCGGCGCTGTTCGCGCTGTCGCTCGATCTGATCCTCGGCTATGGCGGTATTGTCTCGCTCGGCCAATCGACCTTCTTCGGCGTTGGCGCCTACACCGCCGGCTTGCTGGCGACGCATGGCTGGCACGAACCCCTCTCCTGCCTGCTGGCCGCTTCCGCGGCCGCGGCCTTGGCGGGGTGGATCTGCAGTTTTGTCATCGTTCGCGTGCAAGGCATCGCCCTGCTGCTGGTGACGCTCGGCATCAATCTCGTGCTCTACGAGGCGGCCAACAAAGCCTACACCATCACCGGGGGCGCGGACGGGTTGCAGGGGATTGAGTTTTCGCCGCTGCTCGGGATCTTCCATTTCGACATCTATGGCCGCGCCGCCTACATCTATACCCTGATCGTGGTGTTCCTCGCGTTTCTCGTGGCGCGCCGCATCGTCCATTCTCCCTTCGGTCTCGCGCTCAAGGGCATGCGCGAGAATTGGAAGCGCATGCCGACCTTGGGCGCGGGGTTGCGTCGTCACGGCACCTTGATCTTCGTCTTGTCCGCGACCATTGCCGGGCTATCCGGCGCCCTCTTGGCGGAATCGGTCCAGTTCGTGGCGCTCGACTCGCTCGGCGTCCAGCGTTCCGTCGATGTCCTGACCATGTTGATCGTCGGGGGCACCGGGGTGCTCTATGGCAGTTTCGTCGGCGCGACGGTCTACATGGTATTCCGCGATCAACTGTCCGATCTCAATCCCGCCTATTGGTATTTTTGGATCGGGTTGATGCTGGTCCTGGTCGTGCTGTTCACGCGCAACGGCATTGTCGGCGCGCTCGAGGATTTATCCGCCTGGATCGAGAAGAAGCGCCGCGGCGCGCCCTCGTCGTGACCGCGACCGCGCTGGCGACACACGGCCTGCGGAAGAGTTTTGGCGCGCTGCAGGTGACGCAGGATGTGCGCTTCGATTTGCCGGCGGGCGCGCGTCATGCGCTGATCGGCCCCAATGGCGCCGGCAAGACCACCTTCATCAATTTGCTTACGGGCATGCTCGCGCCCGATGGCGGCCGCATCGAGCTCGAAGGCGCCGATATCACGTCGTTGCCGCCGCAGGACCGGGTGAAACGCGGTCTTGCCCGCACCTATCAGATCAATACCTTGTTTCCCGATCTGACGCCGCTCGAGGCCGTGACACTCGTGGTCTGTGAGCGCCATGGCGTGTCGCGCCGTTGGTACGAGCGTTTGGCGAAGCGGCACGCCGTCATCGACGAAGCCTTCGCGCTGTTGCGGGACCTCGGGCTCGGCGATCTCGTCCGCCGGCCGACGCGGCAGCTCGCCTACGGCCATCAGCGGGTGCTGGAGATCGCTCTCGCGCTCGCCACCCGCCCACACGTCCTGTTGCTCGACGAGCCCGCGGCCGGCGTGCCCGCGCAGGAAAGCGGCATCCTCTACGAAGTCATTTCCGCCCTGCCCGCCGAGATCGCGGTGCTTTTCATCGAGCACGACATGGATCTGGTGTTCCGCTTCGCGAGCCGCATTACCGTGTTGGTGGGCGGCCGTATCCTGCGCGAGGGCCCGCCCGGAGAGATCGCGGACGACCCGGAAGTCCGGTCGGTCTATCTCGGAACCGCGGTTCATGGCTGAACCGCTCCTGCAAATCGAAGCCGTACGCGCCGGCTACGGCGACGCCGTGGTGCTCGACGACGTTGGATTCAATCTCGAGGAAGGCCAGTCGCTCGCGATCCTGGGCCGCAACGGCATGGGCAAGACGACGCTGATCCTCACGCTGATGGGACAAACCCGTTTGTTTGGCGGCAGGATGGTTCTGCGCGGCCGGCGCTTCGAGCGGCACCTCACCAACCGCCGCGTGGCGCTCGGCCTCGGCTGGGTCCCGCAGGAACGGAGCATTTTCCCGTCGCTGACCGTCGAGGAGAATCTGATCGTCGCGGCGCGCCCCGGCCTCTGGAGCAGCGCGCGCGTCTTCGGCATGTTCCCGGGCCTGCGGGAGCGACGGCGGAATTTCGGCAATCAACTGTCGGGCGGCGAGCAGCAGATGCTGGCGATCGCCCGCGCATTGGTGACCAATCCGGCGCTCCTCTTGCTTGACGAACCGCTGGAGGGACTGGCGCCGATCATCATCGAGGAATTGGCGGGCACGATCCGCCGACTCGCGGGCGAGGGCATGGGGCTCATCCTCGTCGAGCAGCATACGGAGCTGGCACTGAGCCTTACGCGGGACGCGCTCATTCTTGAGCGCGGCCGCATCGTGTTCCGCGGCGACAGCCAGTCGCTCCTCGACGAGCCCGCGCCGCTTGTTCGCTTCGTGGGCTTGCGCGGCGAACGTATCGTCCCGGCGTCCTAGAACCGATCCGCCCGGATTTTCGGGCTATTTCCGAGGCGCTTGATGTGTCCCTGCCGGGAATCAGCCATGCAACGACGCAGCTTTTGCCGCCACCGCAAGATATCCATTTGTTTGCGGGTGTTCATTGCCACTCGAGGAGTCGAATTTGCCGATCAAGCTAAACAGGAGAATTGCCGCGGTGCTGATAGGGAGCGCCGTCGGCGTCGCCTTCTCCCCATTGCCGGCGGATGCCGCCCAACAATGGATCAAATGCACGCCGGCTCGCGAGACCCGCATCGATGCTTTAGGCGGCGCGACAACCGCCGCGAGCGGCTGGGCGCCCGCGGTCTACGCGATCGACGATGCGAAGGGCATTCTTTACGCCTACCACGCGGGTACGCAAACCGCGCACCGAATTGGCGGAAGATACAATCTGGACAAGAGTGAGATCCTGATTGGCGATAACGCAAATGAATCCATCATCGATCGCCGGACCGGCGCGTACACCGTCGTATTGTCTTCCGCCCTCAAGATCGAAGGAAGTTGCGTCGCGATCGGTCCGCCGCCTCTCGCCAAACCAAGCTCCTAGGCGTGCCCCCTAAGGGCGCGGCCGGGCGCGGCGTGTCCGCCCGCTCATCTGGCAAGCAGAAATTTTGGACGAGCTTCAACTTGCTGTTTTCGGGCCCGAGCTTCGTCGTCTTCCGCCATGGCACGCCATCGGCTCGCCACATACAACAGGATGTCACGCGTTTCCGCCGAGGCGGTTCGTGCCATAAGACGCTCGCATTGAGCGGCATGTCCGAGAAAATCGCCAGTGGTTTGCAGGGCGCGTCTCCTCTCGAGGCAGGATGCCAACCAACGATAGCGCGAGGATACGCCTACTCTATGACAGCTTGAAGAACAGAACGAGCCAATACGCCTAAAATCTCGGGGATTCCGAACGGAAGCCCCTTCCGCGGCATCGCATTCTTGGGAATTTCAATGGCGCCGCTCGGCACGCGGTCGCCTTGACAGGGCGCAAGCAAACACGTCAATCATCTGCACGAGAAAAAAGGCGCGGTGGGTGGGAGGAATCGTGGGGGCAAGTTTGACGACAGCGGCCGCGCTGACGATCAACGGCATTTCCTTCGGAATGATCCTGTTCCTGATCTCGTCGGGACTGACGGTGACGCTCGGGGTGATGCGGCTGGTCAATCTCGCCCATTGCGGCTTCGCCATGATCGGCGGCTATATCGCGATGGCGACGGTGGATTATCTCGGCTTCGGTCTCCTGACGGCGCTGCCGGCGGCCATCATCGGCACCATGATCGTCGCGGCGCTCATCGAGCGCACTTTGTTCCGCTGGGTATATGGCGTCAGCGAGCTCGGCCAGATCCTGATGACGGTCGGGTTGGCGTTTGTCATGGTGGCAACCTGCAACATCGTGTTCGGCTCGCTGCTCCACGCCCTTCCGGTCCCAAGCTGGCTCACCGGCAACCTCGAATATGCCGGCGTGGTGGTCTCCGCCTATCGGATTTTCCTGGTCGGCGTTAGCGTGCTGATCGCGATCGGCATCTGGTACATGGTCGAGCGCACGGATTTCGGGGCGCGGCTGCGCGCCGCCGTCGACAATCCGCGCATGGCACGCTGCGCCGGAATCAATGTCAGGCAGATTTTTTCGATCACTTTCGCGGCCGGGTGCGGGCTTGCCGCCGCCGGCGGCGTATTGGGGACGCAGATGCTGCCGCTCGAACCCTATTACGCGCTGAGCCATTTGATTCTGGTCCTGATTGTCGTGGCCGTCGGCGGGCTAGGCAGCCTCAAAGGTTCGTTCGTGGCCGCGCTCGTGATCGGCGTCATCGACACCTATGGCCGCTACCTCTTGCCGACCGGCGGCGGTTTCGTCATGTATGCGCTGGTGCTGGTCCTGCTCCTGGCGCGGCCCCAGGGCCTGTTCGCGAGAACATAGATGGCGATTCTGTCGCGGAGCCGCCCGGTGTCGGGCACGATGCGCGAGGCCTTCGCCGCGCACCGCGTCAACTGGATCGATTTCGCGATCTGGGCCGTGGCGATCGCCGCTTACTTCCTGGTGCCGACTTATCTGTCGCTGGGCACGACTGTCCTCATCATGATTTTGTTCACGCTGTCGCTCGACCTCGCGGTCGGGTATGGCGGGATCGACACGCTCGGTCAGGGCGCGTTCTTCGGCGTCGGCGGCTATGCCGCCGCCTATTGGGCGCTCAATGTCACCAGCGAGCCGATATCCGGCCTGTTCATCGGCGCCATCGCCGCGGCGATCGTCGGCGTGTTGTCCGGCGCCCTCATCCTGCGGACACGCGGCCTGACGCTGATCATGCTCACGCTCGCCATCACCTCGATGTTGCAGGAATTCGCGGTGACGGCGCGCTCGATCACCGGCGGCGACGACGGCCTCACCGGCTACAAGATCGCGCCCATCCTTGGGCTCTTCCATTTCGACATTTTCTTCCATGCCGCCTATCTCTATGCGCTGGCGGTGCTCGCGGTTTGCTTCGTGATCTGCCGCATCGTCGTCAACTCGCCCTTCGGGCTGACCGTGCGCGGGATCCGCGAGAACCCGGTCCGCATGCGGCTTCTCGGCGTGCCGATCCGGACGCGCCTCATTGGGCTTTACACTTTGTCGGGCGCGATTGCGGGCGTGGCCGGCGCAATCTCCGCCCAAGTCACCGGCCTTGTGGGCACCGATACGTTGACCTTCCTCGTATCCGGCAATGCCTTGATCGGCTTGATTCTGGGGGGATTCGGCCGGCTCTATGGCGCGTTTCTCGGCGCCGCGCTGTTCACGATCTTTTCCGACCGCGCCGCCGCCATCAATCCGTTCCACTGGCTCCTCGGTCTTGGTGTGCTCCTGATCCTGGCGGTGCGCTTCGCGCCCGACGGCATCATCGGCATCATCGAGCGGCTGCAGGCCGCCTTCACCAACCGGCGGCGCATCGAGCCATGAGCGCGCCGTCCGACCGCGCCGCCCCGGCGCTGGAGATCGTCGGCCTTCACAAGAGCTTCGGCGCGCTCAAGGTGACGCAGAACGTCAACCTCACGCTCGCGCCCGGCGCGCGCCACGCGCTGATCGGCCCCAATGGCGCGGGCAAGACCACGCTCGTCAACCAGATCACCGGCATCCTGCGGCCGAGCGCCGGCACCATCCGGCTTTTCGGCACCGACATCACCGGCGCGGCGCCCGAGCGGCGCGTCGCGCTGGGCGTGGTGCGCACCTTTCAGATCATCTCCTTGTTCTTGCGACTGACGGTCGCCGAGAATGTCGGCCTGGCGATTGCCGCCTCGCGATCGCTCGACGCCAAGCCGTGGGGAAGCTTGCGCGCCGATGCCCGCGTCATCGACGGGGTCGCCGAACTTCTGGCGCGGCTCGACCTGCTCTCGGTCGCTCATCGCCGCGTGAGCCTGCTTGGATACGGCCAGCGCCGGCTGGTCGAAATCGCGCTCGCGCTCGCGCTCAAGCCCAAGGTACTGCTGCTGGACGAGCCGGCGGCGGGTGTCTCGTCCCGCGATCTCGGCATGCTGCTCGACGTCCTGGCGCGGCTCCCGCCCGAGATCGCGGTGCTCGTCATCGAGCACGATATGAGCCTGGTGTTCGGCTTCGCCAATC
>Ga0182024_10006477_pt1 | contig 25698 bp, 21 predicted proteins | sample P32metaG_FD_120480 | JGI IMG/M metagenome (GOLD analysis project Ga0182024, IMG submission 120480) | Permafrost microbial communities from Stordalen Mire, Sweden - P3-2 metaG (Illumina Assembly) | ecosystem: Environmental > Terrestrial > Soil > Wetlands > Permafrost | place: Sweden: Stordalen...
CGGTTGCCACCCGGTGGTGTGGAAGCCGAGCCGTGCAGAATGCCGCAAGCACTCTTTGCCGGAAGCCGCCGAAGTGGCGGGACGGTTGATCGCGGCCCGGATCGGCCGAGGAAAATCCCAGCAGTGGCTGTATCTATTCACCACTTCCTCCCTACCGCCCCCACAGGTGCTGGCCCTGTACGGCCAGCGTTGGAGCATCGAAACGGACCTGCGCTCTCTCAAGCGAACGGTGCAACTGCATCACATCCGTGCCCGCAGTGTAGGCATGATGGAGAAACATCTGCTCATGGCCATCTCCGCCTACAACCTGGTGTGTGCGGTCCTCTGCCTGGCGGCTCGCCGCAGTCGCATCCATCCGCGTCAACTCAGCTTTACCCAGGTTCTCACCGTCGTGGACTGTGCTTGGCACCGGCTCGTCACTGCGTCCAGCAAACAGGAGGGCGACCGCGAGTTTCGCCGGGTCTTGGATCTGGCTGCCGATTGTACCCTTCCCCAGCGCCGCAAACGACGCTCCTACCCACGCCAACTCTGGCGCCGCGGCGGCGAGTTCCGCTTCAGAAAGGCGGAAAACTAAGTGACATTGGGCTGAAGCCTGTGCCACCATGTGCCGTAAAGGGTGGCACAGACTTTAGTCTGTGTAAACTAAGATTTCATGCGAGAGCAGGGGATCGTTTCAGCATCGTTGCGCGAGGAGGAGAAGCAGTTTGAGGCGGCGCTGCGGCCAAGCAGATTGGCGGATTTCGCGGGGCAGCCGAAAATCAAAGAGAATCTTTCCATCGCGATCGAAGCGGCGAGGAAGCGCGGGGAGGCGATGGATCACGTGCTGCTCTATGGGCCACCAGGCTTGGGCAAAACGACGCTCGCCGGAATTATCGCTACGGAGCTGGGCGTCGGCATTCAGCAGACCTCGGGGCCTGTGCTGCAGAAGAAGCTCGACTTGAGCGGCATCCTTACGCACATCAATGAGCGCGAGGTGTTTTTTATCGACGAGATTCACCGGCTGCTTCCCGATATCGAGGAGATGATTTATTCGGCGCTGGAGGATTTCCGGATGGACATTCTCATCGGGACGGGCCCGGGCGCGCGCACTCATTCGATGGAGATCAAACGGTTCACCGCGATTGGAGCGACGACGCGGCAGGGCATGATCAGCGCTCCATTGCGCGGACGCTTCGGGTTGGTGCTGCGGCTGAATCCTTATGAAGCGGCGGAGCTCGGCAGCATTGTGCGGCGGTCTGCGCGGCTGCTGGATGTGGAAATCGATAGCGAAGGGGCCTCGGAGATTGCGCGGCGGGCTCGCGGGACTCCGCGCATTGCGAATCGATTATTGCGTCGCGTTCGCGATTATGCGCAGGTTCGCGCGGCGGGTCATGTTGATTTGGACGTAGCGAAAAAGGCTCTCGATCTGTTGGAAGTGGATCCGTTGGGGCTCGATGAGATCGACCAGAAGATCATGATGACGGTGCTCGAAAAATACGGCGGCGGGCCGGTGGGTTTGAACACGATTGCGGCGTCGATTGACGAGGAATCGGACACGATTGAAGAGGTGTATGAGCCGTATCTGATGCAACTCGGGTTTCTGGATCGCACTCCGCGCGGGCGGATGGCGACGGACCGCGCGTTTGAATATTTTCAGGTGCCGCGACGCGTGCGCGGCATACAGAACACACTATTTTGAAAATTGTGTACATTGCGCTCGGGTCGAATATCGGCGATCGCGCGAAGAATCTGTGTCTGGCTCGGGAGCGAATCGATGCGCCGGATTTGCGAGTGCTCCGCGCATCGTCTATCTACGAGACGGCGCCGCGCGACGTTGAGAATCAGCCATGGTTTCTGAATCAGGTGATTGAGTGTGAGACCGATTTGTTTCCGCGGCAGTTGCTCGGGCGATTGCAGAAGATCGAGCGGGAGATGGGACGGAAGCGGAGAGTTGCCAAGGGTCCGCGGGAGATCGACCTCGATATTCTTCTGTACGGCGATGCTGTGGTGAAAGCGCCGGAGCTCGAAGTGCCGCATCCGCGGTTGACGGAGCGGCGATTCGTGCTGGAGCCGCTCGCGGAGCTGGTGCCGGAGAAGAGGCATCCGGGGACTCGGAGGACGATGCGGGAGATGCTGGCGGGGGTCGCGAGTCAGGTGGTGAGAAAGATTTAGCTGTGAATCATCCGAGTACGCGGGTTTTGTCGGCTACGGTCATTTTTTCGGCGGCGTAGCGAAGGACTAGGCGCGTTGTTTTCGCGCGATTCGCGATCAGAAAACGCACTACCTCGACCGGCTTTTTCGGGTACGTTTCTTTCAAGAGCCAGCCCACGCCTTTTTGGACCATGTCATCCTCGTCTTCGATGAGCGGAGCGGCGATTCGGAGGATTGCGTGCGTGTGCTCTCAGCACTTGGCGCTGTATACGAGCGTAACGGCGGCGGCTCGACGTTTCCAGCGATTTTTCGAATGCGTCCAGGAATCGAGCCTGTCGACCAGCGCGGGGTCGTTCGCGATTGACGCGCCGAGCAGCCACAGCGACAAACCGTCGGTTAACGCCCAGTTGTCGACGTAACGATCGAGCCAGCGGGTGAAGAGCGCAAACTCGCGGGCTCCGCATTGCTTGGCAAAACGGCGATACAAGTAGCAGCTAACGCTCCTTCTTCGTGGTTGCGGCTGGCCCACAGAGCGGTCGAGAGGCGGTTGCGATCGGCGACAGACATCTTCTTAACGCGCGGATATACATCGCGCGCGATGCGCTGGATTTGGGGCGCGCGAGGGTTGGTTAGACGATCGAACTCGGCGCGAATCTCGGTGAGCGGATCGCTCACGGTTTGGTCTCCATAGTATCGGGGGCGCGCGCGGTGATGATTTTCACTTTCGCGATGCGGTTGCGGTCCATTTCTTCGACGATAAAAGTCCGGGAGCCGTAGGTCACCGATTCGCCGGGCCCGGGAATGTAGCCGAGGCGGAACAGCAGAAAGCCGGCGAGCGTTTCGAAGCCTGCGTCGCCTGGGAGTTCGATATCGTACTGAGACGCAAGGTCGCGAATGCTGGTGCTGCCATCGACTTCAATGACGGGCGCTCCGGCGATGGGAAGAGGCCTGCGCACGTCATGCTCATCGCCGATCTCGCCAAAAATTTGTTCGAGCACATCTTCGAGAGTCACAAGGCCGGTGATGGTCCCGAACTCGTCGACCACCATCGCCAGGTGCGCGTGTTTTTTGCGGAATTCATCGACCAGTTGATTGAGAGGCTTGGTCTCCGGCACCACGACGACGTCGCGCAAATAGCGGCGCAGGAGAAAAGGGCGAGCGGGAATACGGCGGTCGGCGGCGAATTTGCGCTCCTGCCAGGCGCGGACGAGGTCCTTATAATGAACGATGCCGATGATGTGTTCCGGCTTGCTTTCGTAGACCGGAAGGCGCGAATACTTGTGCTCCAGAGTGATGCGCAGAAGGTCATCAAGGGATGCATCAACCGACACGGAAACGATTTCCATACGAGGCGTCATGATCTGGCGCGCGTTGACCTCCTTCAACTCGAGCAGCTTCTGAATCGCGTCTTCCTCGAAGCCTTCGAGGTGGCCTTCGATGCGACTCGATTCGATGATGAACTTCAGCTCTTCCGGCGAATGGCCACCGCCGCCGTGGCCGCCGTGCAATCCGATGGCGGCGCTGAGCGCGGAGGCGGCACGCTCGATCACGAAGACGAACGGCGCGGAAATGCGAAGGAAAACGAGTAGTGCGGGAGCCATCAGCAATGCTAGTCGATCGGCTTTTTCGATGGCGAGATTTTTCGGGACCACCTCGCCGATGACGACGTGAACGAAGCTGATGGAGAGAAACGCGAGAGCGAAGCTGAGTCCATGCAACCAGTAACTGGTCGCGGGGGTGATCAACGGATGGAGGATATTGAGCAGAATCTGGTAGACCGTATCTTCGCCAGCCCATCCGAGACCGAGGCTGGCGAGCGTGACGCCGACCTGCGTTGCACTCAGCAGGCGGCTCGGATTCGCGAGCAAGCCCAGGGCGGCACGCGCGGCGGCGTTGCCCTGTTCCGCCAGTTCGTTCAAACGCGACCTTCGCACGGAGAGCAGCGCGACCTCGGCGGAGGCGAAGAAGCCGTTCAGAGTGACGATGGCGACGAGAAGAATCAGACGGAGAGACATCGGCTTTGTATAACCGGTTCGGTACAATCGAGCAGTGTTATTCTCTTCCCCACTGCTCCGGGCAATCAATCTGAGCATAGCCGTTTTGCTGATTGCTCTTCTCGGCGCGGTGTATTGGTACGCGTGGCGTCCGCTGCCGGAAACCACGGGCGAGATCATCGCGCCAATCTCCGCGAGAGCCACGATTGCGCGCGACGCGCTGGGTGTGCCGCACATCGAATGCGCGTCGTGGGAGGACGCGGTTTTTCTGCAAGGCTACGCGACGGCGCAGGATCGCATGTGGCAGATGGATGCTCTGCGGCGATTGGCCGGGGGCGAGCTGGCGGAGGTGGTGGGAAAAGCGGCGCTCGAAACGGATCAGGAATCGCGACGGCTACGACTCGGCCCGATTGCGGATGAAGCGGATCGGTCGATGCCCGCGGCGGATCGCATAATTCTGGCGGCGTACGCGCGGGGCGTGAATTATTACCTTGAGACGCATCGCGGAAAATTGCCGCTGGAGTTCACGCTGCTGAATTACGATCCCCGGCCGTGGCGCGTGCGCGATTCCATTCTGGCGGGATTGCAAATGTTCCGCACGCTGACGACAAGCTGGCGAGAGGAGATCCAGAAGCTGCACATGCGCGAGCGGGGCGGCGCGGAGAAAGCCGATTTTCTATTTCCCGAGCGAACGGGTTTCGATCCGCAACCGGGCTCAAATGCGTGGGCAATTTCGGGCGAGCGGTCCACAACGGGAAAGCCGATACTGGCGAACGATCCACATCTGGATTTTGGGATTCCTTCCACTTGGTACATGGTTCATTTACATGCGCCCGGCTTGAATGTGACGGGGGTATCACTACCGGGCGTCCCCGCGATTATCATCGGGCATAACGAGAACATCGCCTGGGGCATCACGAATCTCGGATTCGATGTGCAGGATCTGTATCGTGAAAACATCGATCCGCAGAATGGGCGATATGTGTTCCACGGCCATCTTGAGCAGGCGCGGCTGGAGCGCGATGCGATCGCCGTGAAGGGCGCGAAGCCGGTTGAAATGGCGACGTGGGTGACGCGGCATGGGCCGATTTTTTTGAGCGATGAGAATCATCAATACTCGCTACGCTGGACCGCGGCGGACCCAGGGACATTTCAGTTTCCGTTTCTGGAGATCGACCGCGCGCACGATTGGAAAGAGTTTACGGCCGCGATCGGGCGATTCCCGGGGCCGGGGCAGAACTTCGTTTACGCCGACACAGTGGGCAACATCGGATATCATGCGACGGGCCGGATTCCGATTCGCAAGCAGGGCTGCGGAGGTGATCTGCCAGCCGATGGTGCGTCGGGCCTTTGCGAATGGGATGGCGTGATTCCTTTCGACGAGCTTCCGCATTTTTTCAATCCCGCGCGAGGTGCTGTGGTTACTGCGAATCAGAATCCGTTTCCGACGGATTATCCGTATCGGGTGAACGGTCATTTCGCTACGCCTTATCGTGCGATTGAAATTCGCACACTGCTCGACCGGCGAGCGAAGTGGGAGCCGCGGCAGATGCTCGAAGTACAGAAGGACGTGTATTCGAGCTTTTCGCAATTCCTCGCGCAGCAAGTGGTGGCGGCATGGGATGCGCGGAAGGCGACGAATCCGGCGTTGCGCGAGGCCGTCGATCTGCTGCGATCGTGGAACGGGCAGATGGAAAAGGGCACGGCGGCGCCGATGATCGTGACGCTCATTTTCCAGCAGCTTCGCAAAGCAGTGGCGGAGCGCGCCGCACCGGGATCGGGGCAGACCTACGAGTTTGGAATGTCTCCCGCGGTTCTGGAGAAACTGCTTCGCGAGCGTCCGCAAGGATGGTTCCCCGATTACAACGTGCAGTTGATGAAATGTTTCGCCGACGCGGTGGATGAGGGCGCGAAAATTCAGGGGTCGAAGGTTTCACGCTGGGATTACGGTCAGTACAACTCACTGAAAATGGCGCATCCCGTTGACGGGCAACTGCCATTGGCCGGGAGCTATTTCAATATCGGTCCTGTATCGATGAGCGGATCGTCGACGACGATCAAGCAGACGACGCGGCGATTGGGACCGTCGATGCGGATGATCGTCGACCTGAGCGATCTGGATCGTTCGATGCAGAACATCACGGTGGGCGAATCGGGGCAGCGATTGTCGACTCACTATAAGGACCAGTGGAATGCTTACTATGGGGCCACTAGTTTTCCGATGCAATTCGGGAAGCTCGATGCGAAGGATACGCTGGTGGTTAAGCCTCGATAGTTTTTAAAAACACAGACTAAAGTCTGTGCCACCCTATTTCAGCCACTTGCCAGGAGGTGGCACAGGCTTCAGCCTGTGTGCATGACCGACTCGGCGGCGGGAATCAGCTCGAACCGGCCGTCGGAGTGGAGTTTGTAGCGCCGGCCTCGCCAGATGATCGTCTTGCCGAAGAATCCGGCTACCCAGAAGCAGAATACGGCGAGATCCTCGACTGGCAATAACAGCCAATTTAGTTTCACGTGCAGGACACGAGCGGAAATGATGTATGCCGCGACGAAGCGGACTGCCAGCGCGGCAAGCGCGAACGGCCAGCCGGACGGCTCCACGGCGACGAGCGCGATGGCGAGAGGGAGAGGCATGGTGAACAACTGCCCCATGTAGCCCCACGGCCTCGAACGGCGGGTGCTGCGGGTCCAACGGAGGCGATGCGCGGCGTTGTGAGCGAAATCCGTGCTGCCGATGTGATGCTCGACCACACCTGCCGATAGAGTGACGCCATGACCGGCTTCGGCGGCGAATTTTCCCATCACGAAATCTTCGGCGAGGTAGTCTTTCAATCGGTCGAATCCGCCAATCGAAGTGAGCGCACTGCGGCGGGCCGCGATGGTCGGACCGACCGCGAACTGCATCCCTTCGAGTACGCGCGCGACCAGAATGCCCCCGAGAAAATCGGTATTCATTCCGATGGCCTCGATGCGCGACCAGAAGCTGGGACCGGAAACGGCGCGGTAGGGGCAGGTGGCGATGCCGAGTTTGGGATCTTGAAATTCGAGCGTAACGGTTCGTAAAAGATTCCGGCTGGTGCGAATATCGCTGTCGCTCATCACCAGCAAATCGTTCGACGCAGCGGCCATCATACGGTCCAGGCTGAACACTTTCGCGTTGGCGTAGGGAGGCTCGCCGGTGATCAGCAGGCGCGTCCGTACATGCGGATATTCCTGCCGCAGCCTTTCAACAACAGCAACAGACGGGTCGTCTTCATCGCGCACGGCGAATAAGATTTCGAAGGCGGGATAGTCCTGTTCAAAGCACGTTCGCAGATTCGATTCGAGCCCGGGGTCGAGCCCGGCGAGCGGTTTCAAAATGCTGATCGGCTCCATTGCCGAAGGCGCGGGCCGCCGCGTCGACAGGAACCGCAATGCAGCGAAAATGGAGAGAAGAGAGTAAATGGCCGAGCCGGCCACCAGCGCAATCAGGATGACCATCGAATTATTCCGATCGCTTTCGGGCGGGCCGATAGAGATCCATCGGGTCCATGTGCGCGTCGATTGCAACATCGACTGTGCCGACCATCGTCTCCTCCCAGAAGCTGTGGCGCGCGGCGGCGCGCAGAATCCCAGTTACAACAGCTATCACCCAAATCACCCGCATATTGGTTATAGGATAACTCGGATATTGGCCAAATGGCCAGTTAGGTATATGCCTTATGGCTTAGTTGATCGCGGCGAGGGTGGTCAGAAGGCGATCGGCGTGGGGTGAGGCAGAGCGGACTTTTAAAGGATCGATTCGAAGCAGGATGTCGAAAGAGTGCTGTCCTTTCGAATATTCACCCTTCTGGCAATCCTTTGTTGCGCGCTTCAGGCCGTCGAATAGATCGGCCTTTGGAATGTCTTCCACGTTGGTGCGGGCGCTGAGAGCGGATTCTCTGAAGCTACCCCCATAATATTGCTGAAGCGCGGCCTTGTCGGCGTGGAACCACGCCTCCATGGTTTGCACCATGTAATAGGTATTCGCCTCCGGCATCGCGGGAGCGGGACCTTCGCTATCGATCAAAAGGAATGGAGATTCGCCAGCCTTTATTGCTCCTTCGAATCGATCGATGGCCTGACTTCTTCCGCCGCAAGCAACAACGCGGGGTCGCTTCTCCTCGCCTGCTTTTCGAAAGAACTCAGCAAATGCCTGACGACACTGCGTCGCCAGCGACTTGTTGTGATCACCGCCGCCTTCGACGTAGAGCTTCACAGTCACCAGCGATTGCCTCCAATTTCGCCGCGACGCCAGATCTGGCCGAGCCCATAATCCTTCAGCCATCCTGAAAGCTCGTCGGCGTTCAGACGGTTCATTCGGGTGCTGCCGTTCTCTTTCTCGCAGACGACCACGGCCTCAGGAACTTTCGTCAGCGCGTCGACTAGGATATCCGAATGCGTCGTGACGATGAGTTGCATGCGATGCGAGGCTTCGACGAGAAGATCGGCGAGTTCGACAATAAGGTCGGGGTGGAGACCGAGTTCAGGCTCTTCCAGACAAACGAGCGGTGGAGGTTCGGGGTGACAGAGGATCGCAACGAGGCAGAGATATCGGATCGTACCGTCCGAGAGACGAGTGGCCGAAATAGCCTCGCGAAGACCTGCGTGACGGAGCGCCAACTGGATTGTTCCGCCCAGTACCCGAGTGGTGAAACCCGTTATCGACTCGTCTGCGCTCTTTAGCTTTTCGACAATTGTCTCCTTGAGACCTCGGGCCTCGAGGTCGTTCAGTACCAGAGCGAGGTTTGCGGCATCTTCTTGGAGAAAATCTGAAGATAAGTCGGTCGGCTGAGGCTTCCGAAGGGAGGCGCTGCGACCGGGGTGCCACTCGCGAAACAAACTCAGTCTTCCATATTCAGCGCCTAGAAACGTCAATTCAGGGTAGCCGTCAGGGTCTTTTCGTTGTGAAAGAATGGACTGATTTGCGTTGAAGTCCTTACGGTCTAATTGGGCCATAAAGGCGGATCCGCCAGCCCAGGACCGAATTTCCGCGCTCCCGTCGAGATTTCTGTAAAACCAAGCGAACTCGCTTTCGCCAATAGCCTCACCTACCAATTCAGGGCGCTGGGAGATGACGGTGAATTTGAGCTGGTGCAGCAAGTCATCTCCGCTCGGGCTAAGGGTCCAAGCCTCAACCTCCGCGATCCGATCCTTTCCCGGCCCCTTCCAGAGCCACTCTACGACGCCTCCGCCGGTCCGAATTGGCTCCCATAGATCCCGCGGCGCTGCCTGCAACAAACTGATCGCATCGATAAGATTCGATTTCCCCGATCCGTTCGGCCCAATCAACACGTTGAGAGACTTAAGTTCCAACTCCGGCGTATCCGGCCCAAACGACAACAGATTTCGTAACTGAATCGATCTCAAAAACCTCTTCTCGCCGATCATGCAGTCCTCATTCTACACGGCGGTTGCGCTACCCTAATTTACTTATGCCCCTTTTGCAGGCGATCGTCCTGGGCATTATCCAGGGACTGACCGAATTTCTGCCTATCAGCAGCTCCGCGCATCTAATCGTGATTCCGAAGCTGCTGGGGTGGCCGGAACAGGGGCTCGCGTTCGATATCGCGTTGCATGTCGGCACCCTCGCCGCAGTGATCCTTTATTTTTTTCGCGAATGGATGCAGATTATCGCCCAGGGATTCGGCATGCGGGTCGGAGGCGATTCCGGGTTGCAGCGCAATCGCGGACTCTTGTGGCTGCTGGCCCTAGCGACCATTCCGGCAGGCGTCGCCGGCTTATTGTTTCAAAAGAAAATCGAAGGCGCCGTGCGTGACAATCTTTACGTCATCGGTGCGATGGCGATACTGATCGGCATCGTTATGTGGCTGGCGGAGAACGCGGGGCGCAAGCAGAAAGATCTGGGTCATGTTTCGACTCCCGACGCACTTCTGATAGGCGTCGCGCAGGCCCTCGCGCTGGTCCCTGGAGTCTCGCGAAGCGGAATTACCATGTCGGCCGGGTTGTTTCGAAACCTTGAACGTGAAGCCGCCGCTCGCTTTTCCTTTCTGCTGTTGACGCCCACCGTCGCCGGCATCGCACTCAAAAAATTCTACGATTTGTACAAGCACGAAGGCGGGATTCCTCACGACATGCAGACGCCAATGCTGGTTGGAATGCTGGTGAGCGCGATCACCGGATGCATCGTCATCCGGTTCTTCCTTTCGTTCCTGCGGCAGCGCACTTTTGGACCCTTCATCGCGTACCGCATCGTTTTTGGCATAATAGTAATCGCTCTTGCGTTCTTCCGCTTTGGCGGCGGATGAAATATCTAGGACCCACGCGTTACGCGCGGCTGAATGAAGCCGTGGCGATTCTATTGCTGATTGCGGGACTGTTCATTTTTTTCGGTCTCGTATCGTATAATCCGCTGGACCCTTCGTGGAACACGGTGAGTGGCGCGGCGAAGCCCATCAATCTGACCGGGCGCGTCGGCGCGTTCTTCGCGGATTTCTTTTTGCAAACGCTCGGCTTGGGCGCATATGCCGTTCCCATCTTGATTCTGCTGCTGGGATGGATGTGGATTCGCTCCGCGGCGATTGAAGCGCAGTCGGCCAAAATTCTGGGCGCCGGGATGTTCCTCACGGCGACGTGCACCGCGTTCGGATTCGCTTCGAGATGGCAACCCATCACCGGAGGCATTCCGGCCGGCGGGCTTATCGGCACGGTGCTGGCGGATTATCTAGTCGCATCGATGAACCTGACCGGAGCCGCTTTGTTCACGGCCGGCTGCTGGATCGCGGCCCTCTATCTTGTATCCACTTTTGAAATGTCGCGCCTTCCGGCTTGGTTCAGAGTCCCGTTAAATCTATTCAGGGCAATCGCTGCGCGCTTCCGTGAATGGCGCGAGTCTCGAGTGATGGCGGCAAGAGAACGAGCCGCAAAGCGCGCTCTCAGGAGAGCCGTGCAAGAGGCAGTTGAGGAATCCCCGGCCGACGCGCCGCGCGCTCGCAGAGCGAGGGAGCAACACGACTCGCCTCCGATTGTCGATCCGTTGGAACGGGCGCCGTGGGAAGAAGGTCCTTCATCTCCATTTCCGGTGGAAGATATTCCGATCCACATGCTGGAGCCGACGCCTGTATCGCAGCAGGTGATCGAGATTCCGCCCGCAGCGCCTCCGAAACTGGGAAGCAAGCCGGACATCGCGCCGCGGAAACAGCGTGCCGATTACCGCTTGCCTCCCACCACTTTGTTGCAGGAGCCAGTCGCGCGCAGCGCTTTCGACAGCCAGGAGCTCAAGGAGACCGCGGCGCGCATCAAGTCGAAGTTCGAAGAATTCAACGTTCTCGGCTCCGTCACGCAAATCAACCCCGGACCCGTGGTCACCACATTCGAGTTCAAGCCCGAAGCGGGCGTGAAATATTCGCGCATCACCACGCTGACCGAGGATTTATGCCTCGGCCTGCAGGCCGAATCGATTTTGATCGAGCGCATTCCGGGCAAACCGACCGTCGGCATCGAAGTGCCGAACTCGAAGCGCGAGGTGATCAGCCTGCGCCAGATTCTCGAGTCGGATGAGTTTCACAGCTCCGCATCGCCGCTGACGGTCGCGCTCGGGAAGGACATCAACGGACGAATTAAAGTGGCAGCGCTCGACACGATGCCGCACCTTTTGATCGCCGGATCGACAGGCGCGGGCAAGAGCGTGATGCTCAACTCGTTGATCATGTCGATCCTTTATAAGGCAACGCCGCACCAGGTTCGGCTGATCATGGTCGATCCCAAACGCCTGGAATTCGGGCTATACGAAGGCATTCCACACCTATTGACGCCTGTGATCACCGACTCAAAAAAGGCGACCAACGCGCTCCGCAACGCCGTGCTCGAAATGGAGCGGCGATTGAAACTGCTGGCCTCGCAGGGCGTCCGCAACATCGATCAATACAACAAAAAAGTTCGGCAGATTCAAGCCAAGCCTCGCAGCCTGTTCGAAGACGAATCTGAAATCGATGAGCTGGAAGAAATTCCCTACATTCTGATTCTGATCGACGAACTGGCCGACCTGATGATGCTCGAACGGGCCAATGTCGAGGAGAGCGTAACTCGCCTCGCGCAAATGGCACGCGCCGTCGGCATGCATCTCGTGCTGGCAACGCAGAGGCCGAGCGTCGACGTCATCACCGGATTGATCAAGGCGAATTTCCCGTCGCGCATCAGCTTCCGCGTGGCCACGCGGGTCGATTCGCGAACGGTGCTCGACGTAATGGGCGCGGAACATCTGTTGGGTCGCGGCGACATGCTGTTCCTGCCGCCGGGATCGTCGCGACTGGTGCGCGTGCATGGATCTTTCGTGAGCGAAGCGGAGACCAACGAGGTCGTCGAGTTCTGGAAACGGCAAGCCGAGCCCGATTACGACAAGACGTTCCTGATGGCGCCTCCGGCCGACGATGAAGAGTCCGGCGACAACGAGGAGTTCGACGGCAGTGAAGATCCTGTGTATCAGGACGCGGTCCGCGTGGTGCTCGAATTGGGGAAGGCTTCGACGTCCACTTTGCAGCGGCGCTTGCGTCTCGGCTACGGCCGGGCGGCACGCATTCTTGACATGATGCAGCGCGAAGGAATCATCGGACCGCCCGATGGAAGCCGCCCGCGCGAGGTTCTGAAGCGCCCGGATTGGCTGGCGGAAGTCGAAAATCAATTAAGATAAAAAGAAGACCCGCGCAAATCTTATGGTTACTCTTCGACATCTTCTGGTTTTTCTGTGCCTGATTTCAGCCTGCTTTGCGCAGCGCACGCCGCGCAAAATCGCCGATGTTCCCATCGCCACCAGCGATGGCAAGACCATCCGCATCTCGCAATACCACGACAAAGTATTAATGATCGTCATGATGAAGACGGATTGTGACGAGTGCCATCAAACTCTCGACTTCCTTGCAAAATTGCAGAAGAATCTGGCTCCCCGCGGCTTTCAGGCAATTGCCATATCGCTCGGTCCCGATCGCTCGGCGCTCAAACCGTTTGCCGAACGCTATCAATTCCCGTTTCCTGTGGGATACCTCGAGAAAGATCCCGCGATCAAGTTCCTCGACTTAAAGGAGACCGCGCACCCCGTGGTGCCTTACGTGATGTTCGTCGACTGGATGGGCAGTGTCCGCTTTCAATACCCGGGCGATGCGCCGATCTTCAATTCGGCCGAGAAAAACCTTGGCCAAATCGCCGACGGACTTCTGCGTCAGGCCGCGGAGAAGAAGGGTCCCCAATACGAAACAAGGCCTGCCGGCAGCAAGCAATAATCACACGTCGAATTTGATGCCCTGCGCGAGCGGCAGCGCGCCGGACCAGTTGACCGTAACCGTCTGGCGCCGCATGTAGGCCTTCCAGGAATCGCTTCCCGATTCGCGTCCTCCGCCGGTTTCCTTCTCGCCTCCGAACGCGCCTCCGATCTCCGCGCCGCTGGTGCCGATGTTCACGTTGGCGATGCCGCAGTCGCTGCCCAACGCGCTCAGGAACGTCTCCGATGCCGTCAAATTATTCGTAAAAATCGCCGACGACAGGCCTTGGGGCACATTGTTGTGCCACTGAATCGCCTCGCCGATTCTTTCGAACTCGATCAGGTGCAGAATCGGCGCGAAGATTTCTTCTTTCACGATCGGCATGCGCTCGTGTGAACGAACCAGCGTCGGGGCGACAAAACAAGAGCCGGCATTGAGTCTCTCTCCGCCCCAAAGAACCTCGCCACCCTGATCGCGTGCATCGTCGAGCGCGCGCATCATGATCGCGACGGCATCGGCGTCGATGAGCGGTCCCATCAACGTGTGCGGATCGCTCGGATCGCCCACACGGACTTGTTTGTATGCCGCGATCAGCTTCTCCGTGATTTTCGGCGCGATGTTCTTCTGCATAAACAGCCTTCTGATGGTCGTGCAGCGCTGCCCCGCCGTGCCCACTGCGCCGAACAACACCGCGCGCACAACCAGGTCCGGATCGGCATCGTCCATCACGATCAGGCCGTTGTTCCCGCCTAATTCGAGCAGCGTGCGCCCCAGTCGTTTCGCGACCACCTGCGCGACATGCCTGCCCATGCGCGTCGACCCGGTCGCGCTAATCAGGGGCACGCGACGATCGCCGATCAGCCGTTCACCGACGACCGCGTCCTTGCCGATGATGAGATTGAGCACGCCCTTCCAACCATGCCGGTCGAGCACGCGGTCGGCGATTTTCTGCACCGCGACCGCGGTGAGAGGCGTCTTCAGCGAGGGCTTCCAAACCACCGTATCGCCGCACACCATCGCCAGTAGGGCGTTCCAGCTCCACACCGCAACGGGAAAATTGAATGCGCTGATCACTCCAACCACACCGAGGGGATGCCACTGCTCATACATGCGATGGGCGGGACGCTCGCTATGCATCGATAGTCCGTAAAGCTGGCGCGAAAGACCGGCGGCGAACGTGGCAATATCGTTCATCTCCTGCACCTCGCCGCGCCCCTCGGCAAGAATTTTTCCCGTTTCGAGCGTCACCAGCAACCCGAGCTCGTCTTTCGCCGCACGCAACTCATCGCCGATCTCGCGGACAATTTCGCCGCGCTTCGGCGCCGGCTCCAGACGCCATCGCTCGAATGTCTTCACGGCGTCCCACATCACATCGTCGTAGTCTTCCTCTTCGGCAAGGCGCACGCGCGCGAGCTCTTGACCTGTTGCGGGGTTAGACGAAGCCAACTCCTCGCCCGACCAGTTTTCAAAGTGCGTCTTGTGAAGAATTTCCGTAAGTAGACTCATAAGGCCAATCTGGCAAAACCGCTTGGCCCGGTGGTGAATGTGAATCCGGCCTCACGGGCGAAGGCGTCAATTTGTTCTACCATTCTTGCCTGGTACCCCGCGTCGAAATAATCGCCCTGATCGTGCATGGTGCCGATTTTGAACGCGGCCTCACGCGTCGTCGCGCCGTGCCGTTTCGTCGCGCGGATGTGCAGCGGGTCGCCAATTAAGTGGTTGTGGGACGCGTCGAGCGCGGCCCGCGCCAGCACTTCCGGATCGCACGGCAGCAGGGGCGCAAGCGTCGCATAGGTTTCAATGTCCGCCTCTCGCAGCGCGCGCACAACATCCAGGCGTTCCTCGAAACTCGCGCAATGCGGCTCGTAAAGCCGGCGAATGTCCTCGCGATTTGTAGTAATCGAAAAGCTGACCCGCAGCGTTGTACGGAGCGAAAGCAAGCGCAGGCGATCGAGATCGCGCAGGATCAGCGGTCCGCGAGTCTGGATCGTGAAAACGCGCGGCGCCACGTCGAGCAGCGCATCGAGAATGCGCGGCATCATTCGTTCTTCGGCTTCCGCCGGTTGGTAAGGATCGACCAGAGGCGAGCAGTAAATTCGGTGTTTTGTCGTCCGTCCATCCCCGACCTCATGGCCGGGGTCCCGTACCGGCGATCCTGCAATCCCAACCGAACCCCGACCGTCAGGGAGGGGATGCGACACGTTGATCAATCGCAATTCGCGCCGCAATAATTCAGGGGCGTTCGATTTATACGTGGTGAACTGACCCCAGCGATTCCAATCCTCCTGCTTCAGTCCACCGTAGATGCCCATGGTCGGCACGTAACAATAGGTACAACCGAACGTGCAGTTCCGCGCCGGAGTTAGCGAGTGTGTGAAGCCCGCCTCAGCTATGAAGCCGGCGGTTTTGCTGAGGATGCTCTTAGCGCCAGTACTTCGAACCTGCATGGCTTTATTCTGGCTACTTCTTATTCGGTTACGCTTTTCGTCGCCACCAGCCTGGTGACTTCTTCCACGAATTGATCGAGAGGCTTCGCGCCCAAATCGCCATGCTTCCGATGACGCACAGCCACCGCGCCCGCCTCCGCCTCGCGATCGCCGATCACCAACATGTACGGCACCTTCTGCATCTGCGCGTCGCGAATCTTCAATTGGACTTTCTCTTTGCGATCATCCAGGTGCGAACGCAGCCCCGCCTCTTCTAAACGCGCGTGAACCTTCTTCGCGTATTCGAGCTGACGGTCGGTGATCGGCATCACTACCGTCTGCACCGGAGCGAGCCACAAAGGGAACGCGCCCGCATAGTGCTCAATCAGAATGCCGAAGAACCTCTCCACCGATCCGTACAGCGCGCGATGTACCATCAGCGGTTGGTGCTTCTTGCCATCTTCGGCTACGTATTCCAATTCGAATCTCTGTGGCAGCGTGAAATCGAACTGTACGGTCGATAGCTGCCACTTGCGGCCCAGCGCGTCGAGCAGTTTCATGTCGATCTTGGGACCGTAAAACGCCGCGTCGTCCGGCGTGAAGGCGACCTTCAGGTTCAGCCGCTCCGCCGCGCGCTTTAACGCATTTTCGGCGAGCGCCCACTGTTCCGGAGTGCCGTCGTACTTGCCGCTCTTGCCTCCATCCCAGGTCGACAGCTCGGCTTCATACTGCTCGAAGCCGAAAGTTTTTAGAACGTCGATGGCGAACTCGAGACAGCTCACGACTTCATCTTCAATTTGATTGGGAGTACAGAAAATGTGCGCGTCATCCTGAGTAAACCCGCGAACGCGCAACAGCCCGTGCATCACGCCGCTGCGTTCATAGCGATAAACCGTCCCCAGTTCGCCCAAGCGCACCGGCAGTTCGCGATAGCTATGCTGGCGATCGCGATAAATCAGGATGTGCCCGGGGCAGTTCATCGGCTTCAGGCGATACTCGGCGTCGTCGAGTTCCATGCCGGCGAACATATTCTCTTTGTAGTGGCCCAGATGTCCCGAGGTCTTCCACAAATCCGCGCGCATCACGTGCGGCGTGTAGACCAGTGCGTAGCCGCGCTTCAGATACTGCTCCCGCATCCAGTCCTCGATGATCACGCGGATGCGCCCGCCCTTGGGATGAAAGAAAATCAGCCCCGGACCAGCGAGTTCCTGAATGCTGAACAGGTCGAGCTCCTGACCGAGCTTGCGATGATCGCGCTTCTTCGCCTCTTCAAGCTTGGCGAGATACTCGTCAAGCTCTTTCTTGTTGAAGAACGCTGTGCCATAAATGCGTTGAAGCTGCGCGTTCTTTTCGTCACCCTTCCAGTAAGCTCCTGCGATCGAGAGCAGCTTGAACGCCTTCAGCTTTTTGGTCGAAGGCACATGCGGACCACGGCAGAAGTCAATGAAATCGGGGCCCAGCGTGTACTCGGAGAAAATGTCGCCCGCGCGCTCCGTAATCAGCTCGCACTTCATTGGCTGATCGGCGTAGAGCTTCAGTCCTTCGTTTTTCTCGGTGTACTTGCGCTCGTACGGAAGGTCGCGCGCCTGGATCTCCCACATCTTCTTCTCGATCTTTTCAAGATCCTCCGGCGTGAATGCGTCGGGTCGCGCGAAGTCGTAATAAAAACCGGTGTCGATCGGCGGACCGATTCCGAGCTTCGTTTCGGGAAACAATTCGAGCACCGCGGCCGCCAGCAAATGCGCCGTAGAATGACGAACCACTTCCAGCGCGTCGAAATTTTTTGTCGTGAGAATTTCGAGCGACGAATCGGCCTCAAAAGGACGATAGAGGTCCCATAAATTGCCATTCACGCGAGCGACAATCGCATCGTCGGCAAGGCGCTGGCCGATCTTTTGAGCGACGTCGATGGGCCGCGCGCCTTCGGGAAGACTTTGGACACTACCGTCCGGCAGCGTAATTTGGAGGTTGCTCATCTGTAACCATCAGGTTACCAAACGCGAACGGCGCGAGCCTCTCGAGCGACGCGCCGTTCAGTGCAAACCGCGAAGACCGGCAAGTAAGCTGTCCTGGCGTTTCGGCGTCTACCCACTCCCTTACGGTCGCGGCTCCGTATCGACTCTGAGCCGCCATGCGTAAGCATGCGGGTAGACGCGAAACTTTTGGCGTAGCGTCAGGCAAGGTCGTAGCGATCAAGGTTCATCACCTTGTTCCACGCAGCCACGAAGTCCTTCACGAACGCCTCCTGCGAATCGCTCGACGCATAGACTTCGGCGAGGGCTCGGAGCTGGGAGTTCGAACCGAAGACGAGATCGACGACAGTGCCCGTCCACTTGAGTTCGCCCGTCGCCCGATCGCGCCCCTCCAACACGCCTTCGGATGTGGCGGACTTCTGCCACTTCGTATTCATGTCGAGCAGGTTCACGAAAAAATCATTCGTCAGCATCCCGGGCCGCTTGGTGAAAACGCCGTGTTTGGACTGCCCGAAGTTCGCATCGAGAGCACGCATGCCGCCGACGAGAACCGTCATCTCGGGGGCAGTCAGCGTCAGCAACTGTGCGCGATCCACCAGTTCCTCGGCCGGACTTTGCTGTCCCCTCCGGAGATAATTGCGGAACCCCTCTGCGGTCGGCTCCAGCACGGCGAACGAGTGTACGTCGGTCTGCTCCTGCGACGCGTCCGTGCGCCCCGGCGAGAAAGGAACCTTCACGTCGTGACCGCCCTTCTTCGCGGCTGCCTCGACGGCTGCGCAGCCGGCCAGAACGATCAGGTCGGCGAGCGAAACCTTCTTTTTCCCACCGGCCTGCGAGCCGTTGAAATCCTTCTGGATCGCCTCCAGCTTCTGAAGGACCTTCGCCAGTTCGGCCGGCTGGTTGACTTCCCAATCCTTTTGCGGCGCGAGCCGAATGCGTGCCCCGTTGGCGCCGCCGCGCTTGTCGCCGCCGCGGAACGTTGCCGCCGACGCCCAGGCAGTCGTGACCAGTTGGGAGATGGACAGTCCGGATGCGAGGATCTTGGACTTTAGGGCGGCAATGTCCTGCTCGCCGATCAGTTCATGGTCCACAGCGGGAACGGGGTCCTGCCACAGCAACGGCTCCGCGGGAACGAGCGGGCCAAGATACCGCGAGAGGGGCCCCATGTCGCGGTGCGTCAGTTTGTACCATGCCTTGGCGAACGCGTCAGCGAATTCCTGCGGGTTTTCTTGAAAATGCTTCGAAATCTTCGCGTACGTCGGGTCCACCTTCAGTGCAAGGTCCGTCGTGAACATCATCGGCGCGTGCTTCTTGGACGAATCGTGGGCATCGGGCACCGTGCCCGCCCCAACTCCGTTACTGGGGGTCCATTGATTAGCGCCGGCGGGACTCTTTGTGAGTTCCCATTCATAGCCGAACAGATTTTCGAAGTAGTTGTTATCCCACTTCACGGGATTGGTGGTCCATGCTCCCTCCAACCCGCTGGTGATCGCGTGGGCTCCGTTGCCGTTGCCAAAACTGTTGGTCCAGCCGAAGCCTTGCGCTTCGATGTCACCGCCCTCAGGTTCAGGACCGACATACTTGCCGGGATCGGCAGCGCCATGCGCTTTGCCAAACGTGTGTCCGCCGGCAATGAGGGCCACCGTCTCCTCGTCATTCATCGCCATGCGGGCGAACGTCTCTCGGATATCTCGTGCCGCAGCGGCTGGATCCGGCTTTCCGTTGGGCCCTTCCGGATTCACGTAGATCAGGCCCATCTGCACGGCAGCGAGAGGATTGGCGAGATCACGATCGCCGCTGTAGCGCTCGTCAGCCAGCCACTTGCCCTCAGGCCCCCAGGAAATGTCTTCCTCCGGCTCCCAGACGTCCTCGCGTCCGCCGGCAAACCCGAAGGTCTTGAATCCCATCGACTCCAGAGCGACGTTCCCGCTGAGGATCATCAGGTCGGCCCAAGATATTTTCCGGCCGTACTTTTGCTTGATCGGCCAGAGCAACCGGCGTGCCTTGTCGAGGCTAACGTTGTCCGGCCAACTGTTGAGGGGCGCAAACCGCTGTGCTCCCGAACCCGCGCCGCCCCGACCATCGGCGATACGGTATGTGCCTGCGCTATGCCACGCCATACGGATAAAGAGCGGCCCATAATGGCCGTAGTCCGCCGGCCACCAGTCCTGCGATGTCGTCATCAAGGAATGGAGGTCCTTGATCACGGCATCCAGGTCGAGGCTCTTGAATTCTTCTGCGTAATTGAACTCCCTGTCCATCGGATCGGATAATGGGGAGCGCTGGTGCAGGATCTTCAGGTTCAGTTGATTCGGCCACCAGTTCGCATTCCCCTGGCCTCCAGCCGCCGTGTGTTTGTGCGCGCCGCCCGAGAATGGGCACTTAGCTTCGGTGGGCAGAATATGCTCCTGCTGATTCGGGGCGGGATCCCCTACGGCGGGGGTGAATTGTTTCTCCATAATGTTCCTCTTCCTTTGAGTTAGTTAGAAAAAAAAAGACGCTGACGAACTACGAACTCGCTCGTGCTCTCCCATTCGTGCCATCGCGGCTGGACGCGTTCCGCGGAGCGCATTTCGAGCAGAGCCCTCGGAAAATGAGTTCGCATTCACGAACAATTCGCTTACCGAGGGAGGCCGAGGCAGGCCTGGGCACGTCGTACCACTCAATGTCTTCAACCTTGCCGCAGCGGTCGCAGATGAAGTGGTGATGCGGCATGCCCTTCGCGTCGAATCGCGCGGCACGGCCCTCGACGGCCACTTCACGCACCAAACCGGCCTGCACCAGGTCCCGCAGATTGTTATAGGTGGTGGCCCTTGAAGAGCGCGGATCCGCGCGATTCACAGCTTCGAAGATTTCCGCAGCCGTCGGATGCCGGCTGTGCTCCATCAGGAATGCCATCACGGCATAGCGCTGAGGAGTGCACCGCAACCCGCTGCTTTCCAAGGACCGCTTGATCGCCTCGGCGCCCATTAATAGATTAGACTATATCTAATGTGATATTTTGTCAAGACTGCCGAATTACCGGGCGTGTGAAGTTTCTGGGATGCTATTTTTGGGCCGCGACTTGCTCTTTTTGTTGCAGCTCCGCAAGCGCAGTCTGAGCCTTGCTATTTCCCTGTGTTGCCGCCAGTTTGAGCCACTTCGCCGCCTCGCCGTTGTCCTTATGGACACCCGACCCCTTTTCGCAGGCCAAGCCGAGACTGTACGCCGCGTCGGCGTTGCCCTTTGCAGCCGCTAAAGCATACCAATAAGCCGCGCTCTTCGCGTCCTTCTGGACGCCGTAGCCCTCGTCATAAAGCCAGCCCATTCGATTCGCCCCGTCCGCGTCGCCTCCGTCGGCCGACTTCTGCGTCCACATCAATGCCGAACTGTAGCTCTGCGGAACACCCCAACCCTTCGCGTACATCTGCGCGAGCTGATACTCCGCCTGCGCATTACCTTTATTTGCCGCAGCCTGGAACAATTGAAACGCCTGTGCCTGATCGCGATCCACACCCAATCCTTTTTGGTACATGATCCCCAGGTTGCACTGGGCATTCGCGTCGCCCTTGTCCGCTAGGGGCTTCCATACCTTATACGCCGTCGCATAATCGCCCGCCTGAAACGCCTTCATCCCCGGATGATCATCCGCCGCAACCGCCGGAATCATAAGGAAGAGCGCAACCGCCACGCCCATCAAAAATTGATTCTTATAATTGATTCTAAAGGACATACTATTCCCTTCCCAGTAACCTGCCTTTACTATACTCCCCCAGACTCGCGAGTCAAGATTTTTTTTCAATCTGCTGTAACCTTCATAAAATCCATGACGCCAGAACAAATTATTGTTGACAGTGTATTATCTAACTAATACACTAGCGTTGTAACTGATATGGCTATTACGCAGTCGCCTTTCAAATTCCGCCTCGATAACGGCAGCGGCGTCCCGGTTTACCGCCAGCTTATCGATCAGGTGCAGGCCGGCATCGCCACGGGGATTTTGAGTGTCGGATACCAGATCCCCACGGTCCGCCAGGTCGCCGTCGATCTCGCCATCAATCCCAACACCGTCATGCGCGCCTATCGCGAACTCGAAATTCGAGGCGTCCTCGACACCCAGCAAGGCACCGGCACATTCATTGCCGCGCAGAAGACTCAACTAGACGACGATGGACGAACGCGCCGGCTCGATCAACTGATCGACGAATTCATCGCGCGCGCCGGTGCAGGCGGCTTCACGCTAGTAGAAATTCTCGACGCATTAAAGGAACGGGGGAAATAACATGCAACTCAGCAGCCTCAGACTAACGGTCTTCGCGATCTGCGTGGCGGCAGGCGCAGCCGCATCCGCACTCACCGGATATTGGGCGCCCGCCGCGATCGGAGCGCTCATCGGACTCTACCTCCTCTTCGCGATCCGAGTCGTCCGCCAATGGGAGAAAGTTGCCGTGCTGCGCTTCGGCCGCTACATCGGTCTGCGCGAGCCCGGCATGTTCTTCATGATCCCCGTCGTCGACACGCTGAGCCCGGTCGTCGATCAGCGAGTCCGCGTGACCAGCGTCAGCGCCGAATCGACGCTCACCCGAGACACGGTCCCAGTGAATGTCGACGCCATTGTATTCTGGATCGTCTGGAATGCCGAAAAGTCCATCCTCGAGGTCCAGAATTTCGTCGACGCGATCACGCTAAGCGCGCAGACGGCTCTGCGGGAATCGATCGGCCGTCACGAACTCGCGCAGATGATTACCGAGCGCGAATCGATGGGACGCGAACTGCAAAAGCTCCTCGACGAAAAGACCAATCCCTGGGGAATCACCGTGCAATCGGTCGAAATTCGCGACGTGACGATCCCGCAAGCCCTACAGGACGCCATGTCCCGCCAGGCCCAAGCCGAGCGCGAACGCCAAGCCCGCCTGATCCTCGGCGACGCCGAAACTCAAATCGCCGAAAAATTCGCCAAGGCAGCCGAGACCTACGCCGAAAACCCCGTCGCCCTTCACTTGCGCGCCATGAACATGCTGTATGAAGCGATCAAGGAGAAAGGCGCAATGGTAATCGTCCCCTCGACCGCGGTAGAAACGATGGGATTAGGATGCATGCTGGCAACTTCGTCGTTAGCGAAAAAACAATGAGAACCCGAAACCCATTCTGGCTACTTCTTCCAGACCTGCGCTACGCCCTTCGCACTCTCCTCCGAGCCCCCGGCTTCGCCATCGCCGCGGTTCTGACGCTCGCCCTCGGCATCGGCGCGAACACCGCGATTTTCAGCGTAGTCGACGCCGTACTTCTCCGCCCCCTCCCCTATCCCGACTCCAAGCGCTTAGTTATGGTCTGGGACCAACTCCAGAAACTCGGCCTCGACCGCATGGCCCCCAGATCCGACACCGCCGAGGCCTATCGCAACCTGGATAGCGTCTTCGATTCCACCGGCGGAATCTATCCTCTCGACCGTATCCTTACCGGTGACGCCGGAGCCGAACGCGTCCCCGCCATACTGGTCAGCAAGGAGGTCTTCGCCATGCTCGCGCCGCCCGCCGAGCTGGGGCGGATTTTCACCGCCGATGAGTATCGCGCCAACGGCGAATCCGTGGCCGTCCTCAGTCATGCTTTTTTCTTGCGCCACTTCGCCGGCGATCCGTCGATCGTCGGAAAATCCATCGTCCTCGACGGCCGCGGCCATCGCATCGTCGGCATCATGTCCCCCTGGTTCGAATTCAGCGTCCGCGCAACCGCCACCGATGTCTGGACTCCCAAGTCCCTCGACACTCCCCGAAGCTGGGGCAACGCCACGCGCATGATCGCGCGCCTGAAATCCGGCGTCTCCATCGAAGCCGCCCAATCCGCCCTCACCGCAGCGGCGCGGCACGTCGATGAAACCGGGCATCCTTATCGCGGCCCTCATGGCGAAGACGCAGGCTACCGCGTGAAGGTGATTTCCCTCCACGATCAATTGCTAGGCGAATTCCGCACCGTCACTCTCATCCTTCTCTGCGCCGTCGCGGCAGTCCTGCTGATCGCCTGTGTCAATGTGGCCAACCTCCTGCTGGTGCGCGCAATTTCGAGAGAAAAAGAAACCACCGTCCGCAGGGCATTAGGAGCCACCCCGGCGCGGCTCATCGCGCAATGGTTGACCGAGTCCGCTGTGCTCGCCCTGCTGGGCGGCGCGCTCGGCTCCATCGGAGCCGTCTGGGGCGTCAAGTTCCTGGTCGCCTTGAGTCCCGCAGCCCTGCCCGGCATGGCGAAAATCGCCGTCGACGGACGCGCATTGGCCTTCACCCTGGCGATCTCCTGCCTCGTCTGCCTGCTGTTCGGCCTCGCTCCCGCGCTGGCGTCGACCCAGATGACCTGGAACACACGCAGATCCACCCGCCGCAGCCGCCGCGCCGCATCCACGTTAGTAACCGTCGAAGTCGCCCTCGCCGTCATGCTGATGATAGGCGCGGGACTCCTCCTCAAGAGCTTCTCCCGGCTCCGTCATGTCGATCCGGGATTCAATCCGCTTCACCTGCTCACCATGCAAATTCAGTTTTCCGCTACAGTACCTTATTCCAAAACGAGAACGCGAGCCTTCTACTTGGACCTGCGCGAAAAGCTCGAAGCCTTGCCAGGCGTCACCAGTGCAAGCCTGGGGTTCTTGCCCGTCCGCGGACCCAACCTCAACGCCGGTGGCGGCGATCCTTTTCAAATCAAGGGCAGGTCCTATGACTCGAACGGCCCCGTCGGCCAGTTCGCCAATATGATCCCCGCCGGCCTCGACTATTTCCGCACGTTCCAGATTCCTCTTCGCGAAGGGCGCGCCTTCGCCGCCAGCGACTCCGCCGACGCCCCGCCCGTTGTCGTCGTCAATGAGACGCTCGCCCGGGCTTTTTTCCCGCAAGGCTCGGTCGGCCAGCAGATCGGCATTCCCGCCCCTTGCAGTGGTTCGAACTGCGAGCCGATCTGGTCGACTATCATCGGCGTCGCCGGGGACGTGAAGACATTCACGCTGGACCGCGCGCCCCTGCCCCAGATCTATCTTCCCCATGCGCAGTATCCGTTTCCGGGGATGAGTGTGGTCCTGCGTACCGCGGGCGATCCCATGCCCTTCGCCCGGGAAGTCGCCTCCGTCGTTCGCTCTCTGGACCCCAATCTGCCCGTGTTCGACGTAAAAACCATGGAGGACCGCGTATCGGAAAGCATTGGACAGCCTCGCTTCGAGACTGTGATCGCCGGTTTCTTCGCCATCGCGGCTCTCTTTCTGGCTGCCATCGGAATCTTTGGCGTAGTCGCCCATTCGACGGCCCAGCGCACTCAGGAAATCGGCATCCGCATGGCGCTGGGTGCCGACCGCGCCCGCGTAATCTGGACGGTAATGATAGACGGCCTGCGCCCCGTATTAGTCGGTGTAGCCTTAGGCGTGGCCGGAGCCTTCTTCCTGACGAGACTGATAAAGTCCGAGCTATTCCAAGTAGCCCAGACCGATCCCCAGTCCTTCCTGCTAGCCGCAATTCTGCTTACCCTGGTCGCCATAGCCGCCTGCCTGGGCCCCGCAAGCCGCGCAACCAAAGTCGATCCCGTAATCGCTTTAAGAGAGCAAAACTAATATGAAAATCGCTCAGCTCTACCGAGCCGTGACCACAGGGAGCGGTACTCAATCGCGAATGTTGTCCAGCGCACCGACGTTATTCTGTCTCCTGACTCCTGACTCCGTGACCACAGGGAGCGCCATGGCCCCGCGGCCCACCCAAGGTGATGAAGAACGACGGTGGCGCGAGCTTCAGCTTGCAGCGAAGCGGTACTCAATCGCGAATGTTGTCCAGCGCACCGACGTTATTCTGTCTCCTGTCTCCTGACTCCTGACTCCTTTCTTATGCCCTACCCCCTCCGCACCCTCCTAAAATCCCGCGGCTTCTCCGCCGCCGCGATCCTGACACTGGCCCTAGGCATCGGAGCCAACACCGCGATCTTCAGCGTAGTCGACGCC
>Ga0182024_10006478_pt1 | contig 25697 bp, 19 predicted proteins | sample P32metaG_FD_120480 | JGI IMG/M metagenome (GOLD analysis project Ga0182024, IMG submission 120480) | Permafrost microbial communities from Stordalen Mire, Sweden - P3-2 metaG (Illumina Assembly) | ecosystem: Environmental > Terrestrial > Soil > Wetlands > Permafrost | place: Sweden: Stordalen...
CCGGGCACGGCGACGCTGCCGTTCTTCGGCGTGGATGCGGCCATCGTCGATCCCCGCGGCAAAGAGCTGCCGCCCAACCAGGGCGGCCTGCTGGTCATCCGCAAGCCGTGGCCGTCGATGCTCCGCGGCATCTTCAATGATCCCGACCGCTACGTGAAGCAGTATTGGACGGAAGTGCCCCCATATTATTTCACCGGCGACGGCGCCCGCCGCGACAAGGACGGGTACTTCTGGATCATGGGCCGGGTCGATGACGTGATTAACGTCTCGGGCCACCGCCTGGGCACGATGGAAATCGAAAGCGCGCTGGTCGCCCATGACGCTGTCGCCGAGGCGGCGTGCGTGGGCATGCCGCACGAGATGAAGGGCCAGGGCATCGCCGCTTTCGTCACCCTCGCCAACGACTTCGAGCCCTCCGAGAAGCTCAAGAAGGAACTCACCGACTGGGTCGGCAAACAGATCGGCTCCATCGCCAAGCCCGACCAAATCCGCTTCACCCCCGGCCTGCCCAAAACCCGCAGCGGCAAAATCATGCGCCGCCTTCTCAAGGAACTGGCCACCACCGGCGACGTGAAGGGCGACACCACCACCCTCGAAGACTTCAGCGTCATCGCCAAGCTAAAGGAGCAGGACGAAGCCTGAGCCCCGGCACGACCGCCGCACCAGAACGCACCCTCACGCACCACGCCGGATGAATCACGGGGCGGGCGACGGGTCCTGGCGCACCACGAGCAGGCCCCGCTCGTCGAGGTACGACCGGAACTCGGGCCAGCGCGCCACCTCGTCAGCGAGGGTTGCCCGCGCCAAGCTCAGCCGCCGGTAGTAGTCGGCCGTCGCGGCCGCGCACTCCTGGCGGTTGGTCCCTTGCTCCGGATACGGCGGATTCCCGCCGATCAGCAGCGGGCTCATCACCCGATGCCCAATCTGCACCATTTCCGCCGCCCGGTCGCGCAGATGCGACGGCAGCGCATGCACCGCGTCGAAAAGCTCGTCGTACCACTGCCTCACGGCCGGGTCCGCCGCATCTTTTTCCGGGAAGACGCGTGCGGGGTCGGTGGGTTCAGTCGGGCCGGCCGCAGCGCACCCAAGCTCGCGCAAGACGCGGAGCCCGAGGCGCCCATTCCCGGACGCGAGCTCTGCACAGACCGCATCGGACGCCGCCTGCGCCATGCCGAGCAGCTTGTCCTTGGCGTGGAGCACCTGCTCCCCCCTCCACGCATTCAGGGCCGCGATGAACTGCGGGTCCTCCTTGCGCCACCGGTAAAGGGTGGCGCGGTCCACCCCGCCCGCCGCCGCCGCGGCACTCAGCGTCCCGCCCGAGGCGATGACCGCCAGCGCCGCCACCTGCCTCGGCGCCAGCTCCGACTCCGCCACAGGAACTGTCTCCCCCGCGTCAGTTTGCACATGCGTTTCCATCGTTCTCTCCTTTCTTGCTCTCGATAAAAGGCTCACCTGCCCCGGCGAGCGTCAGTATGGCCGCCCCAACGCACCACCGCGGTCCCGCCGGGCCCTCCGCCCAGCCGCCTGCCGAAACGTGCTCCCAGTCCGCAACGCCGCCAGCGCCAACTCCTGCGTCTGGCCCAACCCCTCAGTTTCCCCCCGAACCACGGTAGCCGTTACTTGATCCGCCATAGCCAATACCTCCTGTTTGATAGGTAGTTGTTAGGGTAATAGGCTGTCAACAAGATTGCAAGAGGAAATCGAAAAAAATTTCTTGTGAACTATTTAACGGAACTTCGGTTGCTCGGCCCTACCCCGATTTCCACAAATGCTTACGGTAAACGTGGACCTTGGCGAATTCAGGCCACCAGCTTCTCGCGCACGTCGTCCCTTCGGCTCCAAAATACGGGATTGACCTCATAGCTCTTGAGCGCATCCACAACCGCCGCCGATGGCGACTGCTCCGAGTCGTTGAGAATGGCATAAGCCTGAGAGTCGGGAGGCCGAACCTCTTTAGTGTCGATCCACGCCAGGATCATCGCCTGGGCCGAGTCCCGGTCCGGACGATTGATCGCGCGGACAATGCGTTCCGGCTGTTTTTTTGACTTGGGGATGGCGAAGTCGAATACGGAGTCGAAGCCGGTCTTGCCGGTGAACTTCACGTTCGGCACGTACCGGACCTCGTTAAAATCCAGCCAGTTGGTCACGTCCTCGAAGAACAGATTACTGATCGTCGGGGCAGCCATATAGAAAAGATCGTTCACCGCCAGCATCGCCTGCACGAGGTTGTGCTTGCGCAGCGGGAAATTCTCAGCGCTGGCCTTCACGTTCAATGCATCACCGTCCTGGCGCACGCCGAATCCATTGAGCGTGACGCGAAGTAGATCCCGGCGTTTGGGAGAATCCAGGCGGCATCCTGACATCCGCAAGTCCTCAATCACGTACCCGTCGTCGGTCAGGACAAAGCCCCCATCCCAAGGCTTGACGTAAATCTGAAGATAGTCGTTGTGACGGTCTAGATAAGGCGTCGTCACCTCGACCCACGCGCCCACCTCGCGCAGCGTAATCTTTTCCCGCAGCCACGCAGCGTATCGGTCCATCAGCGTTTGAATTTCGCTGTTCATACAAAGAGCCCACGCGCGACGGCCGGTTGAATGGTGATATGGCAATACCGCAGGAAGTCCTGCAACGTTTGCCAGAGGTCCATCAGATTCTGAAAATGTTCCGAGGGAACGGCCACGGCCCACTTGTCGGCATATCCCTCTCGATAGACATGAAGGTGCGGACAACCGACTTCCGTGTCGTCCGGGTTCCGGTGCGAGGGTCCGCCCAGATCAAGTCGGACCAGGACGACCACCTGCCGGCCCCGATGCTGGTGAGTTATTTTCGCCAAATCGATCCGGCCGCGTCTCAGGTCGAGCAGGAACTGCTCGGTTCTATCCGCTGAAACGAGCGGTACCACGATCGACCCTCCGAGGCCCGGGTAATCATAGTGGACTTGGTCCGCTCGCACCTTTTCCATGGCAATGAGCGAGTCTGCTTCGGATTGAGTGAGGACAGTTTCCGCCACAGTGTGCCTGTTAGCCTTATCTTCGGCAATTTGGCGGCGAGGCCGTCTCCCAGCTTGCGAATTGGGGGAACCTCGCGCGGGACAGTATATCGAACGAAATCCGGCTATGCCAAACACTAACCGTACAAAAATCTGATGGATGGCAGTTTAATTGCAAAATGTGCCGCTTCACAGCATTCGCTCCAGCCGCGACTCCAACGCCGTGGCTTCGGCGTCGGTGAGCCCGGCCATGGAGTAGAAGAGACGATCAATCAGGTCTTGGTATGGCTGTGCCTTAGGGTCGAGCGCCGAGCGGGCCGAGCGCGGGATGTCGCCGCGGGCGGATTCGATGGCGATGATCTTGCGAACCGCCTCCACGATGGTCTCCCGCGCGGCGGGACTGAACGGCGGATGGGCCAGGCCGGGCGCGAGGCCGGCGGCGGCGCCCGCCGGCTTGCCGGAGCGCACGGCTGCTATCGCCGCATCCTGCATTTGCTCGTCGGCGGTTGTGGCGACCTCGCCAAATGTGGGGCATGGAAGGCTTGACACCTGATATTCGGCGACCATCGCATTCGTGCTGCCGAGCCGGAAGTACCACTCACATAGCCGCGAGTTCAATAGCGCGACGACAAAATCGATTGGTAGCTTGCTGTGGTGACTGGGGACGTAGCTGACCGACTCCAGCAGGAACGTGCCAGCGGGGATCGGCGAAGCAATGAGCCGTCGGAAATTATTCTGTGGTGACTTACGTTGGAACCCCGCGCGCTGGTAGGCGTGATGAGTCGCCTTTGCGTCCTCCCTCGCGCCTCTTGTGAACTCGTCTACTCGCACGAATACAGGCGTCCCCTGCGATGCCTCCCGAATCGCATAAAGGCAAAGGTGCGCGCCGCGGATGACTTCCGGTCCATCGGAAGAATCATAAGAAATTCGCCCTCGGGTCCGATCGTTCGTTTCATTCACCTCGCCTTGGAACGAATCGCAGAACATGCCGAATCGCCCGACCCGGCCCGAAGCGATTATTCGCGATGCCAGGTCCCAATCATCCTGCGAACAGCTGATGATCGTGACGTTCTTCGGGTCGTAGAGGGGAATTGACGGCGCGGCGAGCCTAAGCGCCGGCGATCCGGGCGAGATTACCTCGGCCGGATGGGTCCGGGAAGTGAATGGGATCACCCGGTCATCGGCCTTGTCGGTCTTGCGAACGACAAAGATCGCCGTCGAAAGCTTTGCATCGCGGAAGACGCGGCGGTCGGGGTCGTCTTTTTGAGGGAAGGCTTCGATCGCGGTGAATGCGCCGGCGGCGAGGATGGACCGACGGATGCCGGAGGCTTGTTCGTCGCCGAGCACGGCCATCGGGGTGATGAAGCCGAGCAGCCCGCCGTCGGCCAGCAGTGAAAGCGCGCGGCAGATGAACAGCTTGTAGAGATTGTTCTTGCCGACCAGAGACGGGGCATAGATCGGACGGCTGCGGATGAAGTCCTGCAGCGCGGTCAGGTCGCGGCCGGTTTCCCGTTCGGAGAGCACATCGTACGGCGGGTTGCCGATGATGGCATCGAAGCCGCTGTCATCGCGAACGCCGGCGTCGCCGAAGAAGACTTCGGGGAACTCCAGTTCCCAGTGGAACGCCGCCGCCCCCGCGGGGCCGCAGGCGTCGATCGCAGATGCGTACGGCTCTTCCTCCAGCAGCGCCTTGAGCTTCACCGGTTTGTCCAGCGTCTCCAGAAGCGCGCGGTATTGTTCGAGCGTCGGCGCTCGGTCGGCGGGCAGGAAGAACGTCGAGCACCAGACGTGGGCCGCCCGTCGGAACGGATCGCGGGTGGGCTCGAACGTGCGGCGGTAGAGCTTTTCCTTCTCCTTGACCTGCTCGATGGTCGCCGACGGGACGTTGCGGATCATTTCCATCGCCTTGAGCAGCACCGGCAAACGTCCCTTCACCTGCTGCTCGAAAACGTTGCTCATCAGCGGCGGAGCATCCGGCAGCGCGCCCAGGTCCGCGACCGCCGCCCCCACCAGGCTGTCGCCCGGGCGAAAGTGGTGGTCGAGGAACGTCAGCGGCTGATCCACCGCGACGGTTTCGAGCCATAGCGCCAGCTTGGCCAGCTCGACTGCCATCGGGTTGCGATCGACGCCGTACAGGCATCGCTCGGCGATCTTCCGCTTCCAATAGGTCATCAACGATTCGTCAGCGCGCAGGCGATCGGCATCCGGATCGCGGGCGTTGGGGTTGGTGGCGATCTGCTCGGCCAGGAACTGACACGCTCGGATCAGGAAATGCCCCGACCCCATCGCCGGGTCGAGCACGCGCAGGCGCAGCACGCGATCGTCGAACTCCCCGACCAGGCGCTCCAGTCGCTCATCGAGGGCAGCCCGATTCTGTCCGCGGCTTATCCTGCGCTCGGCCTCGGATTGTTGGATCTCCTCTGACAGACGTATGTCGATTCGCTCGCACAGCGGGCCAAGGGTCTTTTCGACGATGTAATCGACGATCGGATTGGGCGTGTAATAGCTGCCGGAGGCGCGGCGCTCGCCCTTGTCCGTCAGGAGATAGACCGAGCCGACAGGGTAGCGCGTGCCGCCGAACTCGAATCCACGGGGAACGTCCGCGGCCCCGGGAATCACCCGCTCCTCGCCCCGTGCGGCGCGGCTGGCCACGACGATCATTTCCTCCGCGGCAAAGTGCGGGCGAAGCTCCAGCAGACCCTCATAGACGTTCCCCAGGTGCTGAATGGCCAGATCGCGGTAATCGACCCGGAATAAGCCCAGGTCCGGTCGGCCCGGATCGGGGGCGCGGCTGAGTTGATCGATCACGCGGGCGACGTACCGATCGGGCAGGATTTTTTCGTTCAGGAACGCGTGCAAGTCGCCGTCGAAAAGGCCGCCGTTGTAGGCGGGAACCTTGTAGCGCGCCGCGCCGGAATCAATCAGGTCAAACAGCGAGTGCAGATCGGCCCAGATGCCGGTGTCCTGGGGCGGATAATCGGGTTCGCGACCTTCCCGAATGTGGTCCAACCGCTCGGCGATATCCTCGCGGAAGCGCCCCAGCGAGCGGTTGTCGGTATAGGCGCGATCGATCCCGAACGGCAACAGCTTGCGGTCCTCGGCGAACAGAATGAACAGCAACCGATAGAGCAGGATCAGGCTTTCCTGGCGGCATTGCTCGACGTCGCGAATGGGCGATAGCTCATTGGGCCCATGCGAGAGAAAGCCCTCGATGCAAAAGCCCAGGGCGTCGAAGACCCGCTGCTTGAGGCCCTCCCCGACGCCGAGCCGGTATTCGGTGCTGCCGCTGCGTGCCCGCTGCACCAGCGACGGACGATCCACCGTGGCGCGCAGCGCCACCGGCGAGAAAAACAAATAGAAGCGGAGGAAGTCGCCGAAGCCGTCCCACGCATGCGGGAACACATCCTCGTGCGCGAGACGATCGTCAAGAAGTTTGGGAAGCTCGCATTCGAGATATGTCTGAAAGCGCGGCTGCCCGGCGTCATGCTCGCGAGGAATCAGCCGCCAGAGCTTCCCATTGGTGAGAATGGCATAATCAAGCCGGCTATTGTTGAGATACCACTCGATCTGCTCAGGCGGATACTCGCGGCGGGCGTTGACCAGGGCCGGCCGGTCCAGCGAGACGTGCCATGCCTTGGCGTCTGCCAAGGCGACCGGATGCTTCCAGAATTCCTCCTCCAAACGCCCCGCGGCCAAGGCCGCATCAAGATCGGCCTCGCGGGAGAACAACGCATAGTCCGGCTTGCGTCCGCGCAGATGCGTCTGGTAGATCAGCGGCCAACCGAGCGATTGAAGCACCGGCTGAATGAATGCCTGCTCCAGCGCCTGCTCGCCGCCATATTGTTCGACGCGGGTGCGCTGCGCCCGCCAGAGATCGGTCAGCTTGCGCAACGCCGCCGCCGCGTCATCGCGGAGCTCGGTCCATTCCGGCTCCAAGGGCAGGCGATTCTCCAGCCAATGGTTGGAAAATAGTGCGTGATTGCGGATGGGGCTGAATGGAAGGACCAACTGGTGACGCGCCATGGCTTTGGCGGATCATCGGAGACGGGCCATCTTGTCGCAAGTGCTGTTGCCGCGTTCAGGGAGTGGACGAAAGTCGAAGTTGAAGTTTCGGTGAAATTCCTCCGCCCATTGCTGATACGCGTGCGGATATAATGGATTCATGCCCATCCACGATTGGACGCGCGTCTCGGCCGGGACGTTTCACGATTTCCACCTCGCATGGATTGCCGAACTTCGTCGCGCGCTGAACGGCGGACTTCTACCTCCGGGTTACTATGCGCTCGCGGAGCAAGTGGCCGATCAGGTCATCCCCGACGTGCTTGCTCTGGAGGAAGTGGACTCAGGAGAAGACGGGCGACTGGTCATCCGCCACGCGACCGGCGACCGGATCGTCGCCCTGATCGAGATCATTTCTCCGGGCAACAAGCAATCCCGCGCGGAGCTGAATTCCTTTGTGGACAAAGCCGTCGGCGCGCTCAAGACCGGGTATCACCTTCTGTTGATGGACTTGTTCCCTCCCGGAAGATCCGACCCGGACGGCATTCATGGTGCCGTCTGGCAGCAACTGGGCGGGACCTACAATCCGCCACCCGGCAAGCCACTGACCCTCGCGGCGTATGCCGCCGCCACCATCGTGAATTGCTACGTCGAGCCCACCTCCGTCGGCACGGAATTGATTCCGATGCCGCTGTTTCTCGATCCCGAGCACTACATCTACGTGCCATTGGAGCCGACCTATCTCGGCGCGTACGAGGGCGTGCCGGGACGGTGGAAGCGGGTGATCGAGGGAACTGCATAAAGACGGACATCATGGCTTGGGTGGGAGAATGCTCACGCATGGCGATAGCTCGCTCGTCGCGTGTTGTGGCCGGCCGGGGGTCGCGCCAGGAAGTGGCGCTTCGGCCCCGAACCGCCGGGGCCCGGTGAATGGCGTTCCACATTCCGGGCACCGGACGGTGCTGGCGCGAAGGTCATAGCCGCAGCAGCGACAGAACGCGGCTTTGCGCCGCATCCGTCGTTGGGAAGCCTGGCTCCAGATTCTCTGCAGGCGATGCCGGATGCTGCCGACGATCAGAACCGCGGTGACGAGAATGCCCCATATCCACGCATCGGACGCAGGGTGCGATTCCATTTCAGGCGGTGCTATGTCGATCATCGGATCGGTGATCGTGAAGACTTCGATGGCCGTTCCCTGATCATTCCGACGAACGTGAACGTGCAGCGTGCCCCGGACGCGGACCACTTCATCATAGAACTTAATCGGGCTCCGGTTGCCATGCACAAAAATACGTTCCTGAACCGTGGGCGGTGCCCACCGTCGTCTTTGCAGGTTGTATACCAGCTGAAACTGCGAAGTGTCGGGGCCTGAACTGTGGAGGTTCCACATCATTCCCATCACGGAGACCGGCTTGCCGTCGAGCTTTCGGAGTGCCTCCGGAACGTCGGCTTCGGTGCCGGTTTGTTCGTTGAAGTAAAAGTTGCCGAGGGTCTGCAGGTCGATCGAGTGGTTATAAGGCCGGTCTTGGAGGTAGCGGGAAAGTGGCGGCCCGGCAGTAAGCGCGATCCCGATGATCGCGGGCGTAGCGACGAGGAAACCCACAAGCAGCCGTCGATATCTCATGGTGCCTGAGTTCTGTTGAACACGGCTCTGGCGGTCTCGATTTGTTGGACGAAATCCGGCCCATTCTCGAGCGGCTTGAGGCGGTCGAGAATCGAATCCAGTTCGGCGTCGGGTCCGGTTGTCTTTGCATCGAGCAATTCGGTCAGGCGGACGAAACCCTCGGCCAGGAGTTGTTCGGGCTTGGAGCCGGCGGCGTGGGCGTGGCGGACGGCGTTGTGGTAGCTCTGCCGGGCGGCGTCGAACTCGCCGGTGCACATCTCGTGGCCCGCCAGCATCCAGAAGCCGCGGCTCAAAGGCAGGTCGCCTTTTTTCAGTTCGTGGGCCAGCCGCAGGTTGGCCCGGGCGGCGTCCTGGCCGATCTCGAGCTCGCCGGGGGAAATCGTGATGCCCGGCTCGTCCCAGCCGGGCCAGGTGAAGGATGCCAGATCGTAATACAAGCCCTTGGCGGTGCTGCGAAATTGATGCGTAAGTGCGGGATCGGTTGCATCCACCCGCGTTGCACTAAACAAGGCAAAGTGCGCCCCGGCCTGCCCGAAGGTGATGGCGGCGGGAAGATCTTTGGCTTTCCAATAGAAGTGCCGCATCACTTCCAGGAACGTCTTGGCCGGATTCGTGGCATCCGGCTGCCGGGCGATCTGCTCGATGGCGGCGGCGCGATCATGCGTCGCGCACAGGCTCAGGATTTCCTTCAGGTCGTTCATGCTGCCCTGGGTGTGCGGCGGCTCTGTTATACTCCGCAGCATGCCCAAGCCCCAACCAAAACCGATCGATCCATCCGAAGTGCCGGACCTGGCATTGGCCGTGATCAAGGAGGACCGCTTTCCACACCTGGCCACCGCCGACGGCGATCAGCCGCGGGTCCGGCCCGTCTCGCCGGTGCGGACGGATCGGTTCACCGTCTATGTCGCCAACCTCCGCGCCTATCACAAGACCGGCGAGATCGCCGCCGATCCGAAGGTGGAGCTGTGCTACCTGAGCAAAACGCACGACCAGGTGCGAATCACCGGCATCGCGACGATTGTGACCGACCGCGCCCTGCTCCAGGAAATCTGGGACGGTAATCCCCTCATGCGGCAATACCTCGGCAGCCTCGATAACCCGCAACTCATCGTCTACCGCATCACCCCCAACCGCGTCCGGTTCATGCGCGAGTGGGCGCTGGAATATCATGAAGTGCCGATCTGAGCCGGACATAAATAGCTCCCGTCCCTATTTATCTCCTAAATCAGCGGGCGGTAAAGCGTCACGGTTTCCGGTCCGGGTCGGACAAAAATAGCTCCCGTCCCTATTTATCTAACGCCTACCGGGCGGCAGCAGGACCGAGATTCCCAATCAAAAGCTAGGGCGGTACGATGGGCCGGGCGCGAGGCGGAGTTGGCCGAGGTTGTTTGCGGTCCCGCCAGAGTATCGCGCACCTCTTTCGGGGGTGGAGAAATGCAACACCTGTCGGCTGCGTTGTTCGATGTCGAGGCGCTGGAGCCGCGCGTGCTGTTGAGCAGCGGATATGCCCTCGCGGCCGATACCAGTTTTATAGCATCTCCCGATGGGCTCAATCCGACGGCATTGGCCGTCGATTCGAGCGGAAATCTGTTTGGTGCGACTGCCAAGGGAGGCGCCTGGGGGGATGGGACGGTTTTCGAGATCGCGAGTGGCACCTCAACGGTCCGAACGCTGGTCAGCTTTGACGGCACGAACGGGACGTCGCCTTCTAACCTCTCACTCGATTCCCGTGGAGATCTCTTCGGCACCGCCGGCAATGCGGACGACAACGGCGAAGTGTTCGAAATCATCGCTGGCTCCGGCACAGCAAATGTGGTGGCGGCCTTGGGTCAGGGCCTCGTCAACTACGATGTCTCTGGCCCGCTAATTTATTACGCTGGCAGCCTGTATGGAGCCGCGGTCACGCAAGGCGTTGTCTTTAAGCTGAACCCTACCACCGGCACCTTTACTGATCTGGCGACCTTCGGCGCGTCGAGCACTTCCAATCCCGCTCTCGGACTCGCGCTCGCCTCCGGCGGCAACCTCGTCGGGGAAACGACCGTCAATACCGCCAATCATCCCGCTTCCGTTTTCGAGTACTCGATCGGCGGTGGCACGCTCACGACGATCGCGACTTTCGACGCTACCGAGACTCCCACGGGCGGCCTGTGGACGGACCCTGCGGGGGATATCTTCGGGACGACCGAGACCGCTGCCACGGATGCGATGGCGCGGGTTTTCGAAATCCCCCATGGCACCCATGTGATCGATACCGTCGCGAGCTTCGCAGGGGTCAATGGCGGTGTGCAAACGGCGATGACCGTCGATGCGGCGGGCGACCTTTACGGGACGAACATATTCGGGGGAGCCGACGGCTCTGGCTCGATCTTCGAAGTTCCCCATGGAACTGACGCCATCACCACCATCGCCAGCTTTACTGGCCGCAACGGCGATCAACCCAACGTTCCCCTCGTACTTGGTCCCAACGGGGATCTATTCGGTACGACGGATATTGGCGGAACGTCGAACAACGGCACCGTTTTTCGGATCACCGGCAACGCCCTCATCACCATCGCCAGTTTCGATGCCACTGGTGCCACCGAACCGTCAAGTCCGTTAGTAGCCGATCCCGGTAGCAACCTGTTCGGCACGACCGACGCGGGCGGGCCCAACGGCGACGGAACTATTTTTGAAATTCCTCCGGGTAGCAATGCAACGACAGTGATCGCCAATTTTGACGCTGACGTACAATATCCGACCGGGAGCCTGCTGATTGATCCGAGCGGGGACCTGTTCGGCACTGCTGCGGGGACGGGCGGCGGCATTGTCTATGAACTCCCACACGACTCGAGCGTGATTAGGGCGTTGGCGACCGTCCCAAGGCTCCGCTCCGGATTGGCGATCGACGCCGCCGGCGACCTGTTCGGGGTCATCGGCCAAAGCACGACCACCAACCGTTTCGGTAAACTTGTCCCGCTCCTGCCGGCGAGCATTTTCGAGATCTCGCACGCCACGGGCACGCTGACGACCGTTGTCCAATTCGGCCGCGGTATCGCGGCGGGCGGAATCTCGCTCGATTCGGCCGGCGATATTTTCGGCACGTTTTCCCGTCCTGGCTCGAATGACTGGACGATCTTCGACATCGCGCCAGGCGCTCGCACGGTCAATCCCCTGGCGGTTTTCACCCCGAACGGGACGCCCGGCCCGCTGGCCATCGATGCCGCCGGCGACCTGTTTGGCGCCGGCGCGGGCCTTGCCATTCCAGACAATCCCGGCATGAGTACCGACACCATCTTTGAACTGGTCCACGGTGCGAGGCAGGTCAAGTCGATCGGCCACCTCCCCGGGTCTACTGACTTCGGGCCGGTCGAGCCCCTCGCGATCGATGCCAACGGGGACGTGTTTGGCGCAACTTCTGGAGTCAACTCTGGCCCCGGCGCGGTCTTCGAGATTTCGAAAAGCAGCGGCGCGCTGAGCACGCTCCTTGCTTTCAACGGCACCAACGGAAGCAGCCCGCTTGGCGTCAGCCTCGATCCCAGCGGCAACCTTGTTGGCACGACATCCGTAGGCGGAACCAGCGGCGGCGGAGTATTTTTCAAACTCTCGCCGGCCCAGGTGCCCTCGTCAGGCCCGACTCAACTGGCCATCTCGAGCTTGCCTTCCACGCCAATCGCTGGAGTCCCACTCAACCCGACGGTTACCGTCAGCATACTGGACGCCGCAGGCCAGGTCGTGACGAGCGACAACTCGACAGTGACATTGACGTTGAGCGGCAAGTCAGATGCGACCACCACTGCCACGGCAGTGAATGGGGTTGCCACGTTTTCTAATCTTGTCATCACCGATCCATCGCCGGCCGTCTTTCTGGACGTCAGCGACGGGACGCTCACGGCAGGCACCGAACTAATCGTGTCCCAGCCGTTCCAACTGGTTCCCCGCCTGGGCATCGTCCGGTTCCCTGCCGGCGCGTTGGCTGGATCAAACGTGGACGTGAACGCTCCGCTGGCCATCACGAATACAGGAAAGCCATTCGCGAACACCGTTCAGATCGCTCTCTATGCGAACAGCGCAGGGGACCTGGACGGAAACGAGGTCCTGATTCGCTCGTACTCGGTTCCGATCTCCCTGCCGGCGGGGGGGACGATGACGCTGTCTCTGCCTATTCGCTCGCTTCCGCCGGCGCTGGCGGCCGGAACATACCACCTGCTGGCCCTTCTCGCAGAGCCGGACACCGTCGCGAGCCTTGCAGCGAGCCCACAGACGGTGGCATTGGCGGAGCCGTTCATCCAGCCGTCTTTGTCGTTCGGGGCGGTGAGTCCGGCAACGCTCACGGCGGGTGAGGTAGCGACCGTTTTGGTCACGGTCACCAACAGCGGAAATGTCGCGGCGAGGGGCATTGACCTCATGCTCAGCGCCTCATCAGACGGAGTCACCCCGATCCCTGACGTACTGCTCGGCCGCATTCAGTCGACAGCTCGGATCGCGCCGGGACACCGCAAAGCATTCCGGCTGCGGTTCAGAGTGCCCAGTGACCTGGCTGCGGGGATCTACCTGCCGTACCTCTCGTGCTTCCTCAGTGGCGTGACCGCCGCTGCGACGGCGCCAACGCCCTTTAACATCGCCAGAAGCGCATCCTGACAAAGATGGCGCAAGGACGGAAAAACAGCTCCCGTCCCTATTTTCCATCCGTGAAATATCGTGAATTACCGATCCAGTCGATCAGCAGAACGGGGAAGGAAAAGAGCTCCCGACCCTGTTTTTCTCCGAGGCGCGAAATATCACGAAGTGACGATCTGATTTTCAGTTGCGGTTCTTTAACCTTCTGCGGGGAAGGTGCCGATACATTGGTTATCGGACCATGCGACGCATTTTGTACATCCTCATCGTATTGCTCGGGGCTCGCCCGCTTGTCTATGGCGTGGAAGTGACGCGGACACTGAAGACCTTTGATTTTGAGGAGCGACGGCTGGGGAACGCGACTGACATGCCGATGGGGTGGACGAAGGTGGCGGGGCCGGGGTTGCCGCACTATTTGATGGGGCATCTTGCCAACGATCGCAAGCACGGCGGGGATTACAGCTTTCGATTCGACCTCAACGGCGGTGGGCTCATCTATCGATACGGGCCGGGGCTGCTCAAGGCGCAAGCCGGGGCGCGATATCGAATCGAGGCCTTTTGCCAGACCACGCCGCTGCCAAATGCGCGGGCTCGCATGACCGCGTATTTCGTCGATTCCGATGGCCACACGATGGAAAAGACGATTCAGCATTCCGAGTTGTACGCGGCACAGACCGACACCGGCGAGTGGAAGAAATTGAGCGTCTCGATCTCGGATGATTTTGCGCAAGCGGACTCCCTGGTCGTCGAGCTGGAGCTCCTCCAACCGGCCCAATATTCCAGCAGCACGCTGGGCGCGCATGCGCTGTTCGAGCAGGACATTCGCGGCAGCGCCTGGTGGGACGATGTAACCGTCGCGCAGGTGCCTACGGTCGGATTGCGGACGGACCGGCTGGTCAACATCTTTCAAGTCGGCGAGCCGATCCGCGTCTCGTTGCTTGTCAGCGATCGCTCGACCGACGACCTGGCCGCCCACGTATCGGTGCGCGATGCGGATGGGAAAGAGGTTTATCAGCGAACGGGCAAGCCGCAGTTGCAGCCGGCGGAATCGCCGCAAGAGCGGCAACGGCGGATGCTGCTCGAACTGCCCGAGTTGCCGCCGGGGTGGTATCAAATTCGACTGACGGTGAGCAGCGGCGGGCAGACGCTGGAGAAGCAGGTCATTAGCCTGGTCGTGCTGGCGGATTCGGGCAGCACGCCGTCGCCGGACCCACGATTCGGCTTCATTGCCACCGATCTCCCTTTCGAGCAATGGGCCGAGCTGCCCAAACTCTTGCGGCGGTTGTCGGCGGGCCGGGTGAAGCTTGGCGTCTGGAGCGACGCCGGCGACATCGAACAAACCAATGGAGCCGAGTTCGACCAAATTCTTCGCGAACTGGGCGAAGCCGGCATCGCGCCGACGGCCTGCCTGCTCTCGCCGCCCCCAAAATTGCGCGCCAAACTGGGCGGCGCGGGGTGGGATAGGCTCTCTCTTGTTCCGATCACTGATTGGCAGCCGGATCTGGCGTTCCTGGTCTCACGGCACGCCAACCACATCGAGAGCTGGCAGCTCGGACCTGACGGAAGCGAAGCATTCGCGACCGATCCCGCGAACCGTGATGCATACAAACGAGTCCGAGACGAGTTCGCCCACCTCGTGCCGGACCCGGATCTGGCCACGCCGTGGCCGGCTTATTATGAGCTGCCCGCCGATGCCCCCGCCAGCATTGCTCTTGGCGTGCCGACCTCGGTGCTTCCGTCGCAGATTCCCCTCTATCTCCAGGAGTTCAAAGGCAAGCGCGAGCGGACGGTGTCTGTCACGCTTCAACCGCTCGACCGCGCCCAATATGGGCGCGAGGTGCAGATTCGGGATTTAGCGCAACGGCTGATTTACACCTTGTCCGCCGACGCCAAGCGAATTGATTTCCCGCTTCCGGTGACGTTATCGAATGACGACGTGGGATCGGTCAGCGAGCCTGAAGAGTTGCTGGTGGTGCTTCGGACGATGCTGACGACGCTGAGCGGCGCCAGCTATCGCGGCAGGGTCGCGCTGGCGGACGGGGTCGAGGCCTTCCTCTTCGACCGCGAAGGCCAGGGGATCATTGCCCTGTGGAGCCGGGACGATTCGTCCGGGCCGCGCGAGCTTGCACTGAACCTTGGGCAGCGGCCAGTGCGGCTCGACCTGTGGGGGCACGCCGCACCCTTGGTGAATTCCGACCACTCGCAAGGCGGCCGCGTGCTGCTGAGCGCCGGCACGATGCCGATCTTTCTGATCGACATCGACGGCAGGCAGGCGCAACTTCGCGCCAGCGTCGGCATCGATCAGCCGCTGCTCGAATCCAGCTTCCGCCCCCACGAGCGGCGAATTCATTTCACCAATGCCTATGACCGCGCTGTGTCCGGAACCCTGCACCTTCGCGGCCCGGATGGGTGGACGATGAATCCGCCGACCTTCAGCTTTACGCTCAACCCCGGCGAGACCTTTGACCGGCCGGTGACGATTCAATTTCCGTACAACAGCGTCGCCGGTTCAAAGACGCTACGGTGCGAGTTTGTTTTATCCGGCGAGAAGAACGCGAACTTCGGTGTCCCACTGGCGCTGAAGTTGGGCCTGAGCGATGTCGGAATGCAGACCATCGCCTTTCGCGACGGGCGGGATATTCTGGTTCAGCAGATGGTCACCAACTACGGCGATCACCCAATCAACTACGCGGCATTCGCAACCTATCCGGGGCAGGCGCGCCAAGAGCGCGTGGTAAACAATCTGTCGCCCGGCGCGACGACGATTCGGCGGTATCGCTTCGCGAACGTCCCGCGCACGCCCAATGGAGCGGCGCGCATAGGGCTCAAGGAACTGCAGGGGACGCGAATCCTCAACGATCTGATTGAGGTGCAGTAGCCCGCTCGCACAATGCGGCTTGGCCGGAGCCTCGCCCTCCCGAAATAGCCCACCGAATCTGCCCGTCCACTTCCGCGACAATTCGAAGTCTCGCGTTTCGCGCTGCGCGGGGCGATGGTACAATGCTGCCGCCTCGCGGGAGACCGACGTGAAACTTCGAGGGAGTTGGCGCGTGTCTAAGGATGAGACGGTGGGGTCGCCGGATATTCCGGTTGCGACCACGGTCGAGCTTTTCGATCGGGCCGTGCGCGATCACTCGCGGCGGTTGCTGGCCATCGCCAGGGCGATTGCCGGCAATCGCGCGTCCCCCGAGGATGTCGTCCAACAGGCGCTGACCAATCTCTATCAACACCGCGACCGCTACGACTGGCGCGAGCCGGGCGGGTTGATGCGACGGTCGGTAGTGAACGAGGCGCTTCGGGTCCTGCGGCAGCCGAAAATGACCGCCGTTTCGGATGAGCATCCGGGCCAACTCATCACGCCGATGGGGGGGATGATTGACCGGGAGACGGTCGAGCGGGTGCGGCAGGCGATCGACCGGCTGCCGGAACATTTCCGGGCGGCCCTGGTGCTGTGCGAGTATGAGAACATGGCCTACTCGCAAATTGCCGAGGTGCTGGGCGCGAGCATCCCGCAGGTCAAGACCTGGCTGCACCGCGGCCGAAGGCAACTGGCGGCGATGCTCGAGGAATTCGGCCCGGCGCGACAGATGATCCCGGGCAACGCAAGGGCGGATCGGGCGGGCGAGGAGAAGCGGCATTGAACGCGATCGGCGAGTTCGATTCTGAATTGCTCGAGGATTACCTGGACGATGCCCTTTCGCCCGGGCAGGTGGAGCACGTCGCCCGGCGGCTTGCGGAGGAACCGGAACTGGCAATGGCGATGCACGAGCTGCGCGCGGCGCGCGTTCTTCGCGCCGCGGCCTGGCGGTCGCTGGAGCCAAGCGAGGCCCGCGCCGCCGCGCTGGCGAGGCGCATTGCGGAGGTCGTCTGGCAGGATGCCTGGAGACGAGGCGCGCGACGAGCCCTCTGGGCCTCGGGAAGCATTGCCGCCGCCGCGGCGGTTTTCGTCGTTGGATGGTTTCTGCGGCCGACGGTGTCGCCGGAGGTCCGGCAATTATCGCACTCGGTCCGGGCGAATGTTCAGCCCTCGAAGCCGGCGCTGCTGTCCGTCGATCCCGTGGCGGGGTATCACGTCGCGCTGGTTGATCGGAACGGCAAGCTGATGCCCGTGCAAAAGTTCTCCAAGGCCGATGATGCCCGCCAGTTCGCGCGGGACCTGCTGCAATACGAGGATCGTCGGCGTGAGGCCGAGCAGGGCGGCGCGATGTTGGTTTCCGATCATTTCTGATCCCATGCAACGCATCATCGCACCATTCTGTATCGTCGCCTTTGTGATTGCAGCCTGCCCGCGCCAGGCAAGGTGCGAAGACGCGCCTGCCAATCGCAAGCTCCTTGATGAGCTGAATCGCCAAACAACGGCGCTCTATCGGCAGGCTCAAACCGGCATCTATCACGTCCAGCTTCCCGAACCCAAGTGGGTGAACGCCTATGCGATGGCGGCAGTGAAGCGCTGGGACAAGCAGCTCGATCCGGAGCTGCGCCGGAGGCTCGAAGGGCAATCGCCGGAGATCATCGATCCCGCGGAAATTGTCCCGCCGCACGCCGCGACCCAGGTATCCGATGTCGATGCGACGACGCTGCCGGGACAGGGAACCTACATTCTCGTTCGCCCGCGCGCCGTGGCGCTCGATCGGCGCGATCCGGTGCTCGGCGGAATGCTCGAGGCGCCGCCGGCAACGCAGCCTGGTTTCGCGCCGACCAATATCGGGCTTCTCCTCGATCCCGCCGGCCACATCCTGGTGCCGCTCTATGTCGAGCGCGAAGCGGTGGGGACTGAGCCGGTGAAACTCTCGGGACCGGACGGAGCGCTCGTCACCGCAAAATTTGTCGGATCGGATCGGCAGACCAATCTCACGCTTCTGCAAGTCGAAAAACCGGTGGGCCAGCCCGTCCGGCTCGGCTCGGGCCGGCCGGAAGCCGGAGCCCTGGTGATGTGCCTTTCATCCTCGGATGGCTCAGGGCACCTTGGGGTATGGAGCGATGGAGCGCAGGAAAACGGGATCGTGCTGACCACCGATGGCCAGGTTGCCGGCATCGCGCGGTATGGCCAGTTCCTTGCCGGTTCGGCATGCCAGCTCATCACGCGGCAGCTCATCGAGTTTGGATCGGTGAAGCGGGCCACGCTGGGTGTGCTGATCACCGAAATCCGAAGAGAGGCAACCGCCGGCGCCGCTCAGGCTGGGCCGGCCTCACAATCGGGCATGCGGATCGATCAGGTCATCGCCAATTCCGCGGCCGATAAAGCGGGGCTTCGCCCGGGCGACGTGGTGCTGGCCATCGGATCGGATGCAGTCCGCGACCTGCCCAGCTTCGCCGCCGCCATCGCAGCGCGAAACGGGCCGACTGAATTGCAAATCGTCCGGGATCAAGCCGTCGTAAAAGTCACGGTGGAATTGCAGCAGCAAAAATAGTCCATCTCTCCTCTCTTGCCGCGACCGATAATCCGAATTGTTGAATTGGTCATAATCCGGCAAAAGTGTGCTTCTCCGCGCGACGATTCCTCCAATACTGCCGCTCTTGCGTGGATGCTCCCGGCCAAAGGCCGCGGAGGGCTCCCAAAGTGTTGGGAAGGCGCGGCGATGTATTGTAAGTCATCTTCGCCGGAGTGCCTGCCGGCGGGAAGGCTGGAGAAGTGGATCGGTTGAAGCTCCTTGTTGTGGAAGACGATCCCGATCAGCGGGACCTGATCCGGCAGCGGCTCGAAGCGCACTTCGGGCCGGGCACCGTCGATGGCGCGCACAATATCGCCGAGACATTGCAGCGCGACCTGTCTGCATTCGACCTGATTCTGTCCGACTACAACCTTCCCGACGGCACGGGCCTGGACTTGCTGGAGCGCGTGCAGGCGCGATGCCAGACTCCGGTCATTTTGGTGACCGGGGAAAACGTCGGCCAAACCGCGGTGGAAGCCATCCGCCGCGGCGCGATGGATTACGTGGTCAAGTTCGAGGAATACCTCTTTGCGATTCCGCTGGTCGTCGAGAAGAACCTCGCCGCCGCAAAGGTGGGGCAGGAAAACCAGCGCCTCCGGCGAGAACTCGAGCGGGCACTGGGCGAGGTGAGCACGAAGAACCTTCAACTCGAAGAGTCGCTGCGCCGAGTCGAGGAAGTGGCGGCCACCGATCCGCTGACAGGTTTGTACAACCGTCGCCATTTCGGCAAGGTTTTCGAGCAGCTCTTTGCCGAGGCGCAGCGTTACAGCAGCGACCTGTCGTGCGTGATGATCGACCTGGACGGATACAAGCAGCTCAACGACACCTTCGGGCACCCGACGGGCGATCAACTGCTGGTGGTCGCCGCCCGGGCGATTTCCACCAACCTCCGCAAAATGGACGTAGCCGCCCGCTATGGCGGGGACGAATTCGTCCTGCTGCTTCCGCGCGCGGGAACCGCCGAGGCAACCCACGTTGCCGCGCGCGTCCGCGATGATTTCGGCCACGCATCGGCGGCGCTGCTCCGCCGAAACAGCGGCGTGACGATGTCGGTCGGCATCGGCTCATTGCATGCCGACGACGTCGCCGGAACCGAACAACTCATCGCCCGCGCCGACGCGGCGCTCTATCGCGCCAAGGCCCAGGGACGCAATCGCGTCGTTGTCTCGGAAGCCTCCTCAACGCCGGTCTGATGTGTCTTCTCATGGCAAATCCCCCACGCCGTGGGCAAAGCGGCTCGAAGGACTTCCCTTGAGCAGGACGCCCCGCGTGAAAATCCCTTGATTCCTTTGATCTGTGAGTGCAAAATCGCTCGCGTTCCACTTACACCGAATGCGAGGGTCCCATGCCGCTTCGTTTCACGCGCCGCTCGTCCAAGCTCCGCCTTCCAGACCAACGCCGGATCTGTCTGATTGAGGGTCTTGAGCCCCGTCAACTTTTGTCGGCGGTTCCTGCACTTGTGAAGCCGATCCTGACGCATGCGCATGGCGCAGTGATCCAGGCCACGGAAGGCGCCGCGTTTTCGGCCGCGGACGTTGCCACTTTCACCGCCGATCCGGCCGGCGCCTACTCGGCGACAATCGACTGGGGCGACAAGTCGGGCGTCGTCAGCGGCACGGTCGTGGCCGGCGCTTCAGGGAGCTATACCGTGGTGGGCGGGCACGACTACGCGAAGTTCGGCCTCTATCCGATCACCGTGAAGATCATCAACTCCAGCAACAAAACTGTGACGGCTTTTTCCAGCGCCAAAGTCGTCGACGCGGCACTGACCGCCAGCCCGATCTTCATCAGCGCAACCCGCAACGTCGCCTTCTCCGGCGACGTTGCGACGTTCACCGACGCCGACCCGAACGCCATCGCCACGCCAAAACCCACTGAAACGGCGACCATCAACTGGGGCGACGGGACGAGCTCCCTCGGGACGATCTCCCAAGCCGCGCCCGGAGGCCCGTTCACCGTCTCGGGCAAGCATACGTATGGCGTGGCGAAGACCTTCACCGTCACCATCACGGTTCATGACCCGGGCGGAGCCAAGGCGACTGCCATCAGCGGCGCCGTTGTTAGTCCGCCGGCCCCGGTCACCACGCCGAGCCTCATCGGGGATTACAAGGGATCGGTGAAAATCGGCGGCCTGATCGGAAGCCTGACCGGCAGCCACTCCTTCGAGATCGATATCACGGCGCAGGATGTCAACGGAATCACCGGCAAAGTGCTCTTCTCGGGAGGCGAGATCGCCAGCGGAACCTTCCCGGCCAATGGCGTCGGCGAACTATCCAAAGGCAACTTCGAATTCAGCCAGACCGATGGCAGCGTGAGCATCACCATCTCCGGCCACATCTCGCCCGACAGCAGCCACATTACCAGCGGCTTTGTGAAAGGCTCGGGCCTTCCGATCGTCGGAAGCCTGCATGGCACGTTCACGCTCACCAAGCAATGAGCGCTGACGCTACGCCGGCTGCGTTTGTTTTATATTCTCGGGATGTTGGAAGAGGCTGTAGACGATCATCAGAAACACCCCGGTGCAGAGCAGCGAGTCGGCGACGTTGAAGATCCACGGAAATGCGTGCGGCCAGTTGGGCAGGGCGTGGATCATGTCGCGGACATAGCCGTACTTCATGCGGTCGTAGAGATTGCCCAGCACGCCGGCCAGCAGCATGCCGAGAATGATCTGGTAAATGCGCTGGCGGCCGCTGCTGAGGAACAGATAGAAAATAAAGACGATCGCGGCCAACGAGACGCCGACAAACAGAGTCCGCTGGCCCTGTCCCATGCCGAAGACCGCGCCGCGATTGGCGGTGACGTGGAACTCGATCAGCCCGGGGATGAACGGCTGCGTACGGTCCCCGATGGGGACGACCTGCCCGCCTGGCTCCTGGATGATCGCGTCAGCCAGTTTCGAGAACGCCGCGACCTTGCTCCATTGGTCGAGCCCGAAGCCGATGCCGGCAGTCAGGACGAAGCAGGCCAGGGCTGCGGGGGAGAAGAGATTTCTGAAAAGCGAACGGTCCATTGCTGAGGAAGGATACTAGCGACCGATCGGACGGTTGGACAGCAGCGGCGATTTTGAAATGTCTCACGCCGGGGCAGAGCTTTAGCGCCGCCCCGGATTCTCCTAGCGCTCCGAGAATCCGGGGCGGCGCTAAGGCTCTGCCCCGGCGTGAGGGGGTGGTTTATTTCTTCTCCCGCTTCCTGCGCCGTAGTTCCGCATCGATGAACGGGTCGAGCTCGCCGCGATCTAGGACGGATTCGACGTTGCTCGTCTCGACGCCGGTGCGGACGTCTTTCACTCGTCTGTCGTCCAAAACGTAGTTGCGGATCTGGTTGCCCCAGGATGGGTTCTTCGGGTCGCCGACGGCTTGTTTAAGCTCTTCATCCCGCTTGGCCCGTTCCAAGGCTTCCAGCTTGCTCTTGATGATGCTCAGCGCGATCTGTTTGTTCTGCTGCTGGCTGCGCTCGACCGAGCACGTGACGACGATGCCGGTGGGGATGTGCGTAATTCGGACGGCGGTGGCGACTTTGTTCACGTTTTGCCCGCCGGGCCCGCTGGCGCGGACGAAGGCGACGAAATCGATGTCGCCCTCGGGGATCTCGATCTTGGCGTCGAGCTTGTCGAATTCGGGCACGACGTTCACCGCCGCGAAGCTGGTCTGCCGCTTGCCCTGGGCGTTGAAGGGGCTGGGGCGCACGAGCCGGTGGACGCCGGCTTCGTTGCGGAGATAGCCGAAGGCGTACGGGCCTTTGACGTGCAACGTCACGCTCTTGATACCGGCTTGCTCGCCGTACTGGCGATCGACTTCGCCCACGTCCCAGCCGCGTTTCTCCAGGTAGTAGAGATACATCCGCAGCAGCATCTCGGCCCAATCCTGGGCCTCGGTGCCGCCCGCGCCGGCTTGAATGGTGAAAAAGCAGTTCCGGCCATCGTTCGGCCCATCGAGCAGGGCTTGCAGCTCCACCTGCTCGCTCTTGCGTTCCAAATCCGAAAGCGCCTGGTCGGCTTCCTCAAGCGTCGCCGAATCGCCCGCCTCCTGGCCCAGTTGATAGAGCGCGCGCGTATCATCCACGCCGCTGAGCAGGGCTTCGACGGGATCGACGGCGGCCTTGAGCGTTTTCAATTCCGAGACGACGCCCTGGGCCGCTTCCTGGTGATCCCAGAAGCCGCTCTCGCCCATTTTGGTTTCGAGTTCTTTGAGGCGTTGGACTTTGGCGGGGAAGTCAAAGAGAGTCCCGGATCGCGATGATCCGGGCCGAAAGGGTTTCGATCGACTGCGAGAGGTTCTCGTGAATCATGCCAGAAGCGTAGCAGGGCCAGTCGGCAGTGGCAAACCCCGGCATCATTCGAAGCCCGCCCGAAACACGGAACTCATCGCGCCGGTAACCGCTCCACCGGCCGCCGAGCCATTCTCGAGGACAGGAATGGCGGCATCGCCGGCGCCACCACGGCGAGCACCGTAAACGCCGGGCGCACCGCTCGTCGGGTTCGAGGTCGGCGGGAAATTGCTGTTGATCGTCCCGTTTTCTTCCGCCTGCGCAGCATCATGGATAACATCGGAAGTGGTATCAGGGACAGGAATGTCCGTGCGGCTGATCGGGCAGACAGGAATGTCTACCCCACCGAAAAACTACCACAATCCGGCGATACCCCCGAAGCTTGCATCCATCAAGCAATTAATTGAAATGATTCCGGCCCGTGGTATGATGCTGGCTTGGCATCTGAAAACTCAGACGGCCGGCCCATGTGGCTGGCGGGAGCGGTGCAATGCCTGCTCATCTTCATGCGGGCCCGGCGTGTACCGGGCATGTCGGCCATCCGTGCAATCCATCCAGCGGGTGTGGGTGCAAGAACTGCCTGAGCGGCGGGGCGCTGCTGCTCTGCCAGCAGACGAAGGACGGCCGGTTTTTCTGCTTTCATAGCGAGTATTACCTCGGCGACGACGTGCTGAGCGACGCCGATGCACGGCGAATTCAGGATTCGCTCAAGAGCGCTGCGCAGACCGGTCCCAGGAACGTTGCGCCCGCCCCGCCGCCGGCGATCAATGATCCGCTGGGCAACGTGATCAAGGTTTTTGCCAGCCGGCAGGGGAACGGCGTTTTTCCCAAAATCCCCCGCCAGCAGTTGGCCAAAGATCTGCTCGTGCGGGCGCGCGATCCGTCGGTGATCAATCAAGGCCCGACTTACATGTGCGGCCCCGCCGCCTTCATGTACAGCCTGGCGCGGGACAACCCGGTGCGTTTCATTTTGTTTGTGGCCGATTTATACGAACACGGCTACGCCCGCGCGGGCGATCTGGAGGTTCGGCCCTCGGAGTTTTTCCGCAACCAGCCGATCACGCGGGGCACTCCAGCCGCCGACTGGGTGGCGCTGGGGAGCTTGCGCGACTCGGAGAACTACGTCTTTTCCTATCACAGCGGGTTCTTCGAGCACCAGGCCGGCGGGACATCCGCATCCTCCGTGGCATCATGGTTCACAAAGGCCGGCTACTCCGACGTGCAGGACTACACCATGTCTCACGGCCAAATGATGAACGCACATCTGGCCAACGACTACCTGAACCGCGGGTATCGCGTCTGCCTGTTGATCGACGGAGACTTGTTGGGGGACGACGACACGCAGCGGAGCACCAGCATCGTGCCGAATCACTTTGTGATTCTCACATCGCCCATTCTGGAAAACGACACCGGCGTGAAATTCACGGTCTACACCTGGCGCAGCGAGAAGCGCGAAGTGCCCATGAAAATGGCCGGCAAGCCCGCCGGGCGTGTTCCCATCCCGGTGTTTCTCAGCAAATACTACGGCTTCATCGCGGGCAAGCCGTGAATCGCGGTGGTATCATGGGCACCGCCATGTCGGACTCCAGAAAAGGGGATAAAAAATTCAAAGGGGATAAGTATGCTCTGTAGAAAACCACCGTCGCCGCTGCTGAGTTCGCCGAACCGATAAACGTACTATTGGTATCATGACTACCAGCAAGTCGCCACGGAAGGTGGCTATGGAGGCGCTGGCGGTTGGGGAAAAGGTATTCCCCCGGTTCGCCCATCGCTATGCGCCTAAAGTGTACACCCAACCTCAACTCTTTGCCTGTTTGATCCTCAAGTCGTTTTTCAAAACCGATTATCGCGGCATCAGCGCGATCCTTGCCGACGATCATGGCTTGCGCGAGTTGCTCGCGCTCAAAGCCACGCCGCATTGGACGACGCTGCAGAAGGCCAGCAAGCGATTGCTGCGCCTGCCGCTGGCGCGGCAACTCTTGGATGGGTCGGTGTCCCGCTTCATGGGCCGCCGCAAAAACGTCGCGACGGCGGCGGTGGACTCCACCGGCTTTGATGCCGGCCACGCCAGCCTGGCCTGAGCTTGTCGAAGGGCCGCTACTACGTGCGGCGGCGCGCCAAGGGGCAGGACAAATCGGAAAAACCCCGGCAAAACACGCGATACAAGCGTTTTGCCAAACTCGGCGTGGTGATCGATTGCGACAGTCATCTGATCCTCGCCGCCGAGGCCGGGCGTGGCCCCCGGCCCGATGTCGATCGATTCGTGCCGCTGTTGGAGCAGGCCGTCCGCCCAAAAATGGCAAATCGTTCTCGGGGCACTGGCGACGACGGATGGCTCGCCAACTTGCCGACTGGCTCGGCCGCTTCATCGCCGGCTACGGTCAACGCTGGCAAGTAGAGACAGTGATGTCGATGTTAAAGCGGCGTCAGGGTTCGGCAGTTGCCGGCCGTAGCTACTGGAGTCGATGCCGGGACCTGATGCTGATGGTTGTCGCCCACAACGTGATGATCTTGGCTGATTCTTAGGTTTTCTACAGAGCAGGACAGTCACGATTTCTGCTTCGAAAATATTCTGCCCGAATGCCAATTCCCGATACCGTTGACCGCTGCCATTGACCAGCCAATGCTCGAACGCGCGAAGCGGGAGAAGCAGATCGAGCGGCTTTTTTCGGGCATCTGGTAACCGCTTAGATCGTCGTGACACTCGCCACGTTTTTGAACCGCTTGGCATAGTTTGCATGGAAGGCGTTGTAGTCTCCCAGGTCAACTTTGGTGTCTCCGTCTTCGTTGA
>Ga0182024_10006479_pt1 | contig 25697 bp, 17 predicted proteins | sample P32metaG_FD_120480 | JGI IMG/M metagenome (GOLD analysis project Ga0182024, IMG submission 120480) | Permafrost microbial communities from Stordalen Mire, Sweden - P3-2 metaG (Illumina Assembly) | ecosystem: Environmental > Terrestrial > Soil > Wetlands > Permafrost | place: Sweden: Stordalen...
CCCTTCAATGCCCGAGACGCAGATGATGTCGCCGGCCGACGACTCGTCGATCTCGATTCGCTCGAGTCCGTGAAAGGCCAGCATCTTGGTGAGCCGCAGCCCGGTCGTGACGGTGCCGTCGCGCGCGACCTTGACGATCGGTGCGTTGACCTTCGAAGAGCCGCGGAAGATCCGGCCGATCCCGATGCGGCCGACGTACCGGTTGTGATCGATCGCCGAGACGAGCATCTGGAAGCCGCCGTCCTCGGCCGGCGCTTCCGGAACGTGCTTGATGATCGTATCGAACAGCGGCTCGAGGTTGGTGCTCTCGTCGGCCAGCTCATATTTCGCGATGCCGGCCTTGCCGTTTGCATACACCACGGGAAAGTCGGCCTGCTCGTCCGATGCGCCCAGCTCGATGAACAGGTCGAACACCTCGTCGACGACCTCGACCGGCCGCGCGTCCCTGCGGTCGATCTTGTTGATCACGCAGATCGCGCGCAAATCGAGCTCGAGCGCCTTGCGCAGCACGAAGCGCGTTTGCGGCATGACGCCTTCGGCGGCGTCGACCAGCAGGACGACGCCCTGCACCATCTGCAGAACGCGCTCGACCTCACCGCCGAAGTCGGCGTGACCAGGCGTGTCGACGATGTTGAACTTGACGCCGTTATGGTCGATCGCCGTGTTCTTGGCCAGGATCGTGATCCCGCGCTCGCGCTCGAGCGGGTTGGAATCCATCGCGCGCGCTTCTGTGTGCTGACCTTCGCGGTAGATTCCGCTCTGGCGAAACATCGCATCGACCAGCGTGGTCTTGCCGTGGTCGACGTGGGCGATGATTGCGACGTTGCGGATGTCGGGCCGCGTCCGGACGTGGGCCATAAGCGTCTATCGTAACACGAAGGCGTCGAAACGTCTGCAAACGACGTCGGACGCTGCCGAACGAGTGCGCTCACCGGCAGCATCCGTTCGAGCAGAGCGGGCAAGGACTCGCACGCTAGGCGAGGTTCGAAGGCCGGGCGGCCGCGCCTTCAGGTGCCGAAACGGCGCTCGCGCGCGGCGAACGCTTCAACCGCGCGTCCCATCGTCGCGCCGTCGAAGTCCGGCCACGGTTCGAGCGTGGACCATAATTCGGCATACGCGCACTGGTAGAGCAGAAAGTTCGACAGCCGCAGCTCGCCGCCGGTGCGCACGACCAAGTCCGGATCCGGCAGCCCGGCGGTCCACAGCCGCGCGGCGATCGACGCCTCGTCGATCTGCTCCGGGGCGATTCGGCCCGCTTTGACGTCGCGTGCGAGCGCGCGGCAAGCGTCGCGCAGTTCGGTGCGTGCGCCATAGTCGACCGCAATGGTGAGGACCATCGCGCTTTGGTTCGCGGTGCGCTCTTCGAGGATGCGAAACGCTTCGAGCAGGCTGTGCGGCAGCCGGTCACGACGGCCGATGACACGCACGCGCACGCCGCGCGCCGCAAGCGAGGCCCCCTTGTCGCGCGCGAAAGCTTCGGCCAAACCGAACAGGCCGAGCACCTCGACGTTTTCGCGCGCCCAGTTTTCTTCGCTGAACGCGTACACGGTCAGCAACTCGATACCGGTGCGCAACGCCGCGTCGACGGCACGATCGAGCGCGTCGATGCCGCGTCGATGCCCTTCGAGCGCGGGTAATCCGCGCGAGCGTGCCCAGCGACGGTTACCGTCCATGATGATCGCGACGTGCCGCGGCACGCCGGTAATGACCGGAGCGCGCTCGATCACGGCTGAGCCGCCAGTCGCGACGCCGCCGCGGCATCGGTACGGTGGTGCACGCCGCGCACGACGGTCTCGAGCTCGTCGATGTACGCGAGAAACCGTCTTCGCCCTTGATCGGTGATGCGCACGATCGTCGCGGGGCGCCCGTGACCGCGTACGCGCTCGCTGCGCACGACGCCGACTTCGGCCAGCGCGTGCAAGTGACGGTTCAGGTTGCCGTCGGTCAAACCGCACGCTTCCTGAAGCTCGGTGAAGCGCATCCCGTCGGCATTGGCTACCAGACACGCGCACACCGCGAGCCGGCCGCGCTCGTGAAAAATTCGTTCCAACCCGGTGAACGCATAGGGCGCGTCGTTCATGCGGTCACCTGCTGGGCGCACCGCGCGTCGTCGTACAGTATCGAGATCCCGATCGCCGCTTGACCGAAACCGAAGGTCAGCGGCATCACCCACCAGGCCAGCGCATTCGTACCCGCCGCGAACAACAGCCCCGTGCCCATCGCGGCGAAACCGATGGCGATCAACATGATGCCGCGCGGAAGCATCGAACGCGCGGCCAGCAGACCGAGTCCGTAACACAGCGCCCACGTCCCCGGCAACAAGCCGACTTCGCCGCGAGCGAGAAACGCAGCGGTGAACGCGCCGCCCGCGACCACCGAGGGCACGATCGAGGTCGCGGCGGTGCGCAGTTCGCTGCGCGTGCGCGAGGTCCAATGCCGTGCCAGCCAGATTCCGACCGCACCATAGTTCAGCGCTAGAGCGAAGGTCAGGCAGGCGATCCAGATCGCGACGTATTTCGTCGCCTCGACGGGGCCGTGCGGATAGGGCACGACGCTGAGCTGAACGAGCCCGCTGGCCAGCGCACCGAGACCGCTTGCCAACGCGGCTTGGCCGGAGAGTCCGCGAAAGCGTTGGACGGAAGCGAGGCGGGTCCGGACTTCGTCGAGGTCGGCCAGGGCGCGGGTGACGTCCACGAGGGTGCTCCGATGCGTAGCGAGTTCGATAGGAATACTCTGCCGCGCAAAGGGACTCCTCTCTTGCGCGGTCAGGGTGCGGGAGCGGTCGAGGGCGGGGCAGGAGCCGGAGTATCGGCCGGAGCGGGAACCGCGGAATCGACGGCCTCGGGGCTCGGAGAGGGGGACGGCGACGGCCTGGGCACCGCGCCCGGCGGCATCGTCGGAGCGACCTTGCCGTCGATCAGCGCGAGACGGTCGAGCTCACCGACGAAGATCGGCGGATACGTCGGATCGGGAACCGGCACGCCCATCGCCAGCTTCGCGCGACCGATGCGGCCGTAGAGCGTCTGCGGGAAGTACGCGGTGATATACGCGATTTGTTTGACCGCCCGTTTGTGCGCGGCATCGCCGGGAATCTCTTCGTACATTTGCTCGAGCGCGTACGCGTACCGCGGCAACCACTTGTCGAACGGATACTTCTTCGCCCAGTCGCGCATCGCGTCTTCGAGCCAGAGCGCGTTGTTGAGAATGGCTTGATCGTGCTGCGGATGCAGATCGGCGTCGAGCCCAAGATCCTTCACTTTGCTGCGCACGCCGAGCACGCTCATTCCCAAGCGGCCGAAATACTCGTCAGCCGGCGCGGGGCCGTTGTGCGGATGATAGCCGGCCGGCTTGCGGGCCGGCGGCTTCGCACGCGCGGCTCTTGCGGCCGGCAGCTTCTTGCTGCCCACGGTGGTGGAAGCGGCCGGAGACGCGAGCGGCACGACGCAAAGCGCGACGGCCGCCAGTGCGAGCGCAGACGACAACGCGCGCGGGTGACGTGCGAACGACATTGTTCGAGACAACGTGCGAATCGCGCGGAGCGTTCCCGTGTTTCCGGCACCGAGCGAGTGGTCGCCGCGCGATGGGATTCGAGTCGCGCGTCGAAGCAAGCGGCGTGACTGACAACGACGCGCAAGCGCAGGCCGATCCGCTCGATCATCCCGACGTCGCCAAGCATCTCTCGCAGGAGCTGCGTGACCAGCTGCGCCGTCTCGACGACGGCGATGAGGCGGTGCGGAAAAATGTGCTCGGACCGGCCGCGGCAATCGTCGACGCCTTTGCGGCGTCCGGTCTGCTGGAGTTCGCATACCTCGCCCCGACCGACGACGACGAAGAAGATGGGCCGATCGCGTGGATCGAAGCCGCTGAGGCAATCGTCGACGCCGAACGCGATGCCGTCGTGATCGCCGGCAGCGAGGTGCTCGAGGTATTCGAGGGCCCGATCGCGCTCGAGGATCCGCCCGAGCACGAATCGGACGAGTGAACCTTACGGCGCCGTCGTCCACGCTCCGACGTCCCACCAGGCGGTCGACGGCGATGCCGTTCGGCCGCGCAGCCGTTCGCTGAACGCATCGACTTCGGGGCGCTGATAGAGCAGCACGATCGGCAGCTCGTCGTGCAGCAGCGCCTCGAGCCGCGCGTAGACCGCCTTGCGCCGCGCGACGTCGTAGGTCGTCTGCCCGAGCGCGAGCAGCCGATCGATGCGCGCGTCGCAGATGCGCGATTTATTGTAGCCGTGCGGCGGAACGTTCTTGCAAGCGAACTGATCGGTGGTGTCCGGGTCGTCACCGTTCACGAACGGATAGAGCGCGATCTGGAACTTGCCGCCGTACACCGGACCGCCCTGATCCGGCGGCGCGACGAATTGCGTCACGTTGAACGCTTTGAGCGTGACGGTTGCACCGACGGCCTTCTCGTACTGCGCGATCGCGTTGGCGATGATCGCGTCACCCGGCGTCGCCGCCTGCAGGATGAACAGCACGTCGAGTGGTTTGCCGTCCTTGCGCCGAACGCCGTCGGCGCCGAGCTGCCAACCGGCACGATCGAGGAGCGCCCGAGCCCCAGCGGGATCGTAGCCCACATCGGGATACGCGTGCCGGTCATAGGCCCAAATGAACAGCCCACGGCCGGCATCGTGCGCGGTGATCGCGCCGCGATACGTCTTGCGCATGACGCTCGGGATGTCGATCGCCATCGCCAGCGCGCGTCGCACGCGCGAATCGCCCGTGATCGGGTCCTGCGTGTTGAAGATCAACGCGCCGACCGCATTGGTCGGCGTCTTGGTCACGCGGATCCCCGCAATTGCGGTGAGGATCGGGTAGTTCCCGTAATCGAGATCCGAGAAGTAGCCGTCGACCTCTTTGGTGCGCAGCAGGTTGATCGCCGTGTTCGGATCGGGCACGAATCGGATGTCGAGGCGTTCGATTGCCGGCCGGCCGCGGAAATAATACGGGTTCGCAGTGAGCTCCACGCGGTCGCCGTGCACCCAGCGAACGACGGCGTACGGGCCCGAACCGATCGGTGCGGAGTCGAACGCGATGCGGTTGAAGTCGTGGAAGTGCGACAAGAGGTGGGCGGGCAGAATCGGGAAGCCTTGCGGGGCGAGCACGACGGTCAACAGCGGCGCGAACGGACGCACGAGGTGCAGCACGAGAACGTCGTCGCCGCGCGCCTCGGCGCGCCGCACGACGTCGTAGCCGAAACGGGATTGCGGCGCGTTCGCCGGATCGTTGATCGCGTCGATCGAGTACGCGCAGTCCTTCGCGGTGAGCGGCGCGCCGTCGGCGAACCGCAAGCCGCGGCGCAAATGGTAGGTAACCGTCAGGCCGTCGCGGCTGATCCCACCGTTCTGGAGGCTCGGCACGGCCGTAGCGGCGTCGCCCACCAATTGTCCGCGATCGTCGTATTTCACCAGGTATTGGAAGAGCAGCTCACCCCACTCGGTCGATGAGGTGCCGTTCTCGAGCGCCGGGTTGAGCGAAGCGGGCTCGCGCTGCTGCGCCACGGAAAAGACGCGCACCGGCGTGCCGGTTCGGTGCGCGGGCGCGCACGCGGCAAGGAGTGCGGCGGCGAGCACGGCCGCGCGTGCGGTTGTCATCGAGCGGCGCGTTCGGCGAGGGCGCGTTTGAGTCCGGCGGCTGCTGCCGCGCTGCCCGGATCGATCCGGTGCGCTTGCGCGAACAGCGACGATGCCAGCGCGGCGTCGTGCCGCTCGAGAGCCAGGGTCCCCGCGTCGAGCAGATACTTCGTGTTGAGCGGCGCGAGCGCGTCGGCGTGCGCGAAATCGTCCTGCGCCTCGTTTGGGCGGCCGAGCCGAATCGCGAGCCGCCCCAGCCGCCACCAGCTATCGGCGGCGGCGTTCGCGCGCGTCGGTAACTCCGCGAACCGGTCGCGAATGCGGGCTTCAAAGTCGTATCCCTCGCGGAGCCGGCCGGCGCGCATGAGCCGATCGACGTGACGCTGCAACGCGCGGTCATCGCCCGCGTTCAAGAACAGCCGCATCGCCGTCCCGGCGTCACCGCGCGCGTCGGCGATTCGCGCCAGCTCTTCGTCGCGCAACGTCCCGGCCGGCAGGCGTTGCGCGTGAGCCGAGGCGCCGGCGAGGTCGCGGTTGCGCAGCGCCGCTTCGGCGAGCGTCGCTTCGACGAACGGAAGCGGAGCGACGTGCTCGATCATTCCGTACCAGGCGATGCCGACACGCGGATCGAGCCGGCTGGGAAGCGACCCCGGTGCACCGGCTTGCGCGAAGACGGCAGCCGATGCGAACTGCACGAACGCACACGGTACCAAAAGGACGGCGATGCACGCGATCGTGACCGCCATTCGCCGTCCGCCCCACCGGCGCGCCGGCGCGCGCGGCGCGTCTTCGTTCGTCTCGCGCGCGAGAGCCAGAGCGAGTGCCGTAAAGAGCGGCCAGATCGCGAAGATCACCAGACTGACGGTATCGATCAAGCCCTGGACCCACGTTCCGATCAGTCCGGCCGCGATCGCATAGGCGATCGTTTGCCGTCCGGTTCCGGGCCGGAGCCGTTCGCCGAGCGTGACGATGAACCGCCACCAGCCGAAGAGGACGGCGGCGACACCGATCACGCCCAATTCCGCCGCTACCGACAGCAAGACGCTGTGCGCGTGAAACGCCGTCGGCTCGCCGTCCGGCAGCCGCACCCACTGGTAGATTCTCGCAAAGTCGAACGGACCGACACCGCTGAACGGGAAGCGCGCGATCACGTCGGCCGCCGCACCCCAGATCGAGATACGGGTGAAGTTCTCCGACGGATCGTGGTGGACGTTGAACACCAAGCCCACCGCGACCACCGCAATAGCCACGATCGTTACGGCGACGCGCCGGCGCGCGCTGCTGCGTTGCGTATAGACGAAGAACCCGATCGTCGCGGCCATGCCGACCCAACCGGCGCGCGAGAACGTCAGGACAAAGGCGAGCGCACCGACGGACAGGCCGGCCCAGCCCAGCGCGCGCGCAGCGCGGTGCGGCGAAACGCGTGCGACCGCATACGCGAACGGGACGTACATGATGAGGTAGCCGGCAAGCTCGCCGGGCAGGATGAAGGTGCCGATCGCCCGTCCGTGGCCGACAGTATACAAATCGGCGGGCGTCTTCGCCGCTACCATCAACACGGCAACGAGCGCGGCGAGCGCGCCCGAAACGAGGTAGCAGGTAAAGACCGTCTGCTCGACGTGCGGTTCGTCGAAGAAACGCACGATCGCCGCGTGCCCGACGACGCCGAAGACAGCGATCGCGATGAACAGAGCGCCGGCGCGAGGATCGAAACCGAGCGCGGCCGCGACGACACCGGCTGCCGGAAATGCGGCAAAAGCGAGCGCGGTCGGGACGCGTTCGCCCGGCGTCGTTGCGAGCAGAACGGCGCAGACGGCCGTGATCATTACCGCGCCGACGATCAGCATCACGGTCAAGGGCGCGGGTACGAGCGAAACGCCCGGCACGGTGACCCCGGTCAGCACGATGAACGCCGGGAAGAGCGGCAACGCGAAGAACGCGACACCGAGCGCCACCGGCAGCAGCCGCTTCATCGTCGGCGTTTGGAGACGACTCCCGGCGAGAGGGGGAGGGCCACGTCTGCCTTCCCTTCGCGGGGGTGAACCCTATTCCGCTACTTCGGCGTGAGCTTCTGGACGAAGTCTCCCGATCCGTCGCGGTTCGACCACACGACGAACACGGCGTGCGTGACCGGGTCGATCGCGGTCGTATGCACGCCCGCAGCGATCGGGGTGACGTCGATGACGTGCGGGCTCGCGCTGCGCTCGAGTTGAATTCGCGTGATGCCGCCGTCACCGGCGCAGGCAAGAACGTGCTGCGACGCATCGAGATCGCATTGATCGAAGCGGCCCGTCGTGAGCTGGCCGACGAGCTTGCCGTCCGGCCGATAGGCCGTCATGACCCCATTCGTCCCGGCGACCACGATCTCGTCGAATGCCGGGTCGAACTGCAACGGATGGTTGCCGCGCAGCGCCGGGTTCGGAATCGTTCGCGTCACGCTCAACGACGCTGCGTCGATCACCGCGATCTCGGCCAGATCGCTGATGTTCTGGTACACCTCGTGCGTGCGTGGATTGATCGCGAGATACTCGGGCTTGTGTCCCGGTATGGTGATGGTCTTGCGCACCTTGAACGTCGCGGCGTCGACGACGACGACCTTGGTGCCGTCATCTTCGTCGGCGTAGATGTTGTGGTTCTGCGGATCATAGGCGATCGCGTCGATCGTCGCGGCCACGTCGACCGTGCGCAGCACCTTCATCGCGACGGGGTCGACCTCGCTGACCGTATTGGCCTCGCCGTCGCCGGTGAACACGTGACCGTTCGACGGGTCGACCGCGACACCGTGCATCGGGCCGACCCGAACTTGTCCGAGAACCTTGCCCGAATCCGCGTCGACGACGAGCAACGCGCGCGAACCGGTGTGCGCGGCATAGACGCGGCGCCGCTGCGCATCGATCGTGACGTAGTCGAAGCCCGAATAGACCGGAACCGGTTGCGGTGGAAGCGCAGGTATCAGCACCGACGGATCATTCCATCCTGCGATGAACGCGCCGTGAACGGATGGCGAGCAGCGTATCGTTGAGCTTGTCTTAACCTCGCGGCGCTAAGGGTGAGGGTCATGATGTTGAATCGTCTCGCCGTTCCGGTATTGTCTCTTTGCGCGCTGCTGCTCGCCGCCGCCGGACCAGCGGACGAGGGCGTGCCCCGCTACGACCACATCGTGGTAATCGTCGAGGAGAACAAAGGCTACGCAACCGTGCTCGACCGGGGCTATGCGCCGAACATCGCGCGGCTCGCGCACGATTACGGCTCGGCGACGCAAATGTTCGCCGAGGTGCATCCGAGCGAGGCGAACTACGTCGCGCTGCTCGGCGGCGACACGTTCGGCATCCACGACGACGACGCGTGGTTCTGCGTGCCGCAGGTGATAAAAGAGTTCTGCAAAGGCGCCGATGGTCCGGACTACGTCGCGCATCTCATCATGGGTCCGAACCTCGCCTCCCGGCTTCGAGCGCGCGGTTTGACCTGGCGTGCGTATCTCGAGGACATTCCGGCTCCGGGGTCGCTCTCGATCGTCTCGCCGGAAACCGCGACCGCGCCCGCGGCACTGTACGCCGCCAAGCATACCGGCTTCACCAACTTCGCGAGCGTTCACGCCGATCCCGACCTGACGTCCGAACTGGTCGGCTTCGACCGGCTCGACGCGGACCTGCGCGCGAGCGCCTTCCCAGCGTTCGCGCTGGTGGTCCCGAATCAGTGCAATGAGATGCACGGAATCGACTCGCCCAAGGCGCCCGCGGGCTGCGGCAAGTCCGACGCGGAGCTGGTTCGCCGCGGGGACGACGTGCTCGGGCGACTGGTGGAGAGCATCCGGCACGCGCCGTTCTGGGACGACCCCCGCTCGAACGCTGCCATCGTGGTCACCTGGGACGAGGACGGCAAGGCGGACCGGGTGCCCGGCGCGCCGCAGGCGTGTTGCGTCATCGACGCGCACAATCCCGGAGGAGGGCACATTCCAACCATCGTGATCACCAACCATGGTCCGCGCGGCATCGCCGACGCCACCCCCTACGATCACTACAGCCTGCTGCGGACGGTCGAGGACGCGTTGCGGCTCGATGGTCATCTGCGGCACGCCGGTGACGCCGCGGTGCATCCGATGACGCCGCTGTTCGAGGTTCGATGAAGGTTCTCGTCGTCGAGGACGACCGGTCGCTGGCCGACGTGCTGCGCCGCGGTTTGTCCGAGAGCGGCCACGTCGTCGACGTGGAGCACGACGGCGCCGCGGCCGGACCCCTGGCCGCCCTGGTGCACTACGACGCGCTGGTGCTGGACGTCGCGCTGCCCGGAAAGGACGGTTTGTCGATCGCGCGGGACTTACGCGCCGCCGACATTCGAACGCCGATCCTGATGCTGACGGCACGCGACACCGCCGCCGACGTCGTCGCCGGAATCGACGCGGGGGCCGACGACTATTTGCGCAAGCCGTTCGTGTTCGACGAGCTCGAGGCGCGGCTGCGCTCGATCACGCGGCGGCAGGCCGATCGCCCGCATCAGGAGCTCCGGGCCGGTGAGGTGACGATGGATCTGGCGACGCGCGCCGTGACGTGTCGCGGCCGGCCGATCCAGCTCTCGGCGCGGGAGACGGCCTTCCTCGAATACTTCTTGCGCAATCCGGGCCGGCTGCTCACGCGCGCGATGTTCGAAGACGCCTTATGGGAGCGCGATCGCGAAACGACCTCGAACATTATCGACGTCTACGTGCGCAAGCTGCGTCTGAAGTTGACCGTCGACGGTGAGCCCTCGCCGATCGAGACCATTCGCGGAGCAGGGTACCGGTTTCGCTCGGCATTGCCGTGATCGATCCGCGCACGCTGCGCGGCCGTTTGGGTATCGGTTACGCGATCGCGCTGCTCGCGGCGCTGACGGGCTTTGCGATCGTGACGCTGGTGCTCGTCGACCGCACGCAGCGGACGGCACTCGACGAGCAGCTCGCGACGGCGGTTCGCGCTTTGGCGACGCTCCCCGACGAAGGTCGGGGGAAGATCCACCTCGATCGCGGCGACCTGGCGGGATTCAAGCTCATCACGGCGACGCATCTCGACGGAGCGATCCTCGCCGCGAACGGTGCGGTTCTCGTCAACAGCTCTTCGCTCGCTGCGCCCCATCCGCCGAGCCCGAACGCCATGTTCGAAGCCGGCGGTTTGCAGGTCGCCGCGGCGCCGATCGAACGCCACGATACGGTCGTGGGGGAGGCACTGGCGTGGCGCAGTCTCGCCGATGTCGTCGAGGTCGATCGGCGGCTCGCGATCGCCTTCGCGATCGCGATACCGTCCATTGCGCTCGTTGCCATTCTGCTCGGCAGCGCGGTGGCCACGCGTGGTTTGCGGCCGTTGACGGCAATGGCCGCGCTGGCGTCGGAGATTGAAGCGCGCGATCTTTCGGCACGGCTCGGTGCGCCGCCGGGCGACGACGAGCTTTCGCGCTTGTGCGTGACCTTCGACCGGATGCTCGACCGCCTGCAGGACGCCTTCGAACGGCAGCGGCGCTTCACCAGCGATGCCTCGCACGAGCTGCGCGCGCCGCTCTCCGTCATTCGCGCCGAAGCCGACCTGATGATTCGCAAGCCCCGCGAGCCCGCCGAGTACGAGCGCGCGTTGCGCTCGATCGCCGCGCACGCCGACGAGCTGGAGGCGCTGGTTCGCGACCTGCTGGCGGCGGCTCGCAGCGAAGCCGTCGCCGGTGACGAGCCGGTCGATCTCGCCGGCGTCGTCGAGACCGTGCTGGAGCGCCTCGCGCCGCTCGCCGCCTCGCGTCACATCACCTTCGAGCGAAGCGTGAGTTCGGTCGTCGTGCGCGATGAAGCCGGCGCGTTGCGGCGAGCGGTGCAGTGCGTCGTCCATAATGCGCTGACGTTCTCGCGCCGCGGCGGATCGGTGATGGTGGCGGTCGATCGCACGGAGCGCGGTGCACGGATCGTTGTGGCCGACGGCGGGCCCGGTTTCTCGGCCGAAGCGCTGGTTCACGCGACGGAGCGCTTTTGGCGCGACGATCACGTGCGCAATCGACGCGAAGGCGGTGACTCGGCCGGAAGCGGGCTCGGCCTTTCAATCGCCGACGCGATCGTGCGCGCGTTGGGCGGTTCGTTGCGTCTCGAGAATCGGCCGGCCGGCGGCGCGCTCGTCACCCTGGTGCTGCCGGACGCTGTCGCAAGCAATCAGTGAACGGCGGATGAACTGCAGAAATGCATCTTCGTGCTTAATGAGGGCTTGAGTCTGCCTTAATCATCAGCGTCTACGAATCGTAGCGTATGAAAACGATTCGACGCGTCATCGCGGTGATTCAGTGCGCCGCGCTCCTGTGCATGTTCGCCGTTCCGGCCGGCGCGCAAACCGCGACCGCGACCGTTTCGGGGACCGTCGTCGACCAGCGCACCGCCTTGCCGGTGACCGGCGCGACGATCACGCTCAGTCAGAGCGGCACGGTCGTCGCAACGACGGCGAGCGATGGCAACGGACACTACACGATCGCGACCGTGCGGCCGGGAGTATACGCGATCACGATCGCGGCAAATGGTTACGAGGCGTCGCAGACGAGCGATCTCGCCGTCGCTTCGGGGACGATGTCGACGGTGAACGCCGGATTGCTCCTGTCGGCGGTGAGCACGCGCAACAATCTCACCGTGATCGGCCGGACATCGGTGAGCTCGAACCCGCTCGCCGCAGCCACCACGATCTCGCAACAGATCAGCCCGGAAAACCTCACCCGCACGGGGCAAATTCGCATCGGAGACCAGCTCGCGACGCTGCCCGGCGTCAACTTTTCGACGAGTTCGTCGGTCGGTGACGACTCGAGCATCAACTTGCGCGGTCTCGGCTCGGACGAGTCGGCGTCGCTGCTCGATGGGCATCCGGTCGGCCCGCTCGGAGTCGGCAGCGGCGGATTCAACTTTTCGCTCGGCCCCGCGTTCGGGCTCAGTCAGATCGACGTGACGTACGGTTCGGGCGCACAAGGGCTCTACGGCAGCGACACGATCGGCGGAGCGGTGAACTATGTCACGCTGTCACCGACCGCTCGACCCGCGTTCTCGTTCCAGCAGCAGGTCGGCGGTTTCGGGATCCGTTCGACCGGCATCACCGCGACGGGAACGCTCGGCCGGCTCGGCTATGCCGTCGCGGCCGGCCGCCTCGGTGAGTACGGCGATTTCTATCCCGGTCAGCTCGCGCAAAGCGCGCGGCCGAACAACGTGCAAGCCGGATCGGTCAATCCGCCGGGAGCGTGCCTGGGTCAGCCGGATCCGAACAACCCCGGCGGTCTGCTGCCGGACGTGAGCCCGTGTAACCTAGCGATCAATACGTACGCGGTGAGTCAGAACACGTCGCAAACCGTCGGGCTGGTGAAGCTCGTCTACGCGCTCAGTCCGGCGACGCATCTCCAAGCGACCGTCTACGATGCGGTGCAGTTCTCCGATTCGACCGGCAACGGCGACAACGACTACTTGCCGTTCTCCACCCGCTTGAAGCAAATACAAAACGGCACGCCGAACTGCACGACCCCCGGTGGGCAGCCGGGCTTTACGGTGAGCACCGACCCGGTTGCCGGAACCACCGCCTGCTTTACCGCACAGCAATTCGCCGCGGCGACCTTTGGGCCTGACGGCGGCGGCGCGGAGCGGCAGCGCTCGACGCGCATGACGGATTACCATCTTCGCTTCACGACGACGGCGGGTCCAAACAACATCACCGCCGATGCTTTCGTCAACGCGTACCGTTTCTGGAAGGACAGCAGCCAGGCGGGCGGCGTCGACGCGAGCGGCAACTTCCTGGGGACCCCGACGTTCGCCGACTTTTACGATACGACGGGCTTCCTGGTCTCCGACGAGCTGGCGGGTGCGCGAAACGATTTCGCCTTCGGCTTCACGTTGTGGCACCAGTCGCAGCGTGGTAATGAGGACGACGTTTCCGGCATCTCGCCGGAGATTCCGACCGGCTATTTCGGCGAATGGAGTTACTTCGCACGCGACAGCTACACGTTCAACGACCGGACCTCGCTGTTCATCAACGCATGGATGAAGCACTCGTCGATCAGCGAACGCACGACCTTCGATCCGCGCGCTACGCTGCAATTTCGGCCCTCACACAACGACGTCGTTCAGGTCACCTACGGCCGCTCCGACGGCGCTCCGTCACCGGAGATCAAGCTGGCGGGGACGGCAATTGCCGCCGACCCGGGCGCGTCGCTCACCTCGGTCTCGTGCAACGGCTTCAACGACGTCACGAGGGCCGGCAATCCGAATCTCCAGTCGGAAGCGGCGAACGACTTTGAGGTCGGCTACGGTCATCGGTTCGCGGGCGACAGCAACATCCAGGTGAACGCCTACGTGACCACGGTGGCCAACCAGCTCTTCGGCGCATCCCAGCCGCTGCTCCAGTTCGGGGCGCAAAACGTCTCCTTCGCGCCGGGCGCGCTGCAGACGTACATCGCGCGCCTCGACTCGCAATGCGGTCTTGCGCTCAACAACCAGACGGTTCTCCAGCTTCTCTCGGTCGGAACCACCTTCAACGCGGCGCACGCGCTGGCGCGCGGGATCGAGCTGACAGGGCGCGCGCGCCTCAACCGCATCGCCTACCTGGACTACGGCTACGACATCGAGTCCTCGACGAAGACGGGGATCTCGAACCAGATTCTGGCCAGCAATCCGACGGTGGTCAACGGCGCGCAGCTCCGGGGTCTTCCGCTGCATCAAGCAAACGTCTCGCTCGACGTGGCACCGGGACCCTGGGAGTTCCGAATCGACAACTACTACACGGAGTTCAACAACGGGTTCAACCGGCCGTCATACTGGCACAGCAATGCGTTCATCACGCGCTCGCTCCAGAACGGGCGCGTGCTGGTATCGCTCGGCGGCACGAACATCTTCAGCAACGCGGTGCAGTATTTCGGCTTGCTCGGTTTCGGGACGGCGGCGATCACGAATCCCGTCAGCGGCAACTCACCTGCGCCGAGTGAAGAGTTCGGCCTCGCTCCCGCGCAGCTCACCCTCACCGTGCGCGTGAAAAACTAGCGGCGCCCCGGCGAGACGAAGAGTAAATCGCCGCATGCAGAACAGCCTCGCGCGCCCTATGGGAGCGTACGGGTCTGGTGGCTCGCCTGGTCTTCAAAACCAGTGAGGCCGTCGCAAGGCGGCTGGTCGGTTCGATTCCGACACGTTCCCGCCAAGAGCCGGTCTGCGCAATCGCGACGTTAGGGCGCCGCGGTGACCGGAATGGAAATCGTCGCCGAACTCCCATCCGAGCGGCTCGCGATGAGCGGAAACGTTTGGGCGTTCTGCCCGACGGGCGTGCTTCCGGCGGGAAACGGAAATGCTGCTTGCCATTGTCCGGGACTCGTTTGGCCGAGCCCGATGCTTTGTGATCCGACCTGAAGCTTCACCGCGCTGGCGTTCGTCGTCGTGATGACCGCGATCCGTACTTGGGTGCCGTTCGACATGACGGTCGGAGAGAGCGTCGCGTAGAAGATCTGGACGGGATCGTTGGGCTTCGCGAAATTGTTTTGTGGCGGCGAGCCGAACGTGTACACGTTGGTCTGCGAGAAGGCGCTCGGGGCGGGAGCCGGACTCGCGGCATGAGGTACCGCCAAGGGCGTCGACAATGGTCTCGGCAACACCGCGTTGGGCGCGGTTTGAGCCGACGGTAACTGCCCCGATGGCGGAGGAAGATGCGCTTCCGGAGGCAGTGTGGGAAGCGCAGCCGGTGTCGGCATCGACGAAAGCGCCGGACCGGGAAGAATTGCCTTTCCGGGCTTCACGATGTGCGGGGTCACGACGATGATGAGCTCGTTGCGCTGTCCTTGGACGTTTTCGTTTCGGAATGCCCGGCCGACTAGCGGGAGATCACCGAGAACCGGGATCTTTGTGGTCGTTCGCGTGTCGTTCTCTTGAATCAGGCCGCCGATGACCAGCGTTTCGTCGTCCTGGAGGTGCACCGTGGTCTGGGTATCACGTGTGCTGATTTCCGGGACGCCGGCGTTGGTCCCGATCAGGCTATTGACGACAGGATGGAGCGCCACCGTGATGCCGCCATCTGGTGTGACCGAAGGCGTGATGTCCAGGGTCACACCGGTCTGAAAGCTTTGCACCTGCGTCGTCGCGATCGTTCCAGCGTTTCCGGCCGTTGTGGTCAGAATCGAGATCGTATCGCCGGCGCGAATCGATGCTGTGCGCCCGGACAACGTCGTAATGCGAGGGTCGGCAAGGACGCGCCCTTTACCGTTCTGCACGAGAAGATTGAGCTGCGCGGTAAAGGAAATCGGCGTGCGCGTGAGCGCCTGAAAGCGGCCGATACGGCCTTGGGTGCCATCCGGATTCGGCGGCGGCTGGATCTCGGTGAAGGTTGAGCTAACGACGGCGGTACCGAGCTGCAGGCCGAGGTTCTTGGCCACGGTCTCGTCGACTTCGAGTACCTCGGTATCGAGCACGACCAGCGGCGCAACGACGTCGACCTTGTCGATGAACTCTCGTGCAATCCGAACGCTCGTCGGACTGCCCACCAGCGCGATCTGTCCCGGCGTCGGAAGCTGAACGACCCGAACGTCTGGAGCGACCACTTGAAGCGCCTGGGTCAGCGAAGCGACAGCATCTGGGCCTCCTTGCGATTGCCCTGGCACGAAAGACTTGAGTGTGATGATGTCCGTCGCGTTTCCGCCGATCGTGCCCATGGCGCCGGCGCTGGCAGTCTGCGATGCACCGGGTTGCGGATCGAGCTGCGCGATGGCGTCGGCGATGCGCTGATGCTGCGCCGAGGTCGCGGTCACGGCGATCGCGTTGAGCGTCGCATCGACCGTCACCTCGAGATCACGGAAGCTTCGACGAAGAAGATCGGCGACCGATCCGGCATCCAAGCTGCGAATGCGATAGACTTGTGTGTATCGCTCGCCGAAGCTCGGCAGATCGAGCTGGGCGATGAGCGTCTTTCCTCGTGCCACGACATCGGCGCTTCCCGTGAGCACAACGGCGCTGCCGGAAACCGACGCACGCAAACCTGGAACTTGAGCCGCTAGCGATCGCGCCACGTCGCGCGGCGCTCGCCGCGAGACCGGAACGGCCTCCGTTGCTACGGCGACGGGGGGTGGGGATGCCACCGGTGCGTCGATCGCAGCGATCGTGCTCTTGATCTGCGCCATATCCGTCGGAGCGGCGGTGACGAGCAACTGCTTCTCACCAGCAACGGCAAATCTCGCCTTGGGAAAGGCCTTGGCGAGCTGGTTCGCGAGCGTCGCTGCACGGACCGCGCGAAGCGAGACGGCGTCCGTACTCGCCAACGACGGGTCGCGGACATCGATTCCCTGGAGCACCGATCGAATCGCTTGGACGTCGGCGGCTTCGGCCACCACGATCAGCGCATTCGAACGATCGTCCTCACGAATCGAGGCCTGAGGAAAGAGCGGCCGCACCATTGCCGCGGCGCGCTTGGCGGCGACGATCGTCAACGGAAGAACGACCGGTCCGTTCGGCGCAGCGCGCACGGAACCGGCCTGCGGTTCGACGACATAGATGCCGTCGCGAAGGTGGTACGCCGCGCCGAGCGGTTCGAGCACCGCGCGCAGCGCCTGAACCAGAACGACGCCATGCAGTTCGACGGTGACGTACCCACTTACGCCCTCGGCGACCGAAATGTTCGCGCCGGTTGCACGCGCCAAGCGCATGAGAACGGCGCGCACCGGCTCATTCTTCGCTTGTAGCGAGACCAATGTTGCGTGCGTGCTCGCAACCGAACTGCTCTCGCAGAGCGCGAACGGCATGGCAAACGCAAGCGCAACGGCTTGAACGATTCGGAAAACTCGACTGAGAGACACCACGATCATCTCGCCCCAAAGACTGCACCGTGCAAATTGGTCGCTCTTCGGGTACGCCGCCGTCAACGTGATGTACTGCACGAGCGCAGCCGATAAATGTAATCTACAGCGCTATACGTATCGCGCTAGTACAGCTATACTGTCTCTGGGGTAGTACGATTGTACCCCCGTTCGGCTTCGTGCCAGAAGGGTGTTCTCACGATGGTTATTCTTCTCGCGTTGGTGGCTCTGCTGTACGGTCAGTCCGTCGTTGGTATCGACATTACATCCGCGTCTTCGCCGGCTTCTACATCGAACGTGTTGAACGACCCAGCGATGGGTGGGCCATCGTGACGACCTCGAAGGAAACACGAACCCGCTCGATATAACAGCCCGTTTCAGTGGGTGTTCAAGGGACGTCCGCTATCGGACGTCCCTTGTGTTCTCACGGAGGGTGCCGTGGATCAGAGCGTCGTTTCTGAGTTCGAACTAGCTATTTCCGTCGATGACGCGGTTTCGGCGTGGTTCGAGGGCGACTTTGAGCACTGTCTCTCGCTCTGTGACCGGCTGGACGCTCAGGGCAGAGGTTCACGTCAGACGGGACTCTTACGTGCCCGTGCCCTGTTGCGGCTCGATCGAGCTCCTGAAGCGCTCGAACTGTTAGAAGCTTTGCACCCCGAGGATCGCTCCACGGACGGCGAGTTCACGCGTCGCCTGCTCCTCGGAGCCGCGCTGACCCGTGTCGACGATCCCGTACGCGCTCTCGAAATCTTGCAACAGACGAAAGCCGAAATGCAGTGCGCGCATCCGGCAGTGCAGTCGGAGGTCGCGCTGAATATTGGCCTCGCTTGGTACGCGCTCCGCGAGCTCGATGCCGCCGACGCAGCGCTCGACGAGGTTCTGCCGATCTCCGACATCATTCATGCACGGTCGCTGGAGTATAAAGGCTGGATCGCGAGCGCCCGTGGCGATTACGGTGTTGCTCCGGCGCACTTCATCGCCGCGTTGGAGCGCCTGGAAGAGTGCACTCATTACGATCGCTTTCTCGAAGCGAACTGTCTCCAAGCGCTCGGGCACCTCGCGACCGACGGCCTCGACCGCACTGCCTGGCAGCCGGTGTGTTCACGCCGCGAAACCATGAAATGGGGCGCTGGCGGCCTCGACAAGCCTCGGTTCAGCCTCGCCCTCAGTGCTGCATCGTTCGAAAACGACGTAGAAGGACGGCCGCTCGAGGCGGCCATCGAAGCGCGGCGCGCCTGCGACCTCGCTCCGACGCCGGCGTATCGCGCCCAGGCCCTGTGCAAGCGCGCCTCGATCGCACATTCCGCCGGCGAGCGGATCGCACACGCCGATCACCTCCAGGCTGCAGTCGACGCCTTCAAGAGTACCGAGATCGAGGCGCTGAGCGGCAACGAAATGCTCGTTCCGCTCGTGATGGCCGGCGAGCTTGCGAACGGGGGTCGCGCGGCCCAGGCGCGCTGGTACTTCGACCGATACCGCGATCCTTGTAGTACGCCACAGACCCTCGTGATCACCGGAGACTATCGGCGCGCGACCTACGAACTTCTCGTCGCGGCGCAGATCGCGGAAGCAGAAGGCCGATGTGCCGATGCTGTCGCGCAATATCGAGACGTTGCGCGCCGCTCGGTGCACGGAGCGTTGCGGGACGCGGTGATCGCCTCGATCAGGATTGCAGCGCTGACCGGCGGTGCGGGCATTCTCCCGCAGTACGTCGCCGCGACAGCCCACGACGTCAAGCCGTCGTCTTGGATGTACGCCACCCTGAAGGACATCGACAAGACGAAAACGATCTCGGGATTGACCGCACTTCAGCGCGAGTACCTCGAGATGGTGTCGAAGGGCTATACGAACCCGCATATCGCGAAGATGCGGGGCCGCTCGATCCACACGGTTCGCAACCACGTAGCGGATTTGTTCTCGAGCTTCGGCGTAAAAACACGAACCGAGCTCGCGAAAGAATATCTTCGAGTAGTACGATCGAACTAGTCGCAAAAAAAACGCGCGCGTAGTACGATCGTACCTCGACATTCCAGCGCAAATGAGCGAATCTTAGACCGCTAACCCGCGTCAACGTCCGAACTCTCGGACTCGTGGCGCGTTGGATGTAGCGTGTGGTTCATTGACCGTCTGGTGTACGGAGGCTTTGTCATGCCGTTTGGTTTGCGCACGCTCGTAGCAGCGCTGCTCTCGATTGCGTTCGTTGCTGAGATCCCTGGAAACGTGGTCAGCGCCGCGAGCGTCGGACAGCGTTCGTCGCGCGTTCCGATCGTTGCGGTCAACGCTGCGATTCCGCCGGAGCGGATCCCGGTCAAAGAACCTGTGCGCTTACGACGCGCGCTTCCGTCGTCGTTTGAGCGGCCGAAAATCGTCCAGGGCGTTCGACCGCTGAATCCGGTCTGGGTCAAGACGCCGCAGATGCTTCGCCCGGCGGAGATCAGCCGCATCTCGGAGCTCAAGCGCCAGCAACAACCGCCCACCTCAAGCTCGCCCGCTGTCACGCCGGCGGTACCACTGCGAGCCGGCCGCGTCATCCCGACGAAGCCCGGCACGAGCGCCGCCCAAGGCGCGCAGCGCACCGTTCAATCGACCCCCGGTGGTGGCAGTGGAACCGGCATCAATCCGTGGTGGCGCTACCAAGAAGAGAACGTTCCGGGCGGCGGCCACGTGATGGTGAACGTCGGCACCGGCAACGTCCTGCTGCAAGATGACGATATGAGCGTGCCCCACAAGGGCATCGCGCTAGCGTTCCGGCGGACCTACAACTCGCAGAGCTTGCACAACGTCAACGACGGTGATGGAGCGCAGCCCGGTCTGTACGGCAACGGTTGGACCAATACGTTCGACGCGCACATCGTGGGGACGCCGAGCGCAATCAATGTGTTTGACATCGATGGCGCGGTGTACACGTACACCTCGTCTAATGGCGGAGCTTCCTGGACCCCTCCAGCCGGTCAGCACGCAAGGCTCGTTCCGGACGGCGGCTGTGGATTTATGTGGATCAAAAAGTCCGGCACGATCTATTACTTCTACGAGCCGTACGTGCAGCCGGGCTGCAGTTGGACACAGGCGGGTCAAGGCGGATTCTTTGGCCGCATGGTACAGCTCCTCGGGAGAAATCTCAACGTTGTGCTTGCGTTTAACTATGCCTTCGATGGCGGTAACTCTTCGCCAACCGGCAAGGTCAGCGTCATGACGATCACGGCGGATAGGGGTCAACAGGTGGCTCTGACGTGCGCCGACTTCAACGGACACCGGCTGCTTCAGCAGCTCACCTACCCCGACCGCACGACGACGGTCACATACGCGTATGATTCGTTGGGAAACCTGGCTACCGTCTCGCGCCCGCCGAACAATGCCGCGGGAACGCGTCCCGTGCAGGGTTATTATTACCAGACGATCGGCAGCGATTCGGTCTTGTTGTATGCCGCGAGCCCTCGCTGGATGGCGGTTTGCCCGACGTCGTGTGGGGGAGACGGAGGGTACCTCTACTTTCTCTTCAGCGGAGCGAGCGCGGCTACGTCGACTTTGAACACGCTTTACCATGGAGGCACCGTCAATCCGGTCATTGCGGACGGCGTGACGAATTCAGCGCTTCAACCCGCGTTGACGACGTTATATTCCAACTACGTCATCGACTACTACACCACCGGGGTGACGACGCCGACGTTCCGTGACACCGACGGCCATATGACCAACTGGGTGGTCGACTCGTTGGGCCGTCCAACTCAGACCCAGGAGTGCACCGCGAGCTCGGGTCAGGGAACGACGTGCACCGGTATCTGGCTGCTCCTAAACGAGACGTGGGACACGAACAATAATCTTGTCGCGACAAAGGACGCGCGAGGGTACGAGAGCGATTCTGCGTATGACGCAAACGGCAATACGATTGCGGCGGCCGCGCCTCAGACCACAACCTCTCAAGGCACGTTCCGCCCGACGACCCTCTATGACTATGATGCGTTCAATAACGTAACGGCGTACTGCGACCAGACCGAGACGCACGCGGCGGGAGCCGACTGGATCACGCCGCCCGCCAGTTCCGACTCCCTATGCTCCTCGCACACCGTCGCGCACGCAAGGTTTACGTTCTCCTATCCGTCATACGAGCCGTACGGCGAGCTCACGGCGTTGACCACGCCACTCGGGTATGGCCGGCATTTCGCGTACGCTCCGGTCCAGCAAAACGGTGCGGACTACGGCCTCCCGACTTCGGTGACCGGCGACTCCTTCACGCAGGCTGACGGTACGATCAACACCCCGACGCAGACGTTCTGGTACGACGGACCTGGAAACCTGCGCTGTTATAGCAAGGGCATTGGCATGTATGTGCTCTCCTATGATTCGCTGGGCCGAATGACCGGCGAGGCAGACCCAGATGACTCGTCGGCCAATGCGGGATCGCTGTGTGGGAAGACTACCGGTCAATCGGGCTGGAGTACTCAGACGACATACACGTACTTCGTTGACGGGTCCAGGGCCAGCGCGCAAACCCCGGCCGAGCGGGCGGGCAGCGTCAGCACGACGTTCTCCTACGACCTCGATGGCGAGGAGCTGACCGAGACACATCATCACGGTTGCATTCCCGGCAGCTCGTGCACTGCCGGCGTGACGACGAAGTGGTACGATGGCGCCGATCGTCTGGTGGAAGTGAAGCAGCCGCAAGACCCGCGGGACCTATACACCTATCCGTGGCTCACCCGGTACATCTACGACCTCTCAGCGGGTGGCAACGATACGATCGCGTCCGCGACGTTCCGCGGTTATGGAAATCTCTTCAAGACTCAAGAATGGCTGGCCGGCCCAGGAGCGACAACTCCGTCGTGGACGGACCTCCACGGAAACGCTTTCGACGCTCTAAATAGGACCCTGGCGAAGTACACGTTTTCGCCAAGCGCCAATACGACGCTGAGTACGACTACGATTCGCTACGACGCTTCCGCAGCGACCTTCGGTCTGGTGAGCTCGCAGCTTGATCCACTTGGTGAGACCACCACATACACGTACGATGAGCTTGGACACCAGAGCGCCGTCTCGTTCGCCGGAGATGCTGGAGTCACGCCGGCAAAATCCAGTATCTATGATGCAAATGGTCGAGTAGCTACGGCAAGCAACTCGACCTACGGCTCACAAACGGTCACTTATGATGCCGACGGGCGTGCCAGCGAGGCAGACGAGTCAACGAGCGGAAGCATCACGTCGCCTTCAAGGATTACGTACGACTACTATCCAGATGGAACTCGGAAGGATCTGAATGTCGCGTCGACCGCCTTGACCGCCGCTCCGCTGGTCACGTACTCACGGCGCGTCGACGGCATGATGTCGAAGGAAGTTGTTAAATATGCTGGGGTCACCAGCACGTTCGGCTGGTCGTACTCCGACGGCGGCCGAAAGCTCACCCAGACGGACCCGTACACTGGTACAACGATGCCCAGTCCACATACGCCAGTGAACGTCGGGACAGCTTATGCGGCCACGAACTGGTCGTACGATACTACCGGACAGCTTGCGAGTGCGAACCTTCCGGAGACGCTCAACTACACCGTCGCACGTGATTTCGAAGGAAATATCACGCGAGCAGGTGCGAGCGTGACGGGTTCCACGACGTTCGCCGCCGCTCTCGCATTTATGATCACGTCGCGTGGTGAATCGTCTCAGCAGATTTCGTCAATAGTCCCGGTGCATCCGGCGAATGGAGTCCTTGTTCCCGCAGTCGTACCGCTGAGGGTGGCACCCTCTCTGGGGAGTTCCCCGGTGTTCGATCCGATTAATGCCGTCGTGCTCGGCAGCAACCTAACCGGGAACGCTAACCTAGGTGACGGCCAATGGACCTCGTGCGGCCCCGTTCCAACCATCGACACATACGACGGCGCGAGCCGCCTGATCTCTCGGCCGAACTACTCAATCCTTGCCGGGTGCGACGTCGAGGGACCCGAGACGCAAACCTGGGCATACGACGCGGAAAACCGCACGATTTCGCAGGGGTTTGGGAATGCGGCGCAATGGTCTCCGATCGGCAAGCCGTATCACATTTCGGGAGGCGGACAGCCAAACGACTTCCTTCATTACGACGGCGGTACGCTGCTATTCACGACAGACGCATCGGGAGCACTGACTGGCATTAAAGTGGGCGCGTTAGCAGACATTGCACCAAACGGCCAGATGACGGTCTGGGATCGAGACTTCTCGAACCGGATGGTATCGGGGCACAATAACTCGTTGTATTACGGTGTCGCTTTCGGCGGGAAGACATACGGCCCGTACCCGGGCGTTGATGGACCGGCGACGGTGCCAGGGGGCTCTGTAGTCACCGTCTTCTACGGCTCAGGCGCCGGGGGTTGCTCCGTTCAACCAACAAACGTATCGTGCCCGATTTCGGATCGTTATCCGTATACACGACTGGACGGATTCGATTGGGGTTCGCTGACAATACAAGGTGTTCGGGTTGTCGATAATAGGACGGCCCAATGGACGACCCCCGACGCGTACGCGGGTAACGTCAATGATCCTAGTAGTCAGAAACCGTTCATGTGGAACAACAATAACCCGTATTCTTATGCGGATCCCTCTGGCTTTTCGCCGGTCGAACACGTCGAGCTGAACGGCGACATTGTAATCGCCGGCGTCTTGTCGGCGTCGTCATCTCAAATGCAACAAGTCGTGGACGCCGGAGGTTCAGGCCAATGGACTGCCCTTCTGGAAGAAATTGCAAAAAATTCCCTGGTGAAGCGCGACGATTTTGGGGACCCGTCCGACGCAGAATACCATAGGCACTTCGCCGGAGTCGGGGCGACGGATATGGGAGAGTATGCTCTGAAGGCGATGAATCAACTCGGCGACGCACTCTCCGTCGAGACGGGTTTCATAATACGGGGAGCTATTGACAGATTCTGGATATTAAACAAGAAAACTGGAAATGTCGGGGTCTATACCTGGGATGCTGATATCATCACATTTTTACATCCGAGCCGGAATCCAGTCGAATATCTGAAGGACAACTCGCCAGGTTCAATGCCAATGAGTCCCGGTTACTTTCGAGCAGTATTCCTCGGATATACCTTGGTCTCCGGGTGACACGTCATGACGGACGCTCGTCGCAAGGCTGGGACTTACTTTGGGCGAAACGACTACAATAGGTATGTTATCTCGAGATGTTGCTCGAGCCGTAAATCAGAGGCGGGACGCACTCGGGCGCTACCTTGCGTACGGCATTGTACGCTATCGCCTTCGCTCGGTATCCAATCTGCGTACGGTCACCTGTCCATGCTGTGGGTACATGACGTTATCGGATCAAGGATACGATACGTGCGGCATATGCAGATGGTTCGATGACGGCCTCGACGACGGAAGTGCCGATGAAATGTCCTGTACTGCAAACGACGGTCTTACTCTTTCACAAGGACGAGAGCTCTTTCGCTCGCGTCTAACGATCGTCAATGAACACAGCTCGGAGTACCTCGATGAGCAGGAGCTACTTCCCGCAAAGTACGACATAGTGTCGCGGTTTGATCGATTGGTCAGCGGAGTTGCGCCGAGACTGTTTTTTGACTCATTCTCCGCGATCCAGCAGGATCTTAAGGTCTTATCCTCACGGCGTACGAAGCTGATTAGGGCTCGCATAGCTAAGCTGAAAAACTGAGAGCGAAAATACGCCGGAATTTGTGTTCTCCGTCAAGGCTCTCGGCATTCGTCGCCAGCGGACATCGCGGATTAGCGTTGTACGGCAACGGGAGAACGCCTAGTTAGGTAGTGACCGTGCGCGGTCAAAGTGAGCCACGAGTCCTTGGTTCTGCGTTTGCGGTCGCGCTAACTCGCGGCGTTTTCCTCGCCACCAACTTTGGGGCTGGGCTCGGCGTGGAGCGGTGTGACATTCGTCGCGGCCTGGAGGCGGCGGTCGATTTGGCGGCGATCCTCGGGTCGGACGCCGATCACCATCGCGAGATATTGATGTCCGTACAGCTTGCGGCGCTGCGCCTTGCGTCGATCCTCCACAAACGCGCGCTTCGACGCCTGCCTGCTCCACACTCCGAGCATACGTCAAGATTGATGCCGTGGAACGTCAAGACATGACGTTCGTCGCGTGGTATTGCGGCAGGTGCTTCCTTGCGACCAAAACCATGAAGAGAAGATGAACGCCGTGTGACGGATTATTCGCGGCGCAACCTCCAGATCTGCTCAGCGGGCCACATTCGTGCCCAGTCATGCGTAACAAAATCGGTATAGGTCGATGACGTGCCGAGCGGGGCGCGCAGCTCGATGAGATCCTCGACCACGAACCCATTGCGGCGAAAGAGCCGAATCCACTCGCCGTACGGCAGAGAGAACACGATCG